>Ga0315312_1002055_pt1 | contig 14435 bp, 16 predicted proteins | sample TDP7_MG_FD_203629 | JGI IMG/M metagenome (GOLD analysis project Ga0315312, IMG submission 203629) | Freshwater sediment microbial communities from Lake Towuti, South Sulawesi, Indonesia - TDP7 | ecosystem: Environmental > Aquatic > Freshwater > Lake > Sediment | place: Indonesia: South Sulawesi... | reverse complement strand
TCAACTGTCCACAGTCGACTATTCTGATTGCCAGACTGTGCTCAAAGTTGAAAGCTTGCAGAGGCACAGAACAGCGGGCTCTCCAAGAGAAAAAAGGCTTTGAAGGCATATCGGCAGACTAGGAGGCGGCGTTAAGTGCAACGACAGGATTTCCGAGCGCAGCTGTAGTGGCTGCAAAGGAATTGGTTTCCGCTTCCATGCCATGTCTGGGAGATATATACCTAGGATATATACGCCTATGAAGACGAGGTTTATTAGGAAGTTACCTATCTAGTGCATCTTCACTCGCTTCAAGGTGAAACATCTGCTAAGCAATCTTGCATCGGACACAAGGCACTTGATCAAAGGAACAATGAGGGTACTCACAGTCAGAGATCTCTTGCTAACCGTAATCGTGGGGCTCACAGGCGGCCTTGACTCGCTCTATGTAAAAGAGGTGTTGGGCGCCGACGCCGTAGTGCTCGGAATGTTAGCCTCAATCTGGTCCGCCGTGTTCCTTGTGTTCATATTGATCGGCGGATGGGTCTCTGACTACTATGACCAGAAGAAGATGCTGATTGCGGGGATGGCTCTCACTCTGCCAAACCCTCTCATATTCGCATTTGCCCCAGACTGGCGTGTCACCATACTAGCGCACTATCTTGGAGCTGTCGGCGCATCGATTGCCACACCGGCTTATGTGGCGCTGCTCTTCTCTTCTTCGGAGCAGAGTACTAGAAGCCGTTCGATAGCTGCGATGAACACGCTGACCAGCTTAGCCAACACGATTGTGCCACCTCTGGGAGCATTGATCGTCCAAGGCATGGGAGGATTGGACCAAATCAGGAAGATTTTTCTGGTCCAGTTCTTTCTCTCCATTGGGGTTCTCCTCTACACGGCTAGAAGACTGGAAGCGAGAAACGCCATCCTTAGGGACCATCCAAAGGGGATTGTTCAGTCTGCCAAAGAAATATACGGGCAGATGGGTAGAATCTACGGACTGTCAAAGGAGAGAAAAGCCACCTCCTGGCTGTTTTTGGCTGCGACCGGTCCTTGGGCATGGGAGGTTGTAGGTCCCTTCTGGACCATATACGCCGCCGAGACCTGCAGTTCGCCCATTTCTGTTCTGGGCTTCCTTCCCGCTGTGTACAGCCTCACAGCGGCTCTCCTACTGCTTCCACTCGCAGAGATTTCTGACAGGAGAGGCAGGAAAAGGGTTATCGTGCTGGCGCGTCCTTTCCTTTATCTCTGCATAGTCCTCCTGTTCATAGGTGGAACGTTCAGGGAACTGGTGTGGACTCCTTTTATTCCGCTCTTGGCATGGGTATTCCGAGCCGTGGGGGATGCTTCTGGACCGTCATGGACAGCAGCTTCAACCGAAGTCATACCCGAGGAGTTGCAGAGCGAATGGGAAGCCACAAGAGACTTCCTCTGGAGGGTCATGTCTATCCCAGCAAGCATCATGGGAGGTCTCCTTTGGAATGTGGACCCAAGGTTGCCCTTTGTCGCGGCTCTCCTCGTAGACGGACTTGTGAGGCTTCCAACTTTGATCCACTTCATCCCTGAGACTCTGGTGGTCCATCCCAACCATCAGCCAGTGGGACCCCACATAATTGTGTATGGTTTGCCAGCTTCTGGGAAGTCGTCAATAGCCCGGCTTGTCCAGAAGGAGCTTGCGGTTGAAGCTGTTGAGGGATCAGCTATCGAGAAAGCGGAGCATGAGAGCATACCTGTCCTCAAGTTTACCTTCTTCGGGAACGGGAGAGAGAGGAAGATGGCGAAGAGGGTCAGCGAGGCACTGGCACACAAAAGCACGGCTTCAGTGATCGAGGGAGAAGCAGCGGTTTTTGCAGCCAAGGACAAGGACAAAGGAATAGTGGTTCTTCTGGTCGCTTCTAAAGACGAGAGAGTCCGCAGAGAATCTGAGAAATCTCGCGCACCAGAATTCGTGGCTATGAAGGAGCTGGAGGAGGAAGATCGAAAAGTAACCAAGCTCACGAAACGTCTTTACGGCGTGGACATTTCGAAGCTCCCACCTTTTGACGTGGCTATAAACACTGAAAGGATTCCGCCGGAGAAGATAGTCAAGATCATCTCAATGCTGCGAGAGAAGGAGGAGAACACAAGCGATACGCATTACGAATCTTCGACGGACCAGACCCTCAGCAGCCAGTCTGGATGAAGAGGGATCGTAACGGTTACATTTATATCATGCTTACGCGTTGAATAGAGTTTGACATTTGGGAGGAAAGGTGGCTCGGTTGATGCTGGAATACCGCTACCGCCAAGTACCTTAGCCCTGCCACGGGTCCTTCTAGTCATTTGTCAAGAATTCTCCATAGTCCATCTTTCTTTCCGAGAGATTTGTTTTGCATGGTGAAAACAATGGAGGTTAGAGACTGTTTGATTCATCGACCGAGACCGAAGGCAAAACTCCAAGCTGAAAAGCTAATTTCCTGGTTCTCGGTAAACCCTTAGCATCTAGCAGAAGAATAGAGAAGGAACGCCTATGAAACCCTTGCCCAAGAAATTCGAGATACAAGCCATTGAGGCGAAGTGGCAGAGACTGTGGGAAGAGATGGGCGTCTACCGTTTCGACTGGGATGACGAGAAACGGCCGACTTTCAGTATTGATACGCCTCCGCCCTATCCTTCCGGCGACTTTCACATGGGAAACGTGCTGAACTGGACCTATTTCGACATGGCAGCCAGATACAAGCGGATGAAGGGCTACAACGTCCATTTCCCTCAGGGCTGGGACTGCCATGGCCTGCCGACCGAGGTGGAGACAGAAGAGAAGTATGGGATAAGGAAGACCGAGGTGCCGCCGGATGAGTTCAGGCGATTGTGCGAACAGTTCGTGGAAAAATACATCGCCTTGATGAAGAACTCCGTCATCAAGATTGGCTGCTCAATCGACTGGACACTGGAATACAAAACGATGGACCCCGACTACTGGCGTAAGACCCAGCTCTCCTTCATAGTACTCCACAACAAAGGCCTAGTCTATCAAGGGACACATCCGGTCAACTGGTGCCCAAGATGCGAAACCGCGATTGCGGATGCTGAAGTGGACTATGAAACAAGGGAGGGGGTTCTCCACTACATCAAGTTTCCGCTCGATGAGGGCGGGCATCTTCCAATCGCCACCACACGTCCAGAGCTGATACCTGCATGTGTGACCGTGGCTGTGCATCCAGACGATGACCGTTACAGCGGATACCTTGGAAAGGCAATCAGGGTTCCGACGACAGGTAGAAGTGTAAGGATAATTGCTGACGAGATCGTTGACCCGAAGTTCGGCACAGGTGTCGTGATGATCTGCACCTACGGCGACAAGGCTGACGTGAGAAGCGTGTCGAAGAACAGGCTCCCGGTCATCATGACCATAACACACGACGGAAAGATGAATGAGAATGCTGGAAGATACGCTGGTCTAACGATAACTGAATCAAAGAAAGCCATAGTGGAAGACCTGAAAAACGAAGGCCTCCTAGACAAGACTGAAAAACTACAGCAAGAGATTGGCGTCTGCTGGAGATGCAAGACGCCGGTGGAGATTCTCGAAAGAAAGCAGTGGTTCATGGGGACACGGAGCCTGACTGACCAAGTGGAGAAGGCAGCCTACGAAGTGAACTGGTATCCAGACCATATGAGATATAGGCTTATCGACTGGGCTCGGAGCCTAGACTGGGACTGGGTGATTTCGAGGCAGAGGGTCTTCGCAACTCCCATTCCAATCTGGTATTGCGAAAAATGTGGCGAGACAATTTTGGCCGAGCCCGATTGGCTGCCGATCGATCCTAAGATTAGTCCGCCAAAGATAAGCAAATGCCCGGAATGCAAGCAGGGCGGATTCACACCGGAAAGAGATGTACTGGACACATGGTTTGACTCTTCGATAACCTGTGCTGTTCATGCGGGTTGGCCAGACAGACCGGATTGGCGGAGACTCTTCCCTGCTGACCTCCACCCTTCCGGGATGGACATCATCAGAACTTGGGCATATTACCTCATGGTTCGCCACCTGGGCCTGTTCGAGGAAAAAGCCTACAAGGCGTGTTTGATAAACGGGATGGTTCTGGGGACTGATGGAAGGAAGATGAGTAAGTCTTTGGGGAACTATGTGACCACTCTTGAGGCTGTTGGGAAGTATGGTGCTGACGCAACGAGGCAATGGGCGGCAGCTGGAGGCGCAACAGGTTCGGACATTCCCTTCCGTTGGCCAGATGTCGAGTATGGCTGGAGGTTCCTAATCAAGCTCTGGAATGCGGCCAGATTCGCCAGTCTTCACCTTCAGGATTATGTTCCCGGCGAGAGGGTGGAACTGGGCCTTCTGGACAGGTGGCTGTTAAGCAAGCTTCAGAAGACAGTTGAAAAGGTGACCAGAGCGCTTGAGAGCTACCACTTCAACATCGCCATTGAAGAGGTCAGGGAGTTCACATGGCACCTCTTCTGCGACCAGTACATAGAAGCCGTCAAAGACAAGCTATATCGGAGGAGAACTGAGAAGGAAGAGCGCAGAGCAGTCCAGTACACGCTGGACAATGCAATCTACGAAATCTTGCTGATGCTCGCGCCGTTTGCCCCGCACATAACAGAGGAGATCTACCAAACCATGTACATTGAAGCCAAGGGAGCCAAGAGCCTGCATGTTTCATCATGGCCGACCGTGAACAGAAACCTTGTCGACGAAGAGATGGAAAAGAGAGGAGACAAGATCATAGACTTGATCGCGGAAATAAGAAGAGACAAGGCAGAAAAGAGGTTGCCGTTGAACGCCGAGGTGAAACGACTGGTAATCTACGCTGGAAACGAGGATGATGCCCGAACGGTTGACCTTGGCAAAGACGCCATAATCGAAGCCTGCAAGATAAAAGAGATGCAGATCGTGAGAGGCGTAGGTCAAGGCAGAGGAGTCAAGGAGCTCCCCGAAACGAAGTTTGTCGCTGAATACTAGGTTGCCACGAAATGACACATGCCCTTCGCTGATAGATTTCCGGCTAAGAAGTTTCCATAAACCTGCTTAGGTCAACCTGTTTTCTGGGCTTACCAACTTGAATCTCCTCACCTAGGGTGAGGTGCATCCCGTCCTTGGCGGCTATGGTCGGTATCCCTGTTTTGCTCTCTATCAGATCTGCCTCTCGCTCTGGGCCTCCCAGTATCATCTGCATGCCGAAATGGGTTATCACAGCCTTCTCCGGGTTAACCTCGGCTATGGTCTTTGCTGCCTCATCGGTTGACATATGCCCCTTCCACGGTCTGCCCGAAGGCCTCAAAACTGAAAGTATGAGAAGCCTGACTCCTCCATAGAAGCCACCTACACCCTCAAAATACTCTGAGTCAGGCATGTAAGCAAATCTCCCGAAAGCTGGGGTCTCAAAAAGGAACCCAACCGCATCCGGATCAGAGTGCAAAGCTCTGCAAACTTTGACGCTAATGTCGCCAATATTGAAGGTCGTCCCAACTCTGGCATCAACAACCTTCTCCGGCAGCCCCTTGTGGTATCTGGAGATCGCTGGGTCGCAAACTTCGTTTCCTTCAACTACACTGTGCGCAGCAGCCAATATGCCTTTCTTCTTTGTCGTTCCGTGGGTCATCGCTTCAAGGAGAACCCCCACATCGTTCGTATGGTCGAGGTGAGAGTGCGAGACCAGTATTGCATCGATATCCTGAGGATCTAGACCCATCTCTAAAGAGTAGACCAAAGCTCCCGGACCAGGGTCGACATGAACATTCAGCCTGTCTGAGAGCACACGCAGCCCCCCGGTTCTCCTCCTCTGCGTTATCATCGCGAAACGGCCGCCACCGGTGCCGAGGAAGACTATCTCAAACATCCCGATTCCTTGCCCCTAGTAACTAGGCTTTTCAACGTCGTTAAGACAGAGGACGATCTGGAATTAAGCGCTTGCGAAAAAGGAAACTCAAGCCAGGGTATCGCAGAAGGCTAGTGGGGTCAGTTATTTATACGGAAGCCTGCAAGATGTTTGTTAGTGGGACGATGAAGATCGTAATCCGAATCGGAGGTTCAGTCATTGCCTCTCCGCCTAACCCCGAACTCATAAAGAGTTACGCCGAGATGATTGAGAAGCTGAGAGAGAAAGGCCACAAGTTAGCCGTCATCGTCGGAGGGGGCTCACCGGCCAGAGAGTTCATCCAGCTCGCCAAGAACCTAGACTTGTCAGAGGCAGAGCAGGATGAGGTTGCCGTCTCGGCTTCAAGGCTCCTCGCCCAACTCTTAGCGATGAGACTAGGCGGACTTGAATGGAAGGCTGTTCCGGCGTCGGTAGAAGAAGCCTCAGAGGTGCTTGAAAAGAAAGGCATCGTGGTCATGGGCGGTCTGAGGCCCGGCATGACCACTGACACTGTAGCAGCGATGGTTGCCTCAAAGATCAATGCAGACCTCATAGTGAAGGCCACGGACCAGGACGGGATCTACTCAAAAGACCCCAAGAGACATGCCGACGCGAGAAAGCTTGACGAGCTGAGGTTTGACGAACTGAACCGGATTCTGGAAGAGGACGCACACAAGGCGGGGATACATCAAATAATCGACCCGGAGGCCATCCGCATCCTGAAAGGCAAACGCATAAAGACCATTGTCGTAAACGGGTTCAAACCTGAGAACATATCCGCCGCGATCAAAGGAGAAAAAGTAGGAACAAGAATCCAATAGCCTTCATTGGGCAAGGCTCGTTGGTAGCCAAACTTTCAGCCTTTTGCCTTCAAAACGAGTAGGCAGTCGCCAGGCTCTGGCGGATTCAAAGTGGCAAGGTCGCTGGATATGGTTTCCACTTCAGTGGTTTGACCTGTCCTAGGGTTCACCCATTGGAGTTCGACGGGCATTCGAAGACTGTTCAGGTTCAGCCTCACACTCTGTTCTTCAGGCGTATATATCACAGCAGTTCTCCCGTCCACAGTGCTGGCAGCAGCTACGAAAAGCTCAATGCGGTCTTTTCCAGGCTGTTCTGCTAGGAGTTCTGGTGTAGGTCTCAGGTCGCACCAAGGCAACTCTAAGAAGATACGCTTCAGCCTCGTCATGTCCTCGGCAGCAGGAAAACCAACGGATTCTCTCCAAGGTGCTGCCACGCCAACATGAGGATGATTAATTGGTACCTCAGGTTTCCTGGCCCACGACCAGACGCCATTAGTTCCATAGGAGACACCTACAGTGGGGGCTATAAGAAGGCTCCAGTAGGCTGCTCTGCGGACTTGATGCGGCGTTATGGGCTTCAGAATTTCGTAGGCTAGATGTGCTTCGTAGTTAGGCTCAAAGTTGACTATAGGCCTTTCTGGTTCAAGACGCCAATCTCTGCTCGGAGGACCCTGGCAAAGCCACCTTAGAGTATCCTCGTCAACCCCGTGCCCGCTCTGGTATCCTATTATGTCAAGCCATTCTTCGTGGAGGAATTCGGGTAGAATCCAGTGTTTTCCGCAGAGATGCATAGCCACAGGCTGCCTGTCCTTTTCGGCGAAGACCCCTCTGCCAATTCGTTTCCATCTTCCGGTGTACTCGCCAGTGCAATATCCGTCGCCGCCCAGAATCCAAACTGCCACATAGGCGCCGCATCTTGCCACCATATAACGAGCAAGTAGAACCGCGTCTTCCTCAGCAAGCGTCCATCCCGGGTTCTCGTCGCCCCTGATTGCCCATAGGAGTACTGGTGCCGCGACAAGTCCATGTTCATTGAGCACGGCGAACTTCGGATCGATCCGCCTGAAGAACTCAACATTCAGCCGCACGATTCTATCTTGTCCCTCATAGGCTTTCTCACCCTTGTCGTCGACAGGCCCGCCCCTCCAGTGCGTCGTCACGAATTGAACCGCCGTGAATCCCTGCTCGCTTCTTATGTTGAGGTATTCGTCCCATTCGTCAAGAGTAGACTTGATAGCTCCGTTCCACGCCGTGTCTGCAAGCCAGAAGAAGGGAGTGCCATCTGAATGAACCAGATACTTACGGTTATCCGACAGTCTCAAAGGTCCATGAACATAGAGTGGGTTCTGACCTTCATAGGGCACACATTCAAAACAGCCCCTCTGACCTTGAAGCCCCCCATCCTGCTTGTTGGAGCATGTAGTCCTATACGTCCATCGGCCTGTTTCGCAGGGCATAAACCTAACACGCCACTTCGAGTCGCCGTTCCAGAAGGCTCCAACAATGAACCGCCTGCCACTAGGCCCCTTGAGAACGCATCTGACGTCAACGTCTCGAAACGGAACAGCATATTCAACTTCGCTTTTGAACTCTGCTTCGAAAACTTCCCAAATGTGGGCACTCTCCATTGGCGGACTCCCTCCTGCATCGAGAGACACTGGTCTCAAAAAGACTAGCGATAGGTTGGAGTGTTTGTGAAAAGTTCTTTGACCACACCTACTGAGAGTTTGGGTTCCCTAGTTCTTGTGAAGATTCCCTTTCGGTTCAATGTCGTCCTTCCGGGGCTTTGTCCAACCCTGAAGTCGGCGAAGTTCCATATGTGCCCTCCAGCCACGTAATCCTTCGAGAGCAGAACCTTCCAATATGTCTTTATCATCTCTGCCTGATACTCTTCAGACCACATCTCGGGAGGATCCCTATGAACCCCGGCGATTGCATCTGCACCGAACTCTGTGACGACTATGGGCTTTCCAGGGTGTTTCTCATGGATTTCGTCAAGAGTCTTGCTCAGAACCTTTCCGGCCTCCTCCAGTTCTCCGCAGAGAAGGTACCATCCATAGTAGAAGTTGTGGCATAGGACGTCCACCATGTCCAGAGCCTTGTCTTCCAAGTGTCTGCACGAAGCGAAGGTTATGGGCCTAGTCGGGTCAGTCTTCGCGGCCTCCTCCTTTGCCGCCTGAAGTAGCGTTCTGAACTCTTCTCTGTCGCTGCCAGGTTCGTTGAACAGGCTGTACATGATCACCGAAGGCCTGCTTCTGTCTCTTTGTATCGTCTCCCTCGTCGTCCTCCTCACCTTCTCGATGATTTCTGGGTCGTCAAGCCGCTCCACGCCTTTCCAGAGGCCGACTGCAGGTGTCTCTAAGACTACTAGGAAGCCGTTCTCGTCCGCGAAGTCCAGATGGCTTCTTGAATACGGATAGTGCGAAGTTCTGAAAGAGTTGCAGCCAAGCTCCTTCATCAGACCATAGTCTTTCCTCAGAACAGCACCGTGAAGGGTCTTCCCCAGAACCGGGAAATCTTCATGCCGCGCGCAGCCCTTCAAGAAGATTGGACGCCCGTTGAGAAGGAGTTTGCCGTCCTCGACCTTCACGGTCCTTATCCCGAACCGTGTGTCCTTCTTGTCCATTTCCTGATCTGCGCTTGTCAGCGTGGCCCTTAGCGTGTATAGGTGGGGAGACTCTGGGCTCCACGGTTTTACGCCCTTGACGACAATCTTTTGGTAAACTGTTTTTTCAGCGTTCGGGTTTATCATGAAGCTGATGCGGCTTTCGGCTGTTAGCTCTTGGCCGTCGAGAACTTCGAGGTTCAACCTGCAGAAATACTGCTTCTCAAGCTCGCTTATGACTTCCAAGTCTATGTCGAGTGTTCCTTCCGTGCCCTTGAGGTCTGTTCTGATCCACACGTCCTTCAAGTGGAGCTTGGAAACAGCCAGAAGATACGCTTCCCTGTAGATTCCGCCGTAATGGAAGAAGTCGAAATAGGTCTTGTTCATGCCTTCGCCTGGAGGAATAGTCTTCTTTGTCAGGGTGTTGTCAACCATAACGACGACTCGGTTACTCTCTCCAAACTTCAAGGCTTTCTCAGCCCTGAACGTGAAAGGAGTGAAACCGCCCTCATGTTCGCCCAGGTAGACGCTGTTAACCCATACTTTTGCCTTGTAGTTTACGCCTTCGAAGCCTGCGAGAACCAGCTTTCCGCTCCAGTCTTTGGGGAGCCAGAACTCTCTTTCATACCATGCCGTGCCCATATACCAAGTGTAGGCTGAATCCTGTTCGTTCCATGGTGCTGGAACGTAAAGCTTATCCCACGCCTGGAATGACTGCTGTTCGTACCATCTTTCTTCTTCGCCCTTCTTTTCAGGGTCAGGCTTGAAGTGCCAGAAACCTGAAAGGTCAATCATCTCGCGTCCAAATTTCGGCTCAACCATCATAACGATTCCTCCGCGCTGACAGGACCCCGATTAATACTCACGTTAACGTTATAAAAGCCTTTACCGCACTATTCAAGCTCGCAAAAACAATAATAGAGGCTACGCCAGCTTAATGCAGACAAGAGCGGGGGTAGCAGAGCTAGGTCAACCCTTCCAACGGGGCTAGATGCGCGGAGCGAACCCGGGCAAAGCCCTGGACGCGCGTAAGACTCAAGATCCCGTCCCGAAGGGGTACGTGGGTTCAAATCCCACCCCCCGCATCAATACTTGACCCCTTGTTCCTCGGTTGTTGCAAATCATAGGAATCATTATGATGGGTTTCTATTTATGGGTTCAGAATATCATAGAAAGGTTAGCATACATGGCGGCTGTCATATCGACATAGACGCAAAATACTTAAATAGATAGCCTTCGTTAATGATATTATGCCTGAACAAGCATTGCTAGAGAAACTGTTGGAAGAGACGATAAACATGAGAAAGCTCTTGGAGATACTGGTTAGTGACAAGCTGAAGACTAAGCTTGAAGAAGTAGCAACAACTGCAGAACGGAAGCGTATTTACGCTTTATGCGATGGCCTTACGTCTACCGAGACGATCGCTCAGAAAGCAGGGGTTAGCCAGAGAGCTGTCCAAGATGTGGTCAAGCGGTTTGCAGAGATGGATTTGGTAGCAGTTTCCCGGCGTGGATATCCAAAGAGGCTCTTTGAATGGGTTCCGGCTGAATGGAGGGTTGAATAAAATGTCTGCAGAGCTACAAGAACTCAAGAAGATAGGCGATAAACTGGATCAGATACTGGTTCTATTGAGGCTCTCCAACCAGTCACTTCTGGCGCAGACCAGACAGAGGTTAGAGGCTGACAAGATAGCATCCATGATCTTAGAAATTTGCAAGGAGCCAATCTCCTATAGCGAGCTAGCCAAGCAAGTTGCGGCTCAAGCTGCCGTAGCCGAGATTACTGTGAAGAGGAAGGTAGCTGAGCTTAGGGAGCAAGGAGTCCTCTCATCCTCACGGCAGGGTAAGGAAGTAGTGTACGTTGATTCTGGACTCTTGGGTTAAGTTGAGTGAAATGAGCGAGGCAACTCTAAGGGAGATCGCTACCCTGTTGCGGGAACTACTGAAATGGAGTAGATTTGCTGGTATGCAACAACTGAAATCCATCCTCACATCGACGCTTGCATCACCACAAGAGAAACTTGTCTACGAACTATCAGATGGGGAGCGAAGCACGAGGGAGATTGCCTCAATGTCTGGGATAGGTCACACGACTGTACAGAGGTACTGGGAGAAGTGGAGGAAAGTAGGTATTGTTGAACCTGCCAAACGTGAGGGTAGATTTCAACGCATCTGCTCCCTCGAAGATGTAGGATTAGAAATGCCAACTCCGCCAATAACCCAAAGTCCAGCACCAACTCAAGCAAACACGGAAGTGAAATCGAATGAGTAGTACTGACAGAATGCTCAACGATATCCGTGCATATATCCGTATTACTGCTGCTTCTGCATCAAAGCCTGTTGCTGCAAAGGTCCTGGATAGCCAAGAGAAGGCTATCGTTTACAGCAAACTTGACGGAAAGACATCTCAGCCAAAAATTGCTGACAATACAGGGGTACCGCAGAGGACAATAAGTGAGTGGTTGAGCCTTTTTGTGGAATCAGGCCTAGCTAGTGAACCCGATGAATTCTACCAGAATCACAAAGCACTATTTACACTCAGAGAATTAGGAATCGACCTAGCATCATTAAAGCGCAGAAAGGGAGCGGCACCTAAGCCGGAGGCGACCTTAGACACTTCTACTCTGGCTACTTCAGACCAAAAGAAGGATAATTTAGAAAAGGTGTAAATAATGAGTCAAGGAGATACACTGAGAGAACTGAAGAAGATTTCAAAAATACTTATTCTTACGAATAGCCCAGCAATTGAGAGAGAGCTCTCCAAAATAGCATCGAGTGATTATAGGAAACGAATATGGATCTACATGGACGGAAAGCGGATGCCCAAGGATATAGCCAAGGAGGTAGGCGTAACCCAAATGGCTGTGTCGTACTTTCTAAGCGCAGGGGTAGCTGCAGAATTGATCGAATATGAACGCGGTCAACCTCCGCGGAGAATATTGGACTATGTGCCACCTGCATGGCTAACTCTTGTCAAGTTGCCAGCAGAGGGAGAAGAACCAAGTCAAGTCACTCAATCGACTTTGAATTCCTCTGAAACGAAGGTAAGTGAATAGACATGGATGAGAGACAGTTCCAAATCATGATTGAGAAAATGGATTCAATCATCAGGCTGCTTGCGATGGGTCTGGTTGAGGGAAAGACGCTAAGGGAACAAGTCAACCTATTGTCCTCATTTGGCTTTCAACCGAAACAAATTGCAGATATATTGGGGAAGACACTTAACCACATACGAGTGCTGTTACACGAAATAAGGAAGAGTAGAGCGCAAGCTGAAGAGAAAGAAAGCAAGGTGAGCGAGGTTTCGAACCTTATGGATAGGCGTTCCTCAGAGGAGGCGTGATAGAACATTGCCTGAAACTGACGCAGAAGTTCTCAGAAGGATTGAGTCAGCCCTTGATGAGATACGTTCAATATTGAAGATGATACACCAAGACAAGCTTGAAGAAGTGAAGAATAGGTTGCTTCCTAAGGACTCGATCAAGAAGCAAATCTATGACATGTGCGACGGAACAAGAACTACTCAGGATATTGCGAAAAGCCTGCAGAAGGAGACCGGATATGCCAGTTCATACATCACGATCCTCAGAAGGGAAGGGCTTGTCAAAACAGTGGAACGGGAAGGCATGCAGGTTCATGAGCAGGTATTTTGAGAGGATGGTGCACTTTGAGTGGGGGTGAAACTAATTGAGCAACAAAGATGATGCAGAAATTGACCTGAGAACAATCCATCGGAAACTCCAAGACATGGACAATAAGCTTGAACGTATTAAGAGCGATACTCACAATCTTAACAGGATTCAAACTCTTTCAAATTCTAGTATCATCATTCAGGAGTTAAAGAAAGCCATCGGCAACTCAGAGGTAAGGGCTGCCCTGCTTCACCTAACAAAGGATGAAATTAATGCTGGTGACTTGGCTAGAAAACTTGGGATTAACTCCTCAAATCTCGGAATGTATGTGAAACCTTTCTTGGGAAACAAAGGCTACATAGCCGTTATGGAAAAGGGAAGAGAACGTTATTTCCAACGGTCGGAATTAGTAGATTTGGTTGGTTATGAGTCCATAGAAGATTTTGCTAAGCTGATAAAGTCATGGGAGGAGAAAGCGAAGACCAGAGGCGGTCCTGCGGCAGAGACGGCCATAAAGGACGATGCAAATGCAACTTGACCATTATGTTCTGATTCTTCTATCAGCGGTCGTGGTTCATTCAACAATTGTTGCAGTAGTGGCGTATCGGCTTAATCATAGCAAGTCAATCCGAAAGAAACCACTATGGAAGTTTGTTGCCGCGGATGGTGTCATCTTTATAGTTGGGCTTCTATTCTTCTCTTCGGTTGGATCATCACAGTCGATCCTAAATCTGCTGACCGGAATCTCCTATATTACAATAGGTGCATTCGTAGTCGCGATTGAAATTCCGGGCTATCTGTTTCTTTCAAAACACGATGAGGAAGCTGGTGAATATTTGACAGAGCTTAGAAATGACCTAGTAAAAGTGGGCTACTCATTTGAACACATTAACGCCCTAAAAGCGGATGCGTCGAGAAACCTACAAATTCTAAATGAGGTTCAGTTGAACGGTTTGTTAATTGATTTCGTCAGTTCATGTGAACACATGAATAATGTAGACAGGAGGTTTTGGGAATTAGTACTCACTGAGCTCACGGGGTCAATCAAAGAAGTGTCCAAAAGGAGTAAACACCCAGCTCCCAAGCTTGTCGATATACTTTCCCTTGCGGGTCTCAGTTTCCTCCTAGCCCACTTTCTCCGGTTACTCAGTTAGAAAGAGTCGGCATCGGACATGTCGAACCGTGAAATTCAACGTTCTGCGGTCTCCACGCATTGTTGCGCATGCCAGACTTTACATTGCCTTGTGAGGGGACAGAACTGGAGCTGAGGACACCGTTCTCACCCTCCGCACCATTCTTGCATAGACTTGTCTTGGCTTTGGCTCTGCTGCTACTTGGAAAATACGGCTTACGGTTCAATCCTGGGGACTTCCAGCCCGTCAAAGTGCTTATCGAAGGAGACTATGGCCTTTACGCTACATGATAGTGCCGCTGAATACTGGATGGAGTCATCAATGTCTAATATCTTGTCAAGGCATGTGTTGACAGCCCTCAGCTTGTCAGAAAGCGTGGTTGAATAGATGCTAAGACCTTTGTAGGCAGAGAGACTCGACAGAAAAGTTTT
>Ga0315312_1002054_pt1 | contig 14435 bp, 9 predicted proteins | sample TDP7_MG_FD_203629 | JGI IMG/M metagenome (GOLD analysis project Ga0315312, IMG submission 203629) | Freshwater sediment microbial communities from Lake Towuti, South Sulawesi, Indonesia - TDP7 | ecosystem: Environmental > Aquatic > Freshwater > Lake > Sediment | place: Indonesia: South Sulawesi... | reverse complement strand
GACAGGAATGAATTTAAGCAAAGTATGAGAAGCGCCTTTTGCCTTGGCAGGCAAGGTCATCAAATTATACTTCCAGAATCTGCCCTTGCGCACAAGTATTGCGTTGGAAAAGGTCTGGAGATAGGTGGTTCTGCACATAATCCTTTCGGGCTGAATACCTTGAATGTGGACTTTACTGATTCTATGGACACAGTATTTAAGAAGGAAGAAATCCGTCTTTGTGGCAAGGCCTTAAAGGTCGATATCATTGCCTCAGGAGATGATATTCCGCTTCCAGATGAAAGTCAGGATTTCATAGTCAGTTCTCATATTATAGAGCATTTTCCTAATCCAATTAAAGCTCTTATTGAATGGGACAGATTGGTAAAACCAGATGGGATAATCTTCATGATAGTGCCCCATAAGGAAAGGACTTTTGAAAAAGGCAAAGAAAACACACCTCTGGAGCATCTAATAGAGGATTTTAAGAACAACAACACGACTCCTCACGGTGCTCTCTATGGCCATGACCACCGCTGGGTTACCGAAAGTTTCTTAGAGTTAATTGACTATATGATTCGGGAGCTTCACATGAAATGGGAGATAGTTGAGGTTCAGGATGTAGATGACAAAGTGGGTAATGGCTTTACTGTGGTCATCAGAAAGTTGAGGTCATGAGATTTTTTAGCAATTCGTTCATGACGGTTGGAATCTAAATGGACAACAAAGTTGCATACTTTCTAATGTTGGTTCGGGCTTTGCTGTGGTTCTTCTGCTCCCCCGACAAAAGTAAGTTAGCCAAAGTCCAGAACACTTACAAGCTCGGGGGTATGAAATTATGCTGGAGGAAGGCAGCAGAAAAATTTGCCACTGGCAAGAAAGATAGAACCTTTATAACAACTGGGCAATTTTCAAAAGCTTTAGATTTGTATGTCAATAAAGAACCAAAAAATCAAAATATATTGGATATCTTTACTAATGAATGGTCATCTGCAATGCCGGATGATAGAGGCTTAGCTACCAAGCCTGGAAAAGCAAGGTTATTTGATGACGACCGAATCAAATGGGCTGAGAAAATATTCGGCGGGTTTCAGAATCTGTCTATTCTGGAATTAGGACCACTTGAGGGTGGCCACTCATATATGCTCCAAAAAATGGGGGCGAAGAAAATTACATGTATAGAGGCTAACACTCGTGCTTTTTTGAAGTGCTTATGTATAAAGGAGATCTTTGACTTAAACAGGGTAGAGTTTAAGCTTGGAGATTTTATTTCCTTTCTTAAAAAAACCGATGCCATATTTGATTTAGTCATTGCCAGCGGTGTACTATATCATATGATGAATCCCATTGAGCTATTAGAACTGATGTCGCAAGTAACTGACAGAATTTTTATATGGACACATTATTACGATAAAGAAATTATTACAGCAAGCAAGAACCTAAGCCATAAATTTGCTCCTTTAGAAGCCTTCGGATACAGAGGGAATATATACATGGCAGCTGAGCATTCATACAAGGATGCACTTAATTGGTTAGGATTTTGTGGGGGGGCAAAACCTAAAAGCAAATGGTTATGCCGTGACAGTATTATTAACTGCTTACAGAAGTTTGGCTTCAGCAGAATTACAATAGGTTTCGACGATCCCTCACACCCTAATGGACCAGCCTTTGCTATTTGTGCTAAACGATAAGGGTAAGTAAGAAATTGGTACGCGACTTTTTCATTTTGGTTCGCGCTATATGGTGGTTATTTTTTCGTCCGCAAAGGCGAAAATTTGCTAAGGTTTGGGTCATTTACAAATTTGGTGGTGTCAAATTATGCTGGCATCGTGCAGTAGAAAGATTTGGCAGAAAAGAATTTTTATATGAGCCTTTTCAAAACCAGCTTTCACCTTCCCAGAGTGAATACCTTTTGGCCAAATGTCCCGTTCAGCCGCTTTTTTCCATAATAGTACCTGTATATAAGATAGACTGCAAATGGCTGGAAAAATGTATTTGTTCAGTTGTCGGCCAGCATTACAGGAATTGGGAGCTTATATTAGTAGACGATGCATCTAAAAGAGACGACCTAAAGCAGTTAATGAATGCCTGGGCATTGAAGGATAGGCGAATTCACGTGTATTACTTGGAGCAAAACTGTGGAATAGCAGGCGCAACTAATTTCGGGATAAAACAAGCCGGAGGTGAATTCATCGGTTTTCTTGACCACGATGATGAGCTAACGCCTGATGCGCTTACTTGGGTAGTGTGGGCTTTAAATAAGCATCCGGATGCGTTATGGTTTTACTCGGATGAGGACAAAATCTCTCCAATAGGTGATTATCACTTACAATACTTTAAACCTGACTTTTCACGGGAGCTTCTTTTATCGAACATGTACACGTGCCACTTTAGTATTTATTCGGCACGGATTCTTAACGAGGTCGGTGGTATAAGGCCAGGATTTGAAGGTGCTCAAGATCACGATTTAGCCTTGCGCATCTCGGAGATAGTCTCGAGAGAACAAGTTGTTCACATTCCCCGGGTTTTATACCATTGGCGCACCATCCCGGGCTCAGCCGCCATGTCCATAGAAGAAAAACCACTCGCACCGATATCAGGCCGAAAAGCCGTCGAAGAGGCATTAAAACGGAGGAATCTGAAAGGCTATGTAACATCTAATAAACTATGCCCAACGCTTTACCAGATAAAATTTCAACCGACCAGCTTTCCTAAAGTCAGTATTATAATACCGACAAAAAACTCCTTGTCCCTTATGAAGAGGTGCCTGAACTCTTTAAGAGGCCACACCAATTACCCCAATTACAGCATAGTAGTAATAGATAATCAATCCGACGATAAATCTTTCCTTGAATATGTTACTGGAGAGCAATCGAAAGGCCTCATCAAGGTTATTAAATACGACCAGCCTTTTAATCATTCCGATATGAATAACGTAGCTGTAAAAAACACTGACTCAGATTTTATCGTTTTCATGAACAATGATGTTGAAATAATCTCGGAGAATTGGCTGGAACAACTTGTCGCTGTAATCAACATGGATACATCCATCGCTGCGGTGGGAGGTCTGCTTCAATATCCTAATGGTACGGTTCAACACGGCGGAATCATTTTGGGCTTAAACGGGGTTGTAGGGCATGCACACAAGCATACAGACGTAAAATACATTGGATATTTTGGACGTATCTTTTGTCTTCAGGAGATGTCTGGAGTAACTGCGGCCCTATCACTTGTTAGGCGATCAGCATTTGAACTTGTTGGAGGGTTTAATGCGGAAAGATATCCAACTACGTTTAACGATGTCGATCTTTGTATACGTTTGCGCGAAAGGAATTTCCGATGTATATACAATCCGATGGTAAAGGCTATCCATTATGAATCAAAAACCCGGCCTATAACGATGGAACAGTCAATTTATCAGAGAAGGCTTATAGAGGACTACTCAGAGATACTTAGCAACGATCCTTTTTACAATCCTAATTTGTCTCTTGATAATGAACAGTTCCGTGGCTTTAGACCATTTCCTATAGAAGAGCAAATTCCAGAATTACGTACTATTCAGCAAGAGACTGCTTAGAAAGAATGCATTTAGTTAGCATAATCATACCGACACTCAACCCAGGCACAAGGCTTGGCAAGCTACTTGAAATTTTAGATTCGCAAACGCTCAAGGCGGAAGAGATTCTTATTATCGATTCTTCCAGCAGCGACACTACAGCAGAGCTGGCTCAAAGTCATGGCTGTAGATTAATAAAAATTAATAAGAAAGATTTTGACCACGGAACAACGCGCAATCTTGGCACAGCTCAAACTGACGGTGAATTTATTGTGTTTCTCACCCAGGATGTAGTTCCTGCTGACGAACATATGATTGCTGAGCTAATAAAACCTCTGCAGACAAACCCGAATATTGCTATATGTTATGGCCGTCAGCTTGCAAGGCCAACTGCACCACCTTTGGAACGTTTCTTTCGCGAGTTCAACTATCCACCACGAGCTATTCTAAAAACAAAGAACGATATAGATGTTCTTGGCCTTAGGACTTTTTTCTGCTCCAACTGCTGCTCAGCAATTCGGCGGTCCATTTTTAACAAACTGAGTGGCTTTGGAAATAAGGTGATTGTAAATGAGGATATGTTATTTGCTGCTAAAGCCATTAACGCAGGCTATGCAGTTTACTACACTCCAAAAGCAAAGGTTTACCACAGCCATTCTTATTCATTACCACAGATGTGCAAACGTTATTTCAAAATTGGGAGATTTTTTGCAGACAATAAATGGCTCCTACAATACGCTGGAGTTAAATACTATGGCGGGAACATCTTAAAATCTGGGATTATAACTTTCTGGGAAGAAAAAAAGCCACATTATATTGTGGCTTTGCTCGCAGAATTAGCTATCAAAGCGATAGCTTACAAGCTCGGCTGGTATTACCAGTTATTATTCCATGAAAAGAGGACTTAGAATATCTCTGTTCCAGCTCCTCCATTATAGATGGCATCAATCTTGCTGTCTGACAATGCTCTGTTAAATATCATTACATCGTCGATTAAGCCTTCAAAGTGTTGGTTAATTGTCGGATAATAAAGCCGGCCTATAGTTACATAAACAGGCAAATTTCCTATATCCGCATTTACTGTAGTTGCACCTGCTAAACTGCCATTCACATAGATTCTGAGATTGTTCGTCCCCCCATTTCTATCCCATACACCAACAACATGATACCACTGATTGGCTGATACGGTAGGACCCTTTGCAGCCTGATAGCCACCGGCTCTAATAAAGAATTTCAATACGCTATTATCTACTCTCAAGCCCCAATCAAAATCCAGATTTTTGTTATCACCGCAGACAATCATATTCATGGCTTTTGCGTAACTGCTACCGTTTATCCAGGCAGAAACGGTAAGAGTACGCTTTTCCTGGAGAGCAGCGCCGCTGCCGCAATCAATATAATCGTCAGCGCCATTAAACTTTAAAGCACTATTAATTTTACCTGCGGCGCTTAAAGCGGAGGTATTTCGCCTGGCAGTGCCATGATTGCCCTTACCACTGCTATCGACCACCGTAGTGGTAGCTGCATTGTCGTTCATCTTCCAATGGGCAACTAAACCGCCGCCGAATACCTCAAAGCGATAGTCACTTTCGCTATACTTTCCTACCTGCAGAGCAATGCCATCAGGATTGCTATGATCGTACCAATGATTGTAGAAAAGCTTAGCGTTCCATATCCCTGGGCTTATCTCAATAGGATCTGAGCCTGTGGAAACGACAGGTGTTTCAATATCTACGCATTCTCCAGCAGAGTCCTGTTTTTCCAGACATAGCGCAATTGAAGTGGCATTTGCTTCCGTACAAGGCTCCCATGTAAATGTCACTGGTGAGGTTGTTGTGCTATTATGCTTTGGAAAAGTCAATACCGGCTTCTGTATAAGTTGTGGGATGGCATCAGAAGTGTTCGGAATACCGAACCAAGCTGTGGTTTGGCACCGGCTGCCGTCCTTATAATGCGCTGTGATTGTATAGTTACCATCGCCGTAGTCTTTTAGCGCATCGCTGCGGGTAAATCTACCTTCGTATCTCCAGCACTCCTTGCTGCTTACTGGTCGGATATATAGTGCTTTAATCTCTGCTTCCGACAACACTCTGTTAAATATCATTACATTGTCGATTAAACCTTCAAAGTGCTGATTAACTGTCGGGTAATAAAGCCGACCAATAGTTACATAAACAGGCAAAGGCCCCAGATTTGCATCGACTGTAGTTGCACCTTGTAACCTGCCATCCACATAGATTTTTAGATTGTTCGGCCCCCCATTTCTGTCCCATACACCGACAACATGATACCACCGATTTACTGACACAGCGGTGCCTGATACAGCCTTATAAATACCACCAGCTCTAATAATAAATTTTGCTATGCCATTATCTACCCTCAGACCCCAATCAAAATCCAAGTTTCTGTTATCACCGCAGACAATCATATTCATAGTTTTTGCGTAGCTGCTACCGTTTATCCAGGCGGAAACCGTAAGGGTGCGTTTTTGCTGGAGAATAGCGCTGCTTCCGCAATTAATATAATCGTCGATGCCATTAAACCTTAAGGCACTGTCGATTTTGCCGGCAGCGCTCAAGGTAGAGGTATTTCGCCTGGCAGTGCCATGATTGCCCTTACCACTGCTATCGACTACCGTAGTGGTAGCTGCATTATCATCCATCTTCCAATGACCAACTAAACCGGCAGTAGAAGGTATCTCTGAGGGCGTCGCTTGTAGTGCATAATGCCAGGTCTGGATGTTGCCTGATTGCGTATGAGTATAACTGGGAATCTGAAAGGTACGACCTGCAGGTGTTAGAAACTCCATATAACTAATGGTATTGTCGGTTTCAAGGGCCAAACAGAAATCATACGTTGTATCGTTAGGTACGTTAGGATCGTTATAGTTCCATCCGTTACTTATTTCAATCCCAAAGACGTGATATGTAACACTCGGTATGGCAGTGGCCTGCCATGTTCCAGTATCAGTGAATGGAAGGAGGTTCGGTGGAAAGAACTTAACCACATAACTACCCCATGCGTTATCATTAAAGACTGTTCCATTAACATCCAGCATACAGGGTATATCTGTAATTTGTCCCTCCGTCCAAATAGTTGCCAAGCCGGTGTAAAGGAAGTCCAGCCGATTGTTGGCAGGACTGAAGGAATATGTTCCAGAAGGGTGTATTCTCCAGCCCGTGTTGGCCCCGACATTCAATTCCCACTTACTTTCTGTAGTGTAATCTTCTCGCATGATCCAGTTACTTATGGTCCCGGAAGTGCTGTAAGCAGTACTGTTAAATGTTCCCCTCCACGTCCCAAGCGGCCCTTCAGAGGGTGGCACAATCCCTTTTATGGTTATTGAAATATTATCGAACGCCCGCCCATTCTTAGGCCAGGAAGAATCACCATATTGCTGAAATTTGATACGGAAATCTGAGCTGTAGCTGATACCGGCTGATCGAATCGCAGCATCCAAGTCAAATGACTGTTGTTGGAAATCTGAAGTCAGATTGGTCAAAAGATACCAGTTAGTACCATCAGAGCTGATTAGAATCCCATCACCATTGGCATGACCTTTGAAACTTGATGGCAGGCTGTTATTTTCGTCAAGACTGGAGAAATGGTCCAAAGTTAGTATTACTCCGCTTCGTCTACTCAGATCAAGGTGCAGTATGGCCTCATTTAACGAATAAGCAGAGCCATCCACCATATCATCCATGCGAAGCTGGCCATTCACGACTTGAATGCGACCTTCATTAGTAGAATAATATTCCCATCCTTGTAACATACCAGGTTTGTCTGACGTGAAATCCTGACTGTAGGGACCAACCTGTGGTATTAGAGTTCTACTATCGAAGTTAACCCAGAGCTTCCATTCCTTAATACGTCCTTCATCCTGCTCGGCAAAATCCGCGGCACAAAGACGCCACTTTCTGTTTGCTGGCAAACCGTTCCACGTGGTTATTCCTGTTTCCTTCTCATAAATGTCATGATCGCTTCCCCCCTCTCGGTCCCAGAGGACGTAATCTTGCCATTGGCCGTTGTGCTCAGTCGTCAACCAGACCATCAGATCACCTATCCACCTATGGTTTATCCAGTATTCGACATCCACGCTCGTAATAAGGGCATTAGCCGGTGCTCCTGAAAGATTGATTTCCCATATTGCTATGTTATCAAGGCCGCCAGCGTCTGGAATTGGTCTGCTGAAATCGTGAGCATGATAGAAAAGTGTGCCTGACTCGGATAGAGCGTTAATTGGGAAAAAGAGCAAGGCCAGCATAGAGATAACTATAGACCTTGACAGGTTTGAAAATGATAAGTGGGTATTAGCTGCTAGCCAATGCATCATTATTTTTTTACCTCCCCCTGCTCCGAGGTCCAGATACCGGGTCAATTCAGCACTCTCTGAAATGACCAAAGTATCACTTTATCGTTAATATGCGCTGCCAATTGCCTTTGCTCTTTTCAAGATAAGCAAACAGAATTCTCAAAACAAGCAAGTTATTGGTTCTATGCCTGTCACCCGGAGCTGATTGCTCGTAAATTTATCGCCCCCTCAAGCTACTCATTGAACGTTCCTGCCTGAAACGCTCCTCCTGATTTCTCCTTTAGCCCGGGCCGATTGTAAATAATATTACAATTTAGTGTCTTTGAGCGTCAAAAGGAAAATCTATTTTCGCGCAAAAAACTTTGTTCCTCCAGTGTTTCTCGGCTATTATATAGAGGTATTATAATTAATTCTGCGTTATGTGTCAAGAAAATTCCGCGTTTTGTTTATTCTTTTCTTCTACTCTATTTTTCGGACTTTTTCTTCATAAATGGGGCAGCACAATATTTTAAAACCCTGTTTTTGCGCAATAAGCAAGGTCTTAGAGCAGTGTTCTATCTATTCTGTTTCCTCTTGCCAGGAAGCCAACAGGAATTTCTGACCCATCCTTCAGCTTTTAATTGTGGGCAAAGCACGCGAAGCGGCGGTAGCCAAAGGCTCGACCTGTTGAACAATTGTGCTTTACGAATGCTGCGAGGCTTAAGACATGAAATCCTCCTACAAAACTGGGGATAATTCAGCTGGAATTCATCTTGCAAAGAAGCGATGGAAAAGTACAATTTAGCTCTTGATAAAGTTACGGCGGCAAACACAACGCATGGCATTTTAGCTGACAAATTATTCGGTCAATTAAGATATGAAAAAACTGATAAGTAACATTGTATTTACCAAAAATCGCCCTTTGCAGTTGGACGCCTATCTGGAGAGTCTATATAGATATTTTCCTGCGGAACTTATTCAAACATATATCATTTATAAGATTGAGCGGTTTGAAGAAGAATACCAGCAGCTTTTCCAAAAATACTCAGATTGTATAGTGATAAAAGAAAAGGATTTTCATAGTGATTTTTTGAAGATTTTAAGTCAGATCAATACAAAGTATATTCTATTTGGCGTCGATGATGTGGTGTACTTTGATTCTATTGGTTTTGAAGTAATCGATGAAACATTCAAGAGGTTTTCTAAAGATATTTTCGGCTTCTCACTTAGATTCAGCCCATCCAGCATCCAGCATCCAGTATCCAGCATCCAGGTCGGCAACGACCCCGTTAGTGAAACTGTCATTGCCGGACAGCCCGTTTACAGCATAAACTGGACGCAAGGCCGAACCCCAACCACCCGCTATCCATTTGAACTTTGTGCCACCATTTACCCAACCACTCTTGTCAAAAAAGTGATAAATAGCACAATGAACAATAGTAGCATAGCTAAGGCGTTTTTTTCGCCGGATTCTATTCTAATAAAGGCGTTAGGCAAGGCTGTCTCGACCCGCTCTATTCTTAAATCATTCGGATTTTTTTTCAGTCCTAATACGCTGGAATCCTGGAACTGCCGATGGTGCCAGGAGCACAGCGACCAGTTGCCTAATTTTCTTTTCTTTCAAAAACAGTGTGCCACCGCCGTACAGGTTAATATGGTTAACACCTCAATGCTACGTAACGAGTTCTATGAGTATAGTGAATATGCTATTGAAGTGCTGGCAGATAAATACAAGCAGGGCTATCGGTTTGACATCGACAACCTAACAAGGAATAAACCGACAACTATCCACTGCGGACCAGAATATTTTAAGCTAGTCCGAAACAGCGCATTATGCGCTACAAAAACCGAGAGGAATTAGCAAGGGATGTCAAGTGCATTTAGCAGATGGAAAAGGCCGCTACGCAAAGGAAAACCTCTTCGTGCTTTATTAGAATACCCAAGGTACATAAAAGATATGCGTAAATATAGCAAGATGGATTATGCCGAGCAAATTAGATTTGCTGACACCTATCCTTGCTTGTTTGATAAAACGCCGAAAACCAGAATCGATAGCCATTATTTTTACCAACATCTGTGGGCCTTCAAAAAAATACATTCCTTGAATCCTGGACTTCATGTTGATATTGGCTCAAGCGTAGATTTTGTAAGCCTGCTCAGCACAATTACAGAAGTCCATTTTGTTGACATTCGTCCTTTGGACGCCTGTAATATAGAAAACCTAAAAAGCATAAAAGCAAGCATATTGGATTTGCCATACGAGGATAATTCGCTCAAGTCAATATCTTGCCTGCATGTTGCTGAGCACGTTGGTCTTGGCAGATACGGTGACCCATTAGATCCACTCGGCACAAAAAAGGCAACAGCGGAATTAACAAGATGTCTGGCAAAAGGTGGCAATCTTTTCTTTTCCCTGCCCGTAGGCAAACCTCGAGTCTGTTTCAATGCTCATCGAATTCATTCTCCAAAGCAGATTATCGAGTACTTCAAGAACCTCAAATTAATTGAACTATCAGGTACTGACGATGATAAAAGATTTGTTGAGAATATAGATATTAGCATTTTAGAAAATGCAAGATATGCGTGTGGAATGTTCTGGTTTGCCAAGGAATAAGCGAATAAAAGGCAGAGGGGTTGCATATGAACAAAAGGATTTCACCCAATAGGAACCCCCAAAAATCCAAACCGAATAACTGGTTAAATCAGTATGCCAGAACTGTAACATCACAGAGCGGCCTTCGCAAGAATGCACAATGAAAGATGTGTTCTTATGAAGCTCAATCTTAACCCTAAAATTGTTTGTATTGCTGATCCAAACTTTGGTAACCGCTCTTACCCTTATGCTTATGGTTGTGTTCCAGGTGTTTTGGAACGTGTTTGTACATCTGTTCTGTATCTGAACCCTGAAACTGCGACCGATGAATCCTTCCGAGGTGCTATCCAGAAATTCAAACCTGATTTGCTTTTTGGTTTTATCCAGAACCGACAGCAACTGGCCAAGATAGCTGACTTTCTGAAGGAATATCATCCTGTCCCTGCTATAAACTGGAGCCTTGAGGACCCCAACGGTGTTATAGGGCCTGAAGACAACTACAATATGATAGAGGCTTCTGCAAGTTTTGATATGTGGTTCAGTATCGATAATAAAATGATTCCTTTTTGGCGGACAAAATCAGCCTTTATGCCACCCGGATTTGATGACCGCGTTTACTACGACGCTGGCCTCGAACGATATTGTGATGTTTCTTATGTTGGCCACTTAGGCCCAAAGAAGGTCACTGAAATGTATTGGCCGTATATGAAGGAGTTAGCAAGATTTGGTAAAAAAGCCATGCTGGCTATTGATAGACCTATGGGTCTTCCTTTATTGCCAAGGCCTATCGAGCGTTTTATAAGGTCGAAAAAAAGACGTCGTTTCTTTCAGAGTCTTCCGATTTGGCGCTGCCAGTGGGAAAACCCGAAAAACGAGGAGGAAAAAGCTGTTATCATCAATCGCAGCAAGATTCATTTTGGACTCAACAGGGTGCGGGGGGACTGGGAAGATGACCTCAAAGCGATGTTACCAGACTACCCACTGGATAAACATGGACTCTTCTACCAGCTTAAGGGACGTTTGTTTCAAGCGGTAGGAGCGGGTGCTATGGCTTTGAATGAATATTGTCCCGAACTGGAAGACTTATTTGAGATCGGAAAAGAAATCGTAACATTCGAATACGGAAATATGGAAGAGGTTAAGGACAAACTGGCATGGTATATATCCCATAATGCAGAAAGACAAAAGATCGCTCAGGCAGGATATGACCGAGGCAGAAAGTCACATACTTTTAAAAAACGAATAAAACAAATATTCCATATCATCAGGAATCGCCTCTGAAATTTTCTCGCATTAATGATAATAAAGGCGAACAGACATGATGAAAGTGATTCTGAAAAGGATTCGAAAACTTCACAAAAAGTTTTTTCATAATCTTAGCCCTTTTTACGGTACTGATGACGCACATCTTGATTACACGGGACAATCCGCCAGCGATCTGATTCAGAATACGCTTGCTTCAGACAGCCCATGTATGATCTGTCGAATGGGCGCTACGGAGATGAATGCGGTATTAACATATCTTGCCATCCGGGAAGAAAGCAGTCCACTCAGTAAGTCTATTAAATATATTCGAGGTGAAATTCCCTGTTTCTGGTGGGACGACAAAACGATTTATACGATGTCAATCAATGCAGGTTTTTTCTCTTCAAACGATAAAAATCTCGACCGATTTGCTGAAATGATGCTGTCTGATTTTCAATATGTTGATATTCTGGGTTCCTGGCTACGCGGCGAAAAAGTTCTGCTTTGTTCTAATCCCAGAGCCAAAACGGTTCACCTGACAGATCTGGAACCTTACCACCATAAAGAGCCGTGGTCAATCATACTACAAGGCAGAAGAGTTCTGGTAGTTCATCCATTTGAGGAAAGTATCAAACAACAATACGCCAAACGAACATTGCTGTTTAAGGACACGCGTGTTTTACCGGATTTTGAACTTTTAACTCTTAAGGCCGTTCAGTCATCAGCCGGAAGCAAAGTCAATTTTGCTGATTGGTTTGAGGCGTTGGATTGGATGTGTCAAAAAATCAACAATATCAACTTTGATATTGCAATTATTGGAGCGGGCTCGTATGGTTTTCCTCTGGCAGCCCATATTAAAAGAATTGGTAAAAAGGCAATTCATTTGGGTGGCGCCACACAATTACTGTTTGGAATTCGAGGTGCCCGCTGGGATAAAGACCCTGTCGTTGTGCAACTCTATAACGAACATTGGGTTCGCCCGTTGGCGACTGAGGTTCCGCAAAACGCGCAGATGGTGGAGCACGGGTGTTATTGGTAAGTATTATCCGAGAATGAACCGAATTTTCCAGTTATAGTATCCACGGCTACATCGGCTTAATCAGAAGCGGTTCATAAAACCTTATGGAAACAATGCAGACCAATAAGCTAAACCAATATCCCCTTGTTAAGCCACGGCATCAGCGCTGGATGCCAAGACAACTTAGGAAAGGGTGGAGAATAACTCGCAAAATTAATCAAACTGTATCTAATGTTCTTGAGTTGCAAGATATAGAAAAGATTGATAAAATTAAGGGTCATCTGCATCCAACGGAGGGAATGACCTTATTCTATTTTGCATATCGACCTGCTTGTAATGGACGAATTGTTGAAATTGGATCTTTTAAGGGTAAATCAACAGCCTGGCTAGCCACAGCTCTCAAGGTGGGGAAAGTCTGTGATAAAGTGGTAACCATTGATCCTCATATCAACGTAAAAGACCTTGAAGTTGTACCTGACTACGATGAACCAAGCAGCTATGAAGAGATGTTGCAAAATCTCCGGGACCTGGGGCTTTTATATTTTGTTGATCCAATAGTTGCTACATCACAATGCGCAGCAAAAAGCTGGAATCAATCTATAAGGTTGCTCTTTATAGATGGTTCTCATCGTTATGAGGATGTTTTATTGGACCTACGCTTATGGGAACCATGGGTTAATGCAGGTGGTATTATTTGCATGCATGATACACACCCAAAAGTGAAAAGTGTAAATCTGGCTATTGATGAATATATTAAACATAGAAGAAATGTTAAAAAGCTCTTGGAGCTTGGTAATTTTACAATATTCAAAAAACTCAGTTCGCACTAATCAATCGTTCAGTTAAATGCAAAAAGCAAAACGCATATTTGTAATAGCGGACTTTAAGGACGAAAAGCCGCAGTCGGCCTTTGTGGACGACCGGCGAATAGTTAAGGGCCTTATTCGCCTCGGTCACGATGTACAGCGATTCAGCTATAGGAACATAATGATGCATCGTAATCCCTTTCCAAATAAGCCGTTCGTCCAATATTTCGCCAAAAAAAAAGCTGACAAAATTCTTCTAAAACAGGTTAAGCACTATTATCCAGATATAGTTCTGGCCCTCGGCATGAAATATTTCGATGCTGAAACCGTCCTGGCTATGCGCAGCTTGGTACCAAATGCAGTTTTTCTGGGCAGGGACTTGGACCCTTTCCCAGAGAATTTTCCTGTCCGCTTAGCAGCAGCAAAGCAAATGGATATACTGATAATGCCCAGTGCAGGCAGATTCCTAAAAGTCTATAAAGATGCGGGAGTTCGCTGCTGTGCATTCATACCTTGCTCTTGTGACCCTGACATACAGTACCGATATGAAGTTCAGGATAAGTGGAAGGCCGACATTGTCTTCACAGGAAAAGCCGAGCACACTAAACTCGACCGTAATGATGAGAGATATAATATAGTCAAAAAATTGTCCAATATGCCTAATGCAAAACTATACGGCTGCTTTGGCCAACCCAGAACCGAGGGAATGGACTGCTTTTATGCCCTTAGTGGTGCGAAAATCGGCTTAAGCATCAATATAGCAAATGATGTTCGGCTTTACCACTCCGATAGATTTATAAATATCCCAGCCTGTGGCACGTTTATGCTTGCTAAAAGGGTCCCTGGATACGAGCTTATGTTCGCGGATGGTGAACATGTTCGATATTTTGATACAGTCGATGAATTTTTTGAATTAGCTGACTGGTATCTGAAACACGAGCAGCAGC
>Ga0315312_1002053_pt1 | contig 14435 bp, 11 predicted proteins | sample TDP7_MG_FD_203629 | JGI IMG/M metagenome (GOLD analysis project Ga0315312, IMG submission 203629) | Freshwater sediment microbial communities from Lake Towuti, South Sulawesi, Indonesia - TDP7 | ecosystem: Environmental > Aquatic > Freshwater > Lake > Sediment | place: Indonesia: South Sulawesi... | reverse complement strand
TGCCAGGCAAATGCTTAACGGAGAAGATTATCGATGTCTTATCCCGTCCGGAGGGTGGAGCGTCATCCTTTGACAGGACGTAGAACCTTGTATAGTTGTTCGGACTATCCTCGATCGCTCTTCTAAGAACCTTCATGCCGTAGACATCAGCTGCCTTTTCACTCGCCACTGCGGCTGAATCCACCAGTCTTCTCTCTCGTATCATCTTTACACTGCCTGCTGTATCATATGTTGAGACCACCTCGCAGTTCAAGCTCTCTAGGAAGCGTCTACATTGAGCCAAAGCTTGAGGGTGCGAGTACACCACCTTAATGTCGCTTAATTGCGTCTCGGGGCTGGCTATCAAACAGTGGACAACTCTCAGATCGATCTCGCCGCTCACTTTAAGACTGGAATCTAGGAGCAGATCATAGGTCTCGTTGACGCTACCCTCCAAAGAATTCTCTACAGGGACGACTCCAAACGCACTCACGCCCTTCTCGACCATTTCAAAGACTGAGCTCAGGCTCTTACAGGGCCTAACAGATGTGGTTGGCCCGAAGAAGAGGCGCGCTGCTTGCTCGCTATATGCCCCTACCTCGCCTTGAAAAGCGACGCTAGAGATCTTTTCAAATTTGCGTACACCTAGGCTCGCGGGGGTCTTTTTCTCTTCTGTCTCTTTGGCCTGAACAGCAGTGCACATCCTTATGATTTCTCTGTAGATCGATTTCACGTCTGAGACCGTTATTCCCAGTGCTTTCGCTTTCTCAGATAATCTTGTGTAGACATCTTCCTCCCTTGCTTCGTCTATGATGGGCAGTCCTTTCTCCATTTTGAGAACTCCGATCTTTCCAGCCAGTTCAACTCTCTTCCTCAAGAGGTTGAGAATTTCTCCGTCGATCCTGTCTATTCTGCTTCTAAGCGAAGAAAGCTCTCTCACAGTTTATCTCCTCAATAAGACCTTCGGGATGCAGCCTCCTCGAAGCATATGATCGGCTAAGACGATTGCAACTCCAGACTCGACGACTGGAACAGCCTTAGGGACTACGCATGGATCATGCCTTCCCCTAACTTGAATCGCTTCTTCCCGCATCTTCTTCAGATTGACGGTCTTCTGTTCTCGGGGTATAGATGATGTAGGTTTGAAAGCCGCTCTAACGACTATAGGCATCCCGGTAGATAGTCCGCCCAGAATCCCTCCCGCGTTGTTTGTCAAAGTCACAATCTTCCTGCCTTTGATAGCGTATGCATCATTGTTCTCTGAACCGGTTAAATGAGAGGCTTTGAATCCCAGTCCAAATTCAACCCCCTTGACAGCAGGTATGTCGAAGAGAAGCTTAGCAATATCAGCATCAAGCGAGTCAAACAACGGTTCACCGACGCCGACTGGAACATTCAAGGCATGGCATTCGACGATTCCGCCTAAGCTATCGCCGAGACTTTTGGTCCTTCCAATCGCTTCCTCCATCCTCTTCGTACAATTGAGATCAGGACATCTAACCGAACTCTTGTACGTATTCCTCTGAATCTGCTCGATGGTAGGAGGTCTATCGACTCTTACGGGTCCTATCTGAACGGTAAACGCTTGAACCTTTACGCCAATTAGGTGAAGAAGCTTCTTAGCTATTGCACCTGCCATTACAAACGCAACAGTGATTCTACCGGAGAATCTTCCTCCACCACGATAGTCATTAAACCCCCCGTACTTCATTCTAGCAGGATAGTCCGCGTGTCCCGGCCTAGGTGTATCCTTGATCAGCTCATACTCCTCAGGTCTAGCCCTCTTATTCATGGTGATGACGGATATCGGCGCACCAGTTGTAAAACCATTGAAGACACCGGATAAGATCGTAGACTTATCTTCCTCTCTACGATATGAGACGATTTGAGTTTTCTTAGGGATCCGCTTCGCCAACTCGCTGTCAATATCCTTCTCAGAAAGCTCAAGCCCGGCTGGGCAACCGTCGACGACGACCCCGACGCATTTTCCATGGCTTTCACCGAAACAGGTTACAACGAATTCTTTTCCAAAGCTATTGCCCGCCAATAATATTTCCTCCTAATGATCTCAAGTCCTCATAGAACCTCGGGTACGATTTGCTCACACAATCAGCATTCTGAATCTCAGTCTCTCCATCAGCGCCCAACGCTGCCACTGAGCAAGCCATAGCTATCCGATGATCACCGTGCGAGTCAATCGTGGCCCCACGTAGTTTGCATGGACCCTCTACCACAATGTCGTCGCCTAAAGTAGTAACTTTAGCTGCCATTCGATTCAACTCAGTTACCAAGGATTCTATCCGATCAGACTCCTTTATCCTCAAACGCCTAGCATTCCGTATCACAGTTCTGCCATTAGCGTAGCAACCCAGCACCGCGCAAACAGGAGCTAGATCAGGAATATCTCTTGCATCTACCTGAACCGCCTCCAGCGATCCGGTACCCTCGAGCTCGACGCATCCATCACGAACTTTAAGATCGGCGCCCATCTGCATCAATATCTCCACGATAGCTCTGTCTCCTTGAAGCGAACGTTTTTCCAGATTTGAGACCCTTACCTTAGAGGATGTTACCGCTGCCGCTGCAAGTAGGAACGCCGCCGATGAGTAGTCTCCTGGAATAACTCTGCTAAAAGGCGCCAGATTTTGGTTGTGAAGAATAAAGAACTCCCTCATGTCCGGTGACGATCTGACAGCTACCCGGTGGTCTTTCAGGACCTCCAGAGTCATCTCCACATATGAACGCGACTCAAGAGTCGACGAGAGCCGAATCTCAACGTCCCCCTTTGCCAAAGGCGAGGCGAAAAGTAGACCTGAGATAAATTGAGAACTGATGTCGCCCGGGATGGAAGCGGTCCCGCCTCTGATGCCCCCTCCGTGAACGACCAAGGGCGGTCGTCCACTACCATCGAGCGAATAGCAGATGACGCCCAACTGCCTTAATGCTACAAGTAAGGGTTCCATAGGTCTCTTTCTAAGCGATTCCCTACCAGTAAGCTTAGTGACCCCTGACCCATGTGCGGTAATCGGCGTAACGAAACGCATAGTCGCAGCTGATTCGCCGCAGTCTATCACATCCTTGGTCATCTCGAGTTTTGAGGAACCACACACAATCCATTCAGCCTCTCCCTCTTCGACCTTCGCCCCGTACGCTCGAACCGCGTTTACCGTTGCTTCAGTGTCATCGCACACCAACGGTCTCCTAATCCTAGACTCGCCGTCAGATACAGAAGCCGCTATCACCACGCGATGAGTGAAAGCTTTGGATGAAGGCGCTTCAACTACGCCGCTAAGGCTAGAAGCCCTAATTGTCACTTTAGCCATCTTCCGTCCCAACCACATGAGCTTTTACACGATTCACTCGAGCTTGAATCACTTCTCCTTCGAAAGCATTCCACGCTTCTTTAACCTCAGCGATAGAATCTTCACGGACAACAGCTGCGATAGCAGGTCCCTTTCCGGATACTCCAGCTGCAATGGCGTCTGCTGCTAGCGCGGCGACAGCGACCTTGATATCGTAACCTAACGCCATGGAATAGATGATTCCGTTAAACGTCATCGCTGACCAATATCTGCCCAGTAGGGCTTCCCGGTATGCGACATTTACCAACGGCGCCATTATCCTCATTTTCTCAACGTCAGACTGTGCCGTGTACGTTTTCGATGAAGGCACGTAGAACAGAACAGCATAGTCTCCATCTACTCTGAACCTACGCTTAACCTTTCGAGCGACATTATCCGTAACGAATATGTTACCGAAGTAGGACGCGCATGCATCGTCGAAAGCTCCGGTTACCGTCACTCCCGCATCCTTCGCTGCGTCCACTCCCAGCTTCACCACCTCGAGGTCGCTCACTTTTTTTCTCAAGGCTGCTACAGTGGCGAGCGAAATCGCGTTCGCTGCGCTGCTGCTGCTCTTCATCCCTCTCGCGATCGGGATATTAGAGGTGGTCTCAACAAAAGCGCCATGCTCTCCATCCATCCTGAATCTTCGCAGAACTCGCCCGATAACTCTCTTTATGAGATTCGTATCCTCGCCAAGGTCAGAGAGTATCCTGCCCTCTATGACGCCAGGTTCATCCGTCAGCTCAACCTTCGCTTTCGTCCACAAGTCTACCCCTAGAGCAGCTCCTTTACCAGTAGCAATAGCGTTCACAATGGTCGCAGCACCATAGGCAATAGCTGAAGCGGACAACATACTCACCGCCCAGAAAGCCCCTTCATCACTGCTCTCCGCATTACTTCAACCGGAGGCGAATGATTGGTCCATATCTTGAAAGCTTCAGCACCTTGATGAACCAGCATGCCGACCCCTGTGATAATCTTCGCACCAGCGGCCTCCGCCTCGCTTAATAATTGCGTCTTCACCGGATTGTAAACAATATCGAAAACAACCATGCCTGAATGTAGTACCTTTCTTGTAGCCACCGTCTCCTCGGTTCTGGGATACATCCCAACCGACGTGGCATTAATCAGTATATCTGCATCCCGTAATACTTCAAGAAGCGAATTTCTAGTTAACGATCTCGTTAGAATCTTCTTCCCGAGTCTCCGTTCGATATCCTTCGCCAACTTGAAGGCTCTATGTTGAGTCCTATTGAGAATGAATATGCTTCTTGCTCTCCTAGCTAGAGTGAAAGCAATAGCTCTTGCGGCGCCTCCAGCTCCGATCAATACAATCCTTTTGTCAGATGGATCTTCACGTTGCTCTTCAAGCGCCCTCGCGGCGCCCAGACCATCAGTATTGTAGCCGATGAGTCTTCCTCCATCGTTGAGAATAGTATTTACCGCGCCTAATTCTTGAGCTGATTCATCCAGCTCGTCAAGAAACTTGACGATAGCGGTCTTGTGCGGAAGTACAACGTTGAATCCTCGAATATTGAGAGCTCGCATCCCCATCATCGCCGATTTCAGATATCGCCGCGTTACACGGAAAGGTAAATAGATACAGTTGAGACCGAGCTTCTTGAAGGCGGCATTATGCATCTGTGGGCTTAATGAATGTTCGATGGGGTCGCCAATAACTCCGTAGATACTACTTCCTTCGATTGACATCGGTTAAGTGAACCCCATCAGATTGTAGATCTTCCTCAACTCGGATATTGTGAGTTGCCCGGTTGCGGACTCCAACCCCTTTTGAATTGAGGCAAATGTGAAAGCCGATCCATAGAGGGGGGATAGGATTCGAGAAGGAATTCCCAATTTTCCCATGGCGAAACAGACAATTCTAGCTCTTCTGCGGACCTTTGAGATGAACGAGAGTAGCAAGCAATTGTCTTCAATCTTCGTTGCGTTGCACACGAGCTTACATATGTAAGCTCCCGTATCGATCTCACGTTCAAGAATATTTTCCAACTGAGGTTCCGGCGGTGTTCCATCGAAATCATGAAATGATATTATAGGCTTCGATCCAGCCTTCCGTATTTCTCGAGCAACGGATCTAACGTTTTCAGTCGATAATTCGATATCAACGTAGTCGAAACCTTTCCAAGCAGCTTCGAGGAGGATTTCGATTCTCTCCTTCTCGGTACCCTTAAATCTGCCGCCCTCAGACCGCTTTCTGTTTGTTGCGATTACTGGCAGATCGGTCGAGTTGGCTATCCTCTCGAGAGCTTCGATTCTTCGAAGACTGTCCAACCTGACTTCAATGTAGTCTGCCTCGTATCGTTCAGCCCTTCTCGTAAGAGATAGTGCTCTACTCAATGTCTCTGCAGGAATCGTGACAGCGATCTCTATTTTCATCGTTCGAGAATAGACTCCTCTTTCACGAGTGTTCCGAAGTGTCGCCCGCCGTGCTCAATACGTGCCAGAACTTCGTCTCCAACCTTCATCTCGGCTACAGATTTGGAGCCGGCTTTCGTAACGAGTCTTATCGTCTCCGCATTTTGGACGATAGTCTTCAGTTTCCTCCCCTGACCCTCCGCTTCGATCAACATTAGTGGTCTTCGTTCAATCTTGACTCTACCAATGTTAGCTATTCTAGCGTGACCTTCCCTATTCGAAACAACTAATTCGTCTCCCGCCTTCAGCTCTGAAAGGTACTTCGTCTTGTTGCTCGGCGTAAGAACATATAGAGACACAGGACCTGCGTTCACTCGAAAAGGCCTAGGCTCAATGTATTCGCTCTCTTGAACTTCTGCTTGGACGAGAAACAACCCTGAAGACTGGCATCCAACCAAGATTCCTTCACCGGGTTCCATCAAGTCGCAAGTGTCAACGCAAACCCTAGCGCCGCTACCCAAAGGTTTCAGACTTGTCACCTTGGCCGTTGAGAGTTCAATCATAGAGCATGTTCCTTTGACCAGGTTTGATGTTTGACTAATCTCAGAGAGATCGCTTGAAGCGAGTAGAATTCCGTCGGCGCCCAGCTCAAGCGTCTCAAGAGCGACTTTAGCTTCATTGACGTTAGAAGCTACAAAGAGCAACTTGCTCCTTCCGCGCAGTTTGGAGATGAGGTTCTCCAGTGGGATTATCTTCCAGTCGGAACAACTGATTATTAAGTAGTCCGCTCCTGCATTTGCAGCGTCGGCAGCGAGTTCTTCGTCAGTTCTTCCTCTGATCTTCACTTTGACACCGACCATTCCGCGTTGCTGCTTTATTCTTGCGATCTCCTCCTTGTCGACGGTTTCCAGGACTAGAATATCAGCATCTCTTGTGCTTGCGACTTTCTTTGCGCCGTACATTTTGGGCAAGTTTCCGTCGCTTTCATCTACTAACACGACGTCGCAGAGAGCTGCAGATGATTGCAGGAGCCGCTCTTTCTCGTCTTTAGGAGTAGACTTATCGATTTCGATCCAAAACTCCTTCACGGTGTCTCACCTAGGAGCTTGAGAGCTTCTTCGACAGTGGCGTTTCGATGTACTATGGCTGATAGAGCTCTAGTCATGGCGGTTGGATTCTCATGCTGAAACACGTTCCTGCCGATAGAAACACCGACGCCACCAGCCTTGATTGAGCCGAACACGGCCTCTAGGACATCCCTTTCGGTCCTCCCTTTAGGACCACCAGCGATAATAACAGGCACTGAGCAGCCTTGAACCACCCTCTGGAATGTCTCAACGCTTCCCGTGTAGTTTGTCTTAACGATGTCCGCACCCAACTCTGCTCCAATTCTCGCTGCGAACGCAACCATCTCAGGATCATATTCGCTGGAGACGCTTGGGCCTCTCGGATACATCATGGCTAATAGAGGAACACCTAGGCTGTCACATTCATCAGCGATGTTCCCGAGCTTCATCAACATCTCATGTTCGCTTGGAGCGCCGACATTTATGTGGAGAGAAACAGCGTCTGCTCCGATCCTGAGCGCTTCCTCAACAGAGCAAACCTTCACCTTCCGATTCGGATCCGGCCCCAGCCTCGTGCTGGCTGAGAGATGAACGATCAGTCCGATCGAACTGGTGTTAACTGTTTTCGCAATCCCTTTATGGACCACGATCGCATCAACATCTCCCTTTGCGAGCTTCTCTACAGTTTCTTGCATGTTCACGAGCCCTTGGACTGGCCCTAAAGTAACCCCGTGATCCATCGGAACTATTACGGTTCGCCCATCATTCTTGAAGATCCTGTTCAACCTCTTCCTCTTGCCAATGTCCAATTCTTCCACCTCCTAAACGTAGCCGCTTTTGACAAGATATTCAGCGACCAGAACGGCGCCTTTGGCGGCGCCCATCTTCGTGTTATGGGAGACTAGGACGTACTTGATACCGTTCTCAAGCGCATTGTCCTTCCTTATTCGGCCGACAACCGTGCTCATGCCGCCGTGAACGTTTCTGTCAAGTCGAGGCTGCGGTCTGAAAGGGTCATCATTTACAGTCAACAGCTCCTGAGGCGCTGAAGGCAAGCCCAACTCTCTCAAGACGCCACCGAACCTTCTCATAGAATCCCGAACGTCCTCTACTTCGCATCTCTTCTTGGTGGACAGAAAGACCGCTTCGGTATGTCCCTCTCGAACATTCACCCTCGTGCATGTGCAACTGACCTTTAAGTCGGCATGCTTCAGGCTTTCGCTGTCGTATCTTCCAAGAATCTTCAAGGTCTCAGTTTGAACCTTCTCCTCTTCGCCAGGTATAAAAGGAAGGATGTTGTCGACTATGTCCAACGCGAGAACGCCTGGAGATCTGCCGGCGCCCGAAGCTGCCTGCATTGACGTCATTACAACCCTTTTGATTCCATAGTCGTCGTAGATAGGCTTTAGAGATACGACAAGCCCGGTTGTAGTGCAATTCGGAATCGGCGTGATGAAGCCGCGCCATCCTCTATTCTTCTTTTGGAGGTCGATAAGCTTGGCATGATCGAGGTTTACTCCTGGCACAAGTATGGGAACGTCGCTTTCATATCTAAAGGCTGAAGCTGTGCTTATCACCGGTCTCTCTTTTGCAAATCTCGGTTCCAATATCTTTGCCTGCTCAGATTCTACACCGGTAAAGATCAAATCCACGTCCTTTAAGTCCAGATGAGCGGCGTTCTCAACTTTCATCTCTAAGAATTGATTTTGAGGAGGTTCATCGCAGTACCACCCGAAACTTCCTGTCTTTTCATCTCTCAAAGCTACCTCGTAGGTTTTTTGAGCGGACCTCTCGGAGGCCGCTAGTACACAGACGTCGAACCAGGGGTGATGATCTAGCGCTGATACGAATTGTTGTCCAACAACACCCGTCGCACCAACGATTGCGACTCTAATCATTTCTATCTACCTTCAAGGAATCTCTTATTAGTGCCATAGCCTTCTCTCGATCATTCCAACTGACGAACACGATTATGCTTGAGGTTATAGTGAAGATTCCGAAGATGTTGATGCGGTTCTGGCGGAGAGGATCTGAGATTCTTCCAACCACTCCAGGAGTTTCTTCAAGTCCAACCCCCATCACTTTTAGGAAAGCGAGACCTTGCCTAACTGCCATTGCCACAGTCCCCTTGTGGCGGAGAACTATCGAGTGTATCGGTTCTAGCACGCCATCAAGGTGATCTTGTGGAATATATGCGATCAATGAGTCGTAGTTGATTGAAGCTCCCAACAGTGGAACCTTGCGATCCTTAATCGCTGCAACAATCTCTTGTATAACAGCTGGCTCCTCGGATATTCCTCGTCCCACTATAGTCAAAGACGCAACTTCGCTTCGGCTTCCCAATTCGCAGCATAGCTCTCTAGGAAAAGTGCCTGTGACAAGAGTTCCCTTCGCGTCCAATCGACCTTCGGAATAGCTAATAACCCTAACCGGAATAGCCTCATCCTTGTACTTCAGCGCCTTTTTGTGAATGAATTTCGTTCCCGAGTCAGCGATTCTACCTAATATGTCCGCATCAACTTCAGATAGTCTCTTTGGCTGGTCTACCAGCTTCGGGTCGGCAGTCAGGATTCCGTCGACGTCTGTCACCAGCACCACCTCATCAGCCAGCAGGTACCTAGCTAGAACAAACGCAGTGGTATCGCTCCCTCCTCTCCCTAGCGTTGTAATCTCTCCGTTAAGCGTCTTACCGACGAAGCCTGGGATTACTGGAACAACGTTTTGTTCAATCAAAGGTTGGATGTATCGTTTGATCCGCTTTCGACAGGCTTCAAGCAAAGGAGCTGCGTCTCCGAAGGATCGGTCGGTTATGATCGGCCAGTCTGAGTCAGTCGGATCAAAGTAACGTGACTTCACTCTCTTGGCCGAAAGAGCTGTCATAAAGATGCGTGAGCTTGTTCGCTCTCCCATCGAGAGTATGTCATCCAACTCCTGCCCTGCGACTTCGCCTCTTGAAGCCCTATTAGCTGTTTCCAAGAGATGATCAGTCGTTTTTCCCATGGCTGAAACAACGACTACAAGCTTAGACCCCTTAGCAACCTCGTCCGCTATGGCGCCGACAGCTTTTGAGATTCTCTCTCCATCAGCCAGCGTAGACCCTCCGAATTTGACGACCAGACACCTGAAACGTTTTCTAGATTCCAACATAATTCTATCAAACCACCAAAAAGCTCAGAAAGCCCGAGACGCGTTAAGAAGAGCTAGCTGAGCTCAGTTAAAGTAGAAATAGTAATAGAAGCCAAAGAACGCGTTGCTCAATGCAGTCTTCAGAGACATTCGAATTCCCGGTTGAACCTCATATATCAGAGGCGATTGATTATAAAAGCGTTTCTAGAACCTGACTCATACCAGAATGGAAGACATATTGCAAGTAAGAGCCAGCGTCAAGCGATGGGTCTCTATATGTTTGGAATCGCCAACAATAGCTGGATGGAGTCTCGACAGAAATGCCTCTTCGATCGGGAACGAAGCGATAGGGAATGTGTAAGCTGTGTAAGAAAGAGAGCGAGCCCGCTCACGTTCTCGCATGCGTACTCTCGTTCTCAGGTTTCCAGTTTCAGAAACTCGTACAGCTCGGAACATCTTTTGCTTAGCTGAAGATGCTTTTCCAAGTCATTTGGTTTTCCGAAGATAGCTCTGCAAATCTTGCATTCCGGCGTCTTCCTCACGCTCCCACAAACATTAAGATACGGACATAGTGATAGAGTCATACTTAAGACATACTTACACTTTGACATCCAGTTTTCTGTCGATTTCGCCGCTCCAGGTGGCTGAAATGCTAAATAGACGTGAATACAGACAAATATCTATGCCCGATCTGCTAGACGAGAGGCTGAACTTGCTTCTGCTACAGGACATCTGTTCTGGAAATGGTCTTGAGGTGAACCTGACGTATTTGTCTAGGCGCTTGAAGAGGCATAGAAACACTATTAGAGAGAGAGTCAGAAGTTTGCTGACTCACAAGATAATCGACCGTCCGGTTGTACCTTTTCTGGCACTATTCAGAGAGTACCCTCTGCTGGTTGTAGTTTATGCTGACCTTCCCGACGATGAGAAAGTCTCGAAATGGATAAGAGAAGACAGGAACATCTTCGGCGCTTATAGAGTAAGGGAAGGCGAATACAACATGATGCTGTTTGAATTTCAGAAAGATGTATGGAGCTATCATGTTTGGAGGGATTCTCTTGTCAGTGACGGAAAGATCCCTGAAAGAGGGCAGAGAACACCGTCAAACGCCCTATACTTTTCAAATAAGCTGATAGTGAAGTATCAGCCCAGTGCAGCCATAGATCTTATTGAAGAACAGTTTGCAGGAGAAGGAGAGGTTGAGATCAATGACTACGTCCTAGATGAACTTGCGCTGAAGGTGCTGAAGCATCTCCTAGACGGAAATGGAATAGAGGTGAACGAAAACTTTCTTTCCAAGAGAATTGGCATTCATAGATCAACTATCAGAAGGAGGATCTTTAAGATGCAAGAGGAGGGACTTATCCATAGCCCTCTCTGCCGATTTCCTCTTTTCTTCACACCTTCAAATTTTCTCCTGGTCTTCTCCATGCTTGAAGTTAGGAAGCCTCGACAGTTCCTGAGCGACATAGCGAATGATCCGCATGTAAGCTTAGCCTACAAGATAAGTGAGGGCAAATACAACGTATTGCTGTTCGAATCCCATATGAGTATCGAGGACTATTTACGCTGGGAGAAGATGTACGAGGACAAATATCTAGGTTGCTTCGGTTCCATAAAGAATAGCTACCTCTCACCAAGGATGACCATCTCAATCGATCAGCAGAAAGTATCGCTCGGCATAATTGAAGAGAGATTGAGACAATACGGAACGAAAGCGTAACCTAGCGCAACGTCTGAAAGTTCAAGAAATAGAGTGCATAATCGGAAAGTAATTATCTCTAAAGGTTGCCAATGCACCGATACTTGGGAAAAACCGCAATGACGCATGATGATTCGAAATAGCCTCAAAACCAAACTATCCGACAACTAATACGGCAAGACTTTTAAGTGAACGCGCAGCAATTATTTGGAGACACTTCCATGATGGTGAGCCCAAAATTGGGTGATTGCGAAATTCTTCTCTAACACGCAGCTAACTTCTTGGACTGCGAAGTCTGAAGAGAGCAGAATAACACGAAAACATGTCGGCTCATTCGGGAAAGAATGGGACAAGATCGGACATGCCGTTAGGGTATACGATACCACTCTAAGGGATGGAAATCAAGCGGTCGGAGTCAACTTTAGCGTAGAGGACAAAGTCAAGATCGCAAGGCGGTTGGCCGAATTTGGAGTTGATTATATTGAAGCTGGATGGCCCAACCCTAAGAATTTAGAGTTGGAGGTCTTCACTAGACTTCGGAAGGAGCGATTGCGATCAAAGATAGTCGCCTTCGGAATGACTAGAAAACCGGATCTTTCCTGTCAGAAAGATGAGAACCTGAATGCTCTGAGAACAAGCAACGCTGACTGCATCGCCCTAGTAGGGAAAGCTTGGCTCTTCCATGTTGAGAGAGTTCTAGAAACCACTGCAGATCAGAATTTGAGGATGATTAGTGATTCTATATCCTACCTCAAGGATTATGGCTACGACATGATATTCGATGCTGAACACTTCTTCGATGGCTTTAAGGATAACCGTGAGTTTGCCATGAATACCGTTTCGACCGCAGCTCAGGCTGGCGCGCAAGAGGTAGTCCTCTGCGATACGAGAGGTAGATCGATGCCGAATGAAGTCTATGAGATAACAGCCTTTGTCAAGAAGAAGATTAACAAGCCTCTCGGTATACATGCGCATAACGATAGAGGCTTGGCCACAGCCAATTCGCTCTTCGCAGCCATGGGTGGAGCCGAGCAGATTCAAGGAACGATAAACGGAATAGGTGAGAGATGCGGTAACGCCAACTTGGTCGAGGTCATCTCAAATCTTGAATTGAGTCTCGGAGTAAAAACAGGGCTAGATCTTTCGAAGCTCACTAGGCTATCAGACTATGTCTATGAGATTGCGAACCTAACTCGAGATCACTATCAACCATTCGTGGGAAAGCATGCGTTTGCCCATAAGGCAGGAATTCACGGCCACGCGGTGAGCAAGTTTCCTGAAACCTATGAGCATGCTGATCCCAGCTTGTTCGGAAACACCAGATCGATCGTCGTCTCATCTCAAACCGGACTGGCGAACATCATTTCGAAGGCAAGAGAGTTTGGGCTTCACTTGGAGAAGAAGCCGGCTAAAGCTGCTGAGATCATGCTGAGGATTAAGGAGTCGGAGGCGGCGGGATACCATCTGGAGAATGCTGACGCTACCTTGAACCTTGTCTACGCGAGATCCTTCGGCGAGAGGTTGGAATACTTCGACTTAATAGGCTGGAGGGCTCAGGTGTCCAGCAGTCTTGAAGGTGCAACTTGCGAGAGTACGGTCAAGGTTAAGGTCGACGGAGAGCCGTTCATAGTAGCGGCAGAAGGGAATGGCCCGGTGAATGCTTTTGATATCGCCTTGAAGAAGGCTTTGGAAAACCAGTATCCAGAGTTGGCTAGGGTAAAGCTGGTAGGCTATAGAGTAAGAGAGGTTGATGCAGAGAAGGGGACCGCGGCTACTGTGCGAGTCTTCATAGAGTTCGAGGCAGACGGGAAGCGATGGTCGACCGTTGGAGTCTCGACGAACATATTGAAGGCTAGTGAGGAAGCGCTGTTGGATGGTTACGTCTACTTCCTGTACAAGAAAAGTGGCAGGCGTTGACCTTTTTTACCTATTATCTAAGACTGGTTTCGAGATGCAGGGCCTAATCCAAGCAAAGATTCATGTTACTCTAGTCTCGAATTTCGTTGCACACTCTCAAATCGGTGCTTCAAACTCTTACTTGATATGATACGGCTTTTTCGATCCGCCAATCCTTCTGACCAAGGCTTCCGCCACATCTGTAGCTCCTGCTTCGCCTCCTAGATCAAACGTCAAAGCATCTCCCTTCATGAGGAGATCGAGCACGGAACTCTCTAGAATCTTAGATGCTTCTACTAGATTCAAATCTTGGTATTTCTTTGAGAGCCATTCAAGCATCATTTTTGCAGAAAGTATTGTGGCGATCGGATTAGCTTTAGTAGCGTCTATATTCGGCGCCGAGCCGTGAACTGGCTCGAATAGACCGTATTTGTCGCCTATATTTGCTGATGGGCAGAGGCCTAAACCGCCTACCACGCCCGCAGCTTCATCGCTTAAGATGTCCCCAAACAGGTTTGTTGTCACAATCACGTCGAATCTATTTGGGTCTTTCACAAGCTGGTAGGCTGCATTATCCACATACATCTCTTCAGTCTCAACTTGAGGGAATCCTCTAGCAACTTCGAGGCATGAGTCTCTAAACAGCTCGCATGAACGAAGAACGTTGGCTTTATGAACTATCGTTACCTTCCGCCTTCTTTGAAGCGCTGTGTCGTATGCGACCTTCGCTATCCGTGAAGAGCAACGCTTGGTAATAACCCGCACGCTGAAGGAGTATTCTGAGGTTTTGTCCTCTATTCCTTTGTACAAGCCCTCTGTATTCTCCCTGACGACGACGAGATCTACGCCTCCAATTGCTGAAGGGATGTTGGGCAAGCTCTTGGCTGGCCTAATGTTGGCGTAAAGATCCAACTTCTGCCTCAGCGGGAGGACAACTTCTCTCGC
>Ga0315312_1002052_pt1 | contig 14441 bp, 12 predicted proteins | sample TDP7_MG_FD_203629 | JGI IMG/M metagenome (GOLD analysis project Ga0315312, IMG submission 203629) | Freshwater sediment microbial communities from Lake Towuti, South Sulawesi, Indonesia - TDP7 | ecosystem: Environmental > Aquatic > Freshwater > Lake > Sediment | place: Indonesia: South Sulawesi... | reverse complement strand
TGGGTGCCGGGGGGGCAGGAGAGCGCTCTATAGCCGGTGCTGATGAGGATGCTCTGACTATGGCAGTAGATGCTATCCTTGACTGCACGAAGGGTATTGATCGTGAGTCGATAGATGGCTTGATCAGCGCATCGTGCAGCTCGCCCTTCGCAGAGAAACAGTTGGCTGCCGTGGCGGCCTCAGCTCTCGATTTTGGTGACAATACCATGACGGCAGACGTCAGCGCTTCTCTAAGAGCAGGGATGACGGCACTGATGCTGGCTGCCGATACTATAAAGGCTGGCTCAGCCAAGAAGGTTATGGTGTCGGCTTCTGATATGCGCCTGGGGTGGCCAATATCACCGCAGGAAGCCAATATGGGTGATGGCGCGGCTGCTCTATTGCTGGGAGATACCAATGTAATTGCCAGTATAGAGGATTATTACACCGAAACCAGCGATTTCACCGACCTGTGGCGCCCGGCCACTGACAAGTTTGTCCATAGCTGGAGTGACCGGTTTACTCTGGCGGAAGGCTATCAGCCGATGGTGCGAAAGGTCATCTCTGCCGCCATGAAGAAGTTCGGAGTTACGCCGGCGGACATTACCAAGCTGGTCTATAATGCTCCTGATGCCAGAACACATGGAGGCATTGCGGGAACCTTGAAATTCGATGCCAAGACTCAGGTGCAGAACCCTCTGTTTAATGAAATGGGTAACACCGGAACTGCCTTTCCCTTGATGCTGCTGGTAGCTGCTCTGGAACAGGCCAAGGCAGGGGATACGCTACTGGTGGCTGGCTACGGTGACGGAGTCGATGTTATTCTGTTCAAGGTAACAAAAGCTATAGAGAAGGTGAGAGACCGTCACGGTGTGCTGGGCTATCTACAGTCGAAGAAGATGCTCCCTAGTTACCTGAAGTATTTGAGACTGCGGCATCTTTTCCACGTGGAGCCAGCACGATACACGCCTGTCACGCCTGGCTTGGCGCAACTGTGGAGAGAGCGAGATTCCATGCTCAAGCTTCACGCCAGTAAGTGCAAACAATGCGGATGGATCGACTTCCCCATAAGAAGGGTCTGCCCCAAATGCTTCTCCAAGGATAACTACACGCAAGTCAAACTGCTTGACCAGAAGGTTACCGTTTATAGCTTTAGTGCCGACACAGTAGCCGTTCTGGCTGAGGTCACTGATCCTCCGCTGGGTAGGGCTATCATTGACTTCGAAGGCGGCGCCCGAATTGAGCTAGAGATGACAGACTACGGGGATATCAAAAATATAAAGGTTGGCCAGCCTATGGAGATGACCTTCAGGAAGCTCGAGCGGCAAGGGGATGTGGCGGCTTACGGGTGGAAATGTAAACCAGTGCGATAGAAAGGAGTAAAAATGGGTAGCATAAAGGATAAAGTAGCCATCATTGGTATGGGCTGCACCCAGTTTGGGGATCTGTGGAACAAGGGTGTGTCCGACTTGATTATCGACTGCTGCTATGAAGCATATGAAGACGCGGGGGTGGGCCCCAAGGACATTGAGGCGGTATTCGTGGGCAATGTCTCTTCCAGCATGTGGACCGGGGCCACGGTGACAGAGGCACTGGAACTGGACAAGATCCCCGCTACTAGGGTAGAGAACAATTGCGCCACGGCAGCAGAGGCTCTCAGGGTCGGTGCTTTCTCCGTAGCTGCTGGGATGTACGATACCGTCCTCTGCGTCGGCTTTGAGAAGCTAAAGGACTACGGCAGCGGTGCTCTTGAAATGCCCGGCGGGATGCATCCTATTACTGTGGTTGGTTCAGCGCCTTCTTCCTTTTCCAAGTCAGCCATTAGATACTTTGAGCAGTACAAGATTCCCTATGACAAGGGAAAGGAAATCCTGGCCAAAATTGCCGTCAAGAATCATGCCAACGGTGCCTTGCATCCCAAGGCTCAGTTCCGCAGACCGATAACTCTGGAGCAGGCTATCAACGCTCCCATAATTGCCTGGCCTCTGGGATTATTCGACTGCTGCCCGGTTACCGATGGGGCAGCGGCAGCTATAATAACCCGCGCTGACAAGGCCAAGAGCTATACCAAAGATTATTGTCTGATAAAGGGCTTGGGCCTGTCGGTGGGTCGTATAGACCCCTTCAAGGGTAAATTCAGGCCTGATGTTGACATTACCTTCTGGGATGAGACCTGGATAGCAGCTCAGCAGGCTTATGAGCAGACGGGTATAAAGAACCCCCGCAAGGAAATAGGTTCGGCTGAAGTTCATGACTGCTTCACTATCACCGAGTTAATAATCTACGAGTCTCTCGGCTTCTGCCCCCGGGGCAAGGGGCCGGAAGAAGTGGAGGCAGAGTCTTTTGCCCTCAAGGGAGACCTGCCGATCAACACCGATGGCGGGCTGAAGTGCTTTGGCCATCCCGTTGGCGCCAGCGGGCTGAGGATGATCTACGAGCTATACAATCAACAATTGGGCAGGGCCGGCGAGCGTCAGGTAAAGAACCCCAAGCTGGGCTTGGCTCATTCGCAAGGCGGTACACCGGGTATGTTCCAGGCATCTGTCACCATTATCGGTCCTAGAGATTAGCGAGATGCGCTACCTTTCAGGCTATCCTCGGTAGTTACTCTATAAGAAAGCTATCCGGGAGGAGGACAAATGGACTTTCGCTTCACCGAAGAGGAAGAAGCCTTCCACAAAGAGGTGCAGGATTTTCTCGAGCAAGAGCTGCCCCGCGATTGGCTTATGGATATGTACTATGATGGAGGCTCAGAGGAGTTCCATCAGTTCGGCCTTAAGATGCGGCGCAAGTTGGCGGCTAAGGGCTGGATCGGCCTGAGTTGGCCCAAGGAATATGGTGGTCAAGGAACTCCCTTAATGAAGCAAGCCATCCTGGAAGAGGAGCTGATCTACAGGGGGGCACCTTTTTATTACATAGAGACGGGCATGGTTGGACCCTTGATCCTGCAGTTTGGCAACGAGGAGCAAAAGAAAAGGTTCCTTCCCCCCATTACCCGTGGGGAGGTAACTTGGTGTATAGGGATGAGCGAGCCAAATGCTGGCTCGGACTTAGCTGCCCTGGAGACAAGGGCAGAGGAGAAAGAAAACTACTTTGTCCTTAATGGGCAGAAGACCTGGCAAAGTGAGACCCACCATGCCGACTGGAGTATGGTCTATGCCCGGACCGACCCCAATGCCCCAAAGAAGCATCGTGGCATCAGTTGCTTTTTGGTCGATCTCAAGAGCCCGGGGATTACCACTCGCTTCATAAAGGATATGTCAGACTCTATACCCCTTAATGAGGTCTTCTATGACAATGTTAAGGTTCCCAAGGAGAATCTCCTCGGAGGGCTGAATGGAGGATGGAATGTGGCTTTAGCCTCAATAGCCTCTGATAGAACCTTAGGCCTCTCGCTCATTCTCGTTGCCAAACGGGACTTGGAGCTCTTGGTGCAGTATTGCCAGGAGACTCATGTCAATGGACAGCCTTTAGCTAAGGACCCTGTCCTTCGAAATAGACTGGCTCAGATGGCTATAGAAATTGAGGCAGGACGCAATTTGGGCTACAAACTAAACTGGATGATAAACAAGGGAATGCTTGTGGTAGTTGAAGGCTCCCAAATTCGAGTCCTTGGCGGCTATATTGCTCTACACCTGGCTAGTCTAGGAATGCAAATCCTTGGACTTTATGGGCAACTGGATGAGAAATCTAAGTGGGCTAGGCTTAGCGGCAGGATGAAGACTAACTATCTAAGAGCAGCAGCTATGGTGATGTTTGGCGGCAGCACTGAGGTTTCCAAGAATACCATTGCCGCCTTCGGGCTAGGACTGCCCCGCGGATAGATGGGCATTTTGGGGGGAAGGGAGAGGAGTAATTGGATTTCCGCTTTACTGAAGAGGAGGAAGCCTTTCTAAAGGAAGTGAAGGATTTCATCAATAGGGAGCTACCCCCGGATTGGCCCGGGGAAGACCCTGAATTGCCTCACGAGGATGCGTTAGACGAGATTTACCAGCTAGGCAAAGAAATAAGGCATAAGTTGGCAACCAAAGGTTGGCTGGGGCTCGGTTGGCCCAAGGAATATGGGGGGCAGGGTGCTCCCATAATGAAGGACCTCATCTTACAAGTGGAGACGGTTTACCGTGGGGTGCCTGGGGTTGATTACTATGGGCTTGCCTTGGTCGGACCATCCATCCTGCAATTTGGCACTGAGGAACAAAGGGAAAGATTCCTTCCCCCCATTACCCGTGGAGAGGTGAAATGGTCAGTGGGGATGAGCGAGCCTAGTGCCGGCTCAGACCTCTTCTCTCTCCAGTTGAGTGCAGTAGAGGAAGGAGATTACTTCATCCTTAACGGGCAGAAGACCTGGCAGAGCGGTGCCCACCATGCTGATTGGTGCATAGTCTATGCTCGGACTGACCCAGATGCCCCTAAGGCGAAGGGGATAAGCGTTCTTTTGGTGGACCTCAGAAGCCCAGGAATCACCATGCGTCGCCTTACCCACATCACCGGGCTTGCTGCCTTTAATGAGGTCTTCTATGAGAATGTAAGGGTTCCCAAGGAGAACCTCCTGGGGGAGAAAAACGGGGGGGCAGCAGTGGCTTTCGCTGCCCTAGCTACTGAGAGGGGCTATGGGGTCGGGCTCCTCTACAATGCTAAGCGAGACTTTGAGCAGTTGGTGCAGTATTGTAAGGAGACCTGTATCAATGGGCAGCCTTTAGCCAAGGACCCCTTAATCCGAAGTAGACTGGCTGAGTTGGCTATTGAGATTGAGGTGGGATGCAACCTGCGCCATAGACTACATTGGATGGTAAGTAAAGGAATGTTCTTTGTGCACGAAGCACAGCAACTTAAGGTATACGGGGCTAACGTGGCTCACCACATGGCTAACCTGGGAATACAAATCCTTGGGCTTTACGGGCAACTAGACGAGAAATCCAAGTGGGCGAAGTTGAAGGGCAGGATGAGGCATCTTTATTTACATCAAGTGGTGGCAAGTATTGGCGGTGGCAGCAGTGAGATTGCCAAAAATATCAGCGCCAGAGTAGGATTGGGACTGCCCAAAGGCTGAGCCTCAAACTATAAAATAAAGGAGGTATATGGACTTTCGCTTTACCGAGGACGAGGAAGCCTTCCGAAAGGAGGTGAAGGATTTCCTCGAGAAGGAGCTACCAACTGATTGGCCTGGGGTAGACCCCGATATGTATCATGAGGACGCCTTTGAAGAGATCCACCAGGTCAGCCAGAAAATGCAACGTAAGCTGGCAGCTAAGGGGTGGCTGGGCCTAACCTGGCCCAAGAAATATGGAGGTCAAGAGGCCCCCTTGTGGAAGCAGATGATTCTGGAAGAGGAGCTGACCTATCGTGGAGCAACAGGCTACGACGCTTATTCCTTTCTTGGGGGCTGTGGGGACCTAATCCTGGAGTTTGGCACTGAAGAACAGAGACAAAAGTTCATACCACCCATGTGCCGTGGAGAAGTGAAGTGGGCCACAGGAATGAGCGAGCCCAATGCCGGCTCAGACCTGGCCAATCTGCAATTGAAGGCAGATTTGCAGGGGGATTATTTCATCCTCAATGGGCAAAAGACCTGGCAAAGTGCTGCCCACCGTGCCGACTATGGTCTTGTCTATTGTCGGACTGACCCCAGTGCCGCTAAACACCGGGGAATCAGCATCATCATTGTCGATTACAAGAGCCCAGGGATTACCATGAATCGGATTACCCACATGAGTGGGCTGGCTGCTTTTAACGAGATGTTCTACGACAATGTCAGGGTTCCCAAGGAGAACCTGCTGGGGCAATTAAATGGGGGCTGGGGATTAGTCATGGCTGCCCTGGGTCACGAGAGAACCTACGGAGTCCAACTTATTGTGAACATCAAGCGGGACCTTAACCTGCTGGTGCAGTATTGCCAGGAGACTTATGTCAATGGGCAACTTCTAGCCAAGAATACCTTGATTCGAAATAGACTGGCTGATATAGCTATACAACTTGAAATAGCCCGCACTCTGGGTTATAAATTGAACTGGATGGCACTTAAAGGTCTGAATGTTATTACTACTGCTAATCAGATGAAGATACTGGGTGGTGTGCTTACTCAGAAGCTGGCTATCCTGGGAATGCAAATCCTGGGACTCTATGGGCAACTAGGGCCAGTTGGAGGCAACTGGAGACAGACGGATGAGAAAAAGGATAAGTGGGCCAAGCTGGGAGGCAGGATAAAGCACCTTTATTTGAGTACAGTGTGTAATACTATCGCTGGCGGTACCACTGAGGTAGCTCGAAACGCTATCGCCATCATGGGGTTGGGCCTACCTAGGGAACCCAGGCCAGAAAAGAAATAAATCACTAGAAAGGAGAGAATAAATGGATCTATCTTTCAGCGAAGAGCAGGAAATGCTGTGGAAGTCAGCCCGTGACTTCCTGGCCAACAAATGCCCTAAGACCTTGGTTCGGCAGATGGAGGAGGACGCAAAAGGATACGTACCTCAGCTGTGGAAGGAGATGGCTGATCTGGGCTGGATAGGGCTTCCCTTTCCCGAGAAGTACGGGGGAGGAGGGTTTAGCTTTCTCGACCTGGTGGTGCTCCTGGAGGAGATGGGCCGTGCTTGCCTGCCTGGGCCCTTCCTTTCCACGGTAGTGCTGGGGGGGTTGCCCATACTGGAGTGGGGGACAGAAGAGCAAAAGCAGAATATTCTGCCCAAGATATGCAAAGGCAATGCAATTCTTACCCTGGCTCTTACCGAGCCTAGTGCCAGGTATGACGCCGCCTCTATCCAGGTTAAAGCTACAACTGAAGGAGATAATTATGTCATCAGTGGCACTAAGCTATTTGTTCATGATGCTCATATTGCGGACTACATCATCGTTGTAGCTAGGACTGCAAAGAGAGCTGATCCAGAGAAAGGGATTACTCTCTTTATTGTAGACGGTAAGAGTCCCGGGATAAGCACCTTTGTGCTCAGGACGATGGCTGGGGATAAGCAGTGTGAGTTGACCATGGACAAGGTGAGGGTACCCAAGGCCAATATTCTAGGTAAGGTAAATCAAGGCTGGGGCATGGTAAAGAAGATCATAGAATGGGCCGCGCTGGCTAAGTCTGCAGAGATGATGGGGGGCGCACAGCAAGTCCTGGAGATGACCATTCAGTATGCCAAGGAGAGGGTACAATTTGACCGCCCCATTGGCAGCTTTCAGATTATCCAGCATTATTTGGCTGACATGTCCATTGATGTTGATAGCTCCCGGGTTAGCCTACACAAGGCAGCGTGGATGCTTAGCGAAGGGATTCCCTGCACCAAGGAGATTTCTGTTATCAAAGGATGGATAAGTGAGGCCTACCGGCGGGTAGCGGCTCAAGCACACCAGATCCACGGTGCAATAGGCTTTACGAAGGATCATGATCTGGAGCTATACTTCAGGCGAGCCAAGGCTGGAGAGCTTTTCTTTGGTGACGCCGACTTCCATCGTGAAATCGTAGCCCAGCAACTAGGTCTTTAGCTCACACAGCGGAAAGGAGAGCAATGGACTTTCGCTTCACTGAAGAAGAGGAAGCCTTCCACAAGGAGGTGCAGGCGTTCATTGCAGAAGCAGTCCCGCCTGATTGGCTGGGAGTTGACCCTGGGCCTGAGGAAGAGTCGAGAGAGGAGGTCTACCCCCTTGCCGTAGAGATGTGGCACAAGTTTGGGGCTAAGGGTTGGATAGGTCTGACCTGGCCCAAGGAATATGGTGGGCAGGGAGCCTCACTATGGAAGGAAATGGCCCTATTGCAGGAGCTAGCCTACCGTGGAGTACCCGGAATGGATTTAGCCATAGCTCAGGCCGATTTACTCTTGAACTTCGGAACTGAGGAGCAAAAGAGGAGGTTTATTCCACCTATTACCCGTGGCGAGGTAAAGTGGGCCATAGGGATGAGCGAGCCCAATGCCGGCTCGGACACCTTCGCTGTGCAATTAAAAGCAGCAGAGGAAGGGGACTGCTTTGTCCTTAACGGGCAAAAAATCTGGTCGAGCGGTGCCCACCATGCTAAGTACCAGGTAGTCTATGCCCGAACTGACCCTAATAAGCAGTTAGGCCTCAGTGTTTTCATCGTCGATCTGGAGAGCCCGGGAATTACCATGCGCCAGATAACCCAAATGACGGGCATCCCTGCCTTTTGCGAGGTGTTCTTTGACAATGTCAGGGTCCCTAGGGAGAACCTCCTCGGGGAGAAGAATGGTGGATGGCAAATACTGCTACACGCCTTTGGCGCCGAGAGAACCTATGGGCTGTTCATCATTTACAATACCAAACGATACCTGGAGCAACTGGTACAATATTGCCAGGAGACCGAGGTCAATGGTCAGCCCCTAGCCAAGGACCCTCTCATTCGAAACAGGCTGGCGCAGTTGGCTATTGAGATTGAGGTGGGCCTTAATCTGGGTCACGAATTAAACTGGATGGCTACCCGGGGAATATCCACTGTAAAGGCCAGTTCCCAAATTAAGGTACACGGTGCTGCAGTCGCTCAACGACTGGCTAATCTTGGCCAGCAAATCCTTGGACTCTATGGGCCACTGAATGAGGATTCCAAGTGGGTCAAGCTGGGTGGCAGGCTCAGGCATACCTATCTAAGCGCGGTGGCTTTCAGTATGGCCGGCGGTACCAGCGAGACTTCCCGAAATCACATTGCGGGAAGATTCGGGTTGGGATTACCCAGGAAATAGAGGTAATTGCCAGGGAATTGGCCTTTAGCTAAATATGAGTCCTGAAAATTAAACAGGCCTCAAAGAGAAAGGGGGATTAAGTGGTTGACTACAGTCGGTACAAGTTTATCAAGGTAGAAAAGAAGGATAAGGTAGCCGTTCTTACTCTGAACAACCCTGACGCAATGAATGCCATAGGCGCGCCAGAGCATGCCGAGATAGAACAAATCTTCGAGGATATGAACCACGACCCAGAAGTTAATGCTATTATCTTGACCGGGGCAGGGCGCGCTTTTTCCGCCGGGGGCGACATAAACCTGATGATAGCTGGTTTTAAGGACCACTCACTACGTATCGCAGCCACCCACGTTAAAAGAATCATTCTAAACCTGATTTCCTTGCGGAAACCAATCATCGCCGCCCTGAATGGTGCCACTGCAGGTCTGGGGGCAACAATAGCCCTGCAGTGCGATGTGGTTATTGCCTCAGAGAAAGCCCGCATAGGTGACCCTCACATTGGGGTTGGTCTAGTCCCAGGTGATGGCGGCTGTATCATCTGGCCCTTATTGATAGGTATGTGCAAAGCCAAGCAATACCTGATGACTGGCGATATGGTCAATGCAGCAGAAGCCGAGCGCATTGGATTGATAACCAAGGTGGTTCCGCCTGAGCAATTGATGGAGGAAGCTTGGAAATGGGCTAAGCGGTTCGCTAATGGACCAACCTTTGCTTTAAGCTTAACCAAGATGTGCCTTAATAAAATCATAGAGGAGAGGATAAACTTGCTCTTTGATACTATGATCGCCTATGAATACCATTCCATGAATTCAGAGGACCATCTTGAGGCAGCCAAGAGTTTCCTGGAGAAAAGGACTCCGAAGTTCAAAGGAGCTGAGACGGACCAGTTTGTGTTCTAAGTTGCTCCCATGTAAATAAAAATCTAGCCAAAAGGAGGTCTGAGAATGGATCTGGGTTTAGCTGGCAAAGCAGTTATTGTCACTGGAGGGGGGTCAAACATCAATCGGGGTAACACACTAACCTTTGCTAGAGAAGGGGCGAATGTGGTATGCGCTGACATTGACGAAGAGCAAGGGCAAAAGGTGGTTAAGGAGGCTAATGCCTTGGGTGGAGGTGGGCGAACCATCCTGATTAAGACCGACGTCACCAATTGGGACTCTGTGCAGGCAATGGTGAAGAAGACACTGGATACGTTTGGTCAGATAGACGTCTTGGTTAACGGGGTTGGCTGGGTTGACACTCCTTGGGGACTGTTTAAGGATCAAACGAGAGCAACATGGGAAAAGATGGTAAACCTGAACCTCTGGAGCACCATAAACTGCACCAGGGCAGTGCTGGACCACATGATAGCGCGGAAATACGGAAAGATTATCAACATCGGCTCTGAGGCTGGCAGGACGGGAGAATATCGGCAAGTCATCTATTCGGCCTGTAAAGGTGGTGTCATCAGCTTCACCAAGGCTTTAGCCAAAGAGCTAGGTCGCTATAATATCAATGTCAACTGTGTCTGCCCTGCAGGCGTTATCCCAGAGAAAGCTGAGCATGCAGGAAAGCTGACCATGACTCAGGGAGTTAGCCAGGAGACTCTGCCCCCAGAGATGAAGGAGAGGCAGATAAAAATGTATCCCATAGGCCGTCTGGCTGTGCCCCAGGATGTGGCTAGCACAGTGGCATTTCTGGCTTCCGATGTTGCCTCCTTCATACACGGACAGACTATCAGTGTCAACGGTGGATACAGCACACTGTAATAGTGGCAAAGCATTTAGGTTATCTAGATTGACAAAGTCACCCTTGAGGTGAAGATAGGCGGGAAAGCAGGGGATACTGCTTTCCCGTTTTAGATTTGTGAGGTCGCATGGGAGAGATAAAGAGCGCCTGGGAAATTGCTATGGAAAGGGTGGAGGGATTGGGGAAGCTCTCCCCCGAGGAGCTGAGAAAGCAGAAGGAGGAGGAATATACCTTAATAGGGCAGGTATTAGCCGATAAATACCTTGGTGGGCTTGGCTTCTGGCAACTGGGAGTAGAGCTGGATAAATATAGCGCCGGGGAGAGAGAGTTAGTAAAGAGAGCACTGATATCGAAATTAGCCCAGGCCATAGAGCTAGGGAACTATGAACGACTGGAGAAGGCAATAGAAGGAATCTCCGGCCTAAAGCAAAAAGAAGGGATTAGGGAGATCAAGGATGAGATAGAACAGCTTTTCCAAGAATATAAGCAAGGGGAGGAAAAGGAAAGCCGAGAAATAGAGAAATCAGCCAGGGAAATATTGCACCAACTAAGGATCTCCGGAACTGCTATCGGGGCAATCAATCCTAAGGTTATCCCCCAGTGGCAACAAGGCTTGAATAGGCTTGCCCAGCCATATCAGGAAAGGCTGGAGCAGCTTAAACAAAAACTTATCGACTTCACTAGGGTCTAGACTAACGCAAAGGTATGTCATAGGTCATACGAGCGCCTAGAGGAACTTCTATAGTGAAAAGAAAGGAGACGCTATGGAAATCAAGAAGGTAGGTGTGGTGGGTTGTGGACTAATGGGCTCAGGCATTGCTGAGGTCTGTGCTCGCTCTGGCTACTCAATAGTAGTGTCAGAAATTAACCAGAAGCTCCTGGATAAGGGTATGGCAGCACTCAAGTCTTCGCTGGATAAAGCGGTTAGCAAGGGTAAATTGGCGGAGCAGGATAGAAAGGCTACCCTAGAACGCCTCCAAGGCACAACCAAGATGGAGGATTTCAAGGACTGTGATTTGGTAATAGAGGCAGTGATCGAAAACTTGGAAGAAAAGAGGAAAGTGTTTGCCTCCTTAGATAAGGTTTGTCCTCAGCATGCCATCTTGGCTAGTAACACCTCCTGTCTATCCATTCTCGAGATGGCTATGGCGACAAAGAGACCAACCCAGGTGATTGGGATGCATTTCTTCCAGCCTGTCCCTGTTATGAGGATGGTGGAGATTGTAAAGTCAATTCTTTCCTCAGAGGAGGCTATCGAGACGGCAAAGAGCTTCAGCAGCTCTCTTGGTAAGGAAGTAATCCTGGCTAAGGATGTGCCTGGTTTTCTGGTTAACCGCCTCGGCTTTCCTTACATGATGAACGCCATCCGCATACTGGAGGAAGGGTGGACAACGGTAGAGGAGATTGACCGGGCCTGGATGCTAGCTACCAATTCCCCCATGGGTCCCTTTATGCTGATGGACTTCGCCGGGCTTGATACCATGTATGCCATGGCTTGCGCCATGTATGATGAATTCAAAGACCGCCTCTATGCCCCACCACCCCTTTTGAAGAAGATGGTTATTGCCGGTCAGATAGGAAGAAAGAGCGGCAAGGGTTTCTATAATTACAAGTAACGATGAAGATATTAGTCACCAATGATGACGGCATACATGCTCCGGGGCTGTGGGCACTGGCTGCTGAGCTGAAAAAGGTGAGCGAAGTGGTGGTGTTTGCTCCCAACCGCGAGCAGAGCGGCATAGGTACTGCTCTTACCCTGCGTCAGCCAGTTCGCCTCACCGAGGCAGAATCCTCAGTACCGGGGATAAGGGCTTATGGAATTGAAGGAACTCCAGGGGATAGCGTCATCATCGCCCTGGAAACGGTGGAAGATATAGCAATGGTCTTCTCGGGTATAAACAAAGGAGCCAACATTGGTGATGATGTACTCCTCTCTGGCACAGTAGGAGCAGCTCTGCTGGGCTACCTTCATAACCTGCCCTCTATCGCCCTCTCAGTCCCATCAGCGGAGGAAATGCACTTTGAAGTGGCAGCTAAACTAGGAGGACTGCTGGCCCGCAAGATTGCCGTTCAAAATTCTGAGAGCATGCTGCTGAATATAAACCTGCCCAACTTACCCTTGGACAGGATAAAAGGTATCGAGGTCACTAGGGTAGGTAGGGGAGGACATAGCAATGCCATCGAATTGGGTCACGATGGGAAAGGGAATAACTATCGCATTGTATTGAGTCAATCACAGCGGAATGCAAAAGAAGGAACAGACATATGGGCAGTGCAGAGGGATAAGATTTCCATCACCCCTCTTCAAGGAGAGCTAAGCACTGCCCAGGGAATCCCATTAGATGAAGATTTGCCCTCCTGGCTCCTTCGAGAGCTGAGCCTGTAGAGAGTAGCGCGACCCTTTAGGTCGCCTTTTTGTAGCTCCGATAAATCGGAGTGCCACATTCTTAGACAATCTCAGAAGAATTTGTCTTCACCCCCTACCTGCACTATACTATTTATAGATGCCACAATTATTCACCGTTATTACCCCCCAGGAAGCATGGCTCAGACTTGAGCCATATCTTCACCCCATAGAAAGGGTGGAAATTATAGCTACTGAGGCGGCTCTAGGACGGGTTCTCGCCGAGGATGCTATCGCTCCCAGCGACCTCCCTTCCTTTCTCCGCTCAGTCATGGATGGCTATGCGGTGAGAGCCGAAGATACCTATGGCGCCTCAGAGAGTTTACCCGCCTATCTAAGAGTAGTAGGCGAGGTGACTATGGGGAAGCCGGCTGAAATAACCCTCTCACCTGGAGAAGCAGCCTTAATCCATACCGGTGGCATGTTAGCCAGGAAAGCCAATGCCGTAGTGATGTTAGAGAACACCCGTGAAGTAGATGCCTCCACTATCGAGGTGGTCCGCCCTGTAGCTAAAGGAGAGAATGTTCTCCAGATAGGAGAGGATATAGCTCAGGGCAAGGCATTGCTTCCTCGGGGAAGCCTGCTTCGACCCCAGGACATCGGGGGATTGCTCGCTTTAGGCATCACCCAGATTACCGTTTTCCAGAAGGTCAGGGTAGCCCTTATCTCCACTGGGGATGAGCTTGTGCCACCAGAGGATAAGCCAAAGCCAGGACAGATACGAGGGATCAACGCTTACACTTTAGCCAACCTTACCTTGAGAGCTGAGGGTATCCCCATAAAGTTAGGCATTATCCCAGATGACTACCAAGCCCTGAAGGAGGCTGCCAAGAAAGCCATGAGGGAGGCTGATATAGTAGTTATCTCTGCCGGCAGCTCGGTGAGCACCCGCGATATAACTGCCCAGGTCATCAACTCACTAGGTAAGCCTGGTATTCTAGTCCACGGCATCTCCCTCAGACCGGGAAAACCTACTATCCTGGCCTCAGTTGATGAAAAGCCTTTCTTTGGCTTGCCAGGTAATCCTGCCTCAGCCATGATAACCTTCGACCTCTTTGTTACCCCTTCTATTTATAAGATGAGCGGGTGTAGCCAGCCACCAAAGCGATATCTCAAGGCAAGGCTTAGCCGCAACATCCCTTCAGCACCGGGGAGAGAGGACTACGTTCCAGTAAAGATAGAGGAAAGAAATGGTGAGCTATGGGCAGAGCCAATCTTCGGCAAGTCCAACCTCATCTCTACCTTCATCAAGGCAGATGGCATAGCTCAGGTGCCTTTAGATAAGACCGGGCTGGAGGCTGGCGAAATAGCTCTGGTGAGGATATTTTAAGTAGCGCAGACCTGAAGGTCTGCGCTTGGCAGGTCTAAAGACTTTCACTACTTTTAATGAAAAAAATGAAGGAAAAGCATCTTTACCTCGAAGATATCCCTCTGGAGGAGGCTTCAGGCAGGTTTCTTACCGCCTTAGGGGAGGTGGGAGGCCTTGGTCTATTACCCGGGGAATGGGTCCCTGTTGAGGAAGGGCTAAACAGGGTCACCGCTCAGCCAATCTGGGCTAAAATCTCCTCTCCCCACTATCATGCCGCTGCTATGGATGGGGCAGCTATTCGGTCTGATGACAGCACTGGTGCCTCAGAGACCTCACC
>Ga0315312_1002051_pt1 | contig 14441 bp, 12 predicted proteins | sample TDP7_MG_FD_203629 | JGI IMG/M metagenome (GOLD analysis project Ga0315312, IMG submission 203629) | Freshwater sediment microbial communities from Lake Towuti, South Sulawesi, Indonesia - TDP7 | ecosystem: Environmental > Aquatic > Freshwater > Lake > Sediment | place: Indonesia: South Sulawesi... | reverse complement strand
TGGGAAAGGAGAATGCGGGCTCGCATTCTCACCGCGCCCGCAACACGGAGGGCACCTCCGTGATCAGCGGGGCGGGCGGGCGCAGCTTCGTCGAGAGCGCGGCTTCCTCCTCCGCCTTGCCCTCATCACCCAGGCGGAAGTAAAGCCGCGAAAGTTGATAGTGCACGCGGGCTTCTTCGGGCGCGATTCTGGCTGCCTCCTGAAGCTGCGCCAGGGCCTCCTCGAACCGGCCGAGCTCCACCAGAGCCTGGCTGAAGCCGATCCGTGCGTCCACGTCGTCCGGCTTCGCCTCCAGCGCCTTGCGGAAATAGGGAATCGCCTCCTTGGCCTTCTGCTCCTTCAGCAGCACGTCCGCCAGCAGATAGTAGGTGGCCGGGTAGTCGGGGGCCAGGCGGACCGCCTTCTCGAGATACCTCTTCGCCTCCGCGTACCGGCCGGCAAACTGCAACTGATAGCCCATCCAGCAGTTCACCTGCGGCGAGGCCGGGAATCGCTTCACCGCCCGCTGCCCATATTCAAATGAGGCCGCTGTGTCGCCGGAACTTTGCAGCGCCTCGACCAGCAGCAGATATACTTCCTCGTCGGCGGCCGCCTCGGCGGCGGCCGGCCTGAGCAGAGCGATGGCCTCGGAGTAGCCGCGCCTGATCATGTACTGCGCCGCCAGCAGCTTCAGCGCGTCGGCATGGCGCGGGTTAAGCCAATGAGCTTCGCGAAGCTGGGCGATAGCCTCGTCAGTCCGGTTCCGTTCCACCAGCGTCGCGCCCAACAGGAACCGCGCCTCAAACGAGCGGGGATCCCGCTCGACCGCCTGCCGGAGGAGACGCTCAGCCTGCTCGAACCGGCGCGCCGCGAACGCCCGCGTGCCTTGCTCGACGAGCGAGGTCGGCGCCTGCGCCGCCAGCAGCCAGCCGAAGAGCGCCGCTCTAGCGAGCATTTCCGCTGCCCTCCTGGAGCGTCACCGTCTGGTTGGCTTTCAGGTTCTCGAACGCTTCCACCAGGCCGCTGGGCCAGGTGACCTCGATGCGGTCTGCCTGCTCCGCCTGGCCCAGCCCGAAGTGCAGCCGCGACTCGTCGTGCGAGTAAAAGCCGGTCTGGCTGAGCACCACCGCGCTTTGCTGCTCCCCCCCGGTGATCACCCTGACCTTGGCGCCGATGGCGCTGCGGTTCGACCGCGTCCCCACGAGCTTCACCTTCAGCCAGCGGTTCCCGCTGCGACTGGAGTTCCTCAGCAGCGAGGGCGGCTCACTCATGTTCATGACCAGCAGGTCCAGGTTGCCATCGTTATCGAAGTCGCCGGCGGCAGCCCCGCGGCTGGAATGATGCGCGCGGATGCCGGGGCCCGCGCGGTCGGACACGTCCTCGAATCTGTTGTGGCCCAGGTTCCAGTACAGGAGCCGCGGGTTCTTGAAGCGCTGCACGCTCGCCAACTGATCCACCTCGTTGAAGAAGTGCCCCGCGCTGAAAAATAGGTCGGGCCACCCGTCGTTGTCGAAGTCGGCCAAAATGGGGCTCCACAGAACGTACTGCGGATTGATGCCCAGCCCGGCCGCCAGCGTCCGGTCCTGGAAGCCCGCCTTGCCGACGTTGCGGTACAGGTTGGGATAGTCGTCCACGAAGTTCGTCTTCACGATGTCGAGCAGACCGTCACGATCGTAATCGCGCAGGGCCACGCCCATCCCGGCTTGCTCCATGCCGCTTTCGTCATAGGCCAGGCCCACCATGACGGCGCGCTCGGCGAAGGTTCCGTTGCCGCGGTTGCGATAGAAGAGGCTGCGCGTCGAGTCACAGGCCACGTAGAGGTCCTGCCAGCCGTCGCCGTCGATGTCGGCCGCCAGTACGCCCAGCGCGTAACTCTCGATGGGCAGCCCGATGCCCGAGGTGGCCGAGACATCCGTGAATGTGCCGTCGCGGTTGTTACGGTACAGCAGGTTGGTCGAGAACGGCAGGCCGCGCGGACCGCAGATCACGGGGAGACCCAGCCAGGCGCAATTCGGGTTGGCCCCGGGCGCGGGCGTGCGGGTGATGTCGAGATCCAGGTAGTTGGCTACGAACAGGTCCAGATCACCGTCGCGATCATAGTCGAAGAAGGAAGCGCCGCTGCCCCACCGGATGCGCTCGGCGGCCACCCCGGCGCGCCGCGAAACGTCGGTGAACGTGCCGTCGCGGTTGTTGTGATAGAGCACGTTGTGGCCCCAGTAGGTGACGAAGAGGTCCTCGAACCCGTCGTTGTCGTAGTCGCCCACGGTGACGCTCTGACCCCATCCGGAGCGCAGCAGCCCCGCTTGCGTGGTGACGTCGGTGAAGGTCCCATCGCGGTTGTTACGATAAAGATGGTTCGTCAGCCCCTCCGTGGGACCGTCGAAGCGCGATCCGTTCACCAGGAAACCGTCCGGCCAATCGTCGTTGTCGTAGTCGAGAAAGGCCACGCCCATGCCGATCGACTCGACGATGTACTTCTTCTTCTCTCCCCCGTCAATCTGGACAGCAGTGAGCCCGGCGGAGGCGGCGACATCGGTAAACGCGCACGGAAACACGCGGCCGGAGGGCTTGGGACGGGGCATGGCTGCCGCGCCGCGCCCCAGCATGCCTTGGCCCCAATGGACCTGCCAGGCGGCCAGCAAGAGCAAGGCCACCATCAGCCCCGAGCAGGGAGCGCGGCGCTCACCACCAAGCATGGCTTAATTCTGGGAGCATCGCCCGCCCCGTGTCAAACAGGTCGCCTGTGCGAACCGGACTTTACACGGAGGGCGGCATGGGTGTATACGAGAAATAAGTATGCGTCCTGCCGCCAGGGTGAACGACCCGACCGCACACGGCCCTCCTCTGAATCCTGGCCCCGGCAGCCCCGATGTGTCGATCGGGTTTATGCCGGCCTGGCGGGGCATTCCCGCGGCGATGGTGGCCGGCTTGCAGGCCGCCAAGCAAGCCTCAGACATTGCGATCAAGGCCGCAGAGGCCGCTACCGCGGCCGCGGCCGGTACCCCCGGCGCACCCGCCGCCAAGGCGGCTGAAGAAGCCCTGAAGGCGCAGCAGGCCGCGCAGATGGGGAGCATGATCTCCAGCCTGGCATCCGGGTGCGGGGCGGACATGCACATCTGCCCGATTCCCCTGCCCATTCCGCCGCATGGTCCCGGGGTGGTCATTGACGGCTCGGCCACCGTAATGATCAACAACCTGCCGGCCGCCCGCCAGGGAGACACCGTCCTGGAAGCGCTCGGACCACCGGACAAGATCGCCATGGGCTGCCCAACAGTCCTGATCGGGGGCTGACACCCCGGGCAGGCACCCCTCCTCCGACAGTAGAATACCTTGCTGAGAGGAGGACCCTTGTATGCCCGCTCGCTTGGCCCGCCGTCGTGAGTTGTTGCGGGGCCTGGGCGCGGCCGCCGCGGTTCCTTTGACGGCCCCCAGCGCGCAAAGCCCGGAGAACCGTCTCCTGCGCCTCGGTTTGATCGGCTGCGGCGCCAGAGGCACCCACCTGGCCGGCCAACTAGTGGAGCTGAAGCAGCGAGGCGAGCCGCTCGAGCTGACAGCCGTCTGCGACATCTACCAGCCCCGGCTGGAGCGGGCCGCCACGAAGTTCTCGGCGAAGTATTACAAGGAGTCCGCGGTGCTGCTGCGGGAGGCCCCCGTGGACGCTGTGGTGATCGCCACCCCGGACCGGCTGCATGTCCACCAGGCGCTCGAAGCCGTCCGCGCGGGTAAGGATGTCTACTGCGAGAAGCCGCTCACGCACTGGGCGCAGTTCGACCTGCTCAAGGAGTTGCTCCGCGAAGTCCGCAGGCGCAAGACCGTCTTCCAGGTGGGCGCGCAGTGGGTTTCCAGTCCCATCTGGACGCGCGCCGCCGAGCAGATCCGCAAAGGCGCCATCGGCAAGGTAGTGCACGTGCAGACCGGTTATTTCCGCCACGGTGACGGCGGCGAGCGCGGGATGCGGATCGACGACCCCAACGCCGAAGCCGGGCGCGGCCTGGACTGGGAAGCCTTTCAAGCCGACGCGCCCAGGCGCCCCTTCACTGTGTCGCGCTTCTTCCAGTGGCGCATGTACATGGATTACTCCGGCGGCCCCTCGACCAACTTGTATGTGCACCCCATGACGCGCCTCTACCGCGCCATCCAGCCGGGTCTGCCCAGAAAGGTGGTAGCCGTGGGAGGGAAGTACGTCTACAACGGCGACCGGGACGTGCCCGACACCTTCGACCTGCTGATCGAGTACCCGCAGGGCATGACGGTGGCGGTGCTGGGGACGCTGGGCAACGACACCATGATCGACACCGTCATCCGCGGCACTGAAGGCACCGTGCGGTTCACTGGGGAGGCGGCCCTGGAGTTCACCCCGCAGCCCGGATCGAAACAGGCGCCGCGCTCCATAGGCTACGACGTCACCGTGCAGGATCACTTGGCCGACTTCCTGCGGTCGATCCGGACGCGCGAGACCCCGCGCGCCGGTCTCGAACTCGGCTACCAAGTGCAGGTGCCGCTGATCATGGCCATGCGGTCATATGTAGAAAACAAGGTCGCCTGGTTCGACGCGGCACGCGAAGAGATCCGCGTGGGGTGAGGACCATGACGCGCCGTGAGTTGCTCGCTGCCGCTCTCGCCCCAGCCGGCCCACACATCCAGGTGACGCATGCCGCAGGCGTAAAGGTCTCCTTCCACGCTGGGCAGCGGCTGCTGTTTGAGTACCGCTATGCCCCCTCCCGGCCGAAGCCTTATGTTCACCCTTTCTGCGCCCCGGACGGGACGCCGCTCACTATCGACTCACCCGCGGACCACGTGCATCACCGCGGCTTGATGCTGGCTTGGTCCAACGTCGCGGGCTTTGACTTCTGGGGCGAAACCAACCCGGGCGCGCACGGGCAGATCATTCACCAGCGGTTTGAGCAGGCGCCATCAGCGGAGGGGCTGGCGGCGATCAACCGCTGGGCTGCGGAAGGCAAGCCGCTGCTCGAGGAGCGGCGGCAGGTGCGGCCCTTGCAACCGGGGCCGGATTTCGAAGGGCTGGAGTGGACGAGCGCGCTTCGGGCTGCGGGCGATCCAGTCACGCTCGACGCCTCCAAGCACGTCTACAACGGCCTAGGCATTCGCTTCGTCCGTAGCATGGACCTCGGCATGGTGCTGAACGCGCGCGGCACCCGCACCATCGAGCAAGCCAACGGCGAGGACGCCGCCTGGTGCTGCTACTACGGCGGACTGAAGGACCGGCACACGGCCGGCGTGGCCATCCTCAACCATCCTTCGAACCCCCGTCACCCCGCGCCGTTCTTTGTCATGAACAAGCCGTTCGGATACCTCGCCGCGGCGCCGACTTTCCGCGAGCCGTTCCGGCTGATGCGCGAGCGTGCCCTCGTCCTGCGCTGGGCCGTGGTGAGTTTCCTGGGTGAGCCGTCGCCCGAGCGCCTCGCGGCGCTCTACCGGAAATGGAGCCAGCCATGAACGACAAGATGGGGGTCGCCATTCTCGGGACCGGGTGGGTCTCTGGAGAGCACATCAAAGCCTTTCAGCAGAACCCGCACACCGAAGTGCGCGCCATCCTAAGCCGCGAGCGGTCGCGGGCGGAAGCCAAGATCCGGGATTACGGGCCTGCGGGCGCCGGTGCGTACGCCGATCTCGACGAGTTGCCGGGGGCGATGCACGTGGCGCGGCTGCGCATCAGGCTGTGCGCCAGGTAACCGTCGGTCTTGTAGTCGAGCTCCAGGCCGTCAGCGCCGGTCGAAAGCATGTCCTCCAGGATGCGGTCGGTTTTCCCGCAGATGTGGAGGACGTAGGGCAGGCCGGCGGCGTGCGCGGCGGCGACGAGTTTCTTTTCATACGGGAGCGCGAACTGGCGGTAAATGCGCGGGGAGACTACGTCCGGGCCGGCCAGGCTGTCGCCGTTCGAGACCATGTGCGCGCCGGCCTCCGTCATCGCCTGGATGAACTGCACGCCGGCCTGCGCGCAGTAATCCAGCAGGCGGTGCGCGGGCTCCTCCAACTCCGGCTGCATGAGATCCGTCAGCCAGCCCTCGGTGGAGCGCACCAAGCAAGCCAGTGAAAACGGCGCCTGGTCGCAGTTGCCGCGCAGGTACACCGCATCACCAAAGTGACGCTTGAGCAGGCGGGCAGCTTCGAGCCACACCTGCACTTGCCAGGAAGTGCGGATGTCGGGAGGCTCCAGGCGGTCCAGTTCCGTCAAGCTATCCAGGCGCGAGCCCGCCACCCGGGCAGGCAGGTCCTCGGGGAAATCCAGCGGCACGCCGAGCGCGCCGGCCAGCGTCGCCGTGTCGATATCGAGCAGGATGCCATCGTAGCCAAACTCCTCGACGGCACGGATGAAGGAGCGGGCCACCGCCTCGGGGCTTTCACGGAACTGGCGCATGCTATACCCTGCCCGGCGCGCAGCCATCATGAAGTTGTGCAGCATCACGGGCACGCGATCCGGCATCTCGCCGCATAGCGCGGCGCGGATGCGTTGGTAGCCGGTCATAGACGCTGCGCCGCCCGGGGTGCGTGGCTCTCGGCGCGGTCTAGGGTCTGGGCCACAGATTCTCCATCACCCAGACCTCGGCCGCGCCTACTCCAGCGGTGAACGCCAGTCGCCTGCCCTGCGGATGAACACGCAATTCCCGCAGACTCTCCATCCTGGGCAGTTCCAGCTTGACGGCGTCTCCGCCCTCCGCCGGGACTCGCCAGAGTTCTCCCCGCCGGGAGAACAGCACGTAGCGGCCGTCGCGGGTCCAGGTCACAGAGTAGATGCGCCCCACGCCCCTGGGCTGGCGATGGATCTGCTGTGGTTGCCCGCCCGCCGCCGGAATCAGCCTGAGATATTCGCCCGCTTCGTCGAAGGTGGAGAACGCTAGCCGCCTTCGGTCCGGGGAAATGTCAAAGCGATACACGGAGGGCAAGAGTTGTCTCTCCCGGCCGGTTTCGAGTTCCCGGACCCGTAGCGGGGCCGGCTCGCGGCCGAGCACCCTCACCTTGTAGAAAACGGTCTTGCCATCCCGGCCCCAGGCGCACTCGTGGAAGTAATCCTGGGCCTCGCGGGCCTGCCGGATGGGCCTCACCTCGCCCGTACTGGCGTCCACCAGCATCACGGCCGCGCGCCGGGTGTGGTCGAACCCCGTGGCGAGCATCACACGGCCGTCCGGCGACCAGCGCAGGCAGTCAATCAGGTGGGCCTTCGGAAGAAGTTCGCGCTCCTGGCTGGGGGCCCCGGGCAGAATCAGTATTCGTGACTCCCCCGTGCGCAGAAAAGGGATGCGCTGCGACACATAAGCCAGCCGGCTCCCGTCGGGCGACCAATCGGGCGAGCGGTTGGCGCCCGCGAAACGCGGCGCGGCCGGCGCGGCCGCGGCCAGCACCTTGCCGCTGGCGAAATCCAGTTCCGCAACATAAACATCCACCAGCCCCGTTTGCAAGGCGTAGTAGAACACACCGGTCCGGGAGAAGCCGATCGGCCAGACCCGGCCGATGTCTTTCTTGAGCAGTTGGGGCGCCCCTTGGGGTTGGCGGCCGGCAACGCGGATCCGCCAGACGTCGAACGCCCCGGCCCGGTCGCTGGCGAACAGGAGTGCTTTCCCATCCGGCGTCCAGCCCAGCAAATAGTCGTTGGCGGGATGCTGGACCAGCGGGACCTCCCGCCCGCTGTCAGGCCCGGGAGAAGTCGTCAGGAGGAAGACATCGCGCTCCGGGGAATCGGGCCGAGCCGGGCGGTCATAGGCGACCGCATCGCCCGCCGGTGAGAAGCCGCTTTTCAAGGGGCGGAACCATGCGTCAGCGCGCTTCAGTACTCGCACCGAACCATCCGCTGCTCCCACCAGCGCGATCTGTCCAGCTCCGTCCTGGCCGCGGAGTATGACCAGGATCTGGCCCCCGCCGGGAGACCAGCCGCTCACCTCGATCTCCGACCATTCCGGGTTCCGGTAGAGTACCCGCGCACCGGTCCCGTCGGTCCCGATGCTCCTGAGGTCCCAAGAGAGGTCCTGATTGAACCAGGAGAACGCGATCTTCTTCCCGTCGGGTGAAAATACGGGGCACTGCGCCTCGCCCGTGTGCGACGGGTACTTCTCCGCGTACACCGGTCGTTCCTTGCCGGTGGCGATCTCGCGAATGGTGAGGGCCTCGGTGGTCTTGTTCATGTAAGCGAGGTAGCGCCCGTCCGGCGATACCCCGCCGAGCCGGTCGGTGTCCGGACCGGACCAGACCCTCCGCGCCACAATGTCTGCCTGGCGAGTAAGTCGGCCCGCCCGATACTGCCAGACGGCAACCGCCAGTCCCGCGATCGGGAGCACCGGGGCGGCCACCCACCGCCTCCTCCGGTGCGCCCTCGCCGGCTGCTTCAGCCGAGGCCGGCGGTTGTTCCACCAAGCGTCGATCTCCGGTTTGTAGGCGTAGACGCTCCCCAGTTTTCCGTGGATGTGCCGGGAAACGGGCAACCCCTCCTGCTTCTCCCAGCGCTGGACCGTCCGGACGTCCCGTTTCAGGTAGGCGGCAATCTCCTTCCAGGAGTCGAGCCGTTCAGCAGACGGGCGAGGGGCGGCATCGGCTTCAGGACCAGACCTGCCGAGCGGCACGGGCGAATCCTCCGTAGCCGCATTATACGCCCGCGGCGCCCACGCGGGCGGCAAAGTGCGACATCGGCCCCCGCCGGGGCATTTGCCGTGCTTTGCCGCTTGCAGGGGCGAGGGGTTTCGGGGTAAATCGTGGCTGCCACACAAATGGAGGTGGATAGATGGGCTGTTCGTTTCTTAAGATTAGTGCGCTGTTCCCAGTCGTCCTGCTGGCGCTCGCCCCGGCGGTTCTGATCGGCCAGTCCCTGCCCGAGTTCAAGGCCTCGTACCTGTACGGTGGCCCCGGCCATCAGAGGGCTTTTGGACTGGCCAGATACGGCCCTCACCTATATTTGAGCGGATACGGAGATCCGTACCCCCCCGCCCCGTGGGTGGGACTGGTAGTCAAGGTCAATGCGGCGGACGGAAGCATCCTCTGGACGTCGCCTCAACCCGACCAGGCGTTGCTATACTCGGTCGCCACGGACGGGACGACCGTCTTCTCGGCAGGATCTGCCTATCCGCCGGCCTGCGGGGCCTCTGACGGCGTCGGCGGCACCGAGGGGAAATCCCTGTTCGCCATCTTCCGGGTCTCAGATGGCGCCCGGACCTTCTGTACGTCCCACAATTACTATCCCTACCGCGGCTGGGAGGAGTATTACTCAATTGCCCGAGCGAATGGCTTCAATTACGCGGTCGGCGGTCCCGAGGAATGGGGCTGGGGTGGCCACCATTATCTCGTGGCGCGCTACGACGGCAGCGGCAACCGTCTCAACTACGTGACCGATCCTTCGACCTTCAGCTCCGGCTGGGGCGCGGCGGCGGATTCCTCCGGCGTCTATGTTGCGGGATTCCGGCGGGACGGTTCCTGGCATGGACTCCCCGAACTGCCGTTCGTCGTGAGTGTGCACCCCACGACCCTTTCCGAGCAATGGAGAGCAACCATCGATGCCGGAGCTTCGGGCGCCCGCGCGCGGTTCCTTGGAGTGGCCGCTGCCGGCGGCAGCGTGTACGCCGTTGGATATTGGCAGCGGTCGGATGGCAACATTGATTACCTCGCTGCCAAGTTCTTGGCCGCCAACGGTTCGCTGCTCTGGCACAAGGTCTTTGGAAGCACTGGCGCCGACCTGCTGCGGGACGTGGCAGTCGCCGGCGGGCGCCTCTTCGCCGCCGGACAATCGGCCACCGCGGCAAACGGCCAGGACGCGGTTCTGGTCGAGCTGAATCCGAGCGACGGCAGCCTGCTGAATTCGAGTAGTTTCGGAGGCTCCCGTGATGAGACCATTTACCGGATGACGGCCGATGCAACCGACTTGTGGCTGGCAGGATACTCCGACAGCTTTGCTACGCCCGAGGGCAATCAGGCCGGTCAGAACGACATGTTGCTGCTGCATTACAGCCTGATCATCCCCGTCCAGATCGACATCAAGCCGGGAAGCTTTCCTAACTCGATCAACCTGGGATCCCAGGGCACCGTGCCTGTCGCTATTTTCAGCACCCCGACTTTCGACGCCAGGACAGTGGATCCACTAAGCATCACGCTCGCCAACGCCACCGTGGCGCGGAAGGGGAAAGGCACACCCATGGCGTCGTTTCAAGACGTAAACCAGGACGGGCTACTCGACCTGGTGGTTCACGTGGAGACGCAAGCGCTCCAGCTTGCCGTCGGAGACACGGTGGCTGTACTGGAAGGCCGAACCTTCGACGGCCGGCGGATTCGAGGGTCAGATACCGTCCGGGTAGTGCCGTAGCGGCCTCCGTGGCAGCAATCTGAGATCCTGCGGGCAGCGCCCATTCAAAATTTGAGACTTGACAGGCGGGACGGCGATCTGGCATACTCAAAAGGCGAAGAAAAGGCGAAGCCAGGTCATGAGCGCCGTCGCTGCCTTCAAACCCGAACTCGCGGCCGCACTCCAGGGCCGTTGGGGTGCCCTGGTTCTACGGCAGGCTGCAAGCCTGCCCTACCGGCGCACGGCCGCGGAACTGGTTTCGAGCGGCCTCCCGGAAGTGGACGCGCTCACGGGCGGGCTGCCCCGGGGGGCTTTGACGGAGATTGTCGGCCCCGCCTCCTCGGGCCGCACCAGCCTGCTGTTGGCCATCCTGGGGGAGGCCACCCGCCGCCAGGAAGTCTGTGCCGTTGTGGACGCCAGTGATGCCTTCGACCCGGCGGCGGCCAGCGGCAGCGGAGTGGACCTGAGCCGGCTGCTCTGGGTCCGCTGCGGTGGCAACCCGGAACACGCGCTCCGGGCGGCTGATCTGCTGGTCCAGGGCGGCGGATTCGGATGCGTGGCTCTGGACCTCGGCGACATCCCGCCGCGGGTCGTACGCCGTATTCCGCTGGCCTGCTGGTTCCGCCTTCAGCGCGCCGTCGAGAACACCCCGACGGTGCTGGTGGCGCTCGAGCCGGTCTCCTGCGCTCCCTCCTGCGCCTCCCTGATTCTGGAGATGAAGCCGGGGCGCCCGCACTGGAGGGGCGCGCCGGAGTGCTCCCTGCTGCTGAGTGGGGCGCGGTTCGAAGCTGGGCCCCGCAAGCCGGTGGCTTCGGCCGTGGCAGCTTTCCACGCCCGGGCTTTGGGGTAGGACGATGTACGCTGCCATCCACGCGCCCGATGTGTCTCCTGCACTGCTGGCGGAGTGCGCCCGCGCTTTCTCGCCGCGCCTGGAGAGCGCGGGGGCCGATACGGTGGTGCTGGACGCGGACGGGCTGAGTCGCCTGTTCGGGCCGCCCGAGGAACTCGGGCGCGCGATGGCGCGACGCGCTACGGAACTGGGGCTGGCCGCAAACGTGGCGGTGGCCTCGACTCCGGAGGCGGCCGCGCACGCCGCCCGGGGATTCAAAGGCGTTACAGTAGTCCCGCCGGGCGGGGACGCGGAGACACTGGGGGAGCTTTCCGTGGGCGTGCTCGGGCCCTCGCAGGAGCTGGCTGAAACACTTGCGCGCTGGGGCGTAAGAACTTTCCGCGAGTTGGCGGCCCTGCCGGAGGAGGGCTTGGCGGAGCGGCTGGGGCTGGAGGGTGTGCGTCTGCGGCAGCTTGCGCGCGGAGCGGGCGGGCGGCCGCTGGTTCCGGAACTGCCGGTGCCCGTCTTTGAGGAAAGCCTGGAGCTGGAGGACCCGGTCGCATTATTGGAGCCGCTGGCATTTCTGCTGGCGCGCCTCGTGGGGGACCTCTGTGCGCGCCTGGCTTCCTACGGCCTGGCCCCCCTGGAACTACACCTCAAGTTGAAACTGGAGGAGGGTAGCGAGCATGCCCGGACGATCCGCCTGCCGGTGCCTATACGGGACAGCCGGGCATTACTGAAGCTGCTGCGCCTGGACCTGGAGGCGCATCCGCCCCAGGCGCCCATTGTGGGGGTGAGGCTGGGGGCGCACCCGGGCCGGCCGCGCGGGCTTCAGGACGGGCTGTTCCTGCCGCCAGCGCCCGAGCCGGCCAAGCTGGAGGTAACGCTTAAGCGGATTGCCCGCCTGGTGGGCGAGGGCAACGTCGGCTGGCCGGAACTCGAGAACACGCACCGCCCGGACGCCTTCCATCTGAGTAGGATAAGACTCCAGTCTTGTCCACTGGGCAGGCCGGAGGCCTACCCTACTCTCGCTCTCCGCTTTTTCCGCCCGCCCCTGAAGGCCACCGTCGAGGCGCCAGGAGGGCGGCCAGTACGCGTCCAGGCATCTCGGCTCCATGGAAATGTACTGGCGCTGGCCGGGCCCTGGCGCACCTCCGGGGAGTGGTGGACACCCGGCGCCTGGGACCGCGACGAATTCGACGTGGCGCTGAGCGACGGAGCGCTCTACCGCATTTATTTCGATCGGCTCCGGGAAGGGTGGTACGTCGAGGGCAGTTACGATTGAGGGAGCACCGCCATGAAAAAGCCCATCCCGCCCGTGATCGTCAAGCCGCCCAAGAAGCGCATCCCCACCGCCCCGCCCGAGCAGGTCCACCGCGATCGGAAAAGCGAGCGGGCACGGGTGCCTTCGGGCCGCCTGGCCAAGCACAAGAAGAAGCCCGAGGACCAGTGATGAGATGTACACCGAACTCCATGCCGGCTCGGCCTTCAGTTTTCTGCGTGGCGCTTCCCTGCCCGAAGACCTGGCGGCGCGCGCGGCCGAGCTGGGCATTCCCGCCGTGGCCCTGCTGGACCGCGACGGCGTCTACGGGGCGCCGCGCTTCCACCAGGCAGCCAAGAAGGCCGGCCTCCGCGCGCACATCGGCGCGGAGGTCACCGCGACGGACGGCCACGTCTACCCGCTACTGGTGGAGACCCGCGCAGGCTACCAGAATCTCTGCCGACTGATCACGCGCTTGAAGCTGCGCGCGCCCAAAGGCGCGGGCGCGGCCACACCGGAGGAAATCGCCGAACACGCCGCAGGGCTCATCTGCCTGGCCGGAGAGCCGGATCGTGCCTGGCTGGCGTGGCTGACCGGCGCGTTCGGGCGGGGCAATGTTTATGTCGAGCTCCAGCGGCACCTCCAGCGCGGGGAAGAGGCGCGCAATCAGGCCCTCCTCGAGCTAGCCCGCAGCCTGAAGCTGCCCGTGGTGGCGACCAACGGCGTCCGCTACGCCACGCCCGCGGGCCGAGAAATTTTGGATGTGTTCACCGCAATCCGCGAGAAGGTGACGCTCGCGGAAGCTGGGCGGCGGCTGGCGCGCAACGCAGAGCGGCACCTGAAGCCGCCCGCGGAAATGGCGCGGCTGTTCGCCGACGTGCCCGAGGCCATCGCCTGCACCGCCGAACTCTCGGCGCGCCTGGCCTTCACCATGTCGGACCTGGGTTACGAGTTCCCGCGCTACCCGGTTCCGCCGGGCGAGACCATGGCGTCCTTTCTGCGCCAGCGCACCGAGGAGGGCGCCCGCCAGCGCTACCGCCCGTATCATGAGCGCGCGCAGCGGCAGATCGCGCACGAGCTGGGGGTGATCGAGAAGCTGAAGCTGGAGGGGTACTTCCTCATCGTGTGGGACCTCGTCGAGTTTTGCCGGCGGGAGGGGATTCTGGCGCAGGGGCGGGGCTCGGCGGCCAACAGCGCAGTTTGTTATGCGCTAGGCATAACAGCGGTGGACCCGGTGGGCATGGAGCTGCTGTTTGAGCGGTTCCTCTCGGAGGAACGGGGTGAGTGGCCGGACATCGACCTGGACCTGCCCAGCGGGGAGCAGCGCGAGCGGGTCGTCCAGTACGTGTATGAACGCTACGGGCGGCGGGGCGCCGCCATGACCGCCAACGTCATCACCTACCGCGGCCGCTCGGCGGCGCGCGAGGTGGGCAAGGTACTGGGCTTCGACCAAAAGACCCTGGACCGCCTGTCCGGCTTTGTGCGCGGCTGGGAGTGGCAGGACCCCGCCGATTCGAGCGAGCGGCAGTTCCGCGACGCCGGGCTGGACCTGGCTGATCCGCGCGTCGAGAAATTCCGCGAGCTGTACCTGGCGGTGCAGGACCTGCCGCGGCACCTGGGGCAGCACTCCGGGGGCATGGTCATCTGCCAGGGACAGCTTGATTCCGTCGTGCCGCTGGAGCCGGCCTCGATGCCCAACCGCGTGGTGGTGCAGTGGGACAAAGACGACTGCGCGGACATGGGGATCATCAAGGTGGACCTACTGGGGCTGGGGATGCTGGCCGTGGTCGAGGAATCCCTGGAGCTGATCCGGCGGCACTACGGAGCAGAAGTGGACCTCGCGCACCTGCCGGCGAACGATCCACTGGTTTACGAGGCGCTCCAAGAGGCCGACACGGTGGGCATGTTCCAGGTGGAGAGCCGCGCGCAAATGGCCACGCTGCCCCGCCTGCGGCCGGCCAGGTTCAACGACTTGGTGGTGCAGGTGGGCATCATTCGCCCCGGGCCCATCGTGGGCAAGATGGTGCAACCCTACATCCGGCGGCGGCAGGGACGCGAACCGCCGGAATGCCTGCACTCTTCGCTCGAACCGG
>Ga0315312_1002050_pt1 | contig 14453 bp, 15 predicted proteins | sample TDP7_MG_FD_203629 | JGI IMG/M metagenome (GOLD analysis project Ga0315312, IMG submission 203629) | Freshwater sediment microbial communities from Lake Towuti, South Sulawesi, Indonesia - TDP7 | ecosystem: Environmental > Aquatic > Freshwater > Lake > Sediment | place: Indonesia: South Sulawesi... | reverse complement strand
AGCTCCTGGGCCAATGCATATGCATATCCAGTGTGACCTCCACCGCCTGCTAGGATTAATATTTCGAATGCCATCGGCCCATCCCTTCGCCTTCTCTCGAACCCTACCGCCTAATTTAAATATCCCGTCGATACTTTTATGAAGACAATAAAGGTTGAATTTGTAGATAAACCTTTCAACCTTGGAAGTGAAGCTAGTGGTTGAGGAAGAACAAAAACCAGCAATTCTTTACCAGTGTCTGAAATGTGGCGCGACGGTAAAATCTACAGAACTGGAGTTGGGAATTAGGTGCCCCTACTGCCGTTACCGCGTCCTTAAGAAGATTAGACCGCCTATTGTGAAACGAATTACAGCTAAATAGTCTCTTCCTTGCGTATGTATCTTGATATTCATACCTAGAGATACACTAGGTATTCTATAGAAAGTGTTAAGATGAAGCCTGAAAAGTGAAACAAACAGTTGCTGATTATCTGGAAAATTCTAAGTACTTACGTAACCTTATATGTTGCGCCAACGATATTTTCGTCGCAACTATAAAGGAAGGTAAATGCAATGACTGACTTCAAGGTTAAAAATTTAGGTCTAGCTAATGAAGGCAGACTTCTTATTGAATGGGCTTCAAGGCACATGCCAGTTCTCAATGAGATAAAGCAAAGGTTCCAGAAGGAGAAACCACTTGAAGGTTTAACGATCGGAGCATGCCTACATGTGACGAAGGAAACCGCGGTGCTCGTTAACACTCTGGAAAGAGGTGGGGCTGAGATTGCACTTTGTGGGTCAAACCCCCTTTCAACCCAAGATGAGGTTGCTGCTGCGCTGGTGGAATCAGGTTTCAATGTTTATGCTTGGCGTGGTGAGACGACCGAAGAGTACTACTGGTGTGTAAACAAGGTGATTGGCTACAGGCCTGAGGTGACCTTGGATGACGGCGCGGACCTTGTCAACACTATTCACACATCGAGGGGAGAAGTCCTAGAAGGGGTGAAAGGCGGAACTGAGGAAACTACGACTGGGGTCATTCGTCTTAGGGCCATGGAGAAAGAGGGGGCTCTTAAGTATCCTATAATAGCTGTGAACGATGCCTACACAAAGTATCTGTTCGACAATCGTTATGGGACGGGACAAAGCACTATTGACGGCATTCTTCGAGCAACAAACATCCTTTTAGCTGGAAAAAAGTTTGTGGTTTGCGGCTATGGATGGTGCGGACGAGGCCTCGCTTTAAGAGCAAGAGGCATGGGCGCAAACGTCATTGTGACAGAGGTTAACCCGGTAAGAGCGCTTGAAGCAGTGATGGACGGCTTCCAGGTTATGCCTCTCCGAGAAGCTACGGCGAGGGGTGATGTCTTCGTGACAGTTACAGGAAACATTCATGTAATCAGGAAAGAGCACATTTTAAGGATGCAAGATGGCGCCATAATCGCCAATAGCGGGCATTTCAATGTTGAAGTAAGCATACCTGACCTAGAGGAGATCGCCTCTTCAAAGAAGCCTATAAGACCAAACTTGGATGAGTATACATTGGAAGATGGAAGGAAGATTTACCTTCTCGCTGAAGGGAGGCTTGTCAACTTGGCGTCCGCTGAAGGCCATCCCTCTGAAGTGATGGACATGTCTTTCTCCAACCAGGCTTTGTGTGTTGAGTATATAGCCAAGAACCCTAAGATGCAGCCCAGAGTATATAGTGTGCCCAAGGAAATCGACGAGCTTGTGGCATACCTGAAACTCAAGGGGATAGGCATAGAAATAGACGAGATGACAAAAGAGCAGAAGAAATATGTGTCTAGCTGGGAAGCCGGCACTGTCTGAAGACTGAAGGAAAGAAGGTCTCGAACTCGGAGTTCCAGTGAAACATCCCTATAAAGGTAGGAAGTGAAGTCTTTGCATCTTGTATCTTCGTACATGAGATCAAAAGATGCACTTATTGTTGAGGATGAATAGAAGCTTCTTTCCTTTCAACATGTGGAGTTTTGCGTCTTTCATCATCTTCGATGTGAACTTTCCATGATGCTAAGAAGTTCTCTTGTATTATATTCTCTTTGCGACAATCACTTGTATTGTCTTCATCTTAAACCTCTTCCGAGTTGAATAACTTCTTTCCACCCTGAATCCATTGCTGTTGATGAGGTTTTCTAGTTTTTCTTTGGACCTCCAATTCATGTGAACCGAGTGACCACTTATGTAGGAGAAGAATACGTCTCCTAATTCCTTCAATGGTTTCGAGAATATGGTAAAACCTCCCCACTCATATGACCACGCGAAATCAGTAACCAGCAAATGACCATCTTCCTTCAATGCGTTGCGGATAGCCAAGAGAATTTCTTTAGCGTATTTGTCGCTGTAGAAAGGCAATACCGTCATCAGAGTAGCAACATCAAAGGGCATGTAGTCAAACTGCAAATACGGGTTAGTTATGTCATCGCAAATCAATTTAACGTTGGAATACTTTGAGAGGTTGCTCTGAGCTAAGTTTATCATTCCCTCGCTAATGTCTATTCCTGTTACCTCGAACCCTACATCAGGATGCTCCTCAGTTAATGCAATAAGAGCTCGGTCTATGAAGCCGCCAACTCCACATCCAACATCCAATATTGAAAAATGGTTTTGGGGGAATAATTGTAGAATTTGGTTTATTTCTGCAATCACAACTGGTACACGATTGTCGCTACCCTTCCTGATTTCCTGCGAGTATTCTGAATATGGCCACGTAGGGGTTAATTCACTTTCATCGCCATAGTAAGCCCAATTCCAAAGAGGAGCGACATTGTCATGTATTTTCCTGCATTTCTCAACTTCCGCCATGTCAAATCACCTCCTATAGAAAATCCTCCGCGATTTCCAATTCACCGTGGGTTATTCTATACGGAGTCCAACCAAAAGTAGACGATTTAGTGACCTTAAGGTACGGGATGCCATCGATGTTCTTCAAAACTATACAAAAATCGCTTAGAGACTCAGCGACCTCAAGATCCTCTAGATCGGCAACTTGAAGAGTGACAGCTCCCATAATTCTCTTAACCCAAGTCATCCCTGTAGTAGTGAAGTCTTTCCACCTAGGGTCTTCGCCGATCAAATCGTATAGAGCGCTCACGTTATCGACGATGAACAAGAGCTTTCTCCTTTGAGCCACCTTTATTGTAACCTCCACCATTAATTTTGACAAGAATTTGGACAGTATTCGAATTATTTCTGAGGTGTCTCTCATCTTCCAAGCGGCAGAACTGATTTCAATCGGCGTGTAGAAAATTAGACGCCCACTTCTTTCATAGCGAGTGGTGTCAAAATTCATTTCGTCTTTTAGAATGAACCTTAACTGCTCAGGCACCTCCTTAAAACAGACGTAATAGACTATTAGACCATTATTGAGAGCGTTGATAACAATTTGATGACATAACGTTTCCTTTTCTAAGCCATCTCCAACTATTGTAACTGATGATCCCCAGCGAACTCCATGTCCAATCATCCTGTCAAGGCCTTTGACTCTAGTTTCAAAGAATCTCGATTGGTTCACAGTTTCAGAATTTTTTTTCATTGTTTTGGCTAATCTCAATACATTCACTCTCCAGCAGATTTCTGTGGCACGAAGATAGTGAAACCATTATTGGTAATCTCGTACAGGTGTAAGCGCTTGGTATGGCGGACCTCACGCATCTTCTTGATCAGCAGAAATCTTCTCATGGTTCCCTCCATGATTTTGAATTGAAGCTCAATTACTCCCTTTGGCACATATTCTTCGTAGGGATATCTTTTTGACCACTCAGCCTCAGTTATCAGGATTGCAGTACAATCGCAGGAGTTAGTCAAAACTTGGCATAAGAGATGAAAGGCTGACCTCATTTCGGAAGCTTGAAGTTCATCTGGATAACTAGAGAACAGGGCTGGAACAGAATCTATAGCTGCTCGTTTGGCTCTTAGTTGCCGAGCCGTTTTTTCTAGTTCGTGTATGGTCAGGGCATAATGAGGTTGCCTCTCAATGATGGCGAGTTTGCCTTGTTTTTCCAATTTTTCAAGGTTCCAACCGAACCTTGCGCCTTCTCTGAAAAGGTCTTTCTTGGTCTCTTCAATTGACAGAAGCACGCCCGGTTCACCATTTAGAGCACCGTATGTCAAATATTGTAGGCTGAAAAGTGTTTTTCCAGTACCGGCCACACCCCTTATGAGAACCGCCGAATTTCTGATCAGCCCACCTTCGACCAAGTCATCCAGTCCAGGGATGCCGGTTTTGACCTTCGTCTCCGAAACATGTTTCTTGGTTATCGCCATTTAATCTGCTCCCCCCATCCTCAGCTCTATGGTCCTATCGGTCTTAATGGAGAAAAGCACCCATCCTGTTTCGTGAGCAACAGAATTGAAGCTCCTAATCCTGAAGTATCGCTTAATCTTCCCTTCTTCTTCTGCCATCTTGATGTTGAAAATGCCGTCCGCCATATAACCTAAAGTATTATAGAATTCCTCACTGTGAACCCCCTCTTGCACCACATAGATTCCTAGACCTTTCCATTCTTTTACCCTGGCCAAAAGCAACTGAAGGAACTTAGTTACGAACGTCTCGGAATTGTAAAGTGACAATGGTGATATAGCGTCGAAAACCAACAGAGGGGGCCTAATAAGCGAAGATCCTGCACTGAGTATCCTAAAATTCAACTCCGTTAGGTTGCCCATATTCTCGATGTGATATTCCTCTTTTGATTTTCCAAGAAGCCAACTGAATGCATCAACGAAAACTATTTTTCCACCAGGATAGCCCCAGTTTCCTTGGAAGGATAACCTCACGTCTTCGGGTTTTCTGTCGGTAACCACAAATAGACAACTATTCCATAAATCCATCTTCGCCAAATATTCACAGAAAACAGTTTTCCCACTTCCAGGCGGACCGATCAGTAGAATATTGCTACCTTCAGGTATTCCACCTTTGACGAGATGGCTGATGAACGGCAGGTGCAGCATAGTCATCTGTTTTATTCCTTCCACCTTGGAAAGCATTCTTATCGAAGCACCTTACTATTCGAGCACTGTTTTTTAAGATCCTCTAGGTAGTCTGTAAATCTGTAGTCACTGACAGGCCTAAACTCTAATCCAAGATTAGCATACAGGTTCTCGATTATCAAATCTTGAATGATTACGCCTCCTTTACCAAGAATCTGATCCAGAGCTTCTAAGAAAATCTGACCTTTTTCTGAAATATTGTCAAAACTAAGATAGTTCTTCTCTATGATGTCAATAACGTTGTTGGCGGAATGACCGAAAACTTTGTTCAAAACGTCTTCCGTTGTTTCTTTGACGAAAAAGCCAAAGCTTCTTTTTGAGCGATCGACGTTTTGCCTGTCTTTAATCATAGATCCCTTATCACCTTAGGCAGGGAATATTCAGAGCACAAGTGGAAACGGCATGATTTTTAAACCACTTTGAGCTATAACAGCCGCGTGATATTTTCTGCTATGATTTGTGGAACGCATCTTGCGAATCAGAATTCTTGTCTTCAATTCTAAGTTGTCGATCACGTTTTCGAGTACTATCAAAGAGTCAGCTACAAATTCTTCGATCCCCAGACCAATAGTCTTTGCACCAGTAGGAATGCTACACGTCATGATTGCAGTGATGTTACGCATCTTCAGCATTTTGCAGAAAAGATGCATTATCATCCTGTAGTCAAACTTCCCGCCGCAAGCGAAAAGAAATGCCGTCAAAGAATCTATGACCAATCGTTTCGCATCAATCTCCTTTAAAGCTTCGAGAATAGTATGAATGTTGGCTTCGAAGCCTTCTTCCCTCAAAACAAGGAGATCCAGAACCTTTATCATGCCTTCATGTTCCAGCTTATCAAGGTCAAATCCAAATTTCAACATGTTACGCTTCAGCGTCTCATGGTCCTCCTCAAAGGACACATACACACCCTTTTCACCATGGCGGGTAGCACCGTTACAAATGAACTGCGTAGAAAAAATTGTTTTACCGGTGCCAGTTCCACCGACTACTAGGATTACGTCACCCCTTATGAAACCTCCTTCGGTTAGATCGTCTAAGCCATCAATACCAGTCGAAATGCGCCCTGTAAAGCTCAAGACCCTTCTCCTGAATAGGCTTCTTTTCTATTCTACCTTATTTAGGGCGTACTTAAGCAATATGAATCAAGTGTACATGTCAAAAACCAATCAACCAAAGCCTTGAGGACCACAATATGTTACATGATCCTCTTTTTTCGAAAACCTTCAAGACCTTCAGGAACTTCGGTTTTGTCTGCCCCGCACTCGACAAACTCCTGGTCCTCTGAACGAGGAAATAGATATCGGAAAGCAGAAAGTTCATAGAGACAGAATGGCCCCCCATGCCCGAACTCTTTCTCCCGATGTAGAGGACACATCTCTAGGTGTGGGGGAAGAAGTTCGAACCCGCGTATGCCTACCCTTGCAGGTCCAGAACTGGCAGCTTAGGGGATATAGCGAAGTTCTGCGAGATAGATTTGAGACTGAAAGAAAAGACCGTCTAGGAGATCATGTCAGATTAATAGAAAAGTTTCTCTAATGTGTCAACAAAGACCAGGAAACTGAGAAGACTTGATTCTCAGTTGTTCTTAGCCTTTTGCATTACTAGGGAATCCTTCATAAACTCCAACCTCAATACTTCTTAACATACCTGTGCTCGTAGGAATCATCGAAGCCAGCGAAGCCCCAGAAATAATGTTGCCCTCTATGACAAATAACATAAAGGTAGGAAGTGAATTTGAGTAGATATGATCTTCCGAGAGGGATGCGTTACTCAACCCTGGAAGAGAGAGAAGAGTTCTACAGGGAAGAGTTTAACCTAAGCAAGGTTGAAGAGTGGTTTAAAGGCCGAATGAGGGGGATTGTCTTCGCCGTTATCATCGGGAGACACACTGGCATCTATCCTCCAGAGTATAAGAACGATGCCTCTACGACCATTCTGATCGACGAATATAAGGACCTGGTTGATGTTAAAACACAGATCATTGAGTTTCGGCCAGAAGGAGTCTATTACGACAGGAACATTTACGAAGAGAACGGAAGGGTTATGGGCCAAGAACTAGCGTTCGACATAGATCCAGAGAACCTAACATGCCCGGTTCATGGGACCCTTGAAGAAAAAATGCGGCGGCATCAAGGTCTCAGCTTTTGCGAAATCGAGTTCAAGATGGTTATAAATGAAACAGCCCGACTCTACGAGATGCTTATGGACATTTTTACCGAGATGAGGATAGTCTATTCAGGACGGGGATTCCACATCCATGTGTTTGATGAAAATGCATTCAAATGGACTTTCGAAAAGCGGAAGGAATTTGCCGAGGAAATGAAGGAGAAAGGGTTCTCAATAGATGAATGGGTTACATCAGGGGGCATGAAGTTAATCAGGCTTCCCTATAGTCTCCATGGAATGGTATCTAGAGTTGTATTCCCCCTGAGCTTTGAAGAGCTTGAAAGTTTCAACCCTAATGAAGACAAGAGGAGTATACCTAGGTTTCTCAGGTCACCTGAAGCTTTTCGTTAAAGGTTTAATTATCTAAGTTCTGAATTATTTTGAATGGGTAGAAGATCAACTATTGCTTAGGAAGGGATACCGGATGGCAGCAGAGACTGGTGTTTCCTTCGTGATAGATACGGAGGTTGCCCCTGCCGATCTTGGCGATTTATTAAAATTCATCCATCAAAATTACATACTTCCACATCTGGAGAGATTCATAAACATTGGAAGAACATCCGATACCCTCTCATTTACAGCTCTTGGACCTGAAGAAAAATGGTTCGTCAACGTTCAAATCAAGACTGGAAAGCCGATCGAGGTGAAAATAGCTCCAAGTGGAGAGGCTGTCCCCCAAGAAGTTTTAGAACAATTGAAAGAAGACCTATTCATCGGTGTTCAACTGTTTGAGGAGCAGGTTAGAAGGACCACACTATACTTCGCTTGGGTTGAGGGAGAACCTGTTGTTCTGGAAAAGGCACCGCAGAGAAGGAGTAACATAATCTATAGGATGTTCTCTGAAAGTATGCTTATGTTCTTCATCTTGTTCATTGCTGCCAGCATCCTTCTCTTCATGATTCTCGGACCTTACGCGCCAATAATGCTCGTAGCCATACAGTTCATCACTGTTCTTTTCTCAGACAGGATAATCGCCAGAATGGGAAACTGGCAGATAAACCGAGACAAGCCCAATGTTCATATCTTCCAGTATCACCTCCCAATCGAAGAATATAAAGACTTCAGCCACCAGTTCAGCAGAGAAATGTTAGTGAAAATGAAAGCGGAGATCTATGAGAGAACCCTGGCCATTGGAAAGGCGATCAACTGTGAGACTGTTCACGATGTTTTCTCAAGATACGACTTCAAATGCGTGCCCGAGAACATGACGACAAGAATCGTGAACATCTATGACATCGTGAAAAGGGCTGCAGATAGATTTGAGCTGCAAATCCCCAAGATAGTAATAGCGAACACGATTCTGCCCAATGCTGCAGCCTCAGGCCCCAGCCCAAGCCGAGGTATCGTCCTCATCACCACCGGGTTGCTTGTTCAGCTAGAGGATGATGAAATCCTCAGCGTCATAGGCCATGAATTAAGTCATCTTAAGGGGAGAGACCCCCTCATTCTCTTCGGGCTGACCTCTGCTGAATACCTGTTAAGGTATTACATTTTCTGGCCTCTTCTATTTTTCTTTGGGTACCTCTATCTTTTCTGCGCCCTAACCGTAATATATTTCATCGCCAAGTTCTTTGAGGGAAGGGCTGATCTTGAAGCGGCAATCAGAATTGGAAGACCAGAGGTGTTGGCTGAGGCCTTGAGAAAGATTGGATTCCGTAAACTGCAATTTGAAAGGATTCCTTCCTATCGGATTCAGGAATGGATAAGCTGGGACCCTCATCCACCGATCTATTTCAGGGTTGCTCGGTTAGAGAAGTTGAAAGCACCGGAGAAGGTAAGACATCCTTTCATACAATCCATCAAAGATAACATAAGAGGCTTCTCGCAGGCAATAGGCTAGATCTGGGATCAATATGACTAATACCATGTTCCTGCTGTCTGCGGTTTGAAGGTCAAGACCTTAAATGCTTAATAGGATGGTTTTTAGATTTATCAATTAGTAGTAGAAGGAGGTTCTATGAGTTATGAGCGAGGAAAAGAAGAAAAAGTATTACTATTATGGAAAGAAGGAGAAGAAGGCTAAGGAAGTCAAGAAGAAAAAAAGCCGTGGTAAGTAAGACTTTTACCACTTTTCTCTTTCCTAACACGAAGGCATTAAGGCTATCTCTTAAGCTAGGGGTATAATAGTCGATTATGAGTTCTGTTGAAGAATAAAGGGGCAATATTATTTCTTGAACTAAAGATGTTTAGCTTGGTATGTCCTCCGATCGTTGTAATAAGGAAGATCTTTAAACCTCATTTTATATTAACACCATGCATCGAATGGTGAAACATTTGGAAAAGGAAAGTCTGAAAATCCTAAGAGAGATCGCGAGAGAGGTCTACTCAGTTGTTCATCCATTGCTTGGTACATTTGAGGCTGGGAGGATTACGGGTTTTGGATTCGGAGGAGATAAAACTCAGTTCATCGATAAAGCTGCTGAAGAGGCAATAGTCCGGTTTCTAGAGAGAAATGGTCTTTCTTGCACGTTCATAGGGGAGGAACGAGGGATTCAGGAAATTGGGAAGGAGCCGAGTTTCTACCTTATCGCAGATGCTGTCGACGGAACAACCAACGCGGTGAGAGGCATAAGCTTCGTATCTACGTCCCTTGCCGCTTCACCAACTGACCGTTTGGATGATGTGAATGCATCGGTTGTTATCGACCTCTCTACTGGCAGTATCTATGAGGCTGAGAGAGGGAAAGGTGCACAGTGTAACGGTAAGAAGACCAAGCCTTCTGAAATTGAGGAGCTAGAGAATGCTGTTGTGAGCATAGATGTTTCTCGCGCACCAGAGAATGTTGAGAAAGCAGTTCCTCTTTTTAGGACTGTTAAGAGTGTGAGGTCTTTTGGGTCTGCGGCTTTGGAAATTTGCCATGTTGCGTCGGGGTTTTTAGATGCTTATGTGGATTTGCGAACGAAGCTTCGAACACTTGACATTGCCGCGGGGATGCTCATCCTTAAAGAGGCCGGTGGCATTTTCCTCCAACCAGATAAGAAGGGGTTTCATGACGTCTCTCTAACAGAGTTAAGACGCTTTTCCGTCGTAGCAGCCGCCAACGAAAAGATCTACGCCAAAATAGCCTCTCTTGTTCTTTCGTAAATATAGTTATTGTAAGATTTGGATCGAAGTTACACAACGCCCATAAAAGGCAGTAGGCAGAATCTATCAATATAAAATGAATAGGGTGGATATAGGTTAAATCCTTAGTAAGACCCTATCATTTAAAAGAAAATCGGGAAAATGGTCAGGACCTTGGAAAGCTATAAAAAGGCTACCCAGCAATTTCTGTATTGGGTCCTGCCTTGGCTAACAAGAATACAACTCGGACTACTATGTGTCTTGCGTTTCTAGGCACATGGATGGCGTTCTCTATCTTTGTGTATGTGATTGTACTTGTAAATCAGCTAAACATGCTCCTAGTGCCGATAGGGACTGATAGATCGTTTGTTGAGGAACTTATAGGATGGGAATTGGGAAGACAGACTACTTGGGCTGCTCTCACCATTGCTTCGTTAGTGGGTATCTTTTCCTCGATCAGACTTTTGAGAGACAACGGTTCCACGTATGTGCGGTTCTTGCTTTCCCTAATGTATCTAGGATTTGCTTTGTCTTTCGAGTATTGCCTTCTGAGGTTGTTTTGGTCACACCAGACTATCACAATGTACGAGGGGGTGTTAGGGAAAATATCAGGAGCAGTTGATCCAGTCCAAAGTTTTATATTTGACACGGATGGAACCATCAAAACTCAAGGGCTCATTACTACCTCTAGTCTGATAGGACTAGCTACTACTCTACTGTTTCAAATCTTTCAATTCGGTACTTTCGGGGAAAAAAGACCAACGAAAGTAGGCAATTCAATAGTCTATGAAGCCTATTCGTTGCTGGAAGAGAAGTCCAATAACAATAGCAAAAAAGACTTAAGAGAACTCATGGAAGTGAAGGGGATCGGTCCAAAGACATCCAAAAAACTGAAAGAAGCTGGCATCCAGAACCTAAGCAAGCTTGCAGCCTCCAATGCTGAGGAGATATCCAAGGTGCTTGGCATCTCTGCAAAAAAGGCTTCATCATACATTGAGGAGGCGCAGAAGCTCCTAGAGAAGAAGCAAAGCTAGGCTCTGTACCTCTTTGAGACATCTGGTCTGAATCCCTGGTTCATATTCTTAATATAGTTGCTACACTAATCTCAATCCAACCAGACGTCAGGGGTAAGAAAGCGAATGAAACTGAAGAGTAAATATGATGACGCCCAGAAAGATGAGGTTGTGAAGTATTGCAAAAAAGCCATCGAGGCCTACGCGGAATCTCTAAAGGTCCACACCCTTGACCGAAACCCAAGACACTACGCCACAGCTCAGAATAATATGGGGAATATTTACGCCAGACTGGCAGACATAGAGGAAAAGGTAAACAATTGCCAAAGGGCTATCGCAGCCTACAAGGAAGCCTTGCGAGTTAGTACTCTTGAACAGTTCCCGATAGAATACGCCATGACCCAAAGCAACTTAGGTGACGTGTACAGCAAACTTGCGGACATAGAGGATAAGATAAAGAACCGTGAGAAAGCTATAGAGTCTTACCTCGAATCCTTAAAAGTCTTCTCTATTGAAGATTTTCCGACCTACTACGCTATTGTTCAGAATAATCTGGGGAACGAATACGGTAGACTTGCCAACGTAGAAAACTTTGCCCTATCTATAAACTTTGTTAAGTACGGTGGCATGGTCGGCCAATAACAATGCCCATGGTTTCTTTGTCATTTTGTGACCTATAAGCCACCTCAACCTATTCTTTTGTTCAACTTGTTGTGTCTAGCCTTCGCACAAATGATGAGTGATCCTTGTCTATTTTTTTAGAATGTAAGAATCCGTTTTCCCTTCTTTGAAGATCGTTATGAACTCTGAGTCCTAATCATTCGTCCATAATTTTAATATTTAGCCTTTCTCAGTAACAAGCAAGGAAGGTTATATGAGGTCGAAAAAGATGGGTTTGTTCAGAAAAAGCGCACCTAAATCTGAAGATGAAAAGGATCGAGCTGCTGAAGGTTTCTTGAAAGGCTGGGAAGCAACAGAGGAATCTGCTGAGGAAGAGGAAAGCGAACCAGAAGTGGTCGAGGAGGAAGCTCCAAAGGTTCAGGAAGTAGAGGCAGTTCAAGAGTCAGAAGTGCTTGATGTTCTGAAGCAGCTAAAAGGCGAGCTGGAAGAATTCGAAAAGATAAGGGAAGGAATAGCGAAAAGAATCGAAACAACTTCGAAGCTGGTTCCCCAACTGAAGAAACAAAAAGATCTCTTAGAAAAGGACATTCAGGAGAAGCAAGCGAAACTTACGGAAGTCTCTGACCTGATTCCTAAGCTCGAGGAGAAAAGGGAGAGTCTTCGACAGAACATAGAGCAGAAAAAGAAGGAAAAAGAGCTTTTGGAAAAGGAGATTCACGAAAGACAATTGAAGCTTACGGAGGTCAACGACCTAATCCCAAAGCTTGACCGCAATAAGAAGAAGATTCAGAGCGCCATTGAGGAGAAACAAAAGGAAATTACCAAAATTGACCAACAGATAAACCAGATACAAAATATACAAAAATACGGCGTGGACTTGGTAAGCACTCTAGTCTATGCCACTAAGAAAAGAAACTCAGCAGAAGACTAGGCCTTACAGTTTGCGGACCTGAAAATGAAAATGCAGGACGCAACGATGCTTCAGAAACATCGACATCGGTATGCGCTATTTATTGTATCGTTCCAACAGAAGTTCCTTGGCTGTCTTCAAGAGAGCGCACAGACTTTCGTCGATGGGTTCCTGCTTTGCCGCCTTTGACAGTTGCCTAGTTACTTTATCTAGCCTCTCAATGAGGTTGTTCAAGTTTTTTTCATGCTCGGTGAGAGCAGTCGCCAGCAAGTCTAAGTAAGTATACCTTGCTGTTTGGTCCTCTTTCTTATGCAACTTTGGCAACCTTCCCTTTATTCTTAAGAGATATGACCTTAAGGATTGTGAAGAAATCGTATAGAGATGCACTTCGTAGTTCGGTAAAGAAAGACTTTTACGATCTCGTACGCTGAAACATGATTCTATACAATGATTAGTTCACATACAGTTCATCTGGTACCGAGGTGGATTTCTATTAGAAAGATTTACCGCATTTAGCCAGTAACCGGCTTAATTCAGGGTCACAGCTGTGTAGTCTTATATCAAAGTCTTAGACAATAATACCTGTGAAGCCTGATGGGCCCGAAAGATGCACAGTTAACACCGCTGAGCCCCCATGCAGCCCTTCTTCTTAAGAAGGAATCGAAGAAGATTCTGGTAATTTCTGACCTTCATATAGGCTGGGAGGTGGCCTTAGCTGAAGATGGTGTTCACTTGCCTTCACAGACTGCCAAGCTCTCGAGCAGACTTCAAGCAATTGTTGCTGAAGAAAAGCCTGACTGCCTCCTAGTTTTGGGCGATGTTAAACATACAATTGCAAAGATCGAACTGGAAGAGTGGAGGGATGTGCCCACCTTCTTTGAACAAGCATGTAAAATTGTCCCTAATGTGCAGGTTGTGCCCGGCAACCATGATGGAGACTTAGAACCCTTACTGCCTGAAAATGTGGAGATCTCTTCTCACCAGGGGGTGATTATTGGTGATGTGGGGCTCTTTCACGGTCATACATGGCCTTATGTTAGTATGCTTGGATGCAATACCTTAGTCATTGGGCATGTTCACCCCGTAGTTGTCTTTGAGGACCCAATGGGCTTTCGTATAACAAGACAAGTCTGGGTTAAGGCGCCTTGTAACGGAGAGCAACTAGCAGGATTTGTGCTTAAGCGTCACAATGTTCGGCTGAGGAAGGGTGAAAATTCCCGAGATGTGTTGAGAACCAAGTTCAATGTTGATCTCAAGGCTGAGAACCTTCTCATAATGCCTTCATTCAACGACTTCCTAGGCGGTCAAGCCATAAATCGGTCCACTATCACAAGGCAGAAAAGATTCCAAGAGTTCATTGGGCCTGTTCTGCGTTCTGGAAGTGTAAACCTTGAGAAGGCTGAAGCGTACCTTCTTGACGGAACCTTTCTAGGAACCCTTGACCGCCTAGCGAAATTAGGCTAGGAATGTTGATGAGCATATTTTATCGTTAATTCCTAACATGGTGCAATACTATAAGGGGTTAGGGGTTAAGCTCTGCGAGCTCTCTAAACATCGGTTCGAGAACCAAGTAGAGCTTCACGAAGACCTTGTACATCTTTTCATATTTAGAGATAAGCTCGGGGTCTGGTTCAAGCCTCTCTTCGAAGCATACTAGATCCTTAGATTCTCTGTAATCTTTTATACAGCCGACT
>Ga0315312_1002049_pt1 | contig 14468 bp, 20 predicted proteins | sample TDP7_MG_FD_203629 | JGI IMG/M metagenome (GOLD analysis project Ga0315312, IMG submission 203629) | Freshwater sediment microbial communities from Lake Towuti, South Sulawesi, Indonesia - TDP7 | ecosystem: Environmental > Aquatic > Freshwater > Lake > Sediment | place: Indonesia: South Sulawesi... | reverse complement strand
ACATATAACACGCATGAAATCTTGGCAAGATTGGGATTTGAAGTCTTAAGTTAGCTATGTTGCTGTTAAACCTCTTTAAACGAATAAAGGCTTCCACATCTAGGCATTCACCAGAAAACCACAAGAATTTTCTGCCGCCCGCAAAGGACAGTATCCAAAAACGGACATATCTAAGCACTCCCACTTGGAAGGAGTCTCCCTGTTGACCGCTAATCGCATCCACCATTTTAGTACAATGTTCGATGACAGAGATGAGAATATGATGACAAAATGGCGAGGATCTCAGTTTTCAAAGGACGTGAAGTAAGGCTTAACAAAGCCCTCTTCCGAATCCTCGCCAAACAAGGACTCGTAGCCATCTACGACATGTGGCAAAAAGTGAGGGTTGAAAGGGACTTTGCCTACATCCACTACCACGTAGTAAAACCGACGAGTAAAAGCCCTGGAAGAACAGGGCTACGTTGAGAAGGACGGAGAGAGGAGGACAAAGACAGGATTTGTAGTTCCTCTCTACCAATTGACCGCAAAGGCCTACTTAGCCATACTGCTAGATAGAACCGATCTAGACGACTTCATGGAGAAAGCGCCAGACACCAGCATCCTTATGGCACTAGCCACCTTCACGCCTACGCAAACAGGAAAGGACTAACACAAACCCACAGAGGGTAATATCGGTTTAGAAGTGCAAGTCTCACCTGCTTAACGTTTCTTTTCAAGTCATTCTAGTGATGTTTTAAGCATGGTTCGGATGAAGACACAAAGCTTGATGAAAGAATGATTTTCCAGAAGTTTTCACGTGCTTGATACTCATTTATTTGAGGATTATGTCAAGGGTCTACAATGAATGGTGGAAGGGTGTTTAAACTATTCGAAAAGAAAAATCCCTTCATGTAAGATGCAATCCCTGATGTTTTGAAAGAGCTTGTAGTCTCGCCAATTTCTTAACTCTTCAATGCGACTACTCCACAGTCGAAGAGTCTCTTCACTTGGAAAACTTTCTCTAAATGCTTCCTCAGATACCTCAGTCTTATGGTCTACAGTTAGGTATAGAAAACAGATGTTGAGAAAACGCATTTCAGAAGCCAATTCACAAGCCAATTCTCTGGTCTCATTTTCGCTCATGGCCAAGATTTTGACTGGCATTTTTTCCTGATCATCATTAAGCAGCAGGATAATGCTTCCATCCTCTGAAAGAGAAAATTCTACGCAAGAAAGCTCCTTTATTGGTTTTCGAAGCAAAACAAATTCTTCTAACGCAGTATTCATGAATGAGTACAATGATGAAAATGAAGAATGATTTAGCAGTTCTTCTTCGTCGAGTAGACAAAAAATCTTCTCCTTTGTCCTCCGAGGAACAGAGATACCGTAATAGATTGTCTCAAAGATAGACTCCTCCTCGTGCAAATAGCTAGACTCGATAAAATCACAAAAATCTTTTTTCAAGTTTCTTGTTTTTACAAAAAGCGATTGAAGCAAACGCTCTGACGCAGAAAGATCGACCAGACGAAAGTTATTCAGCGGGAACGTCCAGCGAAAATGAAAAGTCGGCAATAACCTCAAGCGGCGCAGATTTTTGAATTTTCCACAAACTTGTTTTAGAGCTGAAAATGATGATTCTGGTCTTGCCTGAAAACAGCCCTCAAGAAAGTTATCCTTAAGGCAAAAATTCTCAATTCGGGAGATTGCAGCTTCACTTTCATTAATCGTCGGGCGTCCCCAATCTTGGCATTCATCTGAAAGAATAAGGATCGCAGACAACACATCCTTCGAAGAATCGATTTCATTGGTAAATGCAGAGCTATGGAACGCAATTGCTCGTAGGACTTCAGAGTAACGCTGGTAGCATTCTTCCTTCCGAGTCAGATATGCTAAGAACTCCGCTGCGCCAAGTAACCCATGATCAAGTTTCTTGAATTGAGTTTGGACAAGTTCCTTCTTGATGCCTGCTAGAGAACTAAGTATGTCTATGTTGGGGATAAGTTTTGGTAGAGGATAAGATGAAAATCCTTCTGCTGAAAGGTAACATCTCTTCATTGCCGTAAGTGTTGAGTCAAAGATACGAGTTGACTCTGACAACGGATACGCGACATCATGGAAGAGACAAGCAAGAACAAGTCGATCAAGGTCATCATTGGACAGCGAAAATGGGGCTTTTCTACCTATTGCTCTCGCAAATAGTGCAACCCTCAGAACATGGTCTAAATGATCTCGGTAAAATTTATTCTCTAGTCCTCGGGTGCTTGCAAGGAGTTGTTCAAATTGTGATAATGTTGCACCTATTCTTTTCGCGCGTATTTTGCCTTTTACGTTGCAATCCGAACCCAAAAGACGAAGGACAAGATGCGCTATCAAGCTTGCCGCTAAAGTTTTTTTAAGACGGGAATCTCCTGTTCCAGCCCATTCCTCAAGAAGTTTTTTGTCAGAGGATTCCCATAGCCCCAATTCAAGAAGTTGCGAATCGAAGTTAGCTGCGCGGAGAAAAGAGTCGAAAATCATAAAGGATTCCCATAGGTATTAATTTTTCTATAGACAGTTTAAGGTTTTTGTGAGGGACAAGCTGTGGGGCATCGTAGAGAAATCTTTCGTCCTCGGACACGCCGTCAAGTTAGAGTGCAAATGGAAAATGCACTAGAACGTAAGGATTTTGGTAAGGTAGCTCAACTTGCTGCCTTCCAATACTCGGCTCGAAATGTAGCCGACGACTTTGCTATTGCTCTGGTTGCAGCAGCCGAAGCAATTGCACTTGGAAAGCAGGTAAATTGGGAACGGAGTAACGATGAATTAGTGGCTGCAGGGATTGCCATTGCTGAAAAGCACTTTGAATCTCGACTGGGCAAATATCGTAGAGATATCGTATCAGAAATAGTCGAGAAATCTGTCAAAGAAGCCCGAAGAGGAGGAAGGGAGCCGCGATGACAAGCGGCGATGAGCTTCGCTGGCTGAAAGCTATTGCAAAGTCTTTGCTTGACGGATTCTGGAAGACCGAATTATACAATGATGTCAGAGACCATATTATGTTTCGTGATGGAAAACGAAGATCAGAACCTAGAACTGAAGAGGAAAAGGAAGCCCTAGACGCAGAAATAAACCGTGTTATGGATGACCTTGCTGATGAAATAGTCGAAGCCTTGGAAGAAAATGGAATAAAATCACCTGAAGATGTACGCAACAACCATGACACGGTAAGAAAGATATCCTACGAACGGTTTGAAGCCTTTAGGAGAAGGGCTTGGAATCTTGTTAAGAATGAACTCCCTCCTAAAGAGGTATGATCTTGCCAACCCTTCGCGTCTATTCTTTTGGCTGAAAGGAAAAGACTCTGAAAGTACACGCTTTCCCTTGCCAATTAAGGAGTTTTACGTGGACTTTCTGAGGACTATGGTCGCCCTTCACATAATTGAATTAGACTGGCCGAACGAACGCACTCTTATAGTCGAAACAAATTTCGAAAAAGAGTTCCGTTCAATAGCCGGGAGACTCGAGTCAATTTTTCACTACTTAACGAATCATCCAATTGAAATTAGGATAGAAAGTCAACCTAGACAAGGGAGACAAGGCACTTTAGAAGAGCCTCCTCTAGATGGAACTTTAACCTTGTTTTCTGCTGGATTAGATAGTATGTGTTGCGCCGCCAAACTGAACGCCGAAAATAAGAGACCCATCTTGACCCACATCATAACGGAATGGACCACGTTTCATGATGTCCAAGAGATTTCCAAATCACGATTTTTTAGAAGATCCGACTTTTTTTGCGTTGACGCAACAACCAAAGCGCTTAAAGGTGGATTTTCGAATACAAGGGGGTTAGTTTTCTATTCTGCTGCCTATGCGATTGCAGCATCTTTGGGGTTGCGCTCGTTTTCGTTAGGGGAAAATGGTTCTCAGATGCTTGACATAATGTTGGGGCAGGATGTCTATTACAACTCTCAATCAACTATGAATACGAATCCAAATTTCATAATGAAATGTCAAAGTCTCTTCTCAGCTTTTGATGAAAAAAGGTTTAACATCGAATGCATTTTTAAAAATATGACTCGCGCAGAAGCGATTGCCACATTCTCTAATCAAATTCCTTGGAAACAATCTTGGTCTTGTTTCACAAGAAGAGGCAGGTCACAAATGTGCGGCTTATGTTACAATTGCTTTGTCAGGCGGATGTCGATACTTGCAGCAGGAATAGAAGAAGATGCAGGAGCCTACGAAAATAATCCCTTTTTAATAGGTCCCTCACTCGTAGGCGAAGAATACAAGAGAAAAGAAGATATCATTTACTACCTTCTGACATTCTATGCTAAGGTATTAAGGAACGATGCCGAAGCGAAGTCCAAGCTCGAGCTTTTGACTGGAGAATTCTTCAAGGATCCTGTCGAGTTGGCAACAAGATTTGGGCTGGATATCTACCTTGCTGTTCTAAAATCGAGCTCCACTCTGAACAGAATTGACCTCAGCGGGATTGGAAGAAAAGCAATTGAACTACTTAAGAAATCGCCAATTGAGACCTTACGCCAAAGAGAGAAAGATTTAATGACTCTAGGGAGATAGAAAGCTACTGATCGCCCAAAAGCCCAAGCTTCAATTTTAGACCACCCCACAGATCGAAAAGGTTATCGCTCATGGCACGGTATTCGAGGCTGCTCTCACATGGGAATTTAAAACTGAAACCAGCAAAAAACGTGCACTTTTTGCCTCAATATTTAGATTTTCATAACTATACAGAAACTGTATTTTTGTACTAAGATAAGGCACTTTCGATTATAGAAGATTCTTTCATGTTCATTTATTTTAGTAGAAGTTAAATATGAGATAGGGAGAAATACCGCTTCATTTGGGGTGAGAGTATGGAAACTAAAAGAAAAGAAAAAATTATCATGCTTAAAGCCTATATGGATTCATTTAAAAAAAGCGACCGTCGAAGTGTCAGTAACAGTATCTATTTAGGACAAGTAATGTTTGAGCTTCCAAGGAACTATGACGACTTCATTGGATTCGGCAAACTAGGTGTGTCAAGCTACCGACTGCACACAGATTATTCGATTATCAAAAATAATTCGATGGAACTGTCCACAGAAGAAGTTTTGAACTCTGTTCTCGAGAAGTTTCGGAAGGTTGGGGGAAGTCTTTCCAAGTTTTCTGGAGAGGAACTGCGACTTGTAAGTTGCCTGTTTTGGTACAATGGAACGATATTGAATGAAAAGGAGAAAGAGCAAGCAAGCGCAATTAAAGAACGCATGTTAGGGATTTAAGGCCATCACATCGCTTCTATCCTTTCCATCTCGGTCAGTCTTTGCGTTGCCTCTTCCTTGATTCTGTTTATTAGATAATCATGTTGATGGCTTTCTACCTGGGCTCTATCTGCAAAAACATAGAAGAGAATCTGGTAGCGCGTAAGCGCTCGGAAATACGCTTTGTTCACATCTTCCAAATTTTTAGTAGGAGAAGCGGGATCATCTTTATCAAATATGTTGTCATGTGTTAGCCACTCTAAGAGCTTTTCTAAGTCAATTCCAACAGGACGGATTTTTGCACGAAAGTCAACCTTGACTTTAAGACCTCCTGACATTTGCTCTAAATCTTGTTTTAGCCTTTCCAATTCTGTACCTTTATCTCTAGCTATTTGTAAAGTTATTTGGTAGGGCAAAATCAAGACATAACTTTTCCTTCTATCGAGAACATCTTTAAGAATCTTAAAAGCCGTTCTAAAGTCGTCTCCGGATGCTCTCGAGCGTCGTTTCTTGATTTGAGTCATGAAATTAAAGTCATCGTATTGCAAGAATTTTCTAGTGTCGGATATAAGTTCTTTAATGAGCCCAGGCATCATTTTCAGAGCATCAGAAATCATAAAATCAAAAATCCTTGAGGTCTTATGATAATACAGATTTGTGTACATGTACTGAACTGCCCCAAAACTGTTCATCAAAGCTCCTATTGCTGACTTAGAAATCAGCAGTTTGTCCTTCACTCTAAAACCGTCTATTACGCGCTCAAAATCGACACTTCCATATTCTCTCGTCCCCGCATGGTAAGAGTCCCTTTGCAGATAATCCAACTTATCGCAATCGTAAGGGCCATCAATCAGTTCGTTTAGAAAAGTCGGCGCTTGTGAGTTGGCGGTTAGAATTTCTTTGATATCGTCGCAACAGAAAGGGCTTTTGAGTTTGGATGACATTTTTTCCTCCAAAATCTTCAGTCCCATTTTTTCGTGGTTGAACTTCATGGAACTGTCGTTCTGTTCTAGATCTGCGCATACATCCTCAAAAAGATGGGAAAAAGGGGCGTGACCCAAATCGTGCAAGAGAGCGGCAAGTCGCACACATTGAATCAATTCTACATAAGTTTTGTTGTCCCAAAAATCATTTCCTAGATGTTGGTCTAGCCGATCTAGTCCAGAATCCGGTGTCTCTTCTATTACAAGTGGCTCAAAAAGCAAAGGGCTTATTTTATTTCTAATATCTGAACAATGGCGGTAAAGGATCCTAAGAAAAGCTTTATGGGTCAAATGCATGACCCCCAAAGAATGAGACTTTCTCGTATGACAAGCGTTTGGATAAACAAACCGAGCAGTAGGCATCTGAAAAATCCTATCTAATCTTTGAAATTCTTCAGTGTCAATTATCTTATTTTCGAGCTTGGTAACGTGAATATACCCAAATATTGGGTCTCTAATTTCTCTCTCAATTTTGAGGTCGTCCAAGGCAAGTATTCTACGAGGAGAAAGTCTATCAGGCATCAGCAACACTCCATTAATAGTGAATTTCGTTTGAAACACTTAATTGTATATAGCAGTGAACCAAACTTTCTCCCGTTAGGCTGCCTCAAAGCAGGAGACCTCCTTTCTCGGATCTGCAATTGTTATAGGTTTTGGGCGTATTCTCAAGGCTTTTGACAATAAATAGATTATGAGAAACCCAACTACAAAGGTGACAAGCACACTTACGACGTTTAGCACAGTTGGGAAAGCCAAACCAATTTTCACTCCTCCATACACAGCTATACGGATTCATCAGCGTATTAGACTTGCGAGCGCCTAGCTTAGGAACAGACCGAAACGATTATCGCAAACAGTATGGACGATACCTTAGCCGAATTGGCTTTCCCTCTTTGTCAAAGCCGAATCGCACCTCTTCAATCTCCATGAATTCACCCCAGAGAAAAAAAGAAGGTTTAGTCTTGTTTTTCCCAGTCTATGTCGAAGTCGTTTTCGTGATTTTTGAACCATTCGTCTAGGGCTGCTCTGATGATTTTTGTCTTGATCGCTGAGGGAATACGGCCTACTTTCTTGGCAACGTTAATTATGTATGTATTGAGTTTTTGCGTTTGTAGCGGTGTGAGTGTGATGTTGAGTCTCTCAGGTTTTGTTTGTTTCTTTTTAGCCATTAGTCAAACCACACTTTTCCACATTACATATTGCATATTTATGCTTTGTGTAAAGAGAAAAAGGTTATGGTTTGCGTTGAGACAGCGTGAATCGTGGAATGGGTTTTTCTGAGGCCATGATTTTTTCTATGAACTTTCTGATTTTCTCTTCCACTTCTTTGTAGCCGTAGGTTATTTTTGTTGAGTCTTCGCTTGTTGTGTATAGTTTAGGCTCGATGGTAAAGCTCCAATATTCTCTTTCAGGTCCCCACTTAGTCATTTTTCCTGTCTTCTGGTGGAACTGCACAGCTATTCTACGCGGTTTACCGTCATCATCATAGTAGAAACTCAGGGTTGCGTCTTCGGTTGAAACTCTGTGGAATTTGGGAAACTCATGTGCCAGGTTCTGTAGGACTCCCTCAAACTGTCCTATTTGATATGGGCTACGGATTGTAGGCAAATGTTTCACCCCCAAAAAATAGAAGAAAATCAGAGTTGGTTGACTTTTATGAATTCTTTTAGTGAGAAGCGGTTGCGGCTTATTGGAGGCGGTGGACATTTTATGTGCCATTCTATTGAATCATCGGCATAGTCGATACAAGCGAATTTTCCCTTGACAAGTTTCCAACCGCCTTTTCCGTCGGGCACGTGACGATCGGGCTGTTTGTGTGTTCCATGACGAAATGCGGAATGGACAATGCTAGCAGTCAACTCGTAAAGCGCATCTTCAGGTATTACACCGGAATCACGCAGTTTCTTCTCGACGTAGTTATGTAGCCAATCGCGTCCTTTAGACGATGAGAATCTCTGTTCTTGGAAGGTTGCCAACTCATAAATCGGTTGTTTACATTTATCACATATCCCTACTTGTTTAGGAGCGACATACGAGAATGTTTCCGTAGGAGGTTCTGGTTCAGTCATCTTGCACCCCAAAGGAGAAAAAAGGAGATTATTGTTTTGTTTGGCGTGTTTTCATGTAGGTCTCGAATGGGAATAGCTGCTGTTCGATTGCCTCAACTATGGCTCTGGCGTCAGACATCCTTGGCGGTATCCATTCTAGAACAGGTTTACCGAATTCGTTGCACTTGAAGAATTTTTTCAGGTGTTCCACTGTGGGATATTTATGAATCCATCCGTGGATGTCGTAATGTGCGATGCTGCCGCAGTCCAGGTGTAGGAATTGGTAGAAGTATCGGGATAGGATAGGTGGCTTATTTTGATCCTCGGCGTTGTAGAGTGTTCCATGTTTCATTATTTTTTCAAGATTTCTGAGTATCCTCTCTTTGCTCCAAACTGTGTTGCCGTTGACGAGGATAGAGGCTTTAAGATGGTGTTCGTCTATGAGTTTCTGTATTATTAGCCTGGCTTCGGATTCCTTTATACTTTGGAGATTCGGATGTTTCTTCAGAGCGGCTATAGCTTCATTGATGTCTTTCTCGCTTCCGAAATAGGTTATTTTGTTCATTTACTATCCGAACTCCACATCGGGCACAAATAATACTGACTGCTCTCTCGGTTTCTATAGAGTAATCTGCTGGGCCATCTTTGTCCATAGTTATGTCTGAGGCACGAGTCTCTGTTACCATGTCGAAGGTTAGTGAACCGCACGTTGGACATTTCAGGCATCCGCGTTCATCAAAGACTAAGGTCACAATTTCACCCCAATAGAAAAAAGCGGTTATTTTTCTTGTCCCTGTTTTATTTCCGTGAAGGATTTTAATGAAAATCGGTCGTGCCATATTGGTGGTGGCTTCCAATAGAATATCGACATATCTGGCGGGGTCCATTGATTCCCAAGGTCCCATATGGGGCTTGTTGTTCCAGCGTATTTCTGGTCGATTCTTAATGTGTCAGCGCAGATTATAGAGTAGGGATGGTTTGAGAAAAGTGCCATGTTGACTAGGCAGGCTCGGTAAAGACTTAGGTCGATTTCGATTCCGAATAGGACTAGTGGTGCTTTTGGCATCATTTGGCTTGCTACGATGAGGAATCGTCCACTGCCGACGCATGGGTCTAGTTGCGTTTTGAAGGGAAATTGCATTGGTTCTATGTGTTTCGGTGGAGTATGATACGTTAGATAATACCATAGGAGATATTCTTTGTAAGAGTCGTAGCATAGCAGTTCAGCTTCAGGGTTCCATCCTTCATAAACCATGCTAGTCATAAGCTCCACAACAGCTCGAGGTGTCATGTTCTGTCCTAGTTGTGTTAGCTCTAGATCCGTTTGGTATACTTCTCCGATGTGATCCCACGGCTTTGCTTTTGCCGCTGTAAAGTAGTGTCGAAACAGGTCTAGGCTCTCGAGGTGTTCATAGATTTCATCCTTTTCTAGTTTGAGTCCCTTGAATTTGAGTGTGGGTGGACAAGCTATCCCTGTCTTGTTGTTGAGGACAAGCCATTTGGCAAGGTTCTCAACCATCAGCTCCCAGCATTTAAAGTAATTATGGTGAGTCTTCAGTCTGATTTCGTCAACCATTCCCTTGACTATGCCTCTTGGGTCACTTTCACTGTATTTTCTAACTCTGGTTCGCTGCATTAATTCCAAGAGTTCTCTGCTCAATGATACACCCCGAAACGAAAAAAAGGAGGGTTAATCGATGAAGGTGTGGATGTCGACTCTGATGTTGGCTAGTGCAAGTTTCTGTCTTATGAATCGGCAGACCTCTTCTTCGTAGAGCATGCTCTGAGAGCCTGGAATGTTGGGCATCCACCACCAACCCTTGCTGGTTTTGAATAGTCTTCCAAACCATCCGTGATAGAAGTCGCCGTCCACTTTGTCGGCTTGTTTTCTGAAGAGTTGTATGATTTCTCTGTGGTCGTTCCAGCGTAGAACGATGTCGGCGGAGCCGCAGGGATACCATTCTACGGCTTCTTGTCTATGGCAAGAAGTTTCCGTTTGGATAGTCGTAGTCATGGAAGATTTTCTTTGCGTATTCTTCGGCTTGTTGACAGATTTCCTTCAGTATCGCCTCGAGAGGCCTGTCGGCATTTCTCATGTGCTCGTTTGTGGTGACTTCAATGACGTTTCCATGTGATGATACAAAGACTGTGGGCTTTCCCTTAAATTCCTTTGTTTTCAAGAAAAGCACCCCGAGAGAAAAAGAGTTTAGACCCATGTGCATGACATCAAGGCTAAGGAAAACAAGTCGTCCACAATTTTCTTATCGACCTTCGTTGACCATTCTGCCTCGACCTGTTTCTGGTAGCTGTTGATTAACTCGTCAATTTTTGGTTCGTCTTCGTTCTTGAAGATTAGGTCCACGGAGAAGTTCAAGCAGCCAACCAGGGCTTTTCCTCGTGTTTTCTCCCATTCTCTCCACAGTTTCAGGCCGAAAACTTGGTAATTGTGTTGTTTGGCGACTGTCTCTATGTCTTTTCTGGTTGCGTCGTTGACCCATTGATCAAACTCAGTGAGGTCCCATGGATTTGTTATGCCATGGGCTTTCATCTGTTTCACTAACTCACACAAAATGGTCACCCCCAAAAAAAGGAAAAGAAGATGACAGTCTTCACATGAGGTCTACAACTATTAGATGTGGGTTTGCCTTCAGCACTTCAGCACAGTCTTTACAGGTTCTATGGCCGTCTGGAATCTCAACATGGCATATTAGACAGCGATTTTTCTTCTTAGCCAAAGATTTACACCCCAAAAAACAGAGGGTTCAGCTATCTTCTTCATGTAGTATTTCTCTGTGCGTTTCAGTTTCTTCAGATGTGTTGTGAGTCGTTTGATTTTTGTCTGTGTCGCCTTGATTCTTGCTTGAACCTTAGCCAGTTTATCTTGGTCTGTGGGTTTAGCCTTTAGGTTTAGGTGGTGCTGGCGGCTTTTCTCTTGCTTTGGCTTGCTGATACCAGTGGTAGGCTCTAGCCCGAGCTACTAGGCGTCTGCCAAAAGCCACCTTCTTCACAAGTTTGCCTGAACCGTCAGCTTTCAATCGATATTTTAGGGCATAGAATTTTCCATCTGGCTGTCGGTGTAGTGTGTAACCAAAAGCGTAACGTCTGGTTCTCCAATAGCGAACATCAGCCATCCGATTTTCACCTCAAAAAATGTAGGGTTATTCTCGTGTTTGAGTCCATAGTTTCAAGCTGAATCTTTTGGAAGAGATTATTGGGATTCCCAAGTTTATCACGTCCTTTAGCAAGAATTGTAAGTTCATGCAGGATGAGATGAGTAGGAGCAGTCTCTTTGTGGATTTTTCGTCTAGGCGTGGGTTAATTTCGTGTATGCTCACTTGGTCTGGGCCTATTCCGGCTAGGACTCCGAGGTCGGCGACTCTGTTGAACATCCACATGGCTGTGCCCATGATTTCAACTGGTGTGGCGCATTCTCGCCACGACTGCTTCTGCAATTTATCATACCATTTGCCGATGGCTTCCCTATTCTTTTCAAGCCAGTCCGAGAAAGCGTCGAGCAGCGAACGTCTAAACATTCTGATGATGTCTTCCCATTGATTTTGCATTTTGAATGTATGCCTCCAGAGAGAAGCGGTGATGATATGGCTCTCCAACTTCAGCGGACCTAGTTTCTCCAGCCATTTGGCACAGCACGTAGTAGGAGAGGAAATGCTCCTTCATGTATTGCTCTTGCAATGATTCCATACGGGCCAGTTCAAAGACATCTAGGGACTGGGAAAGCATGCGTGCTAGTTCTAAGAGGTGCTTCTTGTTCTCGTAGTAAGTTAATGTATTATCCAATTCCTGATAGTCGAGTCCATACTTGTCGCATAGGCGTTTGAGGTGGCGAAATTCAAGAGCTTTCATATTCACCCCGAAAAAATCTGTGAGTTTCAACTGTTTGTATTTCGGACGGTTCATGTGAAAGAGTGCCACTAATTGGCTGTATGCTTCGTGCTCTGATTCAAACCGCTCTATTATTTCTCTAAATGCTGGGAAATCTTTCAGTGAACGTTGCAATTTTCACCCCAAAAGAAAAAAAGGGTTGTTAGAGGTCGCGCACTTTGTCATACTCTCGGTGTTCTGGGCAGCCTTCTATTACGTAGTCTGAGCCGTAAGCCACGACCTCGAAGGGTTTTCCACACTTTGGACATTTATTCACAACTTCACCCCAAAAAAAAGAGGTTATTTTAGAAGTTTCTCGGCTTTGATGACCTTTGCCATTATCTCGTCGAAAACCTTCTCAGAATGGCAATACCAGTCTATCGCCTCTTTCAGCATCTTTCTGGCTTTCTCTAAGTCCATAGTAATCACTTCTCGAACTTGTCGTTGTGCCATCGTTGCCCGTCGTATTCTTCAACGTCGCCTGACTTCATTCCGCAGTCGCATGTTCCTTTAGAGTAGTGTAGAAATTCCCTTTTGATGCCCTTCTTCCACCTTTCAAAACTTTCTTTGTCGTGGACGTGATGCTGTCCTCTCAGACCCGTGACGAAGTTTTGAACGTGGATTAAGCCGTCGGGAGTTTCGGTTGCGTAGAAGTGCATCTCAATTCTTATCGCCAAGACTTCACCCCATGAGAAAAAGGGGTTAGCCCATGTTTTCGTCATTAGATTTCAATGAAGTCTGTATCTCATTTTCAGTAGGCTCTCTTCCAAGTTGTTCACGCAGTTGCTTGATTATCTTTTCACGTATCTCTGAGAGGAATGCTTTGGCATCAGACGCATTGTTAAATATGACTTTTTTACATACTGGACAACTGTATTCCTCTTTTGTTACGTTGCCTGTTGGATTTCCATACCACTCTTCCATTTGAATGAAATCCAAATCTTCCATTTCTTCATCATATGTTACGGTGAACTCTGTTTCCTTGGTTTCAAGTATTGTCAAACTATCAATTATCTCACCGCATTTAGGGCATTTAGGCATTCATTCACCCCAAAAGAAAAAGGATAGTAGGTGTCATACACCTAAGTGCTTAGTTTTTCGATTTCTTCTTGCTAACAGCGACTACGGCTTGAATTGGTGGCAACGTTTGCAGTGTCGGAGCCTCACGTATCGGCACCTTAGGCGCCACAGGCGGATCCTGTAGGTGGTTGTAGGCGAGTTTTTGGTCACTAAACTTCATCAGCCAAACGTATTTGCCTTCCTTGAACATGGGCATTAGAAACACATAGTAGCTCTTTAAGCCGCCGAATGAGAATGTGGTTATACCCACTTGGTCAGCTCTCAACCGCTTCTCAGCTTCCTCAAAGAGTTTTCGCGCTGTTTCCTTGTCTTCGCTCCAAATCTCATACACGTTTGAGATTAGGAAGCCTTCTATGCTTGTTGATGGAACCCAGTTTTCGTCTGGAATCTCAATGACTTGTGTTCGTGGGTAGGGACTGCACTCCTGCTCGGAGCCGTCAGGCTGCACGGCGTAGTAGGCGATGTCTTCTTCTTCAAGCAGAGAGCCGTCTTCGGCGAGGTATTTGTATTTGAAGTGGTCAAGGACTTCTAAGGCTTCGGAGATTGGAACTTCCTTCTGTGTTTCAGGGTCTATTAGTTTCATGTCGACTGCTAAATTCTTGCCTTGCCATTGAAACCTGTTTTTGGCAACGATTCTGACTTTCTCAACAGACTTGCCGTCCACAGTTCGCATTCTTATCTGAGGCTCTGGAATCAACAGCTCATTCCCCGCTGGGCGATACTTGACGTCAACTTCAAAGCTGGATGTCTTGAATTTCAAGATAGCACCCCAAAAAAGTTAGGTTAGGAGACAATTCTGACAAACACTGGAAACCGCATGACGTTGTTGTCGGTGTGCTTGTAGAATTTCACTTCAACCTTCAGTTTGACGTCGACTGCTATGAAGGGTTCCCCGATGTCGAAGGGCGGCGCAATTTTCCGTGCGTCGGCGAACAGGTCTTTGAGTCGGCGGAGTTCCCAGTCGTTTGGACCTGAACCAGCGCATCCTATGAACTTGCCGTCTTTAGCCAAGACTAAACTGCGGAAGAAGGGGGCTCTGGCACCTCTTCCAAGCGTGTAGCCTACAACGTCAACGGTTTGGAATTTCCAGTTTTTTAGTTTAAGCCATCTGTAGGAGCGGTCGTATTCGTAGGCAGAATTAACGTCCTTGAGAATCAGTCCTTCAGCCCCTCGGCGAACCACGTCTTTCCAAGCCTTCTCCAATTCAAAGGTGTATGAGACATATTGAATCTCAGGTGGTGCGCCTTCCAATA
>Ga0315312_1002048_pt1 | contig 14470 bp, 11 predicted proteins | sample TDP7_MG_FD_203629 | JGI IMG/M metagenome (GOLD analysis project Ga0315312, IMG submission 203629) | Freshwater sediment microbial communities from Lake Towuti, South Sulawesi, Indonesia - TDP7 | ecosystem: Environmental > Aquatic > Freshwater > Lake > Sediment | place: Indonesia: South Sulawesi... | reverse complement strand
GGCTCTGGAAAAAGCCATAAGAGAAACTGACAGAGTAAAGATAGCCAAGCACATAATCACAAGCGACCCAAAAGAGCTCGAAAAATTCTTCCTAGAAGCCATAGAGGAAGGCTGCGAAGGTTTAGTCTGCAAGTCAGTCGCTGAAGACTCAATATACCAGGCTGGAGCCCGCGGCTGGCTGTGGATAAAGTACAAGCGCGACTACAAGAGTGAGATGACCGACACCGTGGACCTGGTTGTTATAGGCGCTTTTCACGGTAGAGGCAAACGCGCAGGAGCCTACGGCGCATTGCTGTTGGCAGCGTACAATCCTGACACAGACACTTTTGAAACAGTGACAAAATGTGGAACAGGCTTCACAGACGAAGACTTGGTTAAACTGCCCAACATGCTAAAAAAACATGTTGTTCCACACAAACATCCGCGCGTAAACTCGATAATGGAAGCCGAAGTTTGGTTTGAACCAGCCATCGTGCTTGAAATCCTAGGCGCGGAAATAACGTTAAGCCCGATCCACACTTGCGCCATGGACGCCATCCGGAAAGGAGGCGGTTTGGCCATTAGGTTTCCACGTTTTACTGGTAATTATAGACTTGACAAGGCGGCTGAAGATGCTACAACGGTGGAAGAGATCGTTGAGATGTATAAGAGTCAACTTAAAAAAATCGCTGAATAGTTAACTCTTTTTAAAGAGTTACTGCTTCGCGTCTTCCACTTTCATATCTCTTTATCGTTTCTTTGTTCTTCAATTTTCCTAGGAGTTTGGTTGTTTTTAGCAAAGGAAATCTGCAAACAGTATCGTTCTTTATCTAGTTTCATAGAAACTTGCTGCTTTCAGGTGAGGCAAAACAAAAGTTTCTATTAAACCAACCTTTATATCTGGCGTTTTCTCATTAAAATTATGATGATGTAATATGCCTCAAGTTACGTGTCCAAATTGTGGAATGACAATAAATTTGGAAAACCGTAGGGAAATAGACTTTGGCTTAATCAAGAACGCTACTGGGAAGCATCCTCGAACTTTCACTGAATTGCTGCACATTACAAAACTTTCAAGAAAAACCTTGAATTTAAGACTTCAGGAACTATGCAAAGAACGGGTTCTAATCAAATACGATGGTGGTTATAGGCTAAATGGATCCTTACAAATTGAGGACAAAGGGAAAGATTTCGTGAAGGGATTTTCGAATGGATTCCATAACAAGAAGCTGCGAACAGGCTTAATGTTGATTGCCTTTATGATAACTTTCTCTACATCTGGATATGTTTTAGCAAAGTTCCTTACACCACCACAACAATATATAGAAACTCAACCAGCAATTTTAGGAAACTTTACTATGTCCCTTTACATCAATAATGTCAAGGATTTATATGCATGGCAAGCCGTGATCATTTTTAACTCGAGCGAGTTGAAGGTCTTGGAAGTTCTACCTGGAGTCTTCCTTAATGTTTCGTACCCATACTTCGTTAGCGCCACCGACGTTATCGACAATGGGATTTTCCTTGGAGGCACTCTATGCGGAAATGTTCCGGGAGCTAATGGCAGTGGGGAATTGGCAACTGTCACATTCGGATACTTTGTAGATAACTATGAGGAGCCAACGCTAGCCTTGAAACAAGGTTTTCTTGAAACGGAAATAGTTGATTCTACTGGTTCTCCCATCGTTTTGAATGAATCGACGATGCCGACGTTTACTCCTTTGCAAAAATAAGATTAGTCTCTTCCCTTTTTTTTGTGAAAAGCTGCACTCGAGAGCAAAAACTTAAAGGCTTAGTTTTTTTCTAAGAATTATGAGGACTTAACATTGCAAGGCTCAAGAACAAAATATGTAACAGTACTCAAAAGGATCATTTTTGCTTTAGCCTTCACTATACTTATGCTCCTTCTCGGATTTTTTGCCAACATAGGTTATCATGTCATATCAGTCAAAGAGCTCCCATATCCCCTGGGATTTAAAAGTTATGGAACCTATGCTGTAGGAAGCTTCTATTGTGACATCGTTTACAACCCAATTCTTTACCCTTATTACTGGTTTGTAGGAGCTGGAAATCGTACGGGGAACTTTAGAATGATAATATTCCCTAATTATGGACCCGGAGAGCAAGCATATCCAATCTTTCCAGGACCAGACGTTCGGGAAGGCGACCTGTACGTTACAGCAATGCTGGTGTGGGGAATGACACCAAATTTTGTCTTATTGCTTTTTATTACGATATTTTTAGAAATCATCAACAAAAGGATTGTCTACTTAGTCCTCATTGGTGGCTCGCTTGGTTTTGCACTGGCGAGTGTCATAGGCTTAGTTGTTGGTTCGCTCGTAAGTGCGTCTGCAATTGCCTATTTGTTAGTTTTTAACAAGCCTAAAATGAACATGCTTAGGGACTTTTGGCATTCATTATGGGAATAATCACCTTCCATGTCGCCTTCTGCTTGTGGCTTTCTATCGATTTCATACGTGCATTCAAACGCTAGATTTAACTCTCTAATTTCATTTTGGTAGACTTTTAGCAAATACTTCAACAGCCAGACATGGCTGAATGTCACATCCTAGTTTCTGTCAAAAACTTGAAAATGAGCGCCTCCAATCGTTTATTGGAGTGTCAGATTTATTTTGCTTGAACAAGTTTCTTGTGTGGGATTTTGCTCTTGTTTTTCTTGGTTCCCAAAACAAAAGCGACAACCCCTATACCCATCGTTACTGGGCTTGCTATCAAGAGAAATTTGTAGGGGTATGAAACCTCAACATTCAATTTATACAAATAAAGATTTGTAGGAGGATCCGGATCCACCCATTCCGAATGTGTTTGGTTGTTTTCATCGGGCACAATGTTCTGTAGTTTCGGACCGCCTTCGAAATAAAGCTCTGTCGCCACTGCATAACTTGCATTGTATTTCGCCATCCCTCCAATGTTTTCTTCAGTATAGTATTGTACAGTTCCATATTCATCTACTTTGGTATAGTTCAATACTGCAAGCACTCCACCGTTGTGAGTGATTTCTATTCGTGGGTGTGCGGATATTTGTGAGGGGTCATATGGTGGTTCAGGTATAATCAAAAAAACGGCAAATTCAGTATAATTGCCAGACGAGGTTTCTGTAAATTTAACAAATAAGACTTTCACACGTTCAAACACTACACCTTCAATTGAAGTAAAATCGTTTGGCGGCCAACCCCAATTGGCCCCAACCCTATATTTCAGACTTAAGATTTCTCCCTTTTTGAAGTAGGCAGGTGGAATACTCCATTCTTCCTCAACTTCCTTGTACCACTGATCTTTCCCATTAACTGTAAGCTGTTGGGTTCCCTGTACTGAAAGCAAAATCAATCCTGAAAGAATAAGAATGGTGCCAAGAGCTATAGCAATCTTGTTCATTTCCCTTCTCAGCTGCTCCTCTCAATTATTCTGAGGTGCGTCCCTTCTCATAAACTTTTTTCAAAATTCAGAAACATAATTATCTATTGAAAGGTCATTATGCATTTCTACATATGGATATAGCACGAAACAAATAATAAGATTAAAAAACAACAATCTATGGGGAGCTATTAGAAGCTTTACTCAAAAAGGAAACTAGCAAATGGGTTTGTAGAGGAATAGAATGAAATATGGATTTCTAGTCATTCTAATCTTTCTAATCATGATTTCTCAATATGTCTCAGCAAGTAATCCAAGCTTAAAGCTAGACACGTCATCTCTTATAGTGGTTCCAGATGAATATCCCACAATTCAATCGGCAATCGACAATGCATCTGAGGGAACTACGATATTTGTGAAGAATGGAACATATAATGAACACATTGATGTAACTAAATCTTTGAAAATCTATGGAAGTGATACATCACCAACAATAATTAGAAGTTCTGAAGGTGGCGATGTTGTAAATATCAGAGCTAACAATGTTACTTTCGCAAGATTTCGAATAGAAGGGGATATAACAACTCGGGCTGGTATATATATTCAACAATCACATGATAACCAAATCCTTGACAATGTTGTCGTCGATAGCCAGCATGGGATACGCATTTGGGATTCTTCCAACATTACGCTAAGAAACAATAGCATGGCGAATAATAGTTTCAACTTTGGAGTGTGGGGCCTTTTTTTGGCGCACTTTCTGCATAATATTGACGATTCAAACCTTGTTGATGGAAAACCAATACGTTATTTGATTAATGAAAAAAACAAAACCATTTGTTCCGATGCTGGCTATGTGGCCTTGGTCAACTCTACAAATATCATAGTCAAAGATCTGAAACTTGAAAAAAATTTTGATGGAGTGATCGCAGTATACTCAACTTCAATAACGATACAAAACATTACTTCTGCAAGCAACAATTATGGAATTCACTTCGTATCCTCGAACAATAACATTATAACTCAAAATAACATTCAAGAAAATTACGCAGGTTTCCTGCTTGACTTGTCAAGCGATAATGACATTTCAAAAAACAACTTTTCTAACAACCAGATCGGCCTGCAATTTTCGTATTCTCCACTCATTCCAGAAAAACGCAGCACTGAAAATTCTATTCATGAAAACAACATTGCTGGCAATAACGATGGAATTCAAGCTCTAGGCGCAATAAGCAACAAGTTTTGCAGCAACGAAATCGCGAATAACACTAGGTCAGGAACATTATTGAGCACGTCAGCCTACAATGTCTTTTGTGGAAATACCTTCTTTGAAAACGCTTGGGGTTTCGCCTTTCAAAACAGTAGCCAGAACCTTGTTTTCAACAACAATTTCATCAACAACACATCACAAGTGTTCTACACAGATAATTCAATCAACTGGTGGAATAACGCTCGCGCCATAGGTGGGAACTATTGGAGTGACAACGTCATCTTAGACGATGACTTAGATGGTATTGACGATGTACTCTATACTGTCAACCTCAATAACATGGACAACTATCCACTTGCTGGAATCTTTTCTAATCACACGTTTACATGGGACAATAGCGAACATTTCATAACAATCATTTCTAATTCCAGTGAACATACTTTCAAGGCTTTTCCTTCAGAGAGCAAAATAAGTCTCAATTTTACAGGTTCATCTCAAACTTTGGGTTTTTGCAGAATAAGTATCCCAAAGGAGCTCGTGAGAAAACTATGGGGCGATAATTTCACTGTTTTAGTTAATGGAATTCCTCCTTTAAACATGAAAAAATGGGAGGATGATTTGTTTATCTACGTATATTTCACTTATTCACATCCAACAAGTCAAGCCCTATTAATATCAGAATTTACAATCAAGGCACTTCTAGTCTTGACCTTGAGTTCCTTACTAGTAGCAACACTAATTATACTTTTCATGAAAAAGAAAGATTCTGTTCTATCAAATAAGTGCGAGGAAAAAAAGGTCAGACTGTAGGCACTTAAAACATAAATATCTGTTTATTCCTTTCTTTGCTTGGGCAAGAAAGATGGGTGGTATACTCTTTGATAAGTGGATTTGGATAACAGTATTCTCAGTGGTACTCGTTATAGTCCTTCCACTTGTCATTGTTTGGGGAATTCTGAATCTCCCAGCTGAACTTCGCCTAATAGCGACAATATGCGTTATTATCTTGTGGGCAGTTATTTCTGGATATAAAGATTGGATAGTGTCGAAGGAGCAAGAGAAGGAACAGGGAAAAGCAAAATACTAAAACGATGCAACCTATTCTAGTAAGCATAGCTACTACGTTCGTTTTTTGCTAAGCGCGCCTAACAAGATTGCTACCGTTACTGCAAGCGAAAAGAACAAAAGTATCGTGCTTAAGGATGTAGCTTCAAATTGAAATATCACTCCAGGCAATGATACAGATAGACCAGACGTAATTACCAAAATAGCTAAAGACTCTAAAAGCAAGTACAGCGCTCCTGCAAGAAGCGTAACACCAAGCGCTTCTCTTATTGTAAGCTCAAACACATGTTTAACAAAAACCAATACAACCAAGGCTACCCAGAATGTTGAAAGCAGAAAGACTGCAAAGGGCCAATTAAATGAGAGATAAGGCTCATTTGAAAATAGCATTGGCAAGAATCCTTGAATGCATAGAGGAACAAAGGCAAATGCAACAGTATAAGCTATCCTATTATAATCAGCTTCATGTCCCCTCAGCTTAACTATGATAACATAAAGAATAGTTGAAAATGCGATCCATCTCAAGAATGTAATTCCTATAAACGAAACTGTATTTACTACGGTCATTATGTCCATCGCAAGTTTTCCCTGCAGAAGTATGTCATAAGCATCAGTTGGTTTGGTCTTAATCAAGTTGACATTAAAGACATAAATTGTGTTTCCTAAACCCATGACAATACTAGTAAACAACAAAGCAAGTACTCCACTTTGCACGGTGTTGGGATCATTGAAAAGTACTCCTAATACTTTGGAGTCCAACCTGATGGCCCGTATCATCTTCCCAATAAAAGTATCCGAGAAAGACTTCGGCCACTCTATAGCCATCATGCCTCCAATAAACGCCAAGATTGAGCCAATTATACATCCTCCTCCTATTGGAAGGCTGAGCAGTGAAAAAATCACCATAGGAATTCCAAGAACTTTATGCATTTTCGGTTTACGATATATCTGAATGGTGCATGCAAATAATGCTATTGTGAATATGAGCCAGAATGGTGTCCAATTGCCTTCAACCATTCCTTTATATCCAAACGAGGTTCTACCCCAAAAATCCGTAGAGTTATTTATCGCGCTGACCGTTGTCAGATTGGAATTTGTAGTTAACACAATTGGGCTATTATTATTACTAGTTATCCATATAGCGTTTAAAAAAATAAAAATAGAGCCAACAAGCGAAAGTCTGAAAGCCCAACCCCTGCTTTCTATTGGCAATTCATGTCCCCCGAATTATCCCTCTATGTCCTTTCTGGCATATTTAAGGCTTTGGAGACCTTGCTTTGTCATTCAAATCGTAGTTTATGTCATTGATTTCGCGCCGCTCTATTATTGGAGCTAAAACATTAGAAAAGCAAAAGCTTAAGAGTCTTGTTCTTCTAGTGAAGTTCTGGGGTTTGAAATGGGCCTTCGAGGGTTCATTTTTAGGCGATTGGTATATTCTGTTTTTTTGATTTTTCTGGTGATTGTGGTTAATTTTATGATTTTTAAGGGGATGCCTGGCGATCCAGCCGCTTATCTGATGCCAGAGTTTCAGCTGGGCATGAGAGAAGAGGAGAGAAATGCTCAGGAGGCAAAGCTACGGGAGGTATGGGGTCTTAATGATTCTCTACTAATACAGTTGGCCAAATATGTTCGAAATCTAGTTACGTTCAATTTTGGGACAGCTATAGTAGATAAGAGGCTAGTGTCCGATGTTATGAGGGAAAAGATACCATATACTGTTCTTCTACTAGGAGGGTCTACATTAGTTTCTATATTAGTAGGCGTGCTTCTAGGAATTTTGGCGATTCAAAGGAGGGGCGGAACTTTTGACACGTTCTCTGTTCTCGGCTCCCTGATTACAGGTGCACTTCCGACCTTTTGGATGGGTATGGTGTTCCTCTTCCTTTTCTTTACAACGTTAGGCTGGTTTCCCAATGCCGGCGCTTTTCCAAGAGAATGGGCTGGAGGTAATTGGCCTAAACCTTTCTCCTTGGCATATTCTTTCCAACCATCTGCACTAAGTATCCAGCTTGGAATAATGCTACCAGATCTTCTCAATCTAGTGGGTGGTTTTGTTAAGCATCTGTTCCTTCCTTTAACGACTTTGGTTCTTTTTAACTTTGGCGGCTGGCTTCTTCTGACAAGAGCCACAATGATAGAAACAATCACAGAAGACTATGTCTTGACTGCTAGAGCAAAGGGAGTCGGAGAGACTGCCATATTATTAAGGCACGCACTGAAAAATGCGTCGCTTCCGATAATCACTAGCGCAGCTTTGAGCTTCGGGTTCGTATTATCAGGTGCAATAATAACTGAAACAGTATACACGTATCCAGGAGTAGGAGGATGGACATTTTTCGCCATAGGGGTAAGGGATATAATTGTGCTGATGGCAATATTTTATGTCATATCGATCTGTGTGATTATTGCAAACATAATAGCTGATCTGCTCTATGGTATCTTGGATCCAAGAATCAAAATTGGGTGAGAGTCATGGCAAAAAAGGAAAGCATGCTTTCATTTCGACTAAAAAGATTCGGGTCATTCATTGTCAAATTATTCAGAGTATGGCAAGGAACATTGGGTGTGTTGCTTATTATTACATTTGTCTTTTTGGCCTTTTTTCCATTCTTATTCACGCCTTATACTACGCTTGGAGAAGACCCTGCAAAGCCCGATAGATTCTTGGCTGGTGATCGTGCTGCACCATCTTGGTTGAGAATGATTCCTACCTTTCTAGGGGGCATTCCAACTCTAAGCGAAAATTTTGATTTCTTTCAAGATCCAGGTCTTCCTAGACTGACAACTTGGGATCCGAGTGGAAAATTGATATTTGAGGGTAACCAGTTTTTCACGTGCGAACCGTCAGATTTAGAATATCCTGTGGCAAAAACACCAAAATGGTTCAGGTATCCGCCGCAAAATGGTTCAATCGCTATAAAATATTCTCGTACTGCTTCACAGTTTCCAAACCAAATATATGTCGCAACGCTGTATGCTCAGCATGAGTACCCGTTTAGCGGGCCTCCTAGAAGATGGATTGGCAACATTGCTGTCAATGTTAATGGAACTCTAACAAGCTTTGGAACGCTACAGGTGCCTGTTCTTGTTCGAGTGTTCATTCAAGCTGAAAATGGGACAAGATATACGATGTGGTATTCCCAAATGATTTTTGGTGGGTTCAACGTACCTCAATATCTCCAACTGCCAACAACAAGGGTTTTAAATAACTTTGGCGGCTGGCTTATCCCTCAAGATACATGGGAATCGTCAATCTCTTGGATGGATTCTAACGCTCAACAGTCAAGAGAATATGAACCGAGATTCGCGTTGCCCAGAGATCCTGTGCGAGATACGTTCAAGAATAATCCGGGAACATACTTGTATGGTGCCGAGATATATGTAAAAGATACGCAAACTCCTTCAAGTGACGTATCGGTTACAGTTTACATAGACAACTTCAGCTTCGATACGTTAGGAACATCTTGGGGTATTCTAGGCACTGACCAATATGGAAGAGACATATTTAGTCAGCTCATATACGGAACAAGAGTATCCTTATATGTGGGAACCACGGTTGCGCTTCTAAGCATAACTATCGGCCTACTTATTGGTCTCGGTTCAGGATACATAGGCGGAGCTGTTGATCAATTATCAATGAGGATAAATGATTTGCTTCTTGTTCTTCCTGGACTGCCATTTCTTATAGTTCTAGTAGCTATTTTTGGTACTCGACTGGAAAACCTGATAATTTTTATGGGTCTGTTGGGTTGGAATGGCTTTGCGAGGTTAGTGAGATCGCAGACTCTCTCTCTTAAAGAGAGGCCATTTGTGGAAGCTGCGAAAGCTGCGGGAGCTTCAACACCTCATGTAATAGTAAGCCATATTCTGCCAAATGTCATGGCTTTGATTTACATTTCGTTGGCAACTTCGGTACCTGGGGCAGTGACAGCAGAAGCTGCACTAAGCTGGCTCGGTTTCTACGATCCTCAGCGGATGTCATGGGGACGGATGCTGAACGAGGCCACTGAGTCTGGAGCTTTGAACGCTTGGTGGTGGATAATTCCACCAGGCTTGCTGATTTCAATATTGGCTGTTGCCTTCATAGTTCTTGGATTCGCGCTTGACGATGTCTTGAATCCTAAACTTAGAGTTCGACGCTAAATCAGCTTTGACTTTTCTCTGCAATGAATTTTTCCAAATAATCCCACAGCTCATCTTCAATTTTCTGGTAGAACTCTTTTTCTTTCAAAGACTTGAGCTGGAAGGGACCTCCACCAAAAAAGGTAATGTTTGAAGCAAACTTTGCCATGATTTTGGCAACTTCGCCGGCGACGAAGTCTACTGTAAAATCCTCAGCCTCTCCGGTGACTTTGACTATGACTTTCTTTTTACCTTCAGTACTTTCCAGCATTCCCATTATTTTTTTCGAATCCTTATTGCTAACAGATACTATCTTAAACCTATGTTCCTGCAAAAAAGACTTAACTGCTTCTTCAATATCAGGAATTTTTACATTTTTGCCAATCCAGCGACATTTCATGATGAATCATCCACGTATCGAAGCTTATAAGTTGTATGGGTTTTTTTAGAATTCCACAAAATTCTTTTGGCATGACTTGTCCCTAAAAGGTTAAATATCGTATTACTCAACGTGTAAGTAATAAAAAGGAAGTGTAGATGTTGCCTTTGCTCGAGGTCAAAGATCTAAAGACTTACTACACTACACTTAGAGGCGCTGTTAAGGCGGTAGATGGCTCGAGCTTTAATGTGGAAAAAGCTGAAGCTATGGGTTTGGCTGGAGAATCCGGGTGCGGCAAGTCAACGATTGCGTTGTCGATTTTGCGGATTTTGCCAAGTGGTGGAAAGATTGTTGGCGGTAACATTTTCTATAAGCATAAGGACTTAGCGTCGATGGATGAAGATGAAGTTAGGCAGGACATAAGGTGGAAGGAGATCGCTATTGTATTTCAAGGAGCTATGAATGCCCTTAACCCAGTAATTAAAGTAAGCGACCAAATAGTTGAAGCCATCACTTTACATGACAAAACAATTGGAACTAAAGAGGCAAAAGAAAGAGGTGCCAAGCTTTTTGAGCTAGTGGGTGTAGATCCTTCTCGACTTGACAATTATCCTCATGAGTTTAGCGGGGGAATGAGGCAGCGGGCTATGATTGCAATGGCTTTGGCGTGTAACCCATCGCTTTTGATTGCTGATGAGCCTTCCACAGCTTTAGATGTTATTGTAGCAGCTCAAGTGCTGAAGTTGATGAAGGATTTGAAAGAGAAGCTTCAGCTTGCAATGATATTGATTACACATGATCTTTCAATTATTGCTGAGACATGTGAATCAATTTCTGTTATGTATGCTGGACACATTGCGGAGTATGGAACTGTTTTCGACGTTTTCAAGGAGCCTCTTCATCCATATACTCAAGGATTAATTGCAGCCTTTCCAGACATCAATGCAGGACGAACTCGAATGACTGCCATCGAAGGATCGCCTCCAGATCTTTTAAGGCCTCCTCTAGGATGCAGGTTTCACCCTAGATGTCGATTTGCTATGGATATTTGTCAGAAAAAGAAACCTGACTCGTCCAAGGTTGGCAAAACTCACACTGTTGCTTGCTGGCTTGTAGGGAAAGAGTAGGTGAAAGGCATTGTCTGAGACTATTGTAAAATGTGAGAATTTAAAGAAGTGGTTTCCAGTTAGGCTAGGGTTTTTCCAGACTATCATCTCTCGAAGGCAATTATTTCTGCGTGCGGTTGACGGAATTTCTATTGACATCAAGAAAGGCGAGATATATGGACTTGCTGGAGAGAGTGGTAGTGGAAAGACAACAACTGGAAGATTACTGCTTAGACTTTTAACGCCAACTGATGGCAAAATATTGTTTAAAGACAAGGATATAACGTTCTTAAAGGATAGGAAAATGAGACCCATCCGTCGTCAGATGCAGATAATTTTCCAAGACCCTTACGAGTCTTTGAATCCTCGAATGCTCGTTCGATCTATTCTGGAAGAACCTTTGCTCATCCAGGGAATCAGTGGGAAACAAGCGGCAGAGTTGGTTCACAAGGCTATGGAAGATGTGCAGCTTGTTCCTCCTGAAGAGTTTTTGTTAAGATTTCCACATGAGTTAAGTGGTGGGCAAAGACAAAGAGTGGCGGTTGCACGAGCGTTGGTGCTGAATCCAGAGTTCATAGTGGCTGACGAGCCAGTTTCCATGCTGGACGTATCTATTAGAGCAGAAGTTCTGAATTTGATGCTTGACTTAGTAAAGAAATATAACATGGCTTTTCTCTATATAACTCACGACTTGGCCTTGGCACGTCACATTTGCGATAGAATTGCTGTCATGTATCTTGGAAAGGTTATGGAGCAAGGGTCAACGGATGATGTGATCGAAGATGCTTTGCATCCGTACAGTCAAGCGTTGGTAGCGGCTGTGCCAGTTCCAGATCCAAGTTCAAGACGCATTGAGGTTAGAGTCAAAGGAGAGATTCCAAGTCCAGTGAATCCGCCCTCTGGTTGTAGATTTCATACACGGTGTCCGGCTTATATAGGCGACATCTGTCGCGAGAAGGAGCCGCCTCTGATCGATGTTGGAAATGATCATTTAGTAGCTTGCCATCTTTACTCTAAATAACCCCGATATTTTTCCTATTGAAACTATTGAAAGGTGAAAAAGAAACCGTTTTTTATCGTTTTTTGCGAAAAGTTTCACTGTAACAATTGTCCATAACCTTTTTAAATGCGTAACTATTAGGAATATACTGCTGAAAATTTAATAGGAGAAAGGAAGAGATGCGCAAAAGTTTAATGTATAGTTTGATAGGCTTTCTAGTCTTTGCAATGCTAGTATCACCGACTTTCGCTTGGTTCTACAATGATTTTCCAGAGCCAGGTAGGGCTGCAGACACCAAATTTGAGATGTTCGGTCCTAGAGTTGACCGATTGCTGATAAAGCTGTATTCCACAGCAGAAGCTGAGTGGGATGCTCTCAAGGCATCGCCTCAAGAGCTTGAGCTAACGGACTGGCCTTTGGCAAAAGCATATTATGACCAATTCATTGCACCGCCATACGATGCTAAAGTGAACGTTGAATCTGTGGGCGGCGAGTTTGGCATACGAAACCTTGACATGAACCAGAACAACAACCCGTATTTGGGTGCTCCACAAAACCCAGCTTATCCTAACCCGGTCAAGACGATAGGCGGGCAAGCTGTTGAAAACCCGACAAGTGACGTTAACTTTAGGAGGGCAATTCTGAGCTGCATTGACAGGACTTATTATGTTGCAACCTTCATAGGCTCCGGATTCGCCGTTGAACACTGGTCCATGCTGCCCCCTGCAACTGGCTTACAATACTACCAAGAAACCTTCAAGATGTACCCATTCTCGCTTATTAATGCAAGAAACTACCTCTTAGCAGCAACACACCAATTCAAGAATAACACTGGTGATGGCCACGTATATTGGGACTTGAATGACGACGGCGTAGAGCAAGCAAATGAATATGTGGAGTTGCACTTCGTCATCAGGAAGGACGACTCAATCAGAAAAGCAATTGGTAATCACCTTGCAGATAAGTTGAACTTGCTCGGCATTAGAGTGTGGCGAGATTTCTTAGACATAACTGGCGCTAGGGCAACGTGGATGGGACCCAAGAACGCTCACCTTTACACTGCAGGCTGGAGCCTCGGCATAGAGCCTGACTCCATAGTGCTGTGGATGGGTGACGCTGGCGTTGGCACGGCTCTCTCGTACTACTGGCATCCAGGAACGTGCTACAACACTGCATATGCAAACGACGCGACCTTTAACATAAATGCCCGAATAGTAGAGATCGCTAACAGCGAGGCTGAAGCTGTAGCTGCAATGGCAATATGCAATCAGCGAGCCGCAGAGATGGCTCTGAACGGCCCCATGTTCGTGTTCTCAAGCACTATGGCTAACGCGAGGACGTATGTTGGCGGCACAGCAGACGAAACCGCCTACGTTGGCAGATACTGGAAGGGCATGGTCATGGTCACAGGCTACGGCAGTGACAGCTACTTTGGCATGCTAAACATGCACCCAGAAGGATACCCACTGCCAGACAAAGGCGTAATCAGATACGGTTTCAAAACAACAGACATCAGATTGTTCAACACTTTATATGCTGAGTGGGTATGGGATAACGCCGTATTGGACTTGTGTTACGACAGCCTAATAGCTTCGAACCCGTACGCTCTCACTCAGAGATTACCTTGGTTATGCAAGAACTATGTGGTGAGCTCATACGTGCACCCGATCTATGATTCTTGCACGAAAGTCGTCGTAACCCTGCGAAATGACGCAACTTGGACTGACGGTACACCAGTCACTACGGCTGACGTCTACTTTACTCTGGTTGAAGTTGCCCGCCTCCTTAGGGCACGGGGTCTCCCGAACCCATGGTGGTACAGCGCGGTCAGAAGCATTCTGTCATTCTCAATACTTGACCCGCTTAACTTCGAAGTCCTCATCGACGTCAAAAGCATTTGGGCTGTCGGCTTGACAGGCATAGGAGTGCGTCTGATGCCGGAGCACATTTGGCGACCAATCATAGCGTCAGCTTCACCATCTGACATACAAGGCACGGCACCTGACCCCAACATGATCACCTCTGGTGCATGGCGTTTCAGAGAATACATAGGCAACTCGTATGTTGATCTGGTTGCAAACAAACCAGGCAGAACAGTCAAAACATCATTCGCAGGCAGCGTATCAATCACGTCTCCGAAAGGCTTCTTCAGGTACTATCCGAAGTACGTTGACATTCACGCTGACAACTACAGGTCTAAGATCCTCTTAGCCTCTCCTACTGCAACATCAATA
>Ga0315312_1002047_pt1 | contig 14471 bp, 14 predicted proteins | sample TDP7_MG_FD_203629 | JGI IMG/M metagenome (GOLD analysis project Ga0315312, IMG submission 203629) | Freshwater sediment microbial communities from Lake Towuti, South Sulawesi, Indonesia - TDP7 | ecosystem: Environmental > Aquatic > Freshwater > Lake > Sediment | place: Indonesia: South Sulawesi... | reverse complement strand
GGGAAGGGAGTTTTTGATAAATATATAAATTATTGTCCAAGTAAACCTTCAAAGAATACATTCCCAGGAGAGTTATTACAAGAAGGATCCCGGCATATATTTTAATTTTGGTTTTTTTGGGGTAGCAAAATAAAAAAAATAAAAAACCAACAAATATCCCCAGATAAGCTCCTCGAGTCTGGACTAAAAAAATAGAAACAAGGAGGAACAAAAAGACAGAGAAAAAATAAAAAATTTTTTTGATTTGACCTTTCGTAATTATCCCAAAAGAAAAGGGCAAAAAAGTCATTAGTAGAAGATATAGTGAAAGTAAAATAGGATTGCCCATTACAGAAATAGGTTTATATTCAAAAGGAATAAGATATTTACTGAAAACGCCCAATTGTTGGATAAATGCAATAATACAAACCAATATGCCAATAATTATTGAGAAGTCCAATATTTTTTGCCAATCTTTTCTACGAACAATCAAAAAAGTCAAAATAGCAAAAATAATATAAAAAACAAAATTGACAAAACCGCCATTCCGGTTAGGGTCTCCCCATAAACTGAAATGCCAATTCACAGAGAAAATTGTTGATAGCAGATAAATTACAGACAAAGCAACCAAAAAGCAAAAGGGAAGGAAGACAGATTTTATTTTTGATTTTAAATACGATAATTCAATTTTTTTATAAATAATCTGCCAGAAGAAAAGAAATATTAATATAGAGAGGATTATTCTAAAAAGTATTGCTTTCCCCCAGTCATTTGGAGCAAACCAAAACGGGAAAACATTAATTAGTTGAAGTATGATAAAGAAAAAACCAGCCAGGTAAATCCAATAAAATTTGTTGGAAATTAAAATTTCAGTTTTCTCTTGCTTATTACTCATATTAATTAATAATATTAAAAAAACTAACAAAGTCAACTGCACTTGGACCCTTTTGACCCCTATTGACATCATTTTTAACTTTGATAAACTATTAATTATTAAGCCATTAAACCTTATATTATGTCTGGAATAAAACCAAACGAGGTTTATACTACCGAAGAAACGCAGAAGTTTTTAAAAGTAAGCAAAAGCACAATCAAGCGCTTTTTGAAAATGGGGATAATCAAGGCCTATAAAGTAGGCGGTCGATATCGCATTTGGGGAGATGAAATTCTGAAATTGGTTTCCCCAAAAGTTGAAGGAAGTGTTTATAGAATTTATAAAAAGGTTAAAAATAAAACAAAGAAAACTATTAAAAACTGGTAGTTTTTATTTCTCGCCATCTACACGAGGAGGCAGTTCATTTTTATGAATTTAAGAAATTTAATCCAAAACAAAAAAGCAAAAATAGCAATTATTGGTTTGGGATATGTTGGATTGCCGACAGCAATTGAGTTAGCGAAAACTGGCTATCGAGTTTTTGGTATTGATATTGAAAAAGAAAAAGTTAGTAAGGTTAATCGAGGAAAAAGCTATATTTTTGATATCTCTCCAGAGGATTTAAAAAAAATAGTTCAAGCTAAAAAATTGAAGGCATTTAATAATTACCCCCCGCTTAAAAATTCTGACATTATTTTAATTTGCGTGCCCACTCCTTTAGACAAAAACAGAATCCCTGATTTATCATTTATTAAAAATACTGCCAAAGAGATTGCGAAATATTTAAAAGCTAATCAGTTAATTATTTTAGAAAGTAGCACCTATCCAGGCACTACCAGAGAAGTAATTCTCCCCGAATTGGAAAAAACAGGTCTTAAAGTCGGTAAGGATTTTTATTTGGCTTATTGCCCAGAAAGAGTGGACCCAGGCAACAAAGAATATGGATTAAAAAATATTCCTAGAGTAGTCGGCGGTGTTACCAAAAAATGTACCCAATTAGCAGTTAAATTTTATCAAAGTTTCATTGGGGCAGAAATTCTACCAATGAGTTCGGCAGAAGCGGCTGAAATGACAAAAATTTTAGAAAATATTTTCAGATTAGTGAATGTTTCAATGGTTAATGAATTAGCCCTTTTGTGTGGCAAAATGGGCATTAATATTTGGGAGATAATTGAAGCAGCAAAGACGAAACCATTTGGTTTCTTTCCTTTTTACCCTTCGCCAAAATGCGGAGGCCACTGTATCCCGCTCGACCCTTTTTACCTAAGCCACAAGGCCAAAGAATATAATTTTTGGCTAAAATTTATTGAATTAGCCGGCGAAATTAATGAGCAAATGCCCCACTATGTTATGACTAAAGCTATTTGGGTCTTAAACCTCAAAGGAAAGCCAGTAAGGGGGGCAAAAGTCTTGGTTTTTGGAGTGAGTTACAAAAAAGATATCGGAGATACCCGGGAATCGGCAGCTTTTGATATTATTGCCGATTTGGTTAGAAAAGGAGCAAAAATAGATTATTTTGATCCCTATGTTCCAAAATTTGAAGTAAAACACAGAATTTTAAAAAAATCAATTTTGTTAAAATCAATCAAATATTCTCCCCAAAACCTTAAAAAATATGATTTAGTTTTAATTTTAACTGACCATTCCGGTTTTGATTATGAAAAGCTGGCTCGAAATTCAAAACTTGTAGTTGATACTCGAAATGCAATCAAGTTGAGGAGACATAAAAATGTCTTTTGGTTTTAGAAACATAAAAACCCATGAAGTTCGCTATTATAGGTACCGGCTTTATTTTCAGATCCCATTTGCAAGCCATTAACAAAATTGGCGGGAAAATTATTGATGTTGTTAATGAATCTCACGGTCAAAACGCCTGGCAAGAGGCGGTGAGGAATCCCGAGGCAGATTGTGTCGTGATTCTAACCCCTAACGACCTTCACTTTGAAATGGCAAAATTTTCAGCTGATTTTAAAAAAATTGTTCTCTGTGAAAAACCTTTAACTATCAATTCAAGAGATGCCAGAATATTGGCTGAAAAACCGAATGTTTTTACTGTCTGTCAGTTGAGATACCATCCTTTGGTTGAAAAAATAAAATCAGAACAACTATCTAATAATATTAAGCATCAGGTAAAGATGAATATTTTTTTCAAAAGAGATGATGAAAATTATATCAAAGGTTGGAAAAACCAGAAAGAAAGGTCGGGGGGAGTTTTATTTAATTTTGGAATTCATTATTTTGATTTACTTTTGCATTTATTTGGTGAGGCAAAGAACTTAAAGGTGAGTAAAATTTATGAAAAAACAGCGAGTCCTCCTGAAGCTGAAGCTAAGGGCAAAATTGAAGGTGAAAATTATACTTGCAATTGGCAAATATATGTCAATAGAAAAGAAAATGGAGAAATAATAAAAAAACGCGAATTTATTATAAATGGGGCGCCTTATAATTTTTCTTCAAAAGATAATTTAGCAGAAGAAAATTTACACCTTTTTGTTTATGAAGATTTATTAAAAAAAAGGGGAATTACTCCCCAAGAAGCATTAAAGTCGATTGAATTAGTGGAGAAAATCTACAGTCAAAAAATATGAAGTATTTTAAACATAAAACCGCTGAAATTCAAAAGGGAGCAAAAATTGGAAGGGGAACCAAAATATATCAATGTTGCCAGATTAAAAAGGGAGCCCAAATTGGTGAAAATTGTATAATTGGCCACAATTGCTTTGTTAGTTCTCGAGCCAAATTAGGAAAAGGAGTAAAACTTGAGTCAAATATTGATGTTTGGGATTTAGTTACTTTAGAAGATTATGTTTTTGTTGGACCGTCAGCTGTTTTTATCAATGATTTAAGCCCAAGGGCAAAGTACCCAAAGTTAAAATATCCCCAATATGGAAAATGGCTTCCGACTTTAATAAAAGAAGGAGCGACTCTGGGTGCTAATTCTACAATTTTATGTGGAATTACCATAGGCAAATGGGCAATGATTGGCGCCGGAGCAGTGGTCACCGAAAACATCCCGGATTACACCATTTCGGTTGGGGTTCCGGCAAAAGTTTTAGGTTTTGTATGTGAGTGCGGTAAGAAATTGGAATTCAAAAAAGGAAGAGCAATTTGTAAGATTTGTAAAAGAAAATATTCTAAAAAAGGGATGAAGGTTACCAAGCTAAAATGATAGAATTTGTAGATTTAAAAAAACAGTATAAGGTAATAAAAAGAGAAATTGATTCAGCCATAAAGAGGGTTTTAAATAACTCCGCTTTTATTTTAGGGAAAGAGGTTGAGAAATTTGAAAAAGAAATTGCCAAATTCTCTGGCGTCAAATACGCAATCTCGGTCAATTCTGGTACTGACGCTCTTTTTTTATCTTTAAAGGCTTTAGAAATAGGCCAGGGCGATGAAGTTATTACCACCCCTTTTACTTTTATTGCCACAGCTGAAGTGATTGCTAACTGCGGGGCTAAACCTATTTTTGTAGATATTGAGCCGGATACTTTCAATATAGACGCTTCTAAAATTGAGAAAGCAATAACTAAACGTACAAAAGCAATAATTCCTGTTCATCTTTTTGGCCAGATGGTAGAGATGGCTGAAATTATGAAAATTGCCAAGAAACACAAATTAAAAGTTATTGAAGATGCTACTCAGGCAATTGGAGCTACCTACGAAAAGAAAAGAGCAGGGACAGTAGGGGATGTAGGTTGTCTTTCATTTTTTCCTTCAAAAAATTTAGGTGCTTTTGGCGATGGAGGAATGATAATTACTAATAATAAAAAATTAGCAGAGAAAACCCGGCTTTTAAGAAATCACGGTTCTTCAAAAAAAGAAAAATATTTAAATTTAATTTTAGGAACAAATTCGAGATTAGACGCAATTCAGGCAGCAATTTTAAGAGTTAAGCTTAAATATCTTCAGAGGTGGACTAAGAAAAGAGAAGAAATAGCTAAATACTATACTAAACAATTACAGGGAATAGGAGATATCGTAACTCACTTTGTTGCCACAAGAAGAAAACATATCTTTAATTACTATACAATTCGAACCAAATTTAGAGATAAGCTTCAAAAATATTTACAAAAAAAAGGAGTCAAAACAGAAATTTATTATCGGACCCCTCTCCATTTGCAACCTGCTTTTAAATGCCTTGATTACAAAAAGGGCAATTTTCCAGAGACAGAGAAGGTAGCTAAAGAAGTAATATCTCTTCCAATTTACCCCGAACTAACAAAAAAAGAACAAGATTTTATTATTGGAAAAATAAAAAAATTTTATGAATAGTTTTTCTAAAGATAGTTTAATAACTTTTTTTACTGAGATTATGGTATTTATTTTTAGCCTTGTCTCGCTGATTGTCTTAGCTAGAGTTTTAGGGCCAACCGGAAAGGGAATTTATTCTTTGATTCTTCTTATTCCAGGCCTATTATTTACTTTTGGAAGTTTTGGTATTGAATCGGCTAATGTTTATTTTGTCGGCAGCAGAAAATACAAAATTCAGGATGTTGTTTCTAATTCTTTAATTTTACCTTTTATATTGGGGATTATTTTAATATTAATATTTTGGGCCATTTCTCAATTTGATTTTTTTCAAAAATTTATTCACTCCAATCAAATTCCCCCCAAATATTTATGGTTAGTAGTTTTAATTATCCCAATATCTTTGCTTTCAAGCTTTTTCAGGAATATCCTTCGAGGAAAAGGAGATATCACAAATTATAATAAAATAAAAATATCAGAAGGCATAATTTCATTGGTAGCAGTCATTATTTTTTTGTTGATGTTTAAAAAGGGCATATTTGGGGCCGTTCTTTCTTATATTTTAGCCATTGCAGGTGCTTGTCTTTTGAGCGTTTTTTTGGTTAAAAAAATAGCTCAAATTCGGTTTTTTTTGAATAAAAATTTACTCAAAGATTCGGCGGTTTATGGTGGAAAAGTTTATCTAGCCAACGCCCTTTCTTTTTTAAATTACCGCTTAGATATGCTTTTAATCGCTATGTTTTTAGTTCCAGCAGCAGTCGGTCTCTACAGTATTGCTGTTTCAATAGCTGAAAAATTATTTTTACTCTCTGGAACTTTGGCGACGGTTTTGTTACCCAAAGTCTCTGCTATTTCAAGCTTTGAGGCCGATAACCTCACCCCAAGAGTTACTCGCCATATATTTTTTATTATGATTATTGCTTCTTTAGTGTTAGCTGTTTTAGCCACTCCTTTAATTAAACTTCTTTTTGGTCAGGCATTTTTACCCTCTGTTTTACCATTATTAATTTTATTACCCGGTATTATTGCCTTTGGGGTGGGAGGAGCATTGACGGCTGATTTAGGTGGCAGGGGTAGGCCAGAATTTGCTTTCTATTCCTCTTTTGCCTGTTTGATTGTTAATGTTGCTCTGAATATTCTTTTAATTCCTCGCTGGGGAATATCTGGCGCTGCTTTTGCCTCAACTATCTCTTACTGGATAGACACATTAATTATCCTTTTTGCCTTTTTAAAAATTTCCAAAAGATCTCTTGGCGAAGTTTTGTTAATTAAAGCTCAAGACTTTCAAGATTATTTTCGAATAATATCTCACTTGAAAAATTCCCTTAGAACAAAAAGATTATGACAAATCAAAAATTAACCATTTGTTTTTTAGGAAATGCTGAAAGTATTCATACCTTAAAGTGGGCTAAATATTTCGCCGACAAAAAACATAAAGTATACTTAATTTCCTGGACGTCATTCTTAAAAGGTTATAACCCAGGAGATATAAAATTACATTTCCTCAAAGAGAAAATAAAAATAAGAATTTGGCCCCTTAATACCTTATTAAATTTGCCATTTTATATATTCGGACTTAAAAAATTAATAAAAAAACTCAATCCTGATATTATCCACGCCCATTACATTACAAGTTATGGAATATTACCAGCTTTGCTTGGGTTTCATCCTCTTGTGATTACTGCTTGGGGTTCAGATATTCTAATTACTCCTAAAAAATTTTTGCCCTCAAAATGGTCAGTAAAATATGTTCTTAAAAAAGCTGATTTAATTACCTGTGATGCTGAACATATGAAAAAGGCTATGATAAAATTAGGAGCTGGTAAGTTGAAAATTAAAATTATTAATTTTGGGATAGACACTAAGAGATTTAGTCCCGGTATAAGAGATGAAAAATTAAAAGAAGAACTTGGTGTTCTTGATTGTAAAATTGTAATAAGTTTGAGAAACTTAGAGGCGGTTCACGACATCTTAACGTTAATAAAATCCATTCCAATTGTTTTAAAAAAAATACCAAAAACAAAATTTATTATTATTGGAAAAGGATCCCAAGAGCAAGAATTAAAAAACCTAGTTGAAACTTTAACAATTAAAGATAGTATTAAATTCTTAGGCCAAATTCCAAACACTGAACTACCAAGATATTTAAGAATATCCGATGTTTATGTTTCAACCTCCTTATCAGATGCTGGGATTGCATCAAGCACAGCTGAAGCTATGGCTTGCGGATTACCAGTAGTCATCACCGATGTTGCTGATAATAGAAAATGGGTGAAAGATGGTGAAAATGGTTTTGTAGCCCCAGTTAAAAAACCAGAATTATTAGCTCAGAAAATTATCTATTTGCTAAAAAATGAAAAAAAGGGAAAAAAATTCGGCAAAATTAATAGAAAAATTATAGAAGAGAGAAACAACTATTATAAAGAAATGGCAAAAATGGAGGAGATTTACAAAGAATTAGTAAAAATGTAATTTAATGATCAAATTAAAATTAATTTTATTCCAAATATTAAATCGATTTTCTAATCTTTTGATTAAGACCGGAGTTCATCGGAAGATTCCGATTATAGCTTCGGTCTACGATTCTTTATTTCGGCTTCTCTGTCCATATAAAGATATTATAGAGATTCAGGGAAGTAAAATGTATATTAATATTCACGAAAAAGATCTTGGTATGCGAAGAACCTTCCAGGTTTACGCAGCGAATCGAATTCATGAGGAAGTCACAACAAATTTATTCAAAATGGTTGTGAAAGAAGGCGATACCGTTGTTGATTTGGGTGCTAATATAGGCTACTTCACGCTTTTAGCAGCAAAATTAGTTGGGCAGAAGGGAAAGGTTTTTGCTTTTGAACCCGAGCCTAAAAATTATAATTATCTTAAAAAAAATATAGAGATTAATAGTTATAATAATGTTGTGGCCGTCCAAAAGGCCATTTCAAATAAGAATGGGAAAACAAAACTCTATATATGTTCTTGTGACGCAGGGCACCACACAATAAATCAATACGAAGGGATATTAGCTTATAGTCGCGGTCATCGCACCGAAAAGAAATCTATTGAAATTGAGACAGTAAACTTAGATGATTTTTTTAAAAACAAAGAAGAATCAATAGATGTAATAAAAATGGATGTTGAAGGAGCAGAAATGTTAGCTCTTTTGGGAATGGACAACATATTAAGAAAAAATAAAAAAATAAAAATGTTTGTTGAATTTTTCCCTTTGTTAATTAAAAGCATGGGACATTCTCCCGAGAGGTTCATTAGAAAACTTTTGGAAGATTGTCAATTTTCGATATTTGTTATTCCTAAAGATTACGATGCGAAAAGAGGAGAAATGATAAAAATAAATAATGTTAATGATATTATGGGTCTTTGCAAAAGTGAAGAGAGACATATAAATTTATTTTTAGAACATGATGGCAGTAGCAAAATTAATCCTGAGAAAAATTAAGAGATTAGCCCGTAAAATTTTTGGTACTCAAGTCGATGAATTATATTGGAGATTTCGTCATATATTTGATAAAAAATGGGTTGAAAGTTATATTTCAGAAGAATCAATTAATCACCCTCATCGAAAATTTTTAATTGATATAATTTCTAAATATTCGCCATTTGAAAATGTCTTGGAAATTGGTTGTGCTTCGGGTCCAAATCTTTATCTTCTTGCTAAAAAATTTCCAGATTTAGAATTCTACGGGATTGATATAAGCAAGAAAGCCATTGAGGTTGGAAAAAATTTTTTTAAAAAAGAAAATATTAATAATGTTTTTTTATATTCAGGTAAAGTCGAGGGCTTAAAGAGATTTAAAGATAAAAGTATTGATATAATTTTTACTGATGCTGTCTTAATTTATGAAGGCCCAGATAAAATTAGTCAGATAATAAAAGAAATGCTTCGGGTCGTGAAGAAAGCAATAATACTATGTGAATGGCATAGCGACTCTCCGAAATCTGTATATAAATATCATTGGATTCATAATTACAAATCTTTGTTTAGTCAGTTTATTCCTGGGCAAAAAGTTAGAATTACCAAACTCCCTAAAAATCTATGGGAAGAAGATTGGAGAGAGTTAGGTTATTTTATTGAAGTTATTCTATGAAAATGAAAAAAGTTTTGATTATAGGCCATTTTTGGCCTTATCGGAGAGGAAGCCGTCGGACATTTGGATTGGCTAAATACTTAAGAGAATTTGGTTGGGAACCAATTATACTCACCGGGCCGTTAAAAGAGAAACCAGGATTTAATGTCAAATATATAGAAATAGAATATCGGAACCTCTTTGGGATTAAAACAAAAAAAGATTTAGGGAATCAATTAAGAGGAAGGGCGCCTGCCGTCCTGTCTCCAATTTCGCGATTTATTTTGAATAAATTTATGGAAGTTTTTGCTTATCCGGATGAAGATAAATACTGGAGAGTTCCCGCGATAAAAGAAATTAAAAAACTTTTTGAGAAGGAGAAAATCAATGCGATCGTAAGCATCTGGCCAGTAACCGCCCACCTTATTGCCAAAGAATCGAAAGAAAAGTATAAAATTCCTTGGATTGCTGATTTCCCTGACCCTTGGTCTCAGAATCATAATTATCCTTATGGACCATTGCGAAAATATTTTGATAAAAAATTAGAATTAAAAGTAATCTCAAGCGCTAATGCTCTTACCGCCGCTGCCCCCTTATATAAAAAAAGACAAGAAAATCTACATAAAAGACCTGTAATTTTAATCACTCAAGGATTTGATCCTCAAGATTTAAATCACTCTCCTTGTTCTTTAACTGAAAAATTTACAATAATTTATACTGGTTCTATATATCGCGGAAAACAAGACCCAGAAAAGTTATTAATAGCTTTAAAGAAATTAATTTCAAAAAATATTTTAGAACCCAAGACAATTGAAATTAGATTCTATGGACGGTTCCAAGGTTGGTTAGATAAAAAAATTAAAAAATACAATCTTGCAACCCTAATCTCTCAGCGTGGAGAAGTTTCTAGAGAAGAGTCGTTACAGCGACAAAGAGAATCACAACTTCTTTTATTTTTTAATTGGGAAGATCCGAAAGCAAAAGGAGTTTATGCTTCAAAAATTTTTGAATACTTAGCTGCAAAAAGACCAATTTTAGCCACGGGAGGCTTCTCAGCAGATGATATAGAAAAAGTACTTAGTGAGACAAAAGCAGGCATTTATGCTTCGACGGTTGAGGAAATTGAAAATTCTCTTTTAGATTTTTACAAAGAATATAAACAAAATGGTAGAGTTTCTTACAGAGGTAGGCTAGAAGAAATTAAAAAATATAGCTATTTAGAAATGGCAAGAAAATTCGCTGATGTTTTAGACAAAATAGTATGAAAAATAATTTACCATTAGTTTCAGTAATTATTCCCTGCCGCAATGAAGAAAAATATATTGGAAAATGTTTAGATACGATTTTAGAACAGGATTATCCAAAAAAGAAAATTGAAGTTTTAATAATTGACGGAAGGAGCGAAGATAATACCAAGGAAATTATAAAAAACTATTCTGAAAAATTTCCTTTTATTAAGCTTCTGGAAAATCCTAAAAAATTTACTAATTTTGCTTTTAATATTGGGATTAAAGAATCAAAAGGTGAAATTATAATGATAATGGGGGCTCATGCCGGCTATAAGAAAGATTATATTTCGAAATGCATCAAATATTTAAAAGAATATGATGCTGATAATGTTGGTGGGATAATGAAAACTCTGCCCAGCAAAGATACTATTTTTGCTAAAGCAATTGCTTTATGTCTTTCTCATCCTTTTGGAGCAGGAGGTTCGTGGTTTAGAACAGGATCAAAAGAAATAAGGTTGGTTGATACGGTTTTCGGTGGCTGTTATAAAAAAGAAGTTTTTGCAAAAGTCGGACTTTTTAATGAAAATCTTTTAAGAAGTCAGGATATGGAATTTAATTTAAGATTAAAAGAAGCAGGTGGTAAAATTCTTTTAGTGCCAGATATTGTTGCCTACTATTACCCAAAACCAAAACTTAAAGATTTTTTTTGGCATAATTTCGAAGACGGCGTTTGGGCAGTTCTTCCATTTAAATTTATAAAAAGACCACTGAAATTAAGACACTATATACCCCTTGTTTTTGTTTTATCTTTACCTTTGAGTATTTGGCCCTACATTCTCTTATCTTTGTATTTTTCTTTTAGAATCGCGATTAGAAAAGAAAATTTCCGTTATTTATTTATAATGCCAATAGTTTTTGCTGCCCGTCATATTGCTTATGGCGTTGGGTCAATTTGGGGATTAATAAAATTATTAAAATAAAAAAATGTATAGAGATTGTCCTCTATGTAAAAACCCAAAAGAGAATAGTATTCCCTTAAAAGGAACTACCATTTGCTGTAAAAAATGTTCCTTGATTTATAATTGCAAACTGCCCGATTTAACTGTTGATAAATATTGGGAAAATTTTAATTTCGATGAAGGGATTCAAGAATATGATATAAAGAGAGAAAATTATTTTAATTATTTCTGGCATTATATTTGTCAAACTACCAAGAAAAAAGAGGGTAATTTTCTTGATGTTGGTTGCGGTGCCGGCCTCCTTTTGAAAATTGCCAAATTACATAATTGGAAAGCAGAGGGATTAGAATTATCTTTACCTTTATGCCAATTCGCTCAAAAAAATAGTGGTTGTAGAGTTCTCGAAGGAGCAATTGAACAAATAGTTTTACCAGATCAGACATATGATCTCATTTTATTTAGCGATGTTTTTAGATGTTTAGTTGATCCTCTTTTAGCCCTTAAAAAATGTTATAAATCCCTTAAAAATAATGGAATAGTTGTTATCCGGGAACTTAATATCGACCATTCTTCTTCAAAAAAAAGAGCTCTGGAGAATATCAGTTATGACCTTCAATTCCTTTCTCCAAAAACAGCAAACCTTTTTTTAAAAAATAGCGGATTCTCAAAAGTTGAATTTTATCCTTCTCCTGTATCTCTTCTAACAGTTTCTTTTCTGAAAAATCAAGATATAAAGATTATAAATTTTCTTATGCAAGCTTTTAATAAATTTATCCATTTATCATACCAACTCAGCTTTAAAAATTGGTTAACAATAGTACCAGAAATGTTAATAATTGGTAGAAAAATTAAATAGCATGGAGCTCAAACCCTTAGAAAATACTACTTCTCAAGAATGGGACAGAATCATTTCAGCTTTCGATAGTAAGGCAATATTTCATCAGTCTGTTTGGCTGAATTTTATAGAGAAGACACAAGGAATAAAAAGAACCTTATTAAAAATTGAGAAAAATAATAAAACCATTGGTTACTTTCCCTGCTTCATTTTTTACAAAGGTCCTTTTAAAATTTTAGGTAGTCCCTGCGTTGGTTGGGTCACTAATTTTATGGGACCGGTAGTTAATAAAAATAATTTCAATCAGCAAAATTTTTTGAATGCTTTAGAGAATTATTGTAAATCTCAAAAAATTGTTCAGATTGAAATTTCTAATCCAGTCTTCGAACCAGTGATTATGAAAAGTTATGGGTTCAACTGTAGAGAAGACATCACTTATATTCTTGATCTTTCACCTAATGAAGAAGAAATGTGGAAAAACCTTAGGAGTGAATGTCGAACAGCAATTCGGAAAGCAATAAATAATAATTTAATAGCTGAGGATACGAACGACCCCCAAATTATTGACGAATATTACAGTCAATTAAGAGAAGTTTTTGCAAGGCAACGATTGACGCCAACCTATTCTTATAAAACACCTCAGGCTTTATTTGATTGTTTAAAAAAAGAAGACCTCCTATTTTCTTTAAGAGTAAAGTTAGGTCAAGAAGTAATTGCGACTGGGTTATTTTCTCATGACGATAGAGATGTTTATTTTTTTGGGGGAGCTTCGCGACAAAAATTTTATCATCTCCGCCCAAACAATTTTTTACACTGGGAATTAATGAAAATAGCAGCCAAGAGAGGAATTTTGAGATATGAGACGGGGGGTGGCGGTTTTAAACAAAGGTTTGGAGGAAAATTAATCAAAAAATATCATTGGTACAAAAGTTATAATCTCTTTGCAAAATTTGGTAGAAAAATTTACAAACATCAATTTAGAATTTTGCAACGACTAAAAGGAAAATTAAAATTTTATGAGGATAAAATTTCCCGAAAATAAAAAATTCGCCTTTAGTATCTTTGATGATACTGATGGTGCTACAATAGAAAATGTAGGACCTGTCTATGAGCTTTTAACAGAATTAAAAATTTATACAACTAAAAGTGTTTGGGTTTTACCGACAGATTATTCTGAAGAAACAATAAATCTAAGCCCTAGTTTAAGTAATCCTAAATATTTATCATTCATTTTAGAATTGAAGAATAAAGGTTTTGAAATAGGTTTCCATGGAGCAAGAGGAATAAGTTCGAAACGAGAAGATGTTATCTTTGCCATTGAACACTTCAAAAAACTTATAGGATATTATCCTAAAGTTTATGCTAATCACTTGGGCAATAGAGAAAGTTTGTATTGGGGAGAAAATAGATTAAATTCACCATTATTAAAATCTATTTATAAAATCGTTACCAGCAGAAGAAAACAGCTTTTTATTGGTCATCTTCCAAGCTCAGAGTATTTTTGGGGAGATATTGCTAAGAAATATTTAAAATATGTAAGAAATTTTACTTTTTTTTCAGAAATAAATACTTTAAAAATTAATCCCTCAATGCCTTATTGCGACCCCAAGCGGCCCTATGTAAATTATTGGTTTTCTTCTTCCGATGGCCATGATGTTACGACATTTAATAAGCTTTTATCAAAAAAAAATATAGATAAACTTGAACAAGAAGGAGGAGTTTGTATTGTCTATACTCATTTTGCAAATAATTTTGTGACGGAAGAAAAAATTAATCCCCTTGCTAAGGATTTATTATTTTATCTTTCGAAAAAAAATGGTTTGTTTTTGCCCGTATCCGCCCTTTTGGATTACCTTTTATCTCAGCGAAAAACTAAAGAATGTCCCCCTTCTGAAAGTAGAAAAATGGAATACAGATGGTTTTTAAGTAAAATAATATACGGAACTTCTTAAATATAATTTTATGGAATTAAGGAAACAAAAAGAAGTAGAATTGCAAAGTAAAAGAAGAGATAAGGAACTAAAAAAAAACATTGTTGAATATGAACGCCTATACTCTTATAGGAAATTTTATTCTATTACCCGCAAGAGTGAAAATTTTATAAATGATTATATTGTTAAAAAATACAAAGGGAAAAAGATTTTAGATTACGGTTGCGGCGATGGTATTCTCTCGGTTTCTGCGGCAAAAAACAGAATTGAAGTAATAGGAATAGATATTTCTGAGGCCGCAATTAAAAATTCTAAAGATTTAGCAAAAAAAGAA
>Ga0315312_1002046_pt1 | contig 14473 bp, 16 predicted proteins | sample TDP7_MG_FD_203629 | JGI IMG/M metagenome (GOLD analysis project Ga0315312, IMG submission 203629) | Freshwater sediment microbial communities from Lake Towuti, South Sulawesi, Indonesia - TDP7 | ecosystem: Environmental > Aquatic > Freshwater > Lake > Sediment | place: Indonesia: South Sulawesi... | reverse complement strand
TTAGTAGAACCTCGCTCAAAATCGGCCAGCGCTGGGGCAAAACCTGGCCGATTTAAAGCTCCTGCAACTATCCCTTCATCCTCAGTGTATTGAGAGGTGGGGATAGTTTTCGGAGTCGCTCGGTTAGGTCTCATTGCGAGGCGAAGCCGTGGCAATCTCGAGATTGCTTCCCCTTCGTTTCACTCAGGGTCGCAATGACGCCGATTTAAGATTGCACGGATTGAATCTGAAAAAATCACTCTGACCCCCTTTTCTCTATGGAAAATAGAATCTTAATGAAGGGTAATGATGCGGTTGGTGAGGGAGCAATACAAGCAGGTTGTCAAGCCTATTTCGGCTATCCTATCACTCCCCAAAACGAGCTAACTGCCTATATGGCTAAGAGAATGATAGATGAAGGAAGAGTCTTTATCCAGGCAGAAAGCGAGATAGCTGCAATTAATATGGTATTTGGCGCTTCTCTGGCGGGCGCGCGGGCCATGACTTCTTCTTCCTCTCCCGGGATAAGTCTAAAACAAGAAGGTATCTCCTATATGGTAGGTTGTGAGCTCCCCGGGGTGATTGTAAATATCCAGAGAGGAGGGCCTGGATTGGGAAATATCTCGGGTGCTCAGGGTGACTACTTTCAGGCAACAAGAGGGGGCGGGCACGGCGATTATTACGTAATTGTACTCGCCCCTGCCTCGGTTCAGGAGATGTATGATTTAACTAGGGAAGCTTTTGATTTAGCTGACAAATACAGAAATCCGGTGATTGTCCTTGCTGACGGTATTCTGGGTCAGATGCTTGAGCCAGTGAAGATTGTAAAGGGTAGTCCCCACCAGAATTTCTATCCCAAGAAGGATTGGATTCTCAATGGCTGTAAGGGGAGAGAACCACGTATGGTCCGTTCACTCCTGATGGAGGAGGGGCTTCTGGAAGAGCACAACTGGAAACTAAATAAGAAATATGAAATGATAAAGATATCAGAAGTAAGAGTGGAAACGGAAAACGTCCAGGACGCTGAACTGGCATTGGTGGGCTATGGTACCTCTGCCCGAATATCCAGGGAGGCAATGAAGGCTGCTCGACAGAAAGGAATGAAGGTGGGAATAGTCAGGCCAATTACGCTATGGCCCTTTCCGGGGAAAGTCATAGCGGAAAATGCAGAGAAATTGAAAGCATTTCTCGTCTTAGAAATGAGTCTGGGACAGATGGTGGAGGATGTGCGACTGGCGACTAACGGGAGATGTCGAGTCTATTTCTACGGAAGGCCTGGAGGTGGGATCCCAGAAGTAGATGTGATTGTGAACAGGATTGAGAGCATATTGAAATGAAGAAACTGTTTTCGCGACCGGAAAGTTTGACCGAAAAGGGGAACCTTTATTGTCCCGGTTGTGGGCATGGGATTGTCCACCGACTAATTGCCGAGGTCATTGATGAACTGGGAACAAGAGAGAGGACAATTGGCGTTGCGCCAGTGGGATGCGCTGTCTTCGCTTATGATTACTGGAATTTCGACGTCACAGAGGCAGCGCATGGAAGACCTCCGGCCGTGGCTACCGGAATCAAAAGGGTGCTTCCAGACAGAATTGTATTTACCTATCAAGGTGACGGTGACTTGGCTGCAATTGGAACTGCAGAGACCGTCCATGCTGCCAATAGAGGGGAAAATATTACAACTATATTCATCAATAACGGTGTTTATGGTATGACGGGTGGCCAGATGGCTCCCACGACCCTCATTGCTCAGAAAACCACTACCACCCCTCTGGGCAGGGATCCGAAAATCGCTGGTTATCCAATGAAAATTTCGGAAGCACTGGGACAGTTAGATGGTTCTATTTATATTGAGAGGGTAGCGGTAAATAGTCCCAAGAATATTGTTAGGGCAAAGAAAGCGATTAAGAAAGCGTTTCAAACTCAACTGGAGGCTAAAGGCTTCTCACTGGTTGAGGTACTATCTATGTGTCCCACGGGATGGGATGTTAGCCCTGTTGAAGCACTAAAGTGGGTGGAAGAAAAAATGGTGACTACTTTTCCTCTGGGTGTGATAAAAGATAAAACTTAATAAGGAGGCATCTATGAAGGAAGAGGTGATTATGGCTGGATCCGGCGGACAGGGGATAATGTTTGCCGGGACTCTTCTCGCCCATGCCGCGATGGAGGAAGGGTTGAATGTGACTTACTTTCCTTCCTACGGAGCCGAAATGCGGGGAGGAACTGCCAACTGCACAGTGATTATTTCCGATGAGAGCATAGGTTCACCTGTGGTCACCAATCCTTCCACTCTCCTGGCAATGAATGAGAGCTCTGTAGAAAGGTTCGCTTCCAAAGTTAAGAGAAATGGATTGATAATAGTGAACTCTTCTTTATTAAATAAGGAAGTAGCAATTAATGGTGTTGAAGTCGTAAGGGTTAAAGCCACTGAGCTGGCCGAGGAGTTAGGAGATGGTAGAGTGGCAAATATGGTGATTTTGGGAGCCTACATAAACAGAAGAAAACTTGTCTCTCTCGAGCGGACTATAGAATCTTTAGAAAAAGTGCTGGGAAGAGGAAAGGAGGACCTCTTGAGGCTGAATAGAGAAGCGCTCAAGAAAGGAGAAAAATGCAGATGATTCGAAAAGCCAGGATTTCTGACATCAAAGAGCTACATAAGTTAATAAATTCTTATGCCGAGGAAGGGAAGATGTTGCCACGGTCGTTGAATGAACTCTATGAAAATTTAAGAGATTATTCGGTTTTTGAAGAAAATGGAGAAATCCTGGGTTGCTGTGCTCTACATGTCTCCTGGGAAGATCTGGCGGAGGTAAAGTCTCTGGCAGTCAAGCCTGAACACACCGGGAAGGGAATTGGTAGAAAACTCATAGAGGGATGCCTTGCGGAGACGAAGGAACTGGGAATAAGAAAAGTCTTTGCTCTTACCTTTAATCCAGAATATTTTGAGAAGAGAGGCTTCCGGAAGATAGAAAAAGAACAGTTACCGCACAAGATATGGAGCGAATGTATTAATTGTCCAAAGTTCCCCAATTGTGAAGAGATAGCTATGCTAAAAGAGGTAAAATAAAAAAGGGAAAAAATGGTGACAGGTACTTTTTCTATCTCGTCGTGCACTAGGGAAGAGAAATTGAAGGGGGAAAGATTTTGATTAGGAAAACTTTTTCTTTTCTTCTGTTTTTTCTAACCATTTGTGTTCTTGCTTCTCCCATTCTTGGCAAGAGCCATCTGGAGTTAGCAAATGAGTATGCCGAGCAAAGTGACCGCTTTTTCCACGAGGCAGTGAATGAGTACAATTTAGCGTTGAACGAGCCTGGTTCCAACCCCAGTGAGGTACGCTTTCTGTTAGGCAAGCTCTATTACCAGCATGGGAAATATGGAGAGGCAATTGAACATTTATCCGAAATTTACCGAAAAGAGAGAGACAATTTTGCTGCGGCGAGACTTCTTGCTCTCTCACATTTCATGCAGGGAGACTATACTGAAGCTCTTGCCATTTTCGACAGATTTGAAGAATCTGGCGATGATGAGTTTCTATATTTTTACGGACAGACATGCGAAAAGCAGAATCTCTTTGACCAGGCAATAAAGATTTATGAAAAGATTTCTGGCAAAGAATACAGGACTCTCGCTTCCCAGCGCATTGCGGCAATTAATGCTCGGATTGAGGTATTCAAGGTTGATGAAATAGAAGACAAATTCGTACGAGGATTAATTGAGAATGCTCCGGGGCAAGAGGAATATCCAAATGCTGGGGCAATAATACTTTTAGATGAGCAAAAATTTGAGATTTTGCCTGACTATACTGCTACAGATGAAGCCCACTTCTTGGTGAAGATATTGAATGACAGGGGAAAGCACTATGGTGAAGTCGAGTTAGATTACGATTCCACCTACGAGAGCGTGGAACTAGAATACGCACGGACGATAAGGCCTGATGGCACAATTATCCCGGTAGGTGAAAAACATATTCGCGATGTTTCTAAATATCTGAATTATCCCCTTTATAGCAATGCCCGGGTTAGAATTATTTCGATGCCGGAAGTTACCGCAGGCTCGATTATTGAATACAGAGCAAAATGGTACATCAAGAAATTAATCAATAAGAAAGATTTTTCCTACCACTATGGCATCCAAGGTTACGAGCCCTACCTTAATCAAAAACTCAGCGTAATAGTTCCCATAGACTATCAATTCAGTTTTAAATCTTACAATTCAGGCTATACGGATTACAATGTGAATTTCGTTCCGGAAATCAGGGAAGTGGAAAACGAGAGAACCTATGTTTGGGAGTTTAAGAATGCTCCGGAAATCATTGTGGAGCCTTCGATGCCTCCCTGGCAAGAAATTGTGCCGAGCCTTGGCCTCTCTTCTTTTAAGAGCTGGAATGATATATATGAGTGGTGGTGGAGTCTGGCCAAGGATAAGATAGAAGTTAACAAGGAGATAAAGAAAGAAGTGAGAGAACTGACAAAGGGTAAGGAGACTCAAGAGGATAAAGCTAGGGCAATATACCACTGGGTGGCCTCTAATGTCAGATATGTGGCTATAGAGTATGGTCAAGCTGGATTCGAGCCTCACTCTGCTATTGAAATTTTCAGAAACAAGTACGGTGATTGCAAAGATCAAGCTATGCTTCTAATTGCAATGTTAAAATATTGCGGAATTTCAGCCTATCCTGTACTAATTGGTACCAGAGGGTGCTGGGTCTTGGATGAAGAGTTTCCGGTATTGACTTTTAACCATGCTATCGTAGCAGCAAGAGTAGACGGCAAGACACTCTTCTTGGACCCCACGGCTGAAACAGCCTCCTTTGGGGACCTTCCCCCTTCTGACCAGGACAGAAAAGTGTTTGTGTTTTATGAGAGGAATGGGAAAATTGAAAAGACTCCACTTTTTCCTTCAGAGCATAATAGAGTCTGGAAGAAAATGGAAATTAGAATAGATTACGATGAAACTATTTCTGGCATTCGAGAAATTAAAACTTTTGGCATGTATGACCAGGGTCAAAGAGCCTGGCTTAAGTATACTAAGCCTGTTCTGGTTGAGGAAGAGCTCAAGGAGAAGATAAGTACGATTACGCCTGGAGGAGAGCTCCTTGACTATAGAATAAGCGACTTGGAGGATCTTAACTTGCCGGTAGAAATCTGGATGGAGTTCAAAGGACCAAAATTTTTGACGAGAGCCGGGAAAAATAGACTGCTGCCAAAATTTGGAAGCCTCTCCGCATCTTTGGTATCTAGGAAGACAAGGAACTTTCCTTTGGATTTTCAAGCACTTAATGAAGATGTAACAGAGATTAAAGTAAAATTACCAAGCAACCTTACCGTGAAATATTTACCCCTGCCTATCGTCAGGGAGACTCCCTGGTTTAATTATGTCTGTGTGTACGCCTTTTCTGAAGAATTAATAAGTTTCGAGGAGAAATTGATAAATAAGAAGCGTTCCATTTCCCTGGAAGAATATCAAGAATTCAAGGAAATTTACGAAGAGCTTGCCAGGGAAACTGACGAACAGGTTATTCTGGAAGAACTTCCCGAATGAGAAACAGTAACATATCGTTTAGTTTCTTCAAATCTCGTCTAATCTCGTTTAAATATACTTGACAGCAAATAGCTATTTTTGTATACTCCGACATAAAGAAGAAACAACTGACGCGCAGGTTATCCGAGCTCAAATGCGTTGGCCAAATTTTCTCCCTGCGAGGGTACAGATGGGGAGTATCCTAAATAATAAGGATGAACTTCTGACAGCCAAAGAAGCGGCGAAGCTCCTCAAAGTTACGGTGGGTACAGTTAAGAACTACATTTATAAGGGAGAATTGAGGTCCTTCAAAACTCCGGGAGGGCAGCACAGAATCTCCAAATCAGATTTGTTTGATGCAATGCGGCATAGGAAAAAAGGAGTTAAGAGAGAACTGGTCTCAGAAAAGGCCCTAAAATCGTCCGATGAGTTTTGTCGGGATTATGTCGAGGCGATAAAGACGCTACTTGAAGCTATAGAGATTATAGATAGTTATGGCCAGGGCCATTCGGCAAGGGTTGCCGAGTATTCCTTATCCATTGCTCAAAAGCTGGGACTTTCCGAGAAAGAGATGAGAAATATAGAATTAGCCGCTCTCCTCCACGATATCGGCAAGATCGGCGTGGGAAGTGCGATTCTGGGAAAACCAGGCAGGCTGAGCGAGATAGAATCCTCCATAGTAAGAGAACACGTAGTTGTTGGGGATGGCATTGTTCAAAGAATAGAATTTTTGCAGGCTACCAGTTCCTTGATTCGGCATCATCACGAAAGATATGATGGGCAGGGATATCCTGATGGTTTATTGGGGAACGAGATTCCTTTGGGAGCGCGAATAATTTCAGTGGCCGAAGCGTACGATTCGATTACATCTGGTTGTTCTTACCGTCAAGCTTTGCCTTCCAGAGAAGCAATAAGGGAATTGCAGAAGGGTGCTGGGACCCAGTTTGATCCTGTAGTTGTAAAGACATTTGTTAAAGCGCTTAGTGTTTAAGCTGTTATTGATTTGGTAAGATAGTTCTTGACTTTTTTGGGAAAGTGGTGTAATATTAAGATAAGGAAATGTTGAAGGGTAGTAGTCTGAAAAGGTTCAAGCAGAAAGATATTGACAATTTACTGAATAACTCGACCCCATTTGAAAGAAAAGTCTTCAAGGTCACATCTACAATCCCCGCAGGACAAACGCGCACATACCAGTGGATTGCTCGCAGAATTGGAAGTCCCCGCGCAGTAAGGGCTGTAGGTAGAGTCTTATCCAAAAACCCTCTCCCGGTGATGATTCCCTGCCATCGTGTAATCCGTAAGGATGGAACTATCGGAGGATACTCCCTGGGAGAAAAAGAGAAGGAGGTGTTATTAAGGGAAGAAGGTATCAAGTTAGATGGCAGGATTAGAAAGAAAGGAAGGTAGAAATGAAAGGGAAAGTAAAGTGGTTCAATGAATCCAAGGGTTATGGGTTCATTGAGAAGGAAGATGGATCAGGCGATGTGTTCGTACATTTTTCAGCAATCAAGTCAGAAGGTTTTAAGACGCTGCACGAAGGTGAACGAGTTGAATTTGAAATCGTTGATTCAGACAAAGGTCCCAAAGCAGTGAATGTAGTGAAAATGTAAGATACATTTGCCCAAATAACCGAAGACCCCGGCTATAGAAAGGCCGGGGTCTTTTTTATTCCATTTTTTTATTGATAATTTTAGAAAATTATGTTATAAATTACTGAAACTTTAGCAGGAATAGAATGTTAAGAGATTTAGACATAATAAGAAAAGGCACAGTAGAAATTATTTCTCTAGAAGAATTGAAGGAGAAATTGAAGAGAAAGAAATCTCTCAGAGTGAAGTTTGGCGCTGACCCAACAGCTCCCGATATCCATTTAGGTCATACAGTTGTTCTGGAGAAATTAAGGCAGTTTCAGGATCTAGGCCACCAGATTGTTTTCATAATAGGAGACTTTACTGCACGTATCGGCGACCCTTCAGCGAGGTATGAAACGAGAAAACCAATCAGTGCTGAGGAAATAGAGAAGAATGCAAAGACTTATCAAAAGCAAGTGTTTAAGATTTTGGATAAACAGGCGACCGAAGTAGTTTTCAATAGTAAATGGTTGGATAAGATGAAGCTATCGGATGTTATGGAGCTTTCTTCTCATTGCACGGTTGCTCAAATGTTAGCGAGAGCAGATTTTAAAGAGAGATTCAATCGGGAAATAGACATAAGCATTCTGGAATTTATCTATCCTCTTCTACAGGCATATGACTCAATACAGGTGAGAGCTGATGTGGAGATTGGAGGAACAGACCAAAAATTTAATCTCTTAATGGGACGGGAATTGCAAAGAGATTTTGGTCAGAAGCCTCAGATTATAATAACCATGCCTCTTTTAGAGGGGATAGATGGCGTTAGGAAAATGAGCAAAAGCTATGGAAATTATATTGGCATAACTGAGCCTCCGGGAGAAATTTTCGGAAAAATTATGAGCATTTCTGACCAACTGATGCTCAGGTACTACGAATTATTGACTGACGAAAATCTAGATGAAATCAAGAGATTCCATCCTCGCCAGGCAAAAGCTAAACTGGCGAGAGAAATTGTTCGTATGTATTATGGGAAGGATGAAGCAGAGCAAGCCAAAGAAGAATTTGACAAGATTTTTGTTAAGAGGAAATTACCCGAGGAGATAAAAGAGATTAGAATCCCACAGAAGAAGGTATGGGTTGTGGATTTATTGGTAAGAGCCGGTCTGGCTACAAGCAAAAATGAGGCCAGGAGGCTGATTAGGCAAGGAGGCGTAAGAATAAATCAGAAAACTATAAGAAATTCTAATATGGACTTGTTAATGGATAAGGAATATATAGTACAGGTTGGAAAAAGGAAATTCAGAAGAGTAGCCCAAGCAAGGACAAATTAAATTGAAACCTTGTGCGGAAGGGGTGACAGCGAACGAAGTGAGCGCAATAAGGGGAAACGAAGAGTTTCCCCTATTGAGCACAGGCTGATTCAAGATAGTGAAACCTTGTGCGGAAGGGGTGACAGCGAACGAAGTGAGCGCAATAAGGGGAAACGAAGAGTTTCCCCTATTGAGCACAGGCTGATTCACATAGGAGGTAAACGTGCCCAAAGGTAGAAGGCGAAAATTGCAAAAGATTCGCACTCACAAGCGAAAAAAGTTCTTGAGGAAGATGCGTCACAAGAGGAAGAGGTAGTTTGACAGAGGGAGACTGGTTTGTTATAATTAAAAGCGACACTAATTCCCCGGTGTGTCGATCTTAAAATCTGAACCTATTTTTACGGGCAGGAGACCACAGTTCTCCGATTCCATTGGGTGGAGCAAAGAGGTTATTTTTTCCATCCGTAGAATCAACAAGTGCTTAAATTGAAGAAAAGGACGGAGAGAATATGAAGCAAGGAATACATCCTGAGTATTTTGAAACTACAATTACCTGTGCCTGTGGGAATATTATTCATACTCGCTCAACAGTGAAAAATATTCGTGTGGAAATTTGTTCTGCCTGTCATCCATTTTTTACGGGTAGACAGAAATTAGTTGATACAGCAGGGAGGGTGGAGAAGTTCAAACAGCGGTATACGAGGACGGGCGGCAAGACGGTGCGGAGAAAGCCAAGGACTAAGAAGACAATCGGCGCGAAAACGAAAGCAAAGAAAAAGTCTGAATAGCCCATATATAATAAGGCCGGGTGTGAGCGCTGCGTGCGTTCCGCCTGGTTGGTGGAAACCCCGGGAAACGGGGTATCTTTTTTTGAGCTTTTCGCCAAGGGGAAGTTATAAATGGATATAGGTGGTCAGGCAGTAATCGAAGGGGTAATGATGAGTTCTCCCCACTACTATGCTATTGCTTTGCGTCTAAAAGATGGGAACATCGTGGTCAAAAGGGAAGCGAGAGGTAGATGGGCTGAGAAATTTTTTTTCTCGAGGTTACCCTTTCTTAGAGGTATATTTACTCTGTTGGAAACATTGGTGCTGGGTATAAAAAGCCTAACATATTCAGCCGATATCCTATCCCATGAAGCAAGCGAGAAAGATAATGGCCAGCGGCCGAGAAAATCGAAATCCGACCCGTGGATATGGGCTGCCACTCTGATTTTCTCGCTACTGGTGGGCCTTTTTCTTTTCCTCATTTTGCCGCTGGGAATTACAGAATACCTACGGCGTGGCTTGTTGAAGTTTGAAAGCAGTTTCCTTTTCAACGTGGTGGACGGAGCAATTAGAATCTTGATTTTCCTTCTTTACGTCTTTGCTATATCTTTTCTAAAAGATATCCGCAGGTTATTTCAATACCATGGCGCTGAGCATAAGGCAGCTTATACCTATGAAGGGGGCAATGAGTTGAAAGTAGAAAATGCACGAGAACAGACCATCTTCCATCCTCGCTGTGGTACCAGTTTTTTACTAGTAGTAATGGTTCTGGCAATTTTTCTATTTTCACTTTTTAACGCACCTACATTGCTTGGTAAATTATCATTGAGACTGGTGCTGTTACCTTTTGTTGCCGGCATCGCTTATGAAATGATAAAATTAACCAGTAAACTAAGAGCCTATAGATTGATTAAGTTGGTTATTGTTCCTAATTTGTGGTTGCAAAGGCTGACTGCAAAGGAACCCTCGGATAGCCAGATTGAGGTAGCTTTGGCGGCGTTAAAAGAAGTTCTTGAAGCGGAGAAAGTGGAATCTAATGCTATATCTTAACCTTTTTCTAACATTTTTTAAGATAGGTGTTTTTATGTTTGGTGGCGGGTACGCTGCAATTCCTTTAGTTCAAAAAGAAATTATCGAGATTCGGCACTGGGTGACCACTGAGGAGTTCATGGACATTCTGGCTGTGGCCGAGATGACGCCCGGGCCAATTGCTATAAACTCTGCCACTTTTATTGGTTATAAACTCGCCGGGTTTTGGGGAGGGTTATCTGCTACCATAGGTGTAGTTTTACCTGCGTTCCTGGCTATTCTGCTTATGGTTACACTTTTCTACACTTACAGAACTCATCCCGTGGTGGAGTCAGTTTTCAGAGGGATTCGGCCTGCAGTAGTTGGTCTGATTGCCGCAGCTCTGTTCAGCTTGGCCAAAGGAGGAATGATTGTCGACTGGAAAGCTGGCGTCATTTCCATCCTGGTATTTTTTTCGCTACTTTATCTAAAGATACACCCTATATGGTTGATTCTTCTCTCAGCGATGTTGGGGTTATGGATATACTGAAAATGGAGGTCTTAGGTGATAAAGAAATTACAAATTATTGAGGCACGCTATCAAGCATTGGAGAGATTGCTTAGCGATCCGAAAACCATTTCTGACAAGGAAACTTTTCAGAAATATGCAAAAGAACTTGCTGAGAAGCAACCGGTCGTTGAGACATTCAGGAAGTTCAAGAAGATTGAAAAGAGGATTAGTTCGACTCAGGATGTCCTTATGAGTAATGATGAAGAACTTGTAAAATTGGCAAGGAGGGAACTGGAGGAACTGGCGAAAGAAAAAGCAGAGTTGGAGAGGGAATTGAAATTACTGCTTGTTGCTCCAGAGGCAGATACTGAGAAGAATATTATAATGGAGATCCGAGCTGGCACAGGGGGACAAGAGGCAGCTCTATTTGCCGGTGACCTTTTTCGAATGTATACCCGGTACGCCCAAAAAAGAGGCTATGAAGTGGAAATCATGGACTCTCATCCTACCGAACTGGGTGGGTTTAGAGAAGTCATCTTCGGAATTGAGGGGAAAGGCGCCTATGGCGATTTTCAGTATGAAGGAGGGGTTCACAGGGTACAACGGGTGCCAGTTACAGAGGCGAGCGGCAGGATTCATACCTCAGCTGTAACCGTGGCGGTTATGCCAGAGGCTAAGGAAGTGGAACTTAAGATAGAACCTGAAGACTTGAGAATAGATACATTCTGTTCGTCCGGGAAAGGGGGCCAGAGCGTAAACACGACTTACTCGGCGGTGAGGGTCACTCACCTTCCCACAGGACTCGTAGCTCAATGCCAGGATGAGAGGTCCCAATTGAAAAATAAAGCCAAGGCAATGAAGGTTTTACGTGCCCGGCTGTTGGCAAAGATTCGGCAAGAAGAGGACCGCGCTCTGGCAGAGAAGAGGAGACAACAAGTCGGTACCGGGGACCGTAGTGAAAAGATAAGAACCTATAACTTTCCTCAGGACCGGGTAACTGATCACAGAATAGGTATAACCTGGCACAATCTCAATGATGTAATGGCCGGGAACCTGAATAGAATTGTCGAAAAATTGAAAGAGAGCTTGGCAGAAAAGCAACTAAAAGAAATAGGAAGTTGAGCAAAAATTGATTAAGCAATATACAGTTTCAGAAATTTTGGATAAAGCTAGCACTCACCTGAGAAGAAAGGGAATAGCTGAGCCACGGGTTGACGCAGAAGTTTTACTGGCGCACGTTTTGAAAATAGAAAGGTTGGAAATCTATTTGAATCTCGATTGCCAGATAGATGAAAAGGCGTTATCTGCATATGAGAAATTGATTGAAAGGAGAACTTACCGGGAGCCTGTAGCCTTTATTGTTGGCCATAAGGAATTTATGGGACTAAAGTTTTTTTTGAACAAACATGTCTTAATCCCCCGTCCTGAGACAGAAATCTTAGTAGAAACAGTAATAGAGAAGGCGCGGGCTATTGAAGGGTCGAGTAGTCTTAGATATCGTAGAGGTAATCCTCTTATCATTGTAGACCTTTGTACCGGGAGCGGGAACATAGCCATAACTCTTGCCAAGAATATCAATTCCTGTAAAGTCTATGCTACGGACATAAAAAAAAGGGCTTTACAGCTTGCCCAAAGGAATGCAAAGTATCACAATGTTGATGACAAAGTAGAATTTCTGTCAGGAGACCTTTTTCAACCTTTGGAGAAGCTCAATCTAAACTTAGCTGTAGACTTTGTCGTAAGCAATCCTCCCTATGTCAAGTCGAGCGATTTGGTTTCCCTTCCGCCCGAAGTTAGAAAAGAACCCGTTTCTGCTTTGGAAGGAGGAGACGAAGGGCTGAGCTTCTACCATCGGATAGTCCCGGAAGCCTTAAGATATCTGGTTAATGGTGGCTATTTAATTATGGAAATTGGGGATGGGCAAGGGAAAGCGGTAACAAAGGTCATTGCCGGCGAAAAACATTTCTCTCCAGCCCAATTGATTAAAGACTACGCTGGTCTGGAAAGAGTGGTTGTAGCTAATAAAAGATAAAAGAGATAAAGGGGTCAAAAAGGGGTCTCAAAAAGGGGTCAGAGTCATTTTTCCAAAGTCATTTCTACCGATAGCTCTAGTTTGTTCTCTTTAATACAATTTTGCGAAGATTAGGCGATGTGCGGTATTCTCACAAGATGATTCTGATTGCGAGCACCCGAAGAGCTCTCTTCTACAGAAATAGATTGAAGCGGATGGGAACGAGAAAATCACTCTGACCCCATTTTCGCAAGGAGGGAACAGTGGAAAAGATTGTCGTAGCCGGGGGGAAGAAACTTTCTGGCGTGGTGAAGATTAGTGGCTCCAAGAATGCTTCTCTGCCTATACTGGTTGCTACTCTATTGACCGACGAGGACTGTGTGGTCAGGAATGTACCCCTTCTTCAGGATGTGGAAACAATCTTAGCATTATTAAAGATCTTAGGGAAAAAAATTTCCCACCATAATAAAGAGATAAGAATTTCTTCTACTGAAAGATTGGATAGCGAGGCTCCCTACGAGTTGGTAAAAAGGATGCGCGCCTCTATCCTGGTGATGGGCCCCCTTTTGGGCAGGCTTGGTCGAGTGAGAGCATCCTTGCCGGGAGGATGCGCTATTGGGGCCCGGCCAATCAATCTGCACCTTCAAGGCTTTAGAAAATTAGGAGCAAGGGTCAGTTTAGATCGAGGATATGTTCAATTAGACGCTCCACGCCTTCATGGTGCAAATATATATCTAGATTTTCCCAGCGTCGGGGCAACAGAGAATTTGATGATGGCAGCAACCAGAGCCAAGGGAAAAACTGTCATTGAAAACGCTGCTTCCGAACCAGAAGTTCAGGATCTTGCCAGCTTTTTGAATAAGATGGGTGCTAAGATTATAGGTGCAGGGAGTAATATTATTGAGATTGAAGGTGTAAATAAACTTTGTGGAACAGTGCACGAGGTCATTCCAGACCGCATAGAGACAGGTACATTTATGGTGGGAGCGGCGGTTACTGGCGGGAATGTAATTATTCGGGGAGCAAACCCGGAGCACCTGGAAGCAGTAATAACAAAACTTAGAGAGGCTGGAGCAAAAGTTACCTTAAATAATAAAGAAATTAGAGTCACCTCGGGAAAAAATCTGAAGGCGACCGACATTGAGACAGTTCCTTATCCCGGCTTTCCTACTGACATGCAAGCCCAATGGATGGTACTGATGAGTCTCGGTAGAGGTACGAGTATAATTACGGAAACTGTATTCGAGAATCGATTCCTCCATGTTGGCGAACTTCAAAGGATGGGATCTAACGTTCAAGTTAAGGGTAATAGCGCTATTGTAAAGGGCGTTCCTAAGCTTAGTGGAGCCCCAGTTATCGCTACAGACTTGCGGGCTTCAGCAGCATTGATTCTGGCAGCCTTAGCCGGAGAAGGAAAAACTGAGATATTTGGAGTTAACCACCTTGACCGTGGTTATGAAGATTTTGAGAAGAAACTGAGACGTTTAGGAGCGAAAATAAAAAGAATAAAAGAATGAAAGATTGGAATGAAGGGATAGTTTTTGGAGTCGCTCGGAGTAAGGATTCGAAAGATAGTTTACTCATCACTGGGGAATTTTTTACCGGCAAAAAACTTCGGACTCCGCAGGGCGCAAATCGAAACTCCTCGCTTCGCTCGTCGGACAGCGATTTGCTGCGTGCCCAGTAGGTTTAATTACTTGCAGGTTAAAGTCCTGCCTGACCGTTGATGAGCGGGTTCAGTAGCTAATGGCAGGGTGTCCATCGTAAGGTGGAATCTGAAGAGCCTGAAGCGA
>Ga0315312_1002045_pt1 | contig 14476 bp, 12 predicted proteins | sample TDP7_MG_FD_203629 | JGI IMG/M metagenome (GOLD analysis project Ga0315312, IMG submission 203629) | Freshwater sediment microbial communities from Lake Towuti, South Sulawesi, Indonesia - TDP7 | ecosystem: Environmental > Aquatic > Freshwater > Lake > Sediment | place: Indonesia: South Sulawesi... | reverse complement strand
GACTCTAACACCAGCGAAGAAAGGAAGACCGCCAAGGACCAGCGACGCGACCTGCACAAGAGTGGCGAAGCCCGACAGGAATAGTCCGACAAGCAGAATCATTCGCTTGCCGTAGACGTCCGCCGCACGCCCGAAGATGTAGGAAGACGCGAATCCTGCAGTCGCGAACAGCCCAGCGATGAAACCGATTGTGGACTCAGAGGCGCTCAGATCATGCTTCAGTATTACTGGGACTATTATTGCCGGACCAAACAGACCAGCGCTCGAGAGTAGCTGGATGGCCTCAGGCTTCATCGGGGCAGCAATCGGGCAGTAGTATTAACCACTTTTGGGCTCACAGCAGTTCGATCGGAGAATAGGAGGCCTACCAGCCAAGCCGCTCGAAGGTCCTGTCCTTCTTCGTCTTCTTCTTGAACTCCCTGTAATGCTCGTGACAGAGGTGGGCGTTCTTTGACAGGTCAGAGGTCAGCTTCAGACCAGCTTTCTCAACCCTCTTGGCAGGGACCGAGCGCTCCGCCTGGTTCCTGCATCCGTCCACGTCACATCCCCTGACCTTCTCGACCGCGTGCCTCGGTTCTGCCATGCATCGGAAATCCGGAAGTCGGTATTAAAAGCGATCGCAAGGAATCATTGCGCATTCTGACCGAAACCAATAATATCGATACTGCGTTTGCGAGTTCGATGCCGCTCGTCGCGCCTTCAATTCTTGCAGCTGACTTCTCAAAGTTGGGCGAGGAGGTCCGCATGGTCACTGAGGCCGGTGCCGACTACATACACATCGACGTCATGGACGGCTGTTTCGTGCCCAATATCACGATTGGCCCGTCCACGGTCAAGAGCATTCGAAGACACTCAAAACTGCCGTTCATTGCGCATCTCATGATAACGCACCCTGAACGCCATGTGGAAGCCTTCGCAGACAGCGGCTCGGACATAATAGAGGTGCACATCGAGGCGGAACAGGATCTGAAGGAGACCCTGAAGAACATCAAGGACCTCGGGAAGAAGGCCGGGCTCGCCGTGAACCCACCAACGCCAATCGAGAAGGCCTTTCCCTATCTCAGGGACATCGACATCCTCCTTATCATGTCCGTGAACCCGGGCTTCGGAGGCCAGAAGTTCATCCCTGAGGTGCTTCCCAAGATCCATGCGGCGAAGAGTGAGATGAACCGGCTTGAGGTCAAGATGCCCGTCGAAATAGACGGTGGGATAACGCCGGAAACGGGCGATCTCGCGGCGCGCGCAGGAGCGGACATACTCGCAGCGGGCACGTCGATCTTCAAGGCGCCTGACATGGGAGAGGTGATCAGGATGCTGAGGCAGTGCGGAGCCTCGAAGGATTAATATCATCACGCACTCTCATGGAGTCTGATCTGATGTCGGAGAGAATGTCGGAACACCCGATTCTGGTCTACTTGACTTTCGTTCTCCCAATTCTGCTGCTCGTGCTGGGCATGGTGTTCAACGCGAGCGTCATCCTCATGATACTTGTGCTGGCCTGGCTCGGCATTGCCCTCGTGATACTGTTCCTTCCGATCGCATCGAATGACGGCTCCCCGAGATGATTGAGCCGCGGCTCGCAGGAACGGGGGTTCGAACGCTGTGGGAGTGGATATCTCAGGCTTGGTCGAGGGCAAACGCGTGGCGCTCGAGGACCTCACAGGGAGGTCGATAGCGGTAGATGCGTTCAACACGCTGTATCAGTTTCTGTCGATGATCCGCCAGCCCGACGGCTCTCCGTTGACGGACAGAGATGGTCGCGTCACATCACATCTGTCTGGTCTGTTCTACAGAAGCGCTGCTCTGCTCGAGCTGGGGATCAGGCCAGTATACGTATTCGATGGCAAACCCCCGGAGCTGAAGCGAAAGACCATAGAGGCCAGACGGGCTCTGAAGGAAGAGGCCGAAAAGGAGTGGAAGAAGGCTCTAGAAGAAGGCGATCTCAAGAGAGCGTTGTCAAAGGCCACAAGGACTTCGAAGCTCGATTCTGACATGATCGAGGAGTCGCTGACGCTTCTGGACGCCTTGGGCATCCCGTGGACCAGAGCCCCGAGCGAAGGCGAGGCCCAGATGGGCCACATGGCGAGGAAAGGCGACGTATGGGCAGGCGCCTCTCAGGACTTCGATGCCATACTTTTCGGGACCCCCAATCTTGTACGCAACCTAACGCTCGCGGGCAAGAGGCGGCTTCCGTCCGGCAAGACCGTCGATGTGTCGCCCGAAATCGTGACCCTGAGCGAAGTGCTCGCAACACTCGAGGTCACCAGGGAGCAACTGGTTGACATGGGAATCCTGATTGGCACTGACTTCAACGACGGCGTAAGGGGGATCGGCCCGAAGAAGGCGCTCGCACTGATCAAGAAGTTCGGCTCTCTGGAGAATGTGCGTGCAGACGGGAAGATCGCCGTCCCGGAGGAGTTTGAAGATGTTCGGAGAATCTTCTTGGAACCCGAGATCACGGATGACTACTCGCTGAGATGGAGCAGGGTCGACGGCGAGCAGGTCCGGAGGGTTCTCTGCGATCGTCATGGCTTCTCGGTGGACAGGGTCGACGCTGTCCTGTCAAGGATTGCGGCGAAGCAAAACGTGAGAGCTCAGAGCAGCTTGGATTCTTGGTCGTGATGGAGCGCATGCTGTGCGCTCTGCCAGATTCCCGATAGAACTGCGTGGCATGATTCCCTGCACACTATGTTTAAAATACCTCCCATCAATATCGTCTAAGGACGATTGATTATGCGCCAAGTAGACGAGAATTACTCCCCCGCCCAGTTGGAGAAGGACGTGAGGGCGCAGTGGGACAAGGCTCGCATCTACGAGAAGGTCAAGAGGGCAGGCGAGTCGGGCAAGCCGTACTACTTCCTAGACGGCCCGCCTTACACCACCGGCTCGATTCACATAGGCACAGCGTGGAACAAGATACTGAAGGACGTGGTCGTGCGCTACAGGCGCATGCAGGGGCTGAGGGTCAGGGACCAGCCTGGTTATGACATGCATGGGCTGCCGATCGAGGTCAAGGTCGAGCAGACCCTCGGAATCAAGAGCAAGAAGGAGATCGAGACATCGGGCATAGACAAATTCGTCAGCACGTGCAGAGAGTACGCGCTCAGATTCAAGGCCAAGATGACCGAGGAATTTCAGTCTCTGGGCGTATGGATGGATTGGGAGAAGCCGTACTTGACGGTGGATCCCTCGTACATCGCCTCGGTCTGGTGGACTCTAAAGCAGGCTTATGACAAGAACCTGCTCGCGATGGACCTCAGGGTGCTCCCATGGTGCCCGAGATGTGAGACCGCTCTCGCGGAGGCTGAGATAGAGTATTGGGACGAGACGGATCCATCCATATACGTCAGGTTTCCCGTCGAGGGAGAGGCGAACACTTACCTCCTGGTCTGGACGACCACGCCATGGACCATTCCCGGAAACCTGGCCGCAGCCGTACATCCAGATCTCACCTATGCCGTCGTGCGCGCCAAGAGGGGGATGATCGAGGAGAACTTGATCCTCCTCGAGGAGAAGGTCGAGGAGCTGAAGAAGATTGCTGGCATCGAAGAGGTCAGAGTGCTCGAGACGGCAAAGGGTTCCGAGCTCGTCGGGATGCGCTACAAGCACCCACTCGCTGATCTCATTCCGCATCAGCAGCAGGTCAAAGGGAAGGCGGTGCACGCTGTCCTTGCATCAGAAGCCGTCACAGCTGAGTTCACGGGCATCGTCCACATAGCTCCTGGCCACGGGCCAGAGGACTTTGATATCGGGAAGGTGCATGGGCTAGAGGCTTACTCACCCGTCGACGAGACAGGTTCCTACACGGACGATGCGGGCGAGCACTACGCAGGCCGCAACGTGAAGGATGCGAATCCAGTGGTCATGAAGGACCTCGCTGAGCGCGATGCGATGTTTCACGAGGCAAGTCTCACGCACAGGTACGGTCATTGTTGGAGATGCAAGAAGCCGATCATATATCGCACGACGGACCAATGGTTCCTGAAGGTCACTGAGTTCAGGGAAGACCTGTTGGCGGCGAACGCGAGTGTGAAGTGGTACCCTGACTGGGCAGGTGCTAGCAGAGAGAAGGACTGGATAGTGAACGCCAGGGACTGGTGTATCAGCAGACAGAGGTACTGGGGAACCCCGCTGCCAATCTGGCGGTGCGCCTGTGGCAATATTCGACTAGTGTCATCTCTTGAGGAGCTCAGGCTCGCGAAGGGGTACGTCGAGGGGATGGATGTCCACAAACCTTGGATCGACAAGCTCACATTCGAGTGCAACAAGTGCAGGAAGACGATGGCCAGGGTGCCGGACGTCCTGGATGTCTGGTTCGACGCTGGCGTATGCTCCTGGGCTTCTCTCGGATACCCAGCGTCGAAAGACGAGTTCGACCGGTGGTGGCCGAGCGAATGGATCACCGAAGCTCATGACCAGACACGCGGTTGGTTCTACTCACAGTTGGTCACGGGCGTGCTCGCGTTCGGCAAGTCTCCCTACAAGTCCGTTCTAATGCACGGCTGGGCTCTGACACCCCAGGGCGACCCGATGTCAAAGAGCGAGGGCACCGCGATGGATCCGATGAATGTGATCAACACGCTCGGGGCCGACTCGCTAAGGCTGTATCTGCTCAAGGCGAACGCACCTTGGGAGGACGTCGCATTCCAGCTGGAGGGAGTCAAGGCGGCTAACCGCACGCTCAACATATTGTGGAACGTCTACAAGTTCGCTGCACTGTACATGTCCCTTGACAAGTTCGATCCTTCCAGTGTCAGGCTGGACGCAGTCAAGGAAGACCTCAGACCAGAGGATGCCTGGATGCTCTCGAGAACGGAGTCTCTGAAGAAGGCCGTCACCGAGGCGATGGAAGGGTACGAGCTGCACAGGGCGGCGAGAGCGATTGAGGATTTCGTGACCGAGGACCTGTCGAGATGGTATGTTAAGCTGGTCCGCGATCGTCTGTGGAAGGAAGGCGAGGACAAGGATAAGAACGCGGCGTTCAAGGTGCTCCACGAGGGGCTCTCGACCGCCGTGACGCTGTTGGCGCCGATCACACCTTACGTCGCAGATGCAATGCATGGAAACCTCAACGCCAGGCCAGAGAGCGTTCATCTTGTCCAGTGGCCGGCATTTGATTCCAAGTGGGTCGATTCGCAGCTAGAGGATGGCATGAGCCTCATCAGGGAAATCTCCGAGATCGTCGCGAGGATCAGACAAGAGGCGAACATGAACCTCCGATGGCCCCTGAAGAGAATCGTGATCAAGGCGCAGTCTGACGAGGTCATCGAGGCAATCATGGGCCTCAAGGAACCTCTGCTTTCCCAGAACAACATCAAGGACCTCCAAATGGTCCCAGTTGGCGAGGAGTGGGATGAGATGATCCTCAGTGTCATTCCCAACCCCAATGCTATTGGCAAGGTCTACAGGCAGTGGTCCAGCAAGATTGCCGTTCTGCTGAAGAACAGGCCTGCGAAGACGATCAAGGCTGGGATAGATAAGGGAGAGTACTCCCTTGGAATTGAGGGCCAGCTCGTCCAGATCCTGCCGAACATGGTTTCCTTCAGCTCGACCCTGCCTCCGGACATCGCGAGCGCAGAGTTCGGCAAGGGCATAATCTATGTCGACCTCGAGCAGACCCCAGCCCTTGAGGCGGAGGGGTTCTCGAGAGAGATCATCAGGCGCATCCAGCAGATGCGGAAGGACATGGGGCTCAATGTCGAGGAGTTCATCAGGGTTGAGCTCGAATGCAGCCGCAAGGTTGAGGGGTTCCTCGAGTCCTGGAAGGACAAGATCGCAAGGGAGACAAGGGCCAGGCATTTCGAGATCGTCGATGCGCCAAGGGGAGAGTACATCGTCGAGTGGAACATAGACACTGAGGCCCTCGTGATTGGCCTGACATCGTTAAAGATGCGCAAAGGGCTTGACGAGATGACCAAGATCCCCGGGATAACTCCGGACAAGGCCGTCAAGCTGTTCGACGCAGGTTACACGTCCCTCGAGGCGCTCGCGGCGGCGGGTGCGGAGGACATAGCGCTCGTTGAGGGGATTACGAAGCTCGACGCGAAGCGGGTCTATGACCACCTGCACAAGGGAGAAGCTACACCTGCACCGATGCCTGCTCAGGTTCCCCCGACGGTCCAGATCCCGGTCCAGCCGGTGCCCGTCGCCCCAGTGCCGCAGCCCGCAGTTCCTCTTACGACATTGGCCGGGCGCAGGGAGTCATTCTTGGAGGACTTGAGGAGCTTCGAGGGACTCGACCCGAAGGCTGCTGAGGCTCTCTACGAAGCGGGCTACGTTTCCTCTCAGACCATCAAGACTGCTGCGGCCCAGGACCTCGTCAAGGTCAGGGGCGTCTCCGAGTCCATCGCCACAAGGCTGATCGAGCACTTCATGAGCGAGCCCAGAGAGGTCGCAGAAGAACGCGCGCGTGCGGAGGTCAGGCCCGCCCCAACGGTGACGACCCTCGAGAGGTCATTCTCATATCTGGTCGAAGAGGACAGACCGGAGACCTCGTACAGTCTGTTCATGGACGCGCTCAAGAAAGGCATGAAGGGCTACTGCATCACGAGGAACTATCCGGCGAAGATAAAGAGCAAGTTCGATCTGAGGGACACACCCGTTGTGTGGCTCTCAAATGTGGGCAGGGAGAACACGATCAGGCCGAAAGATCTGGAGAAGCTGAGCCTGACGTTGGAGCAATTCCTGTCCCAGGCGGGAGGGGGAATAGTGCTCCTTGACGGCCTCGAGTACCTCATAACGAACAACAACTTCATCACGGTGCTTCGATTGATCCAGTCCCTCAGGGATCAGGTTGCAATCAACCAGTCGATCCTGCTCATGGCGGTGAACAGGTCGACTCTTGAGAGCCATCAATTGAACCTGCTCGAGAGGGAAGTGGACTACACAATCGCTGGGTAGGGCATCGGTATTCTCACGGGAGCAGCTTCGAGATGACTTGCTGGAGACCAGGCACGGTCGGATACGCAGCGACGTCTTTCGGCGACACCCATTCGTAGGACTGGTGCTCCCAGTCAATCCGCACCTTCGGATCCTTCGCCTCGAACAGGAACGGGTGAACGCACCAGACGATGTCGACATCTCTGAACATCTCTGGCTGGATGCGCCTCACCAGCTTCGCAACCTCGAGGCCCACTTCTTCTGCCATCTCTCTGCGCGCTGCGTTCTCATCTGGCTCGTCATGTTCGATGTAACCAGAGACCCCCGCCCACTGGCCTCTGTATGAACCGACCTTTGAGCTCCTTCTCAACAGGAGAATCCTGCCCTTGCTTCTGACGATGCTTGTGACGACATGCCTTTCCGTTACGTTCCTTAGCTCAAGAGCGCCAGAATCGCCATCGACGACTGCGCTGTCGCCGGTGCGCACGAGCGACACGTTCACGCCATCGATCATGGGTATATCGGCGATTATCGCCCCCGTCGCTATGATTGGCTCGGCGGAGCCATTGACTATCGCGCACGGGGCCATCCTGTTCAGCCTGAGCTGATACATGGCATAGGAGCCCACAGTGCTGCCCTTTCCGAAGGGGAAGCAGAAGACCTTGTCGGCGACGCTGAGGCCCCGCGACTCGCAATCAATATCGAGGATCTTGCCATTTGCAGGATCCACGCCGCCGAGAAACGACACAGGGCATGAACACACGAGCGCCTTGCCAGACGCCCTTCCTCCTTTGATCCTTCGCCCTTTGATTATCGTGAAATCGCCTCGAGAAGCATGTTGGTGGGCCTGAAGGATGCACGCTGTCCTCCGAGAGTTGGCAGATAGACCATGGCCTTCCCAGAGTCCGACGCTGTGCTGCGATACTTCTTCTCAATCGGGGCCACGACCATGCACGTGTCGCAAAGGACCCTGCCAAAGCGCTTGAGGATTGCAACTTCGTTGGGGCATCTAGCATATACCTTCCTGGACGTGCAGAACCACACATCGGACTTTCTTGCAGGCTTGCGTATCTTCAGGTACCTGGCCATTCCTCTCAGCTCGGCGGAGGAACAGTGCGGGCAGCCAATGGCAACAAGGTCCCACTCGGAGTCTCCTGCGAGGCTTTCAGAACACTCTCTCAACTCCGATGCAGGCAACGAGATCTCTTCCTCGATCTCCAATTTGTTGACTCTGTCCTTGCGCCCTGGCTCGGAATACGCATACATCGATACGGCTCCGGTTGCTGCCATAGCAGCGCCGAACGACTTGTGCTCGTCAGCGGTCAGATGTGGGCCACATATGTACGGCACCCGCTTTCCTGCGATACGGCCTACAACATAGCCGGCCAGCGGCCCCAGACCTTCCGGGATTGACTCAATGTCTATCCGCACCCTGGGCCTTCGGTTCTCATCTAGATGGAGACCGTATTCTGCAGTCTTGCCTATGATGGCAGCTGCCAGAGCTGACGGACCCCCCTCGCGGTTCGTCATCGCGCCGAGGCAGGAATTGGCGAACACGGTCGCAGATGACTCGGCCCAGGCGATGTGCTCGCCTCTGCGTGGCCGATTGCCCGCAAGATAGGGCGTGCAGGTGTACGAAGGCTCGACTCCGAGCGTCGAGTAGGCCCTGACGATTCTGCTCTGTTTCTCATGGAAGCTGGCATCCACGCCCATAGATTTCCAGTGTCTCAGGTCAAGGCCAAGGGGATTCAGGGAGGCGTGGACAGACACCTTCGCCGTCTTCGAGAAGTCCTCGAGAAACAGTATGCCAGCATCGCCAATGGTCTTGAAGGAGGCGCCCGAGATTTGGGCCGAAGAAATCGGAATCAGCCTTTTTGCTCCATAGATGTCGCCCAGCGCTACGAGGAGCTCCATTGCCTTCTGTCTGCCCGGACCCTCCTCACCGGCCAGGATCCGTTCTTCCGGGGCGCTCAGATGCATCGTGTGTGAAACAATGGTCCAGTATAATAGGGTGATGGGAATGGATAGCGGGCCTGTCGGGAGTTTCGGGGCTGTCTTCGACCCTTTCGAACCCGAGTTTGAGGCTCTCTCCACGCAATCGTGCGCACCGGAGGCCTCAGTGATATCCAGGCTACACTACAGGCCCGGGCCGTTAGAAAGCCTAGTCCATATATCTGTGTTTGCCCGGCAGAGCTACACGGTGATCCCGATGATGACCAGGCCCGCCACAACACCACACAGCGCGAGGATATGGAGCAGGTCGAGCCTCTCCTTCAGAATGGCGACCGCTAGAACGATCGTGACCAGAGGATATGCGCTCGAGATTGGAACCACCAGCGATGCGGTGCCCGCCTCAAGAGCATATGTGAACGCGAATGCCCCGAGCACGTTGAGTGCAAGCGCGATTGCGCCGAATGCCCACGCGATTCTCGTCGGACCGTCCTGTCTCATCCCGGCAGGGCGTATCTTCCTGACCCAGGCGTAAAGAACAGGCGCCGTCAGGGAGGAGATTATGTAGAACCCAAACAAGTTTCCTGCCCCAACCTCGTCGACTGCCCTCTTGCAGGTAAGGCTCCATACACCCCAGAGGCCGAATGCCATGAAGGAGAAGAACAGGGCGCGCCTGGGCATCGCATGCTTCGCGTTCGGGTCAGGTTCATAGGATAGGGCGATCACGCAAACGATTATGGCAACCACGCCAACCGTCTGAACGGATGTCAGAGACTCCGAAAGGAGTATGACGGCGCCTATGACCGTGAGCGCTGGGTACGCAGCTGAGATGGTTCCCGCGATGGCGACTTGGCCATCGACGATCGATTCAAAGTAACAGAGATACCCTGAGATGCCGATGATGCATGAGCTGGTTGCGAGGACACCGTCAGCAACGCTGATCGAGACATGCTCGTCTCGGAGGAAATAGAACGCGATGGAGTACATTATCCCCTCGACAATAGCTATCAACAACGCGACTCCTGCGACGCCAATTTTGTGGGTACTGTACTTCGCGAAAATTCCACTCGAGCCCCAGAAGAGAGCGACTGTCATGGAAAGCATAAACCATGGTTCCATCAAATACCGCCCATTGCCTGAGGTAAATCCTCAAGGAACCGGATTATGGAAGGGTTCTTCAAGGTTTTGGGCGTTCATGTCGCGTGCGAGAGGAGAAAGATGAACGAATTCGAAGTCGCGCCAGTCAAGGCAACTGTTCAACTGAGCCTGCTTGAGAGAATAGATGTGCGAGTCGGCACGATCAAACTCGTGGAGAACGTTGAAGGTTCCGACAGACTTGTCGAGCTCACGGTCAATTTTGGGGACCGAATGCGAAGCATACTTGTTAGCATGAAGAAGGAACGCACCAATCCGAAGGAGATAGAAGGGAAACAGGCACTGTTCGTTGTCAATCTAGAGCCAAAGACGATGATGGGCAGAACCTCAGAGGGAATGCTCTTCGATATTGGCTATTCGGATGGAATCACCCCGGTGCTGGCCGTGCCAGAGAAGCCTGTGCCTCCGGGGACGCGGGCAGGATGATTGAAGGTGAACAGACTGGCGGGGTTTGAGGACAGGATTCTGTGCTGCTTGAGTGCACTGACTGCCTAGCCTGTTCTCAAGATTAATCTATCACCTGTCGCCTGGACGATGCCGAGATTCCAAAAGGCAATGCCGACACCTAACCGCGTCAGGAGCTAGGCCTTCGAAGAGCGCTCTAGCGAAGGAACGTTATAAATACAGAATAGGGCAATCTACGACGACAGAACCATCAAGCGGGTTCAGGGGGGCAGCAGATGTTAATTGCTGGCTCTGTGTTGAGCCCTGCTTCACGTTCGATAGGAGGGAGAAAGTGGGAAGTGCTTCGGAAGAACAGAAGGCTGAGACAATCCAGCCGGCCGGTGCGCCTGCTAGACCAAAGAGCAAGGCAATGCTCGCGATTGTGATTGTGGTAATACTCATAATTGCGGCAATTGCCGGGGCGTGGGCAGCTGGATTGTTCAAGGCAAAGGAGGAGAAGGTTCTCGTAATTGCGATGAGCTCCGACGTGGAGACCATGGACCCTGCGAAGACGAGCGCGATGTATGGTCCGCCAGGCATGATCTACGAGACACTGATTGCCAGAGACAAGAGCGGTGATTACGTCGCCGGGCTTGCTGAGCATTGGTGGCTCAACAATACAAGGGGGACGGGGTATCCATACAATGCAACATTCGACATCACGCTCAAGCAGGGCGTGAAGTTCCATGACGGGCTGGCGTTCAATTCGGACGCGGTGAGAAGGGTCATAGACTACTACGCACAGGAGGACAGCTGGGTCCAGTACGAGTTCTGGTGCATCTTCGGCTGCCAGAATAAGACGGGCTGGCCGGATGCGGGCATCTGGTGCAAGGACGACTATCACATGACCCTTAACCTGACCTGGGCCGATGTCGCTCTTGTGTTCAACCTGTCGCACCTATATGGCTCTATGATGGGGCCGGATGCGCTGGATGAGGAAGGTCTTGAGTTCTATGGTACTGTTGGACATAAGGTCATTGGTACGGGTCCGTTCATGCTTGAGGAGTGGATTGGTGGCGACCACGTGACCCTCGTCAAGAACCCGGACTACGACTGGGGGGCAGAATGGTACACGAACAAGGGACCCGCCAAGATAGACAAGATCATATACAGGATAATCCCGGACCAGGCAGCGAGGTTTGCAGGGTTCGAGAGCGGAGCGATTGACATCCTCCAGCAAGTGCCACCTGCAAAGGTAGAAACATACATGGACGACCCCGATCTGACGGTCATAACGGGGCCCGGGCAGGGAACCGGCCATGTGGATTTCAACTGCAACAAGACACCGTGGACAAACCCTGACCTGAGAAGGGCATTTGGTTTTGCCATCAACAGAACCCAGATACTCCAGACCGTTTGGCACGGGATTGGAGAGGAGGGAGTGAACATTCTCTCCCCAATCATGCCGGAGTCCACGAAGGTGCCCGCGATCTACAACTACAGCTACGACCCCGATAAGGCAAGTGATCTGTTCTTGGCAGCAGGTTGGGAGGACACTGATGACGACGGGTGGCTCGAGAACTCCACTGGCGACGAGTTGGAGCTACGCCTCTGGACTACGAACAAGGGAGAGGACGTCGCGATGTCGGAGATACTGCTCACACAATTCGAAGCCGCCGGAGTGCACGTCACGCTGACTCAGTATGCAGAGACAGATCTCAGAGGCAGGGCCAGTGAGGGGCTCCACGATGCCATCCTGTTCTGGTATTCGTGGCCGAGGGCAGAGATACTCGACTGGCACTTCGGCACCTGGGCGGCAGGCGGTTCGGGCCTCGCCTGGTACATGGACGATGTCTTCGACGGCTACGTCACCAACTGGACCTATGCGGAGACCGAGGAGCAATTCTCGGACAACGCCACAGCAGGACACATCAGGTTGCTTACGCAGGGACCTCGGATTCCGATCATATTCTGGCACCAGATCTTTGCGATACACAACTATGTGACGGGGTGGTATGTTCACCCGCTAGGACAGGAGCAGGTCATAGACATTGTGGATGTCGATATCGAGAAGTAGTGCAAAACCCAGCAAACCCTTTCCAATTTCATCTCATCGATTGAGGTCAACAGGAGCACACGGAGCACAAGCAGTCATGTCAGGGTACGGGGGACCATGACGGGAGGTCGCCCATGGCGGATTTAGCGTCGTACGTCATCAGGAAGATTCTGTTGGCCATCCCGGTCATAATACTAGCTACATTCATCGTTTTCTTGATGCTCTATCTCACCCCCGGTGACCCTATCGTAGCCATCGCTCCTCCTCACGCTTCCCAGGAGGACCTGCAGAAGCTCCGCGAGAAGTACGGATTTGACGAACCATTCATTGTCCAGTATTGGAAGTTCCTCTCGCGGCTTGTGCAGGGCGATCTTGGGCAATCGGTCGGGCGCGCTACTCTCCATATGGATGTTAGCACCCTGCTCCTGCAGAGACTGCCTAGGACGTTGGAGCTCATGGCGATAGGTCTGACCATATCCTACTCCATAGGCATCCCATTAGGTGTGTTATCCGCACGGAAACAGAACTCGCTGAGAGACAGAAGCGTGATGGTTTTCACGCTTGTCGCATATGCCATGCCCTCATTCTGGCTGGGCATCCTGCTCATGCTGCTCCTTTCGGTCTATCTTGGCTTCCTGCCGGCGGAAGGAACGGTAGGCGGCTTCAGCAGCATTATCCTCCCCGCGTTGACCCTGGGATTGGGGAACGCTGCCCTAACGACGCGGATGATGAGATCGAGCATGCTGGAAGTCGCGAGACAGGATTACATCACTCAGCTGCGATCGAGGGGCCTCCCAGAAAGGGAGGTGATCTTCAGGCATGCGCTGAAGAATGCCATCCTCCCAGTAATCACGGTGATCGGTCTTGACATAGGCTGGTTCGTCGCAGGAGCTGTGGTCGTCGAGACCGTATTCTCCTGGCCTGGGATAGGCATGCTCATAACAACATCCATTACCAACCACGATTTCCCGACCGTCCAGGGATGCATACTTGTCCTGGCCTTTTTCGTCGTGCTCGGCAACTTGCTGGCGGATGTTCTCTACGCGTTCGTTGACCCGAGGGTGAGGCTCGGATGAGGTTTCGCAAAGTACTGAGCGACAGACTGATTGGCTGGAAGATGGCAGGTGGGTTCAAACAGTCATTCCTGGACATCGCCCAGAGAAGCGCAAGAAATGCCATGTTTGCCACAGGCTTAGCCATTATCATTGTCATGGTCATGCTGGCCGTTCTCGCTCCGATTCTCCCGCTTGCGGACCCGACCCCAAGCCAACTGGACCCCGAGGAAAAGATCCTGCCCCCATCCTCGGATCATTGGTTCGGCACCGATGAGCTGGGCCGTGATGTTTTCAGCCGAGTAATCTGGGGCTCAAGAGTATCACTGACGGTCGCCACTATGGCGGTCTTCGTCTCATTGATGATCGGAGTCATGTTGGGGCTGACTGCAGGCTACTTCGGTGGCAAAGTGGACTACCTCATCGCAGGTACCATAGACCTTTTTTGGACCTTTCCCGCTTTTCTGCTCGCGCTCGCATTTGCGGCAGCCCTCGGTCCGAGTCTCACGAATGTGATACTGGCAATCTCTATCTCCTATTGGGCCGGGTTTGCGAGGCTCATGCGCGGTCAGGCGCTCACCGTAAGGGAGAGGCTGTTCGTCGAAGCGAGCAGAGCCCTTGGCGCTAGGAACGTCAGAATAATGTTCACGCACGTCCTGCCGAACTGTCTCGCTCCTCTCATCGTTTGGGCATCAATTGGGGTCGCCGACGCGATCACGATCGAGAGCAGCCTGAGCTTCCTCGGGGTGGGCACACAGCCGCCCACTCCTAGCTGGGGGTACATGTTGTACCGCGGGATGCCATACCTTGAGGAAGCTTCTTGGATCGCGACGTTTCCGGGCGTGATCTTGTTGCTCACGATTCTCGGATTCAATCTGTTTGGAGATGGACTGCGGGATGTGCTCGATCCGCGGATGAAGGGGCTGAGAAGATGACGTCGGGGAAAAAGCCCGTCCTCGAGATCAGAGGCCTGCGGACACAGTTCTTTCTTCACGAAGGG
>Ga0315312_1002044_pt1 | contig 14479 bp, 12 predicted proteins | sample TDP7_MG_FD_203629 | JGI IMG/M metagenome (GOLD analysis project Ga0315312, IMG submission 203629) | Freshwater sediment microbial communities from Lake Towuti, South Sulawesi, Indonesia - TDP7 | ecosystem: Environmental > Aquatic > Freshwater > Lake > Sediment | place: Indonesia: South Sulawesi... | reverse complement strand
CTGAGCTTTGCGGCACTGAGGAACAGAAAGGAAGCCGGAAGTCTCAGAACATGGATGATACTTCTAATCCTCTCAGTAGCAGCTGGCATATCGCTGGCTGAAGCAAGCCTAAAGTGGTATACCCTCTTTCAGTGACTCCATTTCAACCCTTTTCCTGCGGGTTCCGGCCTCCATGAGTATCGTTGAGCTGGTCTCAGAATGAGTATTCGAAGCTATTTTGAAGTCACTAAGCCCAAAACTGTTGCCCTGCTTGTCTTCACGTCCCTTGTTGCCATGGTTATTGCTTCACGCTTGAAGGGAACAGAATTGACATCAGAGCTTCTGCTTTCCGGTCTGATAGCCATAACCGCCGGTTGCGCCGGATGTAACGCGGTTACCTGTTACCTTGACCGAGATATCGACGCGCTCATGATGAGGACCCGAACCCGGCCTCTGCCTTCAGGCAAGATTTCTCCGCCCTATAGGGCGCTGTGGCTCGGTTCCATATTGATAGTGATATCTCTGGTGCTAAGCTTGATTCGGAACTTCCTTTCTTTTGCTTTGTTGGCTTTGGGAGTGTTTGACAACGTCATCGTCTATAGTTTGCTTTTGAAGAGGAGAAATCCTCTAAACATACTTTTGGGCGGAATCAGCGGTGGTTTGGTTGTTGCCTTTGGCTGGGCCTACATCGCCGAAAGCCTCAGTTTGACCGCCATCGTGATGGCTGCTTTGGTTGTTCTCTGGATACCTAACCATATCTGGAGCCTAGTTCTTTATCATCGTGAAGATTATGAAGTAGCAAGGATTCCAATGTTGCCCATCGTTGTGGAAGAGGAAGAAGCAGTGAGGTGCATCGCGTTGATGTCGGTTCTCCTAGTCGTGTTCTCAGTGTTGCCTTTCATCTTAGGAATATTTAGCTTTCCTTACCTAGCTGTTGCCGGTATTCTCGGCGCTCCTTTGCTGGCCCTAGGCTTGCTACTATTCATACGCCCCTCAAAGAGGAATGCGTGGCGAGTCTTCAAGTTTTCAAGCCCATATCTAGCAGCAGTCTTCTTGGCGATGATGATTGACGTTCTTCTTTTCTCCAAATGGTGATAATTTCTATTGGCAGAAGACAGATCTGGAGGAATGGTTGACGGTTTGGGCGACGTAAATACCAGCAGAAAGCGAAATGCAGGAGAGAGCACGCGACGGATCGCTCTGATTGCAGTCTGCGGCGTCGCGGTATTCATTTCCAAGGTCTTCCTCCCCACGCCTCTGGATAAGATGACGGTCGCCGTACAAGCCCTTTTTCTGACTTTGGGCTCGCTTTTGTCGAAGCGGCTCGGCGCCACCTCCGTAGCAGCTGTAGGAGCAGCATTAACAGTCCTCTTACGACCTTCCTTTGCTCCACTGACGATGGCTTTCGCTTTGACCTATGGCCTCCTAACCGACGGGTTCATCTTCGTCTTCCGGGTAAGGTATCTGGGCGGCGAGGTGAGAGCACGAAGGCTAGCAGCTGCCGTGACCCTGAGCACGACCGTAACTGGGCTGGCCAGCTATTTCGTGACAACTCATATCTTGGTCTTGCTTCCGAGAAACCCCACTCTGGAAATCCTCATTCTGGTGACGGGCGCAGCGAGCGGACTTTTTGGTGGTTTCCTCGCCGCCTTGGTATGGAAGAGGGCGCTCCGGCATATGACAGACTTGAGAGCCTCAGAGAAGGCCACGGAACCCAGAAAGTGATTGCCCTTACTAGCCTACCATATTCACCATTCTGGTACTATTCTAGCCATTCGCATGCATGTTCGCAGTAGGGATCGCCCTTCCCCATGCAAGTCGAACGGCTCATTTCAACCCGCTTGCCCATCGCTTTAGATATCCCTTCGTGAAAGCTTTCGTGAAGTACGTCGCACATGATTTCCGGCATCTTCACGGCCAACTCAAAGAAGAGACAGTTGTGCAGCCTGTACGTGATTTTCTTGTTGCTGATCTCTACGACTTCCGGCTCTGCACCAGCTTCTTTGAGGTACTTGTTAATGAAGAAGTCCTCGTAGACTTTAGGTGACCATTCTCGTATCTCGTTCTCCAACTCGAGTTTCCTTATCGTGCCCACACCCATCTCTGCTCCGACCTTCCTAAGCATCTTCTCGGTCCGATCTAAGCCAAGCATGGTTCGCATGGTGGTTATCAAGAAGTTGGAGAGCAGTAAGTAGTGGCGCCTTGGAAAGCCAACGGTCTGCGGCTCCTTGGATATTCTGTAGTAGACCTTGGGTCTCCCAATGGTTCCCGTTCTCTCCTCATATGAGTCGACAAAACCCGCCTCCTCCAACGCCCGCAGGTGGTGTCTAACTGTGATTGGCTGGAGGCTTACCACTTGCGAGATCTCTTCGATGCTGTGGGGCTTCCTGTACAGTACTCTCAGTATTTCAAGCCTTGGCTTGCTCGCCAAAGCTTGATAGGCTTCCGCTTCGCCCAATGTTTTCGCCTCACGTCACGATCAGCAAGATGAGTTGTTGCTTCCTATTAATTTTATCTTTTTATTAATATCTTCTTTCCGACGCTTGAGCCGTCTAATAGGAAGAGCGACGCCTATTCGATCCTACGGGATTCAGCCGTATTGGTCACAAACCGAGAATAGCATCGATAAGGTATCCCGCAGTGAGCAATGAACCTGAAAACAAGTGTACGAGTATCGTGGACGCGTTCGCAGACACCATCTTGAAGGGCTCGTCATAGTATTTCCGAGTCACTCTGGCAGAACTCAGGGCAATGGGTGCGGTGATCAGAGCGATGAGTGAGTATGTAGGCATGAGCCCTAGGCCGACTCCCAAGACTATGATCGCATAGGCCGCTGCCATGAGCACCGCGTATGTGTCGGCAGCCTTTCTTCTCCCGAGTCGGACTACAAGGGTGTTTTTCCCCACAGATTTGTCGGCGACATAGTCTGGGATCTCGTTGACCCATAGCACGCTCGCGATGAGTATCCCCACTGGGAACGATGCTACCAAAGGCTCAATTGTGAGGGTTTGAACTTGTGCATAGTAGCTCCCCATTGCCATAAGGGGACCGAAGTTAAGGCCTACTAGAAGTTCGCCGACACCTTTGGGCGCCAGATGTCTTACGTAGAAGTAGCTCGAAAGGACACCGATCAGTCCGAGGAGAAGGATAATCCATCCAGTCATATAAGCGAGAAAAAAGCCGATAGAACCTCCCAGCCCGAACGAAAGTAGGGCAGCCGCGTAGACATCACGTTGCCTAAGGACTCCGTCTGGAAGCAGTCTACTTCCCCCGAAGAAGGGTGCCCAGAACTCCTTATACGCAGGATGGAGATCACATCCGCTTTCAAAATCAAAGTAGTCGTTAATCATATTCGCCCCAGCGTGAAGACAAAGCGCGGCCATCAATGTCAGCATGAAACGGGTTGCGTCAAAGAGACCGAATCTGTGCCAAGCCACAGTGGCTCCGAGCAGCACTGGTACTATAGTAGCAGTAAAGAAGGGAGCTCTCAGTTCTTTGATCCAAACAAGTGGTTTGGCTAAGGGTCTGCTTGGATCTGCTTGGTGTTCCAACCGCATCCCACTATCCAATCAGAGATTCTGCCATTTTGACTAGGCAAGATTTGGAGTTGCTGTTCTTGAGGAGCCTTATGCTTTCAATGGATTTGCGCACGTATTCCAGAACCTTTTCCTCACAGTAGGTCATGGAGCCGGCTTCTCCAAGAATTCTCTGAATCCTCCCAGCGGCTGCAAGACTTAAGCTATCTCTTGGTCCAAACAGGAGTTGCAGATCATGCTTTAGCTGCCCTTTTTCCGCTGAACCGCAAGTCTGATATAAGTTGATCAATGGGAGAGTCAGACGAGGGCTCCTCAAATCAGGCGGGATAGTCCCTACAGAGGAGTCAAGATCAAGAAGATCGTCTTTCAGCTGATAGGCGATTCCAAAGTTCTCCCCGAATTCAGAAAGATAATGTACCTCTAAAGGTGTGCCGCCTGCAGCAAACGCTCCGCAATAGGACGCAGCTCTGAAGAGTGAAGCAGATTTGCCCAAGATCTTTCTGAAGTACCACTCCTCTGACACGGTCTCCAAGGAGAAAGACATGTCCTCGTGTTCGCCATCACAGAGCTCAAGTGCACTTCGCGCAACCGTCTTCAACATGTGCTCACCGTACTCCGAGGCAAGGTCAACAGCGAGAGCGATCAAAGCGTCTCCGGTCAGGATGGCGTCGTTCACGGACCATTTTCTGTGAAGTGTGACTCTGCCTCTGCGTACCTCGTCCTGGTCAATTATGTCGTCATGAATCAGAGTGGCCGTGTGTATCAACTCGAAGGCCAAGGCAAGGGGCATGACCTTGTCTCGACTTCCACCAACGCTTTCCGCTGACAAGATAAGCAGCAATGGCCGAAACCTCTTCCCTTCGGATAAGACTACATACTCAATCTGAGGATGAAGCCTCAACTCGGAGAGTTCCGAAACCAATTTCGCCAGCTCAGCTTCGACTTGGCTCTTCAACCGTGTAGCGTATTGGCTGGAATAGCCGCCTCCCTCGCTTTCAGTCGAGTATTCTTGCTTCATTCGGATCCCGTTAAGGCCCTTTCTTCTTACTCCGTTCGCTTCTGCTCTGCTTTCTCCCGCTAGTACCTAAGACTCCGGAAAGCTGTTACTTCCGAATACCAGTTACTAGCTAAATCCGATCTAGGGGGTTAAGAGGGCGGTTTGAGATGTCCATAGGTGGTATTCGCTGCAAAGTAAACCCAAGCTAGCGCAAACAAGAAGGCGAAGATCGCAAAGAACAGTCTTAGCCACTTGTTGTCTACATGGGTGGCTGGGACCGAAAGAAATGCCGCTGCGGCCGGCGCGACATACAGCAAAGCACTTAGGAGTGGGTCCCTAGTGAGGTTGTAGTTCAATATCGAATAGGCATCAACGGCAAGATAGACGCCTAAAACGACGGCAAAATACGAAACCGGCTTCAAACTCCGGTTAAGGAACAATGCCACCGATCCTGCTAGGAGTACAAGGCCTCCAAGAGCAGCAACGCCGCCGAAGAGTATGTTGTAGACACCTCCTGCCATAGCCCCATAGGGCCAGGTGAGACTGATAGCCATTCCTGTGATAAAGAGGTAAAGTCCTCCGGTCCCTATCCCGATTGCCAGTGCCGAAGTCAGGCTTTTGCCTTTCTCTTCCACGGAATCTGAAGATGCCTTGTAAGGGACCTTTAGCGCGGCCACGCCCAATAGAACCCCACTTGCTGCAATGCTCCACATCATGCTGTCCAGGTAGTCGAATGATAGTACCATTCAATCGTCTCCTGCTCATCCTTTTTATAATAGTTCTTATAAATATGTTCCTAATATAAGGCTTTCCATTCCTATTGCAGGAAGCCTGGCCCCTTTGAGAATGGATTTTACGCACCTGCTCAACTAACTGCCCTTTGTAGCAAGTCAGAGGAGATGGCAACGGGTCCTTTGTGGCCTGCGCCTTCCTTGGTGGCTCCCAACCTTTGGCATGCCCGTTTTTCGAGGGTCGTGGAAGAATCACAGAACGTCCCGATTTTCCTAGCCTCGCTTGGGCTTATATGCGGACTCTCGATTTTCTGAGGGTTTCAAGGGAGATGCAGGTGTGGATGCCGATCACACCCGATATGGTTCTTATCTTGGCGATGAAATCGTTGAGAGCGCTCATGTCGCCGAAGGTAACCTTCAGGAAAACGCCGCACCTTCCGCTTAGATTGTATGACTCAATTACTTCATCAAGGTTCACCACTCTCCTAATCACTTCGTCCGCATGCTTCAGGCTGGGGTAGACCGTTACGAAAGCGGTGATCGTTCTGCCCAACGTCGCTTCATTCACCTCAATCGTGAAGCGTTCAATGACGTTTCTGTCCAGCAGCCGAATGACCCTCTTGCGCGCGGTCGACTCTTCAATCCCCAACGTCTGCCCCAGTTGCCTGTAGGAGACTCTGCCATTGTCCTCGAGTACTCTCAATATCCGTTGATCGAGCTCGTCTATTTTTAACACCCTACATTCCTTCTGAATTATGCGATTCTTACTATGTTTCGCAGGATTCATATCAGACTTTTCTATCTTTTTTTTAACATAAATGATATCAACCTCATGGCATAAGAATCTTGTGCTTCCTGAGGCACTAGAGTCCAAGTTATCCCATGATTCGGCAATGTGCGTTGGAGGAACCTTCACGGCTCATTATGCAGAGTCTCCAGTGAGCTCCGGAGAACAACAGACTCAAAGCAAGTCTTCTATGCCACGAGGAAGGGTTAACGATCATGTTGGAACCTTTTTATGCCGAAGATCATCAAGATGTAGTCTGAAGGAACCTTTGCCCCGAGAGCGGTGAGGAAAGCGTTTGAAGAAGGATCTTTACGAGCATGGCTTCGTTGCTGGTGAATCTAAGATTCACCTAAAGAGCGACAGCAGAAAAGCCATCCTGCAGGCCGTCTTGGAAATGAGACTTCACAGGAAAGAGCTCCTCAAATACATAAGACAGAACCCGGAGTTTCAATATGCTTTGGAACCCATAGACGCCTTGCCCGAAGCCCCGAAGATCGTTCGGGTCATGATTGACGCTTCCACCGCAGCCAAGGTTGGGCCAATGGCTTCTGTCGCTGGCGCCTTGGCAGACCTCGGAATGGAAGCCATGCTAAGAAGCGGGGCAAAGACGGCTGTCGTTGAGGATGGCGGCGAAATAGCCGCCTTCACAAACCAGCCTATCATAGTCTCACTGTGGTCAGGTAGCGCTGAGCTTTCAGGCAGAATCGCCTTCCAGATATTGAGAGAAGACTGCCCAGTAGGCATAGCCACAAGTTCAAGTAAGACTGGTCACGCGTTAAGCTTCGGTGAAGCCGACTCAGTCACTGTCGTAGCCTCAAGCGCTTCTCTAGCCGACGCGGCAGCCACGGCGATCTGCAACTCTGTTGTGGGAACGAACGTTAAGAAGTCGGTCGAACAGGGGCTGAAAAGGGCTAAGACAATAGAACGTGTTAGGGGCGTCATCATAGTCCGAGAGGGGCGCACGGGTCTATGGGGAAGGCTGCCGAAGATTGTTCGAGTGAAATGAGGAAAACTGTAAGAGGTGCTCGGTCTGAAGGTGCAAAGTCAAATGGCGTTGGATATTTCAGGTGCTTTCGGATAGGAACCCAAGACCTTCACGAAGACTGCTTTGTTTCTTAGGCCTTCTATAGCTTCTGCGCAGCGTTTCTCGCTTCTATGTCCCTCGAAGTCTAGGTAGAAGTTGTATTCCCAAGGTCTTCGTTTTGTCGGTCTCGACTCAATTTTTGTGAGGTTTATGCCTCTCTCCGCGAACTCTCCGAGAACCTGGTAGAGCGCGCCCGGCAGATGCCTCGTAGAAAAAATCACTGACGTCTTATCGTTGCCAGAGGAGGGAGCATCCGTCTTAGATAGGACGAAGAAACGCGTGTAGTTGTTTAGATTGTCAGATACGTCTTCAGCCAAAACGCTCATCTCGTAGATTCCAGCCGCTCTCTTTCCAGCCACTGCACCCGCATCCATCAACCTTTTCTCTTTAATCATCTTGACGCTGCCAGCTGTGTCGTAGGTCGACATCATCTCGCAGTTCAAACCTTCCAGAAAGCTTCTGCACTGTTCCAGTGCTTGGGGATGCGAGTAGATAACCTTGATATCATTGAGGTTTGCGCCTGGGTTGGCTATCAAGCAGTGGGCAATCTTAAGCACGATTTCGCCGCAGACCTTGTGGTCGTATTTCAGGAATAGATCGTAAACTTGGTTGACGCTTCCTTCAATCGAGTTCTCTATAGGAACCACGCCAAACTCGGTCTCGCCGGTCTCGATGCTTCTGAAGACGTCAGAGAACCTTCTGCACGGAACTGGCTGAGATGGACAACCAAAGAAAGAGAGAACCGCGCTCTCACTGTAGGCTCCCGGCTCGCCTTGATAAGCAACCCTGACAGCTTTTTCATTTTCCATAGGCTGCAACCCTGACTAGGCTCTTCCCTTTCTGTCTCGTGGCATTAATATTTTTTGGTAGAAAGCTGCTGGAAGTGTCTCGACGTTCAAGGAGGAATCTCAACATTCATTCGGAGTGAGCCTGATAAGAAGGTCTGCTTGATGGCGGCGGAGCATGTTGAAGGGAGATTCCAATCCAGCGTTCACAGATGACCTTAGCGTCTGCACATGCCTGAGCAAAGAAGAAAGGGATGGGGAAATCATTTTTGGGTTCTGTTAGCGTACCGTTGGTTGTTTATATGGAGATTCATGTTTACAATTTTGAAACTTCGGACAAAGTCGATCCACTTATAAATTTCATATCGGAATAAAACACATGCCGAACAGGGATTTTGTGGGCGTAATAATTGAGGAAAGTCTTGAGAATAAATCTGTCCTAAGGTAAGTGAAGATTCTCTCAACGGAGATAGAAAAGGTTACAGAGAAACATCAAACTCCATGGCTTTCTCAATGATTCGGGCATTAATGTTTGACAAATTCTAGGAAGCGTCTTCAAAGAAAAAGGGAGTTTGGGTGTTCAGGTTTTAGGTCTTCTCATCTTCAATGCAAAAGCTGCTTCAACTACAGCAAGAGCTGCGACTACTACCACTATCAGATAGATCCATGGAAATGGCTGGGTCATTGCGATGATTTGCGTTGTTATTTGTCCAGCTAAGACTGTCCCCGTCCATGTGGTGTCTGGATAGCCGGATTTGGTCAGCTTAATTGTATAAGAGCCTTTCAGAATGCCAATGAAAGCAACAAACCCATCAGCGTCGGTGGTTCCGCTTAGAGCTGTCTGACCGCTGGGCTGGGATGTTGAAACTACGGTTACGTCGTCTATGGGGTTACCCTCAGCATCTTTTGCATAGATGTTGAGGGCAAGAGGCTCCACCGTCACCTGTGTCTTTCCTGATCCACTGTCTCCGGCTTTTGACGCTAACGCATTTATGCTGCATATAATCTCGGTGGTTATGTCTGGAGCTGTATATGTAGCTGTGTAAGTTCCGTTGGCATGGTCTGTTACAGTGGAGAAGGTTCCGCCCTGACCGGATGAAAGGCTGACCGTTGCCCCTGTGATAAGTGTTTCTCCGCTTATGACAAAAACTCCAATTGTTGATGTTCCGCCTGAGTAAATTGTGGCTGGATTCGCCACAGTTGGGACCATAAGGGGCGGCACTCTGCTGCTTAGATCAAAATTGGTCTCCTTTAGAGTGAGGGAATAGGTTGTCGTGATGGAATACTCATTGTTGTTATAGTACCATTCTTCACTGGTTACTATGCCCGAGCCCTTGTGCAAGGTGACATCCTTCCACTCGGTCTCTATTGGAGTGTACCCCTCAGCAGGGGCGGTCTTATAATGAAACGTAATGTATTCAGCGCTTTCTCTAATATCTGTCCAATCAGTATTTGATTCAATCCTATCTTTCAGGGTCTGCCCCTCCGAATAAATGGGGAAAATGAGCACCTCACGATATTCCCCATGAGGGGGTGTTACTGGGTGAGTCACCGTTGCCCAGTAATACCTATATGGTGGCAAAACGAGATTGAGTCCGTATGGGACGTCATCGAAATAATCGAAATCTTCGTGATATTTTTCTGGTGACCTTATAAGGACTGCCAAGTTGTCGTCTGTGATTTGGACTATTTCCATTACTATTGTTAAGGAACCCTCCTTGTGGCCCATGCCTCCCCCCACATATCCTGTGAATGTTTCCCAGCTCGACTCCCACGATATGATATCTCCTGGCTTAACACCCCAAACAACCTCACCAGTAAAGTCCACGGATGGAGGTGGTGAAGGTTGAGTTGATCCTGGAAGAACGTTGAATAAGTTGTCAACAAATTTCTGTGTGCAGTCATTTAGTGTAGATTGAGCCAGTGTATCCATGTCAGGCTGTTCGGTAGGACAAAAGATGAAGACCACAAATTGGCCTCGGTGAAGCATCACCTGCACAGCACTAAATCTATCGAAAATGCGTCCATAGTAGAATTCTCCATAATGCTGATTGCCAAACGCCGCTGTAGCATTTTCTGTACATTCATATTCATAAATCTCCACATAGACCGTTTTCCCACTTTGGGTGTTGGTGTACTCCAATAGCAGGAAATTTTCAGGCGGAATGTAGGATGGGGTGACAAACATTTTGACCCCGCCGCTGTACACCCAGTACCCCGCGGACAAATAATTATCGCCGTACGGTATATTGATCGACTTAAGGTATGCGCGCCACTCGTCATAGGTATAGGCGTACCTCACTCCGTCGTATCCTTGTAGTTCGACCGCTAAGTCGGTTATGTCAACCGGGTCGTTCCCCTCAGAACTGGTGGTTGCAACTGCAACGTGAACAGAGTTAAGGCTTGAAACCAACATCGCAGTCATCAGCCAAAGCATAAGCCAAGCTTTGACTGCCCTAATGCCAACTTGTTCCACCTCAACACATCTCCAACCTGCTTAAAAGAATTTTCAGAATAAAACGCTATCATACAGTAATAGATTTGAGTATTAATCTTTTTCCCGACTCGGCACTGTAAACTTATTTGTCATGCCCGGTTCAAGGTTTAAAAGCGTTTAACAATATGGGTCTCTTTGAGTCGTTCTCAACTGCAAAAGCGGTTCAAACTAGACTCCTCAAAGTTATCCTGTTTAGATCCAGATCGATGCCAACAGAACATACGAGAGGAATAGGCTTGTTCAAGTTCGAGAAAGAAGGTTGTCTATGAGATTGCCTGTGAAGGCGGGCGGCAAGATTGGCGAAAACCCCACAGTCATGATTGGCAGTATGGCGTCCCTTTAACCTTGTAGATTATCAGGAGCACCTTCAAAATAGCCTACAAAGAAGTCACATGGAAAACCCCGACAAATACCCAAAATAGTATGCGAAATAGTTGTCCCAAATATGGCTTGGGTTAGGTTAACAGCCATGCACCAGCTACCCAGATGACGAACATAAGTGACGAAAGCCCAAGAACGAGTTCTCCATGTTTCTTGCAGATTGGATCTTTCCTCGAACTCAGATAGACCCCGATGAACATGCCAACGAGACCTCCCAAAAACGCAAAAACGTATCCCAACACTACGAGCATATTCATGGGAGACTGGGACGGAAGTGGCGGAATAGATAACGTAAGTGGCCGTTGAGAGACAGGCTGCTGTTCGGGAGGTGGCGATGTAGGTGGCGACTGCTGTGTGGAAGTTAGAGCCCCGCAATTACTACAGAACTTGGCATCAGCCGCTATTTCTTTCCCACAATTCCTACAGAACGGCATCCTTTCACATTCCCTTCTCGCGAATATCCTAATAACGCTTTAGCGGTTCTATAATATATAACACTTTATATTAAAAGCAATTTCATGAATGGTATAGCTGGTTCTGATGGACGAAATGCCGAAGGATAGAGTTGAGGAGATTCAACTAGAGTTGAAGATAGAGTGGCTAAAACGAGCATAAGCGATAAAGCCAGGCAATATGGTATCTCTATCGGAGTACCGGAATATTAGGTTGATTTTCACCCTGAAGTCAAGAAACGGGAAAGGCAGGTATAGCTATTCCAACTTCTTTCCCTTTCTAGAAACAAATCTAGACAATATTCTCTAGGCAAGTATGAGAAAACGGACAAATCGTTAACGCGTGCTTCACATGTTTCCTATCGAAGTCTTCAATATGATATTGGTTCGTTTCGGCTCTGGAGGATGCAAATTACGAAAATCGTATTTTTTCAACGAAAACCTTAAATTCCCATTCTGTATTCTTAAGTCGACACGATTGAAGGTGTGGGTGTTTGCATAAGGTTCCGGTGGCGATGGCTACTCAGCATGCTGATTCTGCTGCGAAACGTGTAGCCGTGAGAGACGAGGTTGAAGAAGCGGTTCTTTCCTTCAGGAAGGATGGTTTCGACTGTGACGAGTACCTTGTGGACTATATGGGGAAACTGACTCCCTACCACCAGATCGGGCAGATCGTCAAGAAGATCCGTGAAGAAACCAGTTTTGTGCCCGGGGCGGATATCTTCGTCACGCCGAGGATGGTCAGCTCCTTCGAGGAGGAACCGTTTAGGCAGCTGATGACGATAGCAGCTATAGTCGAGGGCATAAAGTACTGCAAGGACAACTTCGGCGAGCAAGGCATAGCCGAGGTTGTTCAAGCCGCCGTAACGACGACTGAGGAGTTGAAGAACTGCAAGGTGAGGTGTGAAGACCTCCTTAGGCTTTTTGGCAAGCATCTTAAGATGAAGACCGAGGACATGGAGATGAGGATCATCCCGCTCTTCGGCGGATTGGCGGAACATCTGTCCATGGAACGGGTTCTCGCGCCGCTTATCAAAGAGGTCGGCGTCGAAGGATATGCCCGAGTGTTCATCGGCAAATCTGAAGCCGCCCTACTCTACGGGCATGTGGCTTCTGCCCTCTCCTGCAAAGCAGCGATTGCCGGATGCGGGAAGGCTGAGGGAAAGTCTGGTGTAAGGATTTGCCCAATTCTCGGCTGCGGCGCTTTGCCCTTCAGGGGACACATGACTTTGGACAATGCGGACAACTTCTTAAGGGAATACCAAGGCGCTCGCACATACACCATTCAGTCGGGTTTGAGGTATGACCATGGAGCCGAGCAGACGAGGGCGTTGATCGGGAAGATGAGGGAGGCTGTTGGCCGTCCGCCTCTGGAATACGAGGAGGATCAGCTCAAAGAGATGGAGCGGATGATCTTCATTTTTGCCAAGAATTACCTCCTTGAGCTCTCCGAGATAGCTGAGAAGATTTCGCTCATAGCAGATTACATACCCGACCAGAGGGAAAGGCTTCTGAATGTTGAGGAGGTAGCCTATTACCGGGAGCTGACAAACGTTGAGAGCATACTTAGGCTGTGCCCCGACAAGGAGGTTAAGAAGAGCATAATGGCCTACGCCTATACAGCGTTCCGCAGACCTCCCAGGTGGGTGAGGTTTGTCGCATCAGCCTATACCTGCGGGCTGCCGCCTGAATTCGTCGGTTTAGGAACCGCCTTGAAGGAGATTAAAGAGACCATGGGAGAAAAAGCCATCGACGGACTCTTGGACGTGATTTATCCTTCGTTGCAGGCTGACGTTAAGTTCGCGTCGGCCTTCCTAGACAGAAGCCTTGACAGCAACATTCTGTTGACGCCTAGACTGCTGAAGAGCATTGAGGATCTGAATGGCTTCCTCGAGTTGGAGGAGCCTGATGGACGATATCTCATACTCAGCAGATTGGCCTCAGCCTACATCAAGGATATGCTCAGAGGAAAGACATCGAAGGGCAAGAGGTTGGCTATTCTGATTGAGAAGGGAGAGGTCGCCGAGTACCTTAACGGAGCGACTAAGGAGAACTTGGCTGAGATGATTCTCGACCTGGGGAGGATTAGGAAATCTCTCGCTTGATCTGTAAGGGGTGAAAGCTGAAAGATGGGCAGCTATTGCATAACCAGATTCCCGGGTAGGGTGAACTACTATTCGCCTAAGTGTCCGATGAGAATCTCTGAGGATGCAAGGGACGAGCTTGTCGAGTACTGCAAGAAGTCTGTAAGGTACGTTGACAACGCCTATTTCAACGGTTTGAACGTGAGGCTTTATACGAACATAGACCACGTCTATGATTTCTGGCGGGACAACTGGTGGTCGTACGCGCATAACATCACGCCTCACGGCCAGGTCTACACGATCGACGACGGTGGAAAGATCAAGATAAGAGACTACTATGACGGACCCATGCAGAATCCAGACATAAACGCTGGTGGGCTGTATAGCACTGAGACCAAGACCGCGATCATATTGAACCAGGACTATTACGGGCATACGAAGCCTTCGGGTCTTGGAATTGCGGCTGATGTATTTGAGGATCAGTTTGACATTCTCTCGGTTCACGGCGCCTCAGGAGCGATTGATGGTAAAGGGTACTTGCTGATTGCTCCTACCAACACTGGGAAGACAACTCATTCTTATGGTCCGGCAATTTACCACCCCGGCGGAGAGTTTCACCAGGACGACTGGATCTTCGTCGAGTTTGAAGGCGGCAGAGCCATTGGAAAGGCTTCTGAAAGGCAGTTCTACATGAGGACCAACTCTATCGAGAACTTCCCATGGTTAGAGCCCATCTTCAGGACGCATAAGCTGGAGAACGTGAAGCCTGATGACCCTTTGGAGAAGTTTCTGCCACCTGACCCGAGAGTCATGATCGATCCTAGGGAGATTCTGAGCCCTCAGAAGGTTGTGAACGAGATCAGGATAAACAAATGCTTCCTGCTCCAGAGAGACCCAACGGACAATGTGGTCGCCCGATCTCTGGAACCAGATGAGGCGGTGGACATTCTGAGGAAGGCGCCTGAACAGTTCTACAACAACTACCTGACAATCTACACGGAGCGGAAGATACGGAAACGAGCAGAATTGTTCAGAAGGCTGTTCGAGATTGCTGAACCCTACCTGATAAACATTGTTGCCAAAGTGGAGACGGTCAGAAACATCATCATAAAAATAACAAAGAGTTAAAGCCTATCCTTTCTTGGCTGGACTCATTCATTTCCATT
>Ga0315312_1002043_pt1 | contig 14481 bp, 18 predicted proteins | sample TDP7_MG_FD_203629 | JGI IMG/M metagenome (GOLD analysis project Ga0315312, IMG submission 203629) | Freshwater sediment microbial communities from Lake Towuti, South Sulawesi, Indonesia - TDP7 | ecosystem: Environmental > Aquatic > Freshwater > Lake > Sediment | place: Indonesia: South Sulawesi... | reverse complement strand
GCGAGAAGTACGGATCGTCGATGCTCCATCAGTTCCATACATTAATTTATAAATAATAGATTATAATATGGATTAAGAGAGGGAATTGTTTTGACCAGAATTGAGAAGTCGATTGTGATAGAGGCTCCTGTGGAAAAGGTCTTTGACTTTGCGACCGACCCCGACAACTTCATAAAGACTCAGCCTCCCGAGACGGAGATGACGTTTCTGAGTCGGGATAAAGGCCCAGATAGAGTAGGGTCCAAAGCAAAGGTGAGAGCTAAGGCTGGGGGCCAGGTGTGGGAAGCCGAAGTCGAAGTCACAGAGCTGGTGAAGAACAAAAGGCGTGTCATGCGTCAGAAGGGCGGAGCCTTGAAAAAGTATGAGAGCACGGACCTCTTCGAACCCACGGAAAAGGGGACTAAGTGGACATTGGTATTGGAATATGAACTGCCATACTCCCTGCTTGGCAAGATCGTGGACAAGCTGAAGGCTCGCAAGGACATAGAGAAGTCCCTGGACTACTCGATGAAAAAGACAAAGGAACTCATAGAGAAGGGATAAAAAGCACTCCGTATAGTTGTGAGCCCACACCTTTCCTTCTTTTTATTCTATGAGGTTTATGAAACGCGACAAGGCATCTTAATTTAAATAATCTCTGCCGAACTACTCAAAATTACCCCTTGGGACTCAAGAAAACCGAGAATTTAAACTCTAATTATGGAGCTTAGTGCGGGGGGTGGGATTTGAACCCACGAACCGTTCATCTAGGACGGACCCACTAGCCTGAAAACTCAATGTAACCGAGACTGTTGCGGGGTACATTATGTACGTCGCAAAACACATAGTTTTTTCGGAGAACAAGCCTCGAGAACGACCTAAACAGAAAAAAGGGATAGAAATTCCAACGTACTCCCTCACCTTAGTTTGGCGGCACAGTGGGGGGCTTTCGACGAAATTTGATTGATTCTTTGGGTGGTTGGGACCCTAACATGCTTGCTGAAGACACAGACTTAACTTTTCGAGTATATCTAGCTGGTTACAAAATTCGCTACGTTAACGAAGCGGAATGCTATGAAGAAGCGGTGGAAACTTGGCGATCATATGGGCGTCAACGATATCGTTGGGCAAGAGGGCATATGCAAGTGGCGTTTAAGCATTTGTGGCCACTTATAAGGAGTCAAAATTTGAACTTGAGAGAGAAGATTGACGGTTTTCTGTTGCTCAATGTTTATTTTATGCCTCTTCTTGTTGTTTTGGCATGGTTTCTTGGGGGAATATCCTTCTCGATCCAAAGTTCAGAGTTGGCTACGTTCTATTGGTTTCTTCCATCTATTTTCATTTATAGCGCCATAGGGAATTTTGCTCCTTTCTTCGAAATTGGCATAGGTGCTTATCTTGATGGGAGAGAGAGAACATGTCGACTCATACCATTATTACCTATAGCTTTCCTCTTCAATGTAGTTATCTGCGCTAAAGCTTTCTTTGATCTTTGCATCTCTAAGCCTGTGGGAAACAACCATTGCAAGTGGGCAAAGACGTCCCACAATGGAAACGGAAACAATTTTATTAACGTTAATAATGGGAAGGGGAAGTAGAATGCCTCCATGGCGTTGGATACCTGTGCTTCTACTTCTTGCTTTATGTGGACTTGTTCTGCTTATTTTTCTGCCTTCAATTTTGGAGTTAAGTGATCCTAAAGACAAGGGGCCCCGTCAAATTCCTGAACCCCTCACAGAAAATGATGCGGAGGAAGTCGAGAAATTTGAAAAATGAAAATTCTGTTTTCAATGGTTAGTTTTTTCGCATTTTAGAAAGTAGTGTTCTAGCATTTTTCCATTGGTCACGCAAAACTTCCAGATTGCTCAGCACATTTGCATGCAAAGAGTAGAAAATATAGCATAAGTACATGCATCGGTCGCATTTGCTAAATTCTTTTCGGAGGTTTCCAAATTCTTGGCTACTCCAAGCATCCAGCAGTTCAAAAATAGAAGTTACTGGTTCACGAACATGGCAACCTGAGACTTGGCCTTGATGATCAACCATAAGAAAACTTTGCAAGGCTCCACATTTCCATATGCGTTGTCCTTTGAGAAAGAACTGTTTCAAGGCGGTCAAAGTTTTGTCCGTTATGAAGACTCCTTGTCGTTCCTTTTTCATTTTCATGAGTGCATCACAGACATCAGCCATAGCTTTCCCATCAGTTATCTCAAAGTCATCTTGCTTCTTGCCAATTTCAAAGAGGCGACTTTCGGAAGGGTAATCATACCAATAAAGGCAATACCATACAGGAACTCCACGTGAAGTAAAATATCGAGTGAAGTCAACAATTTCGCCCAGATTAAGCTGAGAGATTGTGGGCGATACTCCTACAAAAATTCCTTCTTCATGCAATGTTTCAATGGCGTTCATGGCTTTTTTCCATGAGCCAGGCACTCCTTTGATGTAATCGTTTTTCTTCTCGTTTAATGTGTCTAATGATATGGCAACGAAGTCTGCGTTGCGTAGGGCATCAATTTTTTCCAATGCCATGCTGCCATTGTCGTATACGGTTGTGATGAAATATTTTGATGAGTAATCGATGATTTCTTTGATGTCTTCGCGTAGTAGAGGATTTCCGCCAGAAAGCACAATTTCTATTACCCCTAGCTTATGAAGTACGTCTAAGCCCATCTTGATTTCCTCAGTGGATAGTTCACTCTCATCTTGCTGACGCCAAACATTGCAGTCTCTGCAACAGTAATTGCATCTGCGAGTCAGTAACCATTGTGCGTGATAAGGCTTGTTAGGTGTAAGTGAACGTTTCGTTAAGCTTAGAGCCTTTCGCGAAGACAACCTCATCAAGTGTAACTCCAATAATCTACAATGGAAATTTAGCTGTACGAAGGGTTAACAGTTGCCCAGATTTTAACTTTTTGTGTTCTCATCTTATAGGTTGCCAAACTTTTGACAGAGGTTTTCCACGAAGCGACAAGAAAATGTAGTCTGCTATCCAAGTACTGACGACCTTTGAAAAACCCATCTTCCTGAATCGCCTCATCGACTCGTAAACTGTGAGGTCATTTATGAAGACAAATTTTCCCAACCTTGATAACCGATGCGCCAAATCGTGATCCTCTAAGCATGGCAGGCTTTCATCAAATCCACCGACTTGCATGAATTCTCTTTTTCGGACTGTGAAAAACTCGCCGCGGGCATGGGGTTTAAACTTAGCAGTGACTTGAATTAAAATGTTGTAGAACTTGAAGAAGACTTTCTCTACAAGTGTACCGTGTTCAGGCATGATATGGCAAGTTGCACCAACAACTTTCACATCTTTAAAAGTTTCATACAGTTTCTCTGCAAAATTCGTGGGAAGTTTTACGTCTGCATCGAGAAAGACAAGAAGACTTCCACTTGCATGGTTTGCTCCATAATTTCTTGCCTTTGCTATACCTCTTTCCCTTATTTGATACACTTTTTTTGTGAAATGTTCTGCAATTTCAACAGTCTTGTCCTGGCTTACACTGTCAACCACTACAATTTCAACTGGAGGCTCTATTTTTGCTAGTTTAGATAAGAGAGTTGCTATATACTGTTCCTCCATGAATGTGGGTATAACTGCAGAAATTCTTGTTTGCTTCAATGTCATAACGCGTCTCCAATAGTCATCCTGACTCATAATCCGACAAAGCACATAAAGCTAACCAAAATGCACATACTATCTGCCTATATAGGTATTAAAAATAGGCGAAAGGAAAAAGTATTTAAAACATAGGTGAATGGATTAGGAGCAACACGCCAGGGAGAAACTGTGGCGATGGTGAGAAAAGCAAGGATTAGGCTTACAAGCATAGACTTTGAGAAGCTGGAAGAAGTGTGTGGGGAACTTAGGGCCATCGCTGAAAAAACTGGCGTGAAGATAACAGGACCTATACCATTGCCAACCAAGCGTCTTCGTGTGCCTGTCAGAAAGACTCCATGCGGCGAAGGAACCGCAACATGGGACAAATGGGAAATGCGAATTCACAAACGACTCATAGATATTGACGCTGAAGAACGTGCAATGCGACGGATTATGAGAATTCGTGTGCCTGAAGAAGTTTATGTAAGCATCGAACTACTTTAGATGATTAGAACAAGAAATTGGCTCATTCTGATTTACTCATTGCTCTGTTGATAAAGATTTAAAGATTAGTTAAATTTAGATAAACTGATTGCCGGGATGGCAGAGTGGTTATTGCGCAGGCCTTGAGACTGATGCCAGAAAGCCTGTGGACCTGCGGGTCCGCATGGGTTCAAATCCCATTCCCGGCGCCATCCAAAATGTCTCTTAAGAAGCCTTTTCACGAGAACTTTAAAGTGGTAGCCCGGGAGAGATTCGAACTCTCGTCAGTGGGTCCAGAGCCCACCATGCTTGACCGCTACATTCGGCGGAAGATTTGTTCTTTCCTCCACCGGGCTTCTCCGGGCTTCTTTTAAGGATAATTGTGTTGCTTTCATAAATGTCTTATAGTCTTGTCGTTGTGTTCATGGATTTGGAATATGTTTGACGGAACCGCAAGACTTATATATTGAGACATACAGTGGTACTTTTTACATTGGCGGCCAGATGGACGGACTCTGTTTCTGAAGGTCATAAAGAACCTTTGGATTGTGACGGTTTTTCGCCTATAATATGGGAAGTAAGGGCTGGTTACGGTTGAAGGAAAGGCAACAACAGCAACGGTTCCTGGACAAATGTCCAGAATGTGGTAGTGAAAACCTTATTCACGATTACGATACTGGTGAAACCGTTTGTGGAAATTGTGGACTCGTTTTACGTGAGCAGATGATGGACAAAGGACCTGAATGGCGAGCTTTTACACAGGAAGAAAAGGATTCTAGAAGCCGCGTAGGTATTCCAACTTCCTATTCTGTGCATGATAAGGGTTTATCAACTGCTATTGGTCGCGTGGATCGCGATGCTTTTGGTCGTAAACTTCCTCTTTCAACTCGGTTGCAAATGTGGCGTTTGCGGAAGTGGCAGATACGCTCGCGGGTTCATTCAAGCGTTGACCGAAATCTTGCACAGGCTATGGCAGAGTTGGATCGTCTATCTGACAAAGTGTATATTCCTGGACCTGTAAAAGAGAAAGCTGCGGTTGTTTACCGTAAGGCTTTAGATAAGGGTTTAGTGCGTGGTCGTTCCATTGCTGCTATTGCCGCCGCAGCGTTGTATGCTGCATGTCGAACCACTGGAACTCCAAGAACCTTGCGTGAAATCGCTGAAGCAAGTCTTGTTGACAAGAAGGATGTTGCCCGCTGCTATAGACTCCTGCTACGTGAATTAGATGTGCAAATGCCTATTGCTGACCCGCTTACATATATTTCCAAGATTGCTGAGCGTACGGGAATAAGTGGTCAAACGCAAGGTCTGGCGATTAAGATCTTGCGGGATGCCAAGTTAGCACGTGCTGCCGCTGGTAAAGATCCTATGGGTTTAGCGGCTGCAGCTTTGTACATTGCTTGTTTGCAGAAGGATGAGAAGAAGACGCAGAAGGACATTGCTGAGGCTGCTGGTGTGACAGAGGTTACTGTTAGGAATCGTTATAAGAGTTTGAAGAGACAACTGGGTCTAGCACTACCAGACTAGCCCCGGGTACTCATAGTTGAATTTTCATTCCGTCGTAAGCAAATTGAAGATTGTATCGTGCATATTTTTCCTCTAGCTTTTTATAGTCATCGAAGGATTTTCCCCACTCTTCCTCTATATGAACTATAAGAGTCCTCTTGGCACTAAGCTTTTTGATAAGGTTAAGAATTTCTTCAAAAGAGAAAAGTTCCTTTCTTAATTCGTTATTTTCAGGGATTGTGATGTCATTCTTTAAGGGTCCTTCTGGGAAGAAGTTGCCTATGATGAATAAATCCACTGCTTCTAAGCGTTTGTCAGATGGGAATGGTTTCACATCGCAAGGAGCGTATATTACCTTTTTTTCGTCATTTTTTATAAGATATACTGTGGAGGCTCCCCCGTAGCTGCTTATGACTTTGAAGGGGACAATTTCAAAAGCCCCTATCTTTGTTATTTTGCCGTTTTCTAAACTTGCCATGGTGACTAAGTCAAGCTTTTCATAGAAGTCGAAGTATGAGCCGCTTCTATTTTTAATTGCTTTCAAGTCGTTAATGACTTCGTTAAGTGCGTAAATTGTGACTTTTTTCTGTGGTTTTTCTCTTTTGACGAATGCCCCTAGCCAGAACTTGTTCATTCGTTCTGTGATTCTCATGCCTAGTGTGTGGTCGGGGTGCCAATGAGTGTAGAATATGTAGTCTACAGTGCTGATTTTTTCCCGATTTAATTGTATTGCGATTTCTTCTGGAGTGTCGAATAGCAAGTTTATGTCGGAAATGAATAGGGATGGTCCTGAACGGGTGTATTGTATTCCTTTTGTTCTAGCTTCAGTGCAAATTCTGCATTGGCAGCAAGGCCTAGGTATTGTTGTGGCTCCACCAGAACCTAATACAATAAGTTTCATAATTCTTTCAATAAGCAATTCAAGACTTAATATTTACTCATGTAGTTTTCATCATGCGCTCAGTGAAGATGATGATGAAGATGAAACAAAAAATATTTTTGACTCACTTTTCTTAGACCTAGAGAAACTGCTTCATTGCTTCTATGACTCGGTGCACTCTTTCTTTCTCCTGTTTTGTAACCTTAACTACTACTATTCCCCTCCGTGGCTGACCATAAACTACCAAAGAGTTTTCAGGCGCATACAAAACCGCTGGAAGAGTTAGCAAATCCTCTTCGCCGTCAACAACAATCCTAATTCTCTGCTTCTTCTCTTTAAATACTTCTTGAACCTCTCTCAACGTTTCTTCAGTCAACGTGCCCGGAGGGTTCTTAACATACCTTGTTTCGTCAGCCTTTGCTGAAAAAGGAGTGGTTGATTTCCTCATAACCTTATTGTCAACAATAAATACGTTGGGAAACACATCTTTTTTTATCAGGCTTTCCGAAACTACGTCGCCAACAGAAATAATCATTGACGGTTTTTCTTTCTCTATCAGTTTCATCAGTTTTTCTATTGTTTCATCAAAAGAACCTTCAATGAGCAAACCTAACGGAGACTTTAATTCTCTACGCTGAAATGGCGTGAGCCTACGCACTTGTTTATCCTCGCACACACACTTTGAATCAGATTAAATAAATAGAGTGAAAGCTAAGACTATCGTATGTCATTTCTTTACTTTTTCTTAGCTGTCTTAGTTTTCTTTTTTCCTTCGCAACCACACGACACAGTAAACACCTCCCACACCTTTTATCTGACACGAAGCGCGTAACGTCCTTTCACTTTCATCTTCATCGCCTTTGCTATAGCAGATTTTTCTGGATCAAAAATAATAACCAATCCTGCAAAATCGTCGCTTAAGCTAGTAGCCTTACAGTTTGGGCAAACATTTTCCACAGATATCATATTACACTCTGGACAGGCTTTCTCACTCACTGTCTTTTCGCCTCTACCATTTCAGTCTTCTTTGCGCCTTCATCTTTTACTTTATCACTCTTCTTTTCGGCTTCACCGACACCTTTGCCCTTATCCAACTCCTCATTAATCCATTCGAGTTTCCCTAAAAATGGTTGCCTTGCTGTAACGCCGATTTTTCCCGAAGTTCCTCCACGCCCCAGCGACACAGCTGTTATTCTAACACGCACGTGGTCACCTGTTGCAAGTTTTCTCCTTGTTTCCTTTCCCATTAGCACTCCTTGCCTTTCATCATAGGAAATAAAATCATCTAGAAGCTGAGATACATGAAGTAAAGCATCAATCGGTCCCACACGGACAAAGGCTCCAAAATCAGCTATTTCAACTACTTCGCCTTCAACTATTTCCTGAATCATTGGATAAAAAGTCAGAAGAGAAAACTCAACCTTGTGATATGTAGCGCCATCCCCCGGAATGATTTTACCAGTAGGATTTACCTTAATGTCCGTAACTGCTATAACATAGCCCAACTCTTCATCAACCATACCATCATACTTCATTCTCAATTGCTCATGACCAACAGTTTCAATAGATTGTCCAAACTTTTCCGGTGGAATTCGAATAGTATCTTCAAGAGTTATCAGCTTGAACATTAATGCATACCACCCTCCATTTCTAGGCGAGATTTTTGCCGTAGATAGATAACGGGCACATTTATATGCCTTAACCTTTTTCTAAGCACTCTATCATTTGTAGCAACTGGGCACTTCCATTCTGATGCCACTCTAACGATAACATCATCATACGTCTCGTTACCTTTCTTTTCAACATCAACTACTTGACATTTTTCAGAAAGCTTAAGCGCTACTGAAACTTGATGGCGCATTTTAGAAGAACCTTTCTCAGCCATCTTCAGGAGTTCTTTATAAGTTGGCGAAAGAAGAATTGGCTTATACCGTTGTTTCAAAAGATTAGCTAACTCCTCAAAGATATCCAGTCGAAATTGGGAAGGAATAAAAAAAAGTTTGAATCCAAGATTATCTTCAAAATCCTTTTTCTGCCATTTGTAAACAAGATATATGCCCGACCTCTTCTATTTTTTGCTTCTCACCCACTCTAAGTGACAGAGGTAGAATAAATCTTTCGCCAAATGGATTTATTGCCATAAAAATGTGAGAACTTGACAGTTTCTTACTTGATGCTAGACTTGTTCAGCCTGTCGAATAGGCATCAAACTTATATTTTGTTTTTGCGTAAACAGAAAATGAGGTAAAATGCCTACCCGTGTTGGCGCTCTTCTAGATTTTGTTCAGGATATATTAGGCGACTTGCTCATCGCTGCTAGTGTTATATTTTTTTTCACTGGTCTACTTTTCATATCTCCATTTTACCAGTGGACCACTGTGATCACTTTATTTCTTGGTGTGGTTCTCTTAGTTTCTGGTGTAGCAATACGTCTAGAGGGCCCGTTGACGTTAACAATGCCATCAAGGGGAGGATTTAGCACAATTTTGATATGTATCTCACTAGTGACTATAGCGACTGCTGGGATACTCTTACTTTTTACTACGCCTGGAGGCTGGAAAATAATTAATGTCATATTTCATGGCGTGATAATTGGGCAAGAGATCGTTATAAAGGTAGCACACCCTCTGTCTTGGCTTTTTATGCCTTTGGCAGTAACTGGGCTAGGCCTTCTATTTATCGGAGTTTTACTAAGGTTTTATGATCTCTCATAGACTCTTGCTTCACAGAGCTAAAAATACCTTGGAAATATTTGAAAATGGTAAGGCAAGGTTAGTATAAATCTTATGTGGCTTTATGCTTTTATTGTTCCGTATCCTATTAGGCGCCATCTTCCAGCAACTTTTCTACTTATCGCTGTCATAAACCCTTCTTCTACACATACTGGTCGTCCAAGCTGAAGAATAACAATATCTTCTCTCATAGAAACAACATTTCCCACTGTGATTGCTGTCCCGACATCTAGGAGAAGACTCTCACCCTTACTCGGTCTTTCCACTTCTACCAATTCCTTCATACCAACCATTCTTTCGAAGAAATATGTTTCTAAGGTAAGTTCTGACCGCGTTGGCGGAAGTGTTTCTGGTTTGCCAACCAAATTTCCAATAAGGCTGTCCGCCTTTGTTAGAGAAGGATCTAGAAGGGTACCAATGCCGACTAAGCCTCCACATTGAACCTCTTTGACTGTTTTGCCTCCGGTATGCAGACTAGCAATCTCAGTGAATAGGGGTTCGTAGAGCATTTTTCCTTGCTTTTCCACGCGAATTCCAGGTCGAATCTCAATTTCTTCTTCACATCTGAATTTTCCTTGAAGAAGAGAGCCTCCAATTACTCCTCCGACAAGTTCTTCGATTGTAATTCCTGGTTTGTTTACGTCGAATGAGCGCACCACATACATTCTGGGAGGCTTTTCTAAGTCTCGATGCGGGGTTGGAATGTATTTCTCTAAAGCTTGTAAAAGGACATCAATATTTACACGATGCTGAGCAGAAACAGGAATTATGGGCGCTTTTTCAGCAATTGATCCCTTTATAAAATTAGTTATTTCCTTATAGCTTTCTAATGCTCGTTTTTCGTCGACAATGTCGATTTTGTTTTGAACGATTACAAGGTTTTTTATTCCGACGATTTCTATAGCAGCCAAATGTTCTCTGGTTTGAGGTTGAGGACAAGGTTCATCAGCCGCTATGACAAGTATGGCGCCATCCATAACAGCTGCACCTGAAAGCATTGTAGCCATGAGCGCCTCATGCCCAGGAGCGTCCACAAAACTTATGGCACGCAAGAGTACACATTCAGCTCCACATTTTGGACACTTTGGTTCAGTTGAATAGCATTCTGGGAGATTGCATTTAGGGCATTTGTAAATCGGTGCATCTGCGTAGCCTAGTTTGATTGTGATGCCACGTCTTAGTTCTTCGCTGTGCCTAGATGCCCAAACACCCGTAATCGCCTGAACGAGGGTTGTTTTCCCATGGTCAACATGACCGATAGTTCCGATGTTGACTTCAGGCTGTTTGGGCAGTTTTTTCAGTCGATTTTCCTCCAGTTTTTTCTGCAGTTTCTTTTTTTGTTTCTTTTGCAGTTTTCTCAAATGTTTTTTCTGGTTCTTTCTTTTTAGTTTCCATTTTTTCTTCTTTTTCTCTTTTCTTTGGTTTCTCTTTTTTCTCAGCTTTTTCAGGTGCTTTAACGATTTTCATGTTTATTTGGACAATGTCCTCAGTGATGGTGTTTCCTCTGATGGCTTTTCTTTTTCTTTCTCCAGCTTGCGATGGTTTGAATCCGACGCCTTCACTAAGGATCACGGCTGTTCTGACTCCTCCATGAATGTTGGGTCTCATTGGAAAGCCGTCTTTGTCGGATCCGCCTGTTATTTGGAGTTTTTGCCCCGACAGTCCGACAACTGCTCCATCAATTGTTTCTCCTAATTTTCTTCCAATCAGAGGAACAGCGCGTGTTCCCTCTATTTCAACAAAATTAGATTTCCCAGTTTTTGGGTCTGAAATTATTACCTTGAACTTTGCCATGAAAGATGTTTGCTCCCTTTATGATTCTAATTGTTACGCTAATTGTTCGGTTAACTTCTCCAGACTTAAGATATATCGCTATAAAAACCTTTATGTTTTGATGTCAATTACCTAAAAAGGGTTTCAACTATAAGCTTTTTCGCTCTTTTTCCATTTGTAGACGAAAACAGTCGCTAATGAAACTGCAATTACTGCCGTAGCTATTAATGCTCCTCTAAGCATTAGTTTCATGAGTTCCCATGCGCTTCCAAAATCAATATTCATTTTCATTTCGTCAACCATGTAGACGTAGAAATCGTTGCTCTGTATAAAGTCTTGTAAACTGCGAGAAGTTCCTACATAGTCTGTGTGAGTGAAATTCATGTATTGAATTACGTCTTGCCCAGTAACTGCTGCTCCCCTAATTGCATTTAAAGGATTAATCAGAGATGGGTCTACTAGTACATATGTGAGGTCGACAGGCAACCATCCCCATGGAGGAATGTAAACTATTGCCCATCCATGCCATGCAATCTGTCTCAAAACGCTTGTTACATGTCCTCCCCAATATTTCTCTGATTGAAAACCAAGGAGCTGAAATATACAACCGACTTGAAGATAGGCGGGGATTCCAAGAATGCGACATAGCGTTATGAGTAGAATGGCTTGGTCGTCACAATCTCCTTTTTGTTCAAAGAGTGTTTCGTTGGGGTATCGAGGAACCTCTGTTGAATTATATCTTATGTTGTTGTCGTCTGCAATCCACCCGACAAGATTTTTGACAATTGATAGAACTCGCGTCTCATCGCCAGATAAGCTAAAGGCTAGTGCTCGAAGATTCGGGTCATCAATAAGCCATGGTCCCTCTTTCTTGGAGTACTTAGTTTTTAAGAAGTCTGGGATGTTCGTTAAATTTTGTGACTCTTCCTCAGTTATGTTTGGGAGTAAACGAGGTTTAGAAACTACGTCATACTTGACTGTATAACTCACATTTTGCCCAGGATTCAGTTGAGTAAGATTCAAGAAACCCAAAAGATTTCCATCCGCATCAGTTCCGACCGAATTCAATGGAAGCGAATGTTCCACAAGGCTGACTGATTGCCAAGAATTATTCATAAATAAGCTAATCGCATAGTCTTCTCCTGTGAGATTCCAGACGTTTGTTCCATTATTAGTATAGGTAACTGTCGATGTCACAGTGAATCTTTTTTCATTTAGTTCGCCTTTTACATGAAGTGGACCCTGAAACAGTATTGTAGCAACTAATAAAATTAAGATAAAAGTAGCCTTTGCCATTTTTTTCAAGTTCATTGCCTCGCAAGTTTAACGTGAAAGATGTTCGAGAATATCTAAAATCGACTAAGTAAATCTTTTTCTCACTGTAGTTAAACATCTAAGTGTTCTGATCGCAGAAGTATAAAGGTCAAAGGTGAAATGAGCTCTTGCTAAAATGTTTATGTCTCTCTGAATCTCAGAAGATTCAAAATTATTTTTGTTTCTTCTTCATTATCACTGATGATTAAATGCACGAAAAAAGTGCTCGAATCGCAGGAGAACGAATGTCTTTTTCCGCGGATTTGATGAATACTTTCAAATTTTCTTTCACCCCAGCTTTTCCATATTCTCTTGCTTGTAATGCCATCTCAAGCTTTTCCAGTTGTCTAACAGTTTTTGCTTCAACCGTTTCACCGCTAGCATATTCATGCCAGACTTTGATGTATTTGCTTCCAACTTTCTTAGGTAAGAAAGCTAACAGACTTTTCATAGCGTCTTCTTCTTTATTCTTGTCCGCTTTAATTTTCTGTGAAGGCGTCAAGTCTCCAACAATGACTTCGGGAAGGTCATGAATCAAAGCCATCTGCAACATCTTCAACTCATCTAGCCCTTCCAAACTAGAAAATATCATACAAAAAAGCGCAGTTCTGAAAGTGTGATCAGCAACAGATTCAGGAGATTCTATCCCAGCTTTCACCCATCCCGACCGAGAAACCTTCTTGAGTTGACCAGACCTCTTGAAGAATTCGACAAGTTTAGTTAGATTATTTTTAGACATTCTTTCCAACATGACAAACCGCTCTCCACTGAAGGCTTTAGTTATCTTTCATTTTGCAAGTGTTTCAGCAATTTCCCTAACCGCTAACGCAAACTTTTCAATCTCTTCTTTCGTGTTGTATAAGTACGTTGAGGCTCTTACACTTCCAGGCCTATGAAGAATACTCTTCGTCAACGGAAGAGCGCAGTGATGCCCAGAACGCACCATAATATTAGCTGAAACATCAAGCGCCAACGCCACATCATGAGGATTCAAATCACTCACGTTGAAAGCGGTAATCCCAATCTTATGCTCAGGCTTTGGACCGTAAACCTCAATTTTAGGCATTCCACCCAGCGCGTCATACATTTTTCTTGTCAACTCCTTCTCGTGACGCTCAATATTTTCCATCCCAATCTTTTCCAAATAATCCACAGCAGCACCAATGCCAATGACTTCTGCAATCGCAGGGGTTCCAGCTTCGAAACGTCTTGGGCTCTTGTCCAACTTGTAATAGTTAATGCCTACGTCGGCTATCGAACCTCCGCCTATGCACAATGGCTCAACTTCCTCAGTTAACTCTTCTCTAATGTAAAGAGCACCCGAACCTGTTGGTGCACACATTTTATGCCCAGTAAAAGCAAGAAAATCGCAACCCAGTTTTTGCACATCTACCTTAATATGAGGAACGGATTGAGCACCATCGACAAGAACATAGGCACCATGTTCATGAGCAATTTCGGTTATTTCTTTAACTGGCGTTATCACACCCAAAACGTTCGAAACATGAGTTATAGCTACTAGCTTAGTTTTGTCATCGACCACTTTCTCAAAGTCGTTTGGATCTAGAAGTCCTTGAAACGTAGGCGTTTTAGGCTTGACAAGCTCTACGTTTACGCCATGTCGTTTTTTCACTCGAAGCCAAATGATAAAGTTTGAATGATGCTCAATAACTGATGTGACGACTTTATCTCCTTTTTTCCATTTCAATCCACTTGCGATAATGTTTGTTCCTTCTGTGGTGTTTCTAGTCATTATTATTTCTGAATCAGATCTGGCGTTTATGAAGTCTGCCACTTTAGCATGAGCACGCTCATATTCTTCGTTTGCTCGCTGCGACAGACGATGTATTCCACGCTCCACATTAGCCCGATACTGCCGATAGAATTCCAGCATTTTCTCTAAAACAGGTTCCGGTGTCAGGCTGCTTGCTGCACTGTCTAGGTAAATTATGCCAGATTTAAGAATTGGAAAGTCTTTTCGGGTTTTTTCTACGTTGAGCATTTTTATGTCTCCAGAATTCTTTATTGTAGTTTTTAAGTTATAGATTTTAGTTTAGTTTGGCGGGTCTATAACATTGTTATAACCTCTCAAAATATAAAGCTTCCACAAAACCATAGAGAAAACTTCTAGAAATTTCATCAAACACTTTCAAGAATATTCCACCAGAAGAACTTCATTTTTTAACTGAGTCCTAAGTCAAATTATTGAT
>Ga0315312_1002042_pt1 | contig 14484 bp, 14 predicted proteins | sample TDP7_MG_FD_203629 | JGI IMG/M metagenome (GOLD analysis project Ga0315312, IMG submission 203629) | Freshwater sediment microbial communities from Lake Towuti, South Sulawesi, Indonesia - TDP7 | ecosystem: Environmental > Aquatic > Freshwater > Lake > Sediment | place: Indonesia: South Sulawesi... | reverse complement strand
CTAATTTCTTGTATAAGGATGCCTTTGAATATGCCATAAAGAAGATTGAGAAATTAAAGACCTAATCCATAGTTTTCACGCAGGATTCAGGTTTATTTAGATTTCGATATTGATTACGGAGCCAAGGTTTATGCTAAAATAAAACAAATTTCTACAAAAAACGGGAAATTAGAATGTATCATTGAAATCTCTAAAGGAAATGTAGACTGGGAAAAATATGATAAGTTATTGGCTAAAGATAACGAAGCAAAAGAAATAATATTTCAAGCCAAAACTTTAGAAAAAAGTAACATTGAAGAAGCAATATTTTTATATAGGAAAGCGATTGGGATGCTAAAGGAAATTGACCAAAATTTTGGGAATAATCTCAGGTACCAAAGGTTTCCAATTAATAGGTTGTCACTTGTCTTGGAAAAACAAAAAAATATAAAGAATGTCTTGAAGAAATTGAGGCATATGAAAAATTAACTGATAAAATAGGACTTTATAAAGGTGAAAAAGAAAAATTAGAAAAACGAAAAGTGAAAATTATAAAAATAATTAAAAGCTGTCAACAAGGCGCTTCACCGGATTTTTAACATGCAGCACAAAGACGCCGCATGTTAAAACCGGTGAGCTTGTAGCGTTAAGTCATAAAAATAAGGAAGAACCGAAAAAATTGGTGTCAGGTCTACACTATTGACAAGATAAAATGTAAATGTATTTGAGGAGTTGTTGTGCTGGAAGTAATTATGAGTGAAGAGTGTAGACCTGACACCAAAGACTTGACACCACATAGCTCGTTAATTTACCTGAGGGACGTAGTTAAGTTATTTAAATAACTTGATCTTTCTTTCTGATTCTGATAATGATAGATCATGGCGAGAGGGCCACGACTGGATGCTCCTGGGACCTTGCATCATATCATGGTGCGAGGGATCGAGAGGAGGCGGATTTTTGAAAGTGACCGAGACAGGGAAGACTTCCTGGATCGGTTGGGGAAGGTGGTTCAGGAGGGGCAGGCAAGCTGTTTCGCATGGGTCTTGATCCCCAATCATGCTCACATTCTCCTCCGAACAGGTCCTGTTCCTCTCCCAAAGATGATGCGGCGGCTGTTGACGGGGTATGCGGTCAGTTTCAATCTGCGCCATCGGAGATGGGGGCATCTTTTTCAGAATCGTTATCGATCTATCGTGTGTGAGGAAGATGCCTATTTATTGGAACTGGTGCGATATATCCATCTCAATGTTATCCGTGCGGGATTAGTGAAGGAGATGGGGGGATTGGACCGATATCGGTGGAGTGGGCATTCGGTGCTGATGGGGAGGGAGAGTCGGCCGTGGCAAGCGAGGGAGGAGGTGTTGTCCTACTTCGGCAAGAAGGAAAGAGTGGCCCAGAGGAGATATCGGCAATTCGTTTTTGAAGGGATTGTGTTAGGAAAGAGAGAAGAGCTGAGTATGGGGAAAGTGGGCACGGATATGGGAGGCGGAAGGGGAGATGGATCAAGAGGGGGAGATTCGCGGATTTTGGGGCGTGGTCGGTTTGTGGAAGAGGTGTTAGCGGGGACAGACCGATTAGCACGGGAGCGAGAGCAGTTGAGAAAGAGACGGGTGGATGTGGAGGGGTTACTGGATTTCATTGGGAAGAAGTTGGGAGTAACGAGGGAGGAGGTTCTCGGGGGAGGTCGGAGGCGGGGGATCAGCAAGGCTCGATCGGTATTCTGTTATGTGTGTTTAAAGGAGTTGGGACTGACGGGGAGGCGATTATCTGAGGCGTTGGGAGTGACTCCTGCGGGTGTTCATCTTGCGTCTGTGCGGGGGGAGGCGTTTGTGATGGGAGACGGGAAATTTGAGAAGTCTCTCAGAAGTTACTTAAATAACTTAAGTACGTCCCCATAGAGTACGTCCCCATAGATTATTGCGGAGTCTGTGCCATTTATATCGCACACCGTGATAATAATCACAAATTCAAGGAGCGGTTAGTGAATCTTTACAAGGGAGAAGTTCCCGGCAAAGGTATTCTTCCTAATAGTGAAAACCTAACCATAGAAGATATTAAATGCCGTGGCTGCTTATCTGATGAACAGTTTATGCATTGCCGACAGTGTGAGATCAGGGCCTGCGCAAGAGAGAGAGGTTACACCGGATGTCATCAATGCGATGAATTTCCTTGTCAGTATATTGAAAATTTTCCCATGACTGTTGGCAAAAAGGTTATTTTGCGGGCTATTCCGTATTGGCGAGAGGTTGGTACTGAAAAATGGATTCAAGATGAAGAAGCCCGCTATATTTGTCCTGAATGTGGCAATAAAGTTTTCCGGGGCGTTGTAAAATGTAATCAGTGTAAAGTGAAGTTGGATCTTGACTAACTTTTTATTGGCAAGACAAAAGCTATTTCATCTATAACCGCATAACATCCGCATGAAGGCAGACGGTAAAAGCTGGCGCTTTTCCCGCTGCTTATGCGGGTCGTTAGGTCAAAATAAAACGAATTTCAACAAGGCTCAATTTTCCGTTATAATTAAATATAAGGAGGGACAGTACATGCATACAGAATACACTGCAATAATAAAACAGCAAGGCGATTGGTGGATAGGATGGATAGAGGAGGTTCCAGGTGTAAACTGCCAGGAACGCACCCGTCAGGAATTAATAGAAAGCCTTCGGTTAACTTTAAAGGAAGCAATTGAATTCAACAAAGAAATAAGAAAAAAAGGACAGGCTATTATTTGTACTGAGGTTTGAATAAGTTCAAAAAATTTTTTTAGCTTCCTTATTCATCATAAGAAAAAGTAGCCTCTCCCCTTTTTCGGTTCAGAATCTTCTTTCCCTCAAAATCTGCTGATGCAATTCTTTAAAGTCCTTAGGAGGGATGGTATCTGTCTTTCTCACCAGTTTTATCGCCCCGGAGGGACAGGGAATTGCACATACTCCACAGCCAATGCACCATTCTTTATCAACCACAGGGAAATCGCCCTCCATCTTGATGACGTTGACAGGACAGATCTCCACACATTGTCCGCACCCGGTGCATTTCTCTCGATCCGTCTCCCTTAAAAAATAGGTGGCCATCAAGACATCTCTTGGAATCCTCCTTCTCCGGATCGTCCCCACCGACCAGCAGCAACACCCACAACAGTTGCAGGTATGTTTGATGCCTTCACGCGCATTGTCAACGAGATGAACGAGACCTGCCTCCTCGGACTTCCTGAGGACATCGAGGGCCTCTTGTTTCGAGATTTTCTTTCCGATCCCCTTCTCGATCAGATATTCTGCCAGTTCATCATACTTGATACAGTTCTCAAGGGGATGGTCGCACCGTTTCTTTCCTATCAAATGGGCCGTTGCTCGGCATGGACAATGGACCAGCGCAATCAGGCTGACCCTCTGGATGACCTCTGTCATCATCTCAAAGGGGAATACGGCATGCTGCTCGGGTTCCAGGGATAGAGAAGCAGGAAGATAGCGGAAGGCTTTCGTCTTCGTCTCCCCATAGACTTCATAGAGTTGCTCCGCCCGCGAATACCTGATAATTCGCTCTGCCATCTTCTTTGCATTTGGAGTATTCACTCCCCTCCAGAAGAAGGTCTGGGGGAAGCCATAACCAAATTGCTGAAGGGCATAACCCGGCCTCCCGTCATCCATCTTTTTGGAGTAGAGAAGGCCGCGATGGGCCAAGTTTGACAATATTGATTCCAATTCTTCTCTGGACAGTTTCACATGAGGTGCGATCTCTGCGATTGGGACAGGGTCAAAAGGAATTCTATTCGTAGGAATAGCTAAGGCTACCTCCGCCTCCTGGCGGCTGAAGTTGTCGTAGAGGATCTCGATGAGTTCTTCTGTTTCGGGATAACCCATGCCTAAGGAGTTTAAATGTTTTGCCAATTTTTGATAGACTTCCTCGACCATTCTAACCTTCTAGTTAATGCAAAGCGCCTGCCTGCGGTAGGCAGGCAAAGAACATAGCGTGTAAGTTTTAACTCATAACTCCGAACTTTTAACTCATAACTTAAATTCATTCCATTCTCAATGATTCCACGGTTTTCATTTGAGCAGCCTTTTTGGCTGGAATCCATCCTGCGGCGAAGGAGGTTACCATGACTATCAACCCAGTCTCGATTAAACTCCAGATGGGAATGGAGAACTGGATCGTCCATCCAAAGGATTGTTTGTTGATTACGTAGATGAGAAGAAGGGAGAGAAGAAAGCCACAGAGCAGGCCGAGGAGGAGGCTGAAAAAGCCGATCATTCCAGCCTCGATCAAAACGGTCTTCTCAATCTGTCTCCGAAAACCACCCACTGCCCTCAGGATACCGATGTCCCTCTGCCTTTCAATAATGAGTGCATTCAGGGAGTTGATGATCCCGAGGATGGCGACAATGATCGCTATGAATTCAAGGGAATAGGTGATGGCAAAGGTCTGGTCGAAGATCCTTAAAATCTCATTCCGCAATTCTCGATGGGAAACTAAGAAGAGTCGATAGGGCTTCGAATATCTCTCTCTGACGGCCTCTTTGAATGCTTCGATAGAGGCGCCTTCCTTCAGATAGATCCCAGCGCTGTGAATGGTTTCGTCATTCCAGAGCGATTGGAAAAGTCTCTTTTCGACTAAGACCATTCCCCAATCTGAGGAATAGTCATAGAAGACCCCGGAAATTAGAAATTCTTTTTCGCCCTGAGGCGTATCGAGTCTAATCCGATCTCCTGCCTTAACCTGATGCCGGAGAGAAAAACTTTCTGTGACGAGTGCGGACTGGCCAGCAGCAAACTGATTCAGAATGGCCTCGGGATCTCCTCGCGTGAAACGGATGACTTTCATATTGAGAAATACCTGCCCATCGACAGCAGCGATCAGCGCTGGTTGACCCCGATATTCAACCTCCAATGCCCTGAAGGAGTCAACGGCCTTGACTCCAGGAAGGGAAGGCAACTCTCGTGAGACCTCCAGAGGGAGAAGGGCAGAATAGCCCGTGATGGAATAGGAACCGGGAAAGATGAAGACATCGCCGTTTAGCGACTGCTCTACCCAAAGGTCGACCGTTTTTCGAAAGCTCAAGATCATAATGGAGATACTGATGAGCATGGAGAGGGCAGTCATCAGGGCTGCAATCGTAATCACTGTCCTTACCATGGAATCACGAAGGTATCGGCCAGCCAATTTCCCCTCAACGCCAAGGAAGAAACGGAGCAAGGGTGAGAGGAGACGGTTGAGAAGAAAGACGATGGTAGGGATTAAGAGGGAGACTCCGATGAGAATCAGGAGGGCGGCCAAGAAACCAAAGAGGGGTCTCTGATAGATGGGCTTCTGAAGGGCAAAAAGAAAGGAGAGGATAAGGAGGCCGAAGCCAGCCACATTGAAATGTTTGAGACGAATCTTTACCTTCGTCTCGAGAGTTCCCAGAGAGAGGGCTTCCTTGGGTGCAATTCTCGACGCCTCCTTTGCGGGTCCAATGGAGGAGAGGATTGAAACAAATAATCCCATGCAAAATCCTACGAATAGAACGAGAGGGGGGATCACGAGATATTCTGTTTTCACCAGGATGTAGAGCGCAGTGATCGTCCTCGAGACAAAATAGAGCATGATCTTCGCCAAACCCATTCCGATTCCTATACCCATGAGGCTTCCTAAGCATCCAATGAGCCCTGCCTCATATAGAAAGAGACTAAGTACCTGAGATTGGGAGGTCCCGATGCTTCGAAGAATTCCGATCTCCCTTCTTCGTTGAATGACGGAAACGGAGATGGCGTTGTAGATCAGAAACATCCCCACCATTAACGAGATAAGGCTCAGGGCGGTCAGGTTAAGATGGAAAGCAGAGACCATCTTCTCAATCTGACCACTTCGGGTATCTGATCGGCGGACCTGGGTCCCTGGAGGAATGACTCCTTTCAGGTCGTTTTCGATCAGATCAGAAGGGATAGTTTTCTCGATGATCAGATCGATCCGATCAATCAACCCCACCTTCTCCAAGGCCTCTTGGGCAGCTGCGATGTCCATGAGGCCAAAATTTCCCTCCAGGGATTTTCCAGGCCCTTCCATCTTTAAAAGGTTCCTGATGGTGAGGTCGATTTTTCTGGAGCCGGCAATGAGTGTGATCTGATCTCCCCTCTTGAGCCCGTGTCGATCGGCCAATTTTTCTGTAATGGCGATGGCTTTAGGATCCTTTAAAAAATTGAGCTCCTCCTCATTCGCCTCACGAAATTCATAATCCCTGAATTGCTGATCGCTGAAGATGTCGATTCCCAGAAGGTAGAGGGGTTCTCCGATCGGTTCATCGATCTTGGGGATGAATTGGATGACGGGCGTGGCTGCCTTGACTCCTGGCACTTTTTTCACCTTGAGGTAGGTCTCTTCGGGGAAACCCCTCCCGAAGGAGATGATTTGAAGATTCGCCTTTCCTGAGACGTGATCGACCGTGGCATTAAAGGATTCAATGGCAGTGTAAACGGCGATCTGGACACTGATGAAGACGCCGACCCCAAGGGCAATGCCCAATGCTGTAAGGAAGGTTCTCCATTTATTGAGGCGGAGGTGGCGAAGGGTAATGTTTTTAAGGAGGTGAGGCAGGATCATAAATAAAATCCCTGCCTGCGGTAGGCAGGAGCTTTGACATTTGACATTGCTTTAATTCAGAGGAGCTTTCCATCCCTCATCTTCAGGACCCGATCAGCAATGGTCGCGCCCTCCTGGCTATGGGTGACGAGGATGATGGTTTTTCCCTGCTCGTCTTTCAATCGCTTCAAGATCTCCAGAACCTGTTTACCAGAGGCGGTATCGAGATTACCTGTTGGCTCATCCGCCAGGATGAGTTCGGGATCGTTGATCAGGGCACGGCAGATAGCAACACGCTGCATCTCTCCACCTGAAAGCTCGTGAGGTTTATGATGCCGTCTTTCATGGAGTCCCATCTCCTGCAGGAGACGTTCGATTCTTGCCTCGGGAGGGTTTGAGTTTCCCACAAGAAGGTGGGGAAGGGCGATATTCTCTTCAACGTTCAGGATGGGAAGGAGATTGAAAAATTGGAAGACGATCCCGACTCGTTTTCGACGATAGAGGGTTAACCGGTGATCGTCCATCTGGGTGATATCTTCTCCATCGACCATGACTTGGCCCTCATCAGGAGCGTCCAATCCCCCAATCATGTTGACGAGGGTCGATTTTCCACAACCGCTTTTGCCTGCAATAGCTAAAAACTCCCCTTTCGGCACCTCTAAATCGAGGTGATCGAGAGCCATGACAGGGTGGTTTCCCTGATAATAAATTTTTGTCACATGATATAATTCGATGAAATGATTTTTCAGCATATAAAAAATAAGAAGAGCAGGAATGGAAGAGGTCCTGCTCTTCTTATATATCGGGAGGAGTAGGGAATTGTCAAATGGGAAACAATTAAAGGGGTTGACGATATGAAGGAGTTGAACTTATAATGAATAAAAATGTTGGGGGTTTTCTATGTGGGATTATACGGAGAAGGTGAAAGATCACTTCATGAAACCGAGAAATGTTGGGGAGATTGAGGACCCGGACGGCATTGGTGAAGTGGGTTCTCTTGCTTGCGGAGATGCTCTCAGACTCACCTTTAAATTGGACCAAAATAAACGAATCAACGATGTAAAGTTCAAGACCTTCGGTTGTGCCAGTGCAATTGCCTCCTCTTCTGCCCTGACCGAGATCATTAAAGGGATGACCCTTGAAGAAGCAGAGAAGGTTACGAATCGAGATATTGCCGAATATCTGGGGGGACTTCCAGAAGAAAAGATGCATTGTTCGGTGATGGGGAGAGAAGCACTCCAAACGGCGATTGCCAACTATCGCGGACAGGAAATAAGGAAAGAGGAATTTGAAGTTGTCTGTAAATGTTTTGGTGTCACGGATAAAGAGATCGAGAGGGCGATTCGCGAGAACGACCTGAGGACAGTGGAACAGGTGACTTACTATACGAAGGCTGGCGGAGGGTGTGCCCAATGTCACCCGAAGATTGAAGCCATTATTGAAAAGGTGAGGGGAGAGATGGAGAAGGAGGTACCCCCTGCCAAGCCTGAAAGGAAGAAGTTGACAAATATCCAGAAGATAAAACTGATCGAAGAGACCCTTGGGCGGGAGATCATCCCAGCTTTGAAAGCTGATGGTGGAGATTTGGAATTGATCGATATTGATGGAAATAAAGTCTATGTGGCAATGAGAGGGAAATGCTCCTTCTGCCCGAGTTCCGAATTCACTCTGAAACAGTATGTTGAAACGAAGTTGAGAGAGTTCGTCAGCGAGGATATCCAGGTAGAGGAGGTCAGGCCGTGAAGACCGTTTATGTAGATAACAATGCAACAACGAAAGTGGCCCCTGAGGTCCTGGAAGCGATGTTGCCTTACTTCTCTGAACTTTATGGGAATCCTTCCAGCATGCACTTTTTCGGGGGACAGGTTCAAAAGAAGGTGAATGAGGCGAGAGAGAAGGTCGCAGATTTCTTGGGAGCAGATCCTTCGGAGATCGTCTTCACCAGCTGTGGGACAGAGAGTGATAATGCGGCGATCTTGGGAACCCTCGACTCTTATCCTGAAAAGCGGCAGCTTATCACCACCCGGGTGGAACATCCTGCGGTTGGAAATGTCTGCAGCTATTTAAATCGCAAAGGTTATCGAATTACTGAGCTCTCCGTGGACCGTGAGGGGAGGTTGGATCTGGATGAGTTGAGGGAGTCCATCACCGAAGAGACGGCTCTGATCACGATCATGTATGCGAATAATGAAACAGGCGTGATCTTTCCGATTGAGGAGATCGGTGAGATCGTGAAGGAGAAAGGCATTCCATTCCATACGGACGCGGTCCAGGCGGCTGGAAAGATCCCTCTTAACATGAAGAAATCGAAGATTGACATGCTTTCCATATCCGGACATAAACTCCATGCCCCAAAGGGGATTGGAGTCCTCTACGTCCGAAAGGGAACCCGACTCTCTCCATTCATGATTGGTGGCCACCAAGAGAAGGGCAGAAGAGGAGGGACGGAGAACGTCCCATACATCGTCGGCCTTGGAAAGGCCTGTGAGCTGGCCAAGGAGCATCTCGGGGAAGAGAATACACGGGTTAAGGCCTTGAGGGATTATCTTGAAGAGAAGATTTTGGAGAAGATTCCAAATACCTTAGTGAACGGGGATCGGATCAATCGACTTCCTAATACGCTGAGCATCAGTTTTGAATATGTGGAAGGAGAGTCCATCCTCCTGTTGCTTTCTGATCTTGGCATCTGTGCCTCTTCAGGTTCCGCATGCACCTCCGGTTCCCTGGAACCCTCGCATGTTCTCAGGGCCATGGGCGTTCCTTTTACCGCTGCCCATGGGTCCATCCGTTTCAGCCTTTCCATCTACAATACAAAAGAGGAGATGGATTACATCATTGAGCATCTCCCACCGATCATCCAGAAATTACGGGATATCTCACCTTTCTGGAAAGACTATCTGAAAGCCCAGGAGAAAATATAATCTCAAAAGAATTTTGATTAACTATCTCCATCAAGTTTCACTCAGTGCAGGGCTTTCCACTCTATTAACTCCTTCCTGTTATGGTTATCAAAACAACTTGCCTCAAACGTGTAGATTTCAATCTTTAATTGATGAACATGATTGGATACATTTGATGTTTCAACTCAAAAAACAATTGATTTTTAAAAAATAAAAGGTGATAATTCAGTCACTGTAAGTTGTAAGATGTAACTGTTTGGATCAAAAAAGGTCACAAAGTTGCTTCCGAGACTTCTGTGGCCTTTTTTAGTTTGGACCAAAGGCTAATATAATGTTTCATCAGGGTCAACACACCTTCTCCAGGGATTATTCGAAGATTAACGATTTTTCTTGCTTTTTAGCAGAGAATAGTATATAAAGAAATCAAATGTAGTTGCAAAGAGTCCTTTTTTGGACCTGAGAGAAACCCGCAAAGAACTCTAAACAACTTCTTTGCGGGTTTTTTTATGAAGCCTCGAAGAGGGTTTACGAGCGGATTTGACGGAAGAGGTGAAATAGACATGAAGATTTTCAATAAAAAGGCGAGCGATTTAGAGAGAGTTGAAGGGACTCATGATCTCTTCAAATTCTCTCCCCAGAAAATCCCCTGTGAAAGCAACTGCCCATACATGGTTGTCACAGACACTTTGAATTGCCAAAAAGAATTTGAAGGCTTAGTGGACATGGAAGAAGTACGGGGAAAAGGCAGATGTCCGTTTTGGCCGCACAAAGACCTGAAGACTGAGTGAAAGGGTAGGGAATATTAGATCCTCTTGAGCAAACGCTTTAAGATGAATCCTGATACCGATAAAAGGTTTGGAAAGGAGACAATCTTATGGCCGGGATCTCGCCAGCAATCTTTTTTTTGATCGTCTTTCTCATTATCATTGCCACCGCAGCCATCAAGATCCTAAGGGAATATGAGCGGGGCGTTATCTTCCGCTTAGGAAGACTGATCGGGGCTAAGGGGCCAGGGCTTATCTTCATCATCCCAGGTGTGGACAGGTTGCTCCGGATCAGCCTGAGGACCGTGGCGCTGGAGATTCCACCTCAGGAAGTGATCACCCGTGACAACGTCTCCATTAAGGTCAATGCGGTCGTCTACTTTCGCGTCGTAGATCCCAATAAGGCCGTGGTCGAAATTGAAAATTACCTTTACGCCACTTCCCAATTGGCCCAGACGACATTGAGGAGCATCATAGGCCAATCCCAACTGGACGAACTATTGTCGGAAAGAGACAAGATTAACGTCAAACTCCAAGACATCTTGGACAAACATACAGAGCCCTGGGGGATCAAGGTATCCTTGGTGGAGACAAAACAGGTGGACCTTGCTACAGAGATGCAGCGGGCCATCGCCCGTCAGGCTGAGGCAGAGAGGGAGAGGCGGGCCAAGGTCATCCATGCTGAGGGAGAGGCCCAGGCAGCAGAGAAGCTGGCCGAGGCGGCAAATATTATCAGTGTATATCCTGCAGGCATCCAACTGCGGTTCCTTCAGACACTAGCGAAGGTTTCGGCCGAGAAAAACTCAACGATGATCCTCCCTCTCCCGATAGACTTACTCACAGCATTCTTGCAAAAGAAGGAGAAGGAATAACCTAAGCCATATTCTAAAGAATCTCTTTGGGAAGGTTAACCCCGATATTGTATTAGATGGGACGCTACCCTTTAAATATTTTTGTAAGAAACAAGGGCGCAATGATGAAGCTCTTATTGGTTTCACCTTCTCGTAAGTTTGGTAAAAAGGTACTAAAAGCTATTAAAATGCCTCAATTAGGTCTACATATTCTGGCCTCACTGACGCCAAATGGCGTTGATATTACCGTTGTAGATGAAGAAATTAGAGAGATAGACTTTTCTTTGGATTTCGACATGGTTGGGATTTCTTGCATGACCGCAACAGCAAATAGAAGCTATCAATTATCCGATATGTTTAGACAGAGAGGTTCCAAAGTCGTTCTCGGTGGAATTCATCCTACCATCTTGCCACAAGAAGCCATCCAGCACGCCGATGCAGTTGTCATCGGAGAAGCAGAAGGCTGTTGGGCAGATGTCATCAACGATTTTAGAAAGAGAAACCTCCAGAAATTCTACCATGCACCAGCCCCTGATCTTTCAAAGTATCCATTCCCAAGGCGTGATTTTCATATTGACAGGGCGCTATTTAACTGTGTAGGGCTATTGACGACCAGAGGGTGTCCGTACGCCTGTGAATTCTGTTCAGTGACGGATTTCTATGGCAGGGAAATTAGGCATAGACCGGTTTCCATGGTTGTTGAGGATATCAAACAATCCGGTTCAAAGACGTTTTTGATCTTAGACGATAATGTGACCGGACACCCGGAATATTCCAAAAAATTATTTGAAGCTTTGATACCACTAGGCATCGAATGGGTAGGACAAAGTTCCATATCCTTGGCGAAAGACAAGGAGATGCTGAAATTATGTCGCCTCTCCGGCTGTGCGGCCTTATTCTTTGGGCTTGAGTCTGTATCGCCTTCAAGCCTGATGGGAATGAAAAAAACGCTTAAATCTATAGAAGAGACTGAGGAGGCGATTAAGATTATCCAGGACAATGGTATCGCCTTTCACCCCTCCATTATTTTGGGATTTGATACGGATACGAAAGCCATTTTTGATGATACCCTTGAATTTTTGGCGAGGACTAAACTTCCCACCATGGCCTTACATGTTCTGACGCCCTATCCCGGGACACGAATATACCGGCGTTTCAAAGATCAGGGACGAATCATATCTCATGATTGGAGCCATTACGACCACCATACCGTCGTATTTCAACCCAAGAACATGACTCCCCGGGAGCTTGCCGAGGGACACCATTATGTCCAAAGCGAGTTTTATTCTTTCTCTTCGATCCTTCGGCATGTTCCATTTCTTTTAAGAGTTTCTCCTATCAACCTCAGGCGGATCATGCTTTTCCTGTTACTTAATATTACTGGTAAGAACGCGGCGAAATACATCGATGCATCCCTTCATTGGGCTGATAACAATGAAAAGTGGGATTCCCAGAAGATTCGGCCAGATGATAAAGTCTTAAAAAGGAGCACCGTCTTCTCTTCAGATAAAGCCCATCTCCCGTTTTAGGCTTTAAAAGATGGTAGCCCGTGTAAAAACTATGAACCGCATCTAATGAGGAGAACAAAATACCATAGACGATCCAAAAGATTTCATGCTTTTTGAAGGGAAATGGATTTTTGTAGCAACAAAGTAAGTTGTGGAGCGTTTTGTAGGAACCGACAGACTAACCACAAAGGGATTTCATGCTTTGCGGTTCTTTGTAAGATCTGGAAGGGTATAACAACTTACAAATCGGATTTTCGAGGGAGGCTGTAATGGCGAAAGGTCGAGTCAAGTGGTTCAGCGATCAAAAGGGCTTTGGGTTTATTGAAGTGAAAGACGGAAAGGATGTATTTGTTCATCGTACTGCTATTCAGGGTGAAGGATTTACCCTGAGAGAGGGTGATGAGGTTGAATTCGAAATCTCTCAGGGCCCGAAAGGTCCTCAAGCCACCAATGTAACGGTGATTATTTAAGAAGCAGAGGGGCTGGCTTTTATCGACTTCGGGGAGCTCAGTCGAGCTGTGGTTGAATGCTTTGAGTTATATCCTCCCTGGACCTAGACAGACCTGCTACACCCTGCCCGCCACAGGCAGGAATGTCCCCACTGCGGGGTATTACCTTAATAGTATGGAGTTCCTTACAGAAGTTCGAAGCCCGATTCGCTGAACGGTCCTTCGATTCAATCAAATCGGATGAAATCTACCAGTTCCTTGAAGCCCTGACAGAGAATCTTTCCAAGGCTACCCGTCGTCTGCGGTATGCTCAACTGAAAGCGTTCTACAATTTCCTTATCGAGAAGAGCAATTTAGATATGAGAAACCCCTGTAATGCCCCTCTTCTGTCTAAAGCCTTTAAGACTCCTAAACAGGTAGCCCGGAGGATCCTGGACAGGGAGATTGTTGAGGAACTGATCTATAATACTAAGACCCTCAGGGATAGGCTGATAATAGAGCTTCAGGCCCGCTGCGGGTTGAGAATCGGAGAGTCGTTACAGATTAAAGTTTCTGATGTTTCAGATCGGAAGCTGATTTTGAGAGGACCAAAATCAGGAAAAGAATCTGAGGTGGCCTTCATGCCAGAACAGATTGGAAAAAGGCTTCATGACTACATCAAACAGGAGAATCTCTCTCCCGAGGACCAGATATTTCCGATTTGTTATTCCCCGGCCAGGGCATTGATAAGGAAATTGGGAGTGAGACTAAACATTGTTATCACCCCTCATGATCTTTGGAGGTATTCGGCCACTTATGCGAGTCGCAATGGGGTGCCATTGGAGATTGTCTCCAAAGTGATCCTGCGGCACCAGGACCTGAAGACCACCCAGGTGTATCTGGGGAAGGTGACAGAGTCGGAGGCGATCCATTGGATGGATGTTCTACATGGAAGATAGATGATGTAACCTCATGAATTATGAATAGAAATCTTCAATCTTTGGGGTATGCCTTATTAATTTATGACCGATCAGCCTGTCTATATTTAAGTCACAGGAGAGCTCAAAGATGCAATGTTTCTTCCTGAAATCATGAGTTTTAAATTTCGCACCGCAATACAACATTTCAAATGCAAATCAAGTGCTGTGGGCTTACGTGACTTGCAGCATTCAACAGTGAATACGTCTGTGCTGGAGGCCCCTATGGGCACAGTCCGCATTTTAAATAGAAAATTGAATTCAGCGGGGTTGAACTCTCCTATAATATCAAGGATTCGAGCCAATGATTCTTTGTTTCATCAGGGTCAACATACCTTCTCCAGGGATTATTTGAAGATTAACGATTTTTCTTGCTTTTTAGCAGAGAATAGTATATAAATAAATCAAATCTAGTTGCAAAGAGTCCTTTTTTGGACTTGGGAGAAACCCGCAAAGAACTCTGAACAGCTTTTTTGCGGGTTTTTTTATAAAGCCTCGAAAGGCTTCTTACCGGGATCTACCAAA
>Ga0315312_1002040_pt1 | contig 14493 bp, 8 predicted proteins | sample TDP7_MG_FD_203629 | JGI IMG/M metagenome (GOLD analysis project Ga0315312, IMG submission 203629) | Freshwater sediment microbial communities from Lake Towuti, South Sulawesi, Indonesia - TDP7 | ecosystem: Environmental > Aquatic > Freshwater > Lake > Sediment | place: Indonesia: South Sulawesi... | reverse complement strand
ATTTTGCGCTTATTGCTCAGCAGGCGACGCTGGCCTGCCGAGTGCCTTTCCTACATTTCTTTGACGGCTTTAGAACCAGCCATGAAGTTCAGAAGGTTGAGGAGCTTACCTTTGATGATATGCGTGCGATGATTGATGATAGGCTTGTCGCTGAGCATAAGGCTAGAGCGCTGTCACCGGATAGGCCTATGATTAGCGGTACGGCACAGAATCCCGATGTCTATTTTCAAGGTCGCGAGACGGTGAACAAATTCTATCTGGCTGCGCCGCAGATTGTTCAAGAGACGATGGATAAATTCGCAAAACTAACTGGGCGCAGCTATCATTTGTTTGATTATGTCGGTGCCAAAGATGCGGAGAAGGTCATCGTTATTATGGGTTCAGGCGCAGATACTGTGCACGAGACGGTAGAATATTTAGCATCCAAGGGCGAGAAGGTGGGTCTGGTGAAGGTGCGGCTTTACAGGCCATTTAGCGGCAGGGGCTTTGTCGCTGCTCTTTCAAAAAACGTAAAGAAAATCGCGGTATTGGATAGAACTAAAGAGCCCGGTTCAATTGGTGAGCCGTTATACCTTGACGTTAGAACTGCTGTTGGTGAGGCGATGGAACGCAAAGAAGCTCCCTTTGAGAAATATCCAATAATTGTCGGTGGCCGATATGGATTGGGTTCAAAGGAATTTACGCCGGCTATGGTGAAAGCTGTTTTTGATAATCTTGATGCCGCCAAACTGAAAAATGGTTTTACAGTGGGTATTATTGATGACGTTACAAATACCAGCCTGGATGTCGATGAGTCCTTCGAGATTCCGAGCAAGGGTCTTTTCCGTGCGATGTTCTACGGTCTTGGCGCAGATGGGACAGTAGGGGCCAACAGAAACTCCATAAAGATTATCGGCGAGCTTACGGATAACTATGCCCAGGGCTATTTTGTTTATGATTCGAGAAAAGCCGGCACTATGACCACATCGCACCTGCGATTTGGAAAGCAGGTTATCCGCAGGCCTTACCTTATCACCAGGGCCGACTTTATTGCTTGCCATAACCCAAGTTTCCCAGAAAAGTATGATATGCTCTCGTCGGCACGCGATGGTGCTACGTTTTTGTTGACCAGTATGCACGGCAAAGATGAGGTGTGGGACACACTGCCGCAAGAGGTGCAAAAGCAGATAATTGACAAGAAGCTGAAGTTCTACGTTATTGACGCGATTTCTCTTGCTCAAGAACTTGGCCTGGGGCCGAGAATCAATGTGATTATGCAAACCGCCTTTTTTAAGATAAGCAACGTAATTCCTCTTGAGACGGCGGTGGCTGCTATCAAGGATGCAATTAGAGAAACCTACGGCAAAAAGGGCGAAAAAGTTGTCCAGATGAACAACGCTGCTGTCGATGGTGCCCTGGAAAGAGTTTATGAAGTTAAAGTCCCTGGCAAGGTAACCAGCAAGATAAAGATGAGGCTGCCGGTCCCGGAAGATGCACCTGATTTTGTCAAGGAAGTTACAGGCGAACTTATAGCATTTCGTGGAGATAAGCTACCTGTAAGCAAGATGCCGGTTGATGGCAAATTTCCCTGCGGCACGACCCAATATGAAAAGCGAAATATAGCTGTTGATATCCCACAATGGGAACCACAACTTTGTATTCAGTGTGGCAGATGTTCTTTGCTTTGTCCACATGCTTCAATAAGGATAAAGGCCTACGACGAAAAGTACCTCAAAGCCTGTCCCGAGCAAGGTCGAGGGGATGCGCCATCAACCTTCAAAAGCGCGGATGCAAAAGGTAAAGATTTTGCTGGTATGAAATTCACTGTCCAAGTAGCACCGGAGGATTGCACCGGCTGCGGCGCCTGTGTTATGAATTGTCCAGGAGAAGAAAAAGACGCAAATAAAAAACCAACAGGCCGAAAAGCCATTAATATGGTCCTGCAAGAGCCGATTCGGATGCGGGAGCGGGACAATTACAAATATTTTTTGTCGATTCCGAACACAGACCCAAATCTTTTCAAGGCTGATACCGTCAAGGGCAGTCAGTTGATTCAGCCTTTATTTGAATATTCCGGTGCCTGTGCCGGCTGTGGAGAAACGCCTTATGTTAAACTGCTTACGCAGTTATTCGGCGACCGAGCTATGATTGGAAATGCAACAGGCTGTTCCTCGATATACGGTGGCAATTTGCCTACGACGCCTTACTCAATAAGAGCTGACGGCAGGGGGCCAACATGGAGTAATAGTCTGTTTGAGGACACCGCTGAGTTTGCAATGGGTATGCGGCTGACAGTTGACAAATTCAAGGAGCGTGCTCTTGCGCTGCTGGATACAGTGGTGGGCAAAGGCTGCGTCGAGGCAAATCTCGCAGAAGAAATCCGGACGGCTACATTGGCTAATGACCCGGCGCAATCTGCTATCGAACAACAGCGAGTGCGGGTAGATAAGCTCAAAGAGCAATGCAAAAAGAGCGACTGTCCGGATTGTAAGCAGCTATTGAATGTCGCAGATTATCTCGTGCGCAAATCCGTCTGGGGTCTTGGTGGCGATGGTTGGGCTTACGATATTGGATATGGCGGCCTGGACCATGTTTTAGCCAGCGGCATCGATGTCAATTTACTGGTTTTAGATACGGAAGTCTATTCCAATACAGGCGGGCAGATGTCCAAGGCTACGCCCAGAGCGGCAGTCGCCAAGTTTGCTGCAGGTGGAAAACCAAGTCCGAAAAAAGACCTCGGGCTTTTGGCTTTTGTCTATGGGAATATTTACGTTGCTAAGGTAGCTATGGGTGCAAATCAAAATCAAACGGTAAAGGCCTTTGTCGAAGCTGAGGCCTATCCGGGGCCGTCACTTATCATTGCGTATTCACACTGTATAGCGCACGGCTACAACCTGGTAAACGGTTACGAGCATCAGAAACAGGCGGTTGCCAGCGGCTACTGGCCTTTGTATAGATTTGACCCGCGACTTAAACAGCAGGGCAAAAATCCGCTACAACTCGATTCGAAAGCTCCTACTTTCAACTTCGAAGAATATGCTTACGGCGAGAATCGTTATCGGCAGCTTTCGCAATCCAAGCCGCAAATAGCAGCAGAATTGCTTAAACTTGCCAAGGATGATGCAGCCGAGCGGTATGCTTTGATGGAGCAACTTGCGAAATTGAAGTGCGGCCAAGAAAGAGAAGAAAGCGTAGAGCCTACTCCAAAACCTGAAAAACAAACTATAGAGAGGATTCCCGCAGGGAAGGGTTCAAAATGAAATTTGCAATTTTCAGTTTGCGATTTGCAATCTGGTTGATTGTTGTTACGGCTTTTGTGCTCTCAGGTTGCCAAAAGAGACAGAAAAAAGAAATGTCGGCTACTGAGCCGAACATTGAGCCAATTGTCTTTATAGCGGATTATGCATCTGGCGCGATTCAAGCAACAGGAGGAACGGATGTCTGGATGAAAACGAAAAAGTTGGAGCTTGATTGTATTGTTACTTTTTTTGAGACGGGCGATAGTTTATATCTGACAGAGCATCATTTCGAGGTTTATCCGTGGTTAAATTCTATTAAGATTTCAGCCCAGGAGCCGCTAAGCAGGTTCGTTTGGCAATTATCGGGAGAGCAATTTAGCCTATTAGAAGGGGACAATCAACTGGATGTTGTGCCAAGAGTGCTATCTTATCGTGACTATGCAGAAGCTGTACTTAATCTGGTAACGGCACCGGTGCGTTTTCTGGATGAGCCAGTTGTTTTTATCAAAGAGCCTGGGCCAGTGAAAGTGGAAGGACTGTGGTATCATCCAATCGCGCGGATCTATCCGGTTCCGCCAAGTGGTGTACCACAAGCGAGCAGTCCTAATAGCAAGCAGGAGGATATTAAGACTGTTCAGCCGAACTTTTCAAAAGTGGTTTTCTTTCAGAATAGAGACAGCTCTTTGGTCGACATGATTTGGTTTGCTGATATTGACCAGAAGAAGTTTTTAGCAGTTCGTGGCTATGACAATAAACCAGCCAACGGCGGGGAGAAGAGTGGGGTTTTGGTTCCGACCAAGATAGAGATATTTACAACCGATGCCCGATTGGCAAAAGCCAAGCGATTAGTTAAAATAGATTTCAAATAGCTCCAAGAGTCAGAAGACAGAAGTCAGATGTCAGAAATCAGAAGTCTGTCCTCTGTTTTCTGATTTCTGTTCCTCAATTTTGATTTTTTATTTTTAATCTTTGAATTTCCTGCCAGCCAAGTTTTTTGGCAACTGACCGGGGGAATTGCCATTCACAGTCTCCTTCCTGGTATATTCGTATCTGGCTGTGTTCGGTAGCTATGGCTACAGCCTGGGGGATGTCGAGATAGCGAAGCACGTTGAGGAAGGTCGGCCCGTCATGATGCGAACGAGGCAGATGCCATAAATCGAGCCTTTCAATGTCTGGCTCGAATAAAGAGGCATACAGCACAATGCCGGCCATCTGGCCCTTGCCCTGAAGGACTACCGGTAATCCACGTATATAATCTATGTTCCGTAGCGTTTGAATTGCCCGTCGCACGTCCCACACCCGCATTCCGTCGAGCGTCTGGCCGAGCAGCATAAACCGCCGACGGATTTGTGTTTGCTTACGCTCATCAGGATTCCAAGCAGTTGGCCCAATGCCACGCGGTGCTATGTAAGCCATTATCTGCGTATTACCAAGAGTTTCATGGTAGCGGTTGAAGGTGTTTTCGTTCGGCTCAGGTAGAGTTTGATCTTCGAGTTGGTCGGCAAAGCCTACTCGCATAGCGGCCAACCATTCAGTCCACGCCTTTTCATCGAGGATATTGAGCGCAACTTTGTCGGCTTTATCAAGCGAGGCAGGATGCGTCAGATATAATCGCAAACGAACGTGTGGCTGGCTGGTAAAGTCGAACGCGCTGAATCTGATGCCGTGTCGCTCGAGCGAAAATACTTGCTGGATATCGAGCGAACCCGCCTCAGCTTCTGTGGGCCAGCCACGGAACGACTTTTCCAGAAGCGCTTTCATCCACATTTCACGTAGCTTTGCCCATTCGTCGGCTGATTGCGGCACCGATGGCTCTGGTGCTTTGGGTACGAAAGTTTCGTGTATCTGAGTGTTTATCTGGTCAGCAGGCAGTTCATCGAAAACTTTCAACTGCTCCATTTCAAAAAAAGGCACTGCTGGCTTATCAATCAGTGGATTTTCTCCTTTAAGAAAGCGATTGAACCACACAAATGCGTGCACTCGCAGCTCTTGTGTGTCCTGGTGCGGGCCCTCGGTGATGTTAAGGCCCAGGTTTGGTTCGGCATCGTATAGACGATAGATATTCCGCACTTTTTCGTGCAGGCGGAGGACACCATCAAGCGGAAAGATTCTGTCTTTATCGGTATTGGATATCAAAAGAGGGCGTGGCGCCACCAAAGCCGCCACGAGCGGATAGTCCCAGCGGTAGGTATTTAAGATGAACATGCAATCGCAGTGACCCTCGACGCAGCCGTCCACAACATGGTTTTGAAGGTCTGTTATTCCAGCTACCGGCACAGCCGCTTTAATGCGGTCGTCGATGGCGGCTATCCACCAGCTATAGGCGCCGCCGCCGGAGCGGCCAGTGACGCTGATACGGTCTTTGTCCACTTCTTCACGGGTTTCGAGGTAATCCAAGGCCCGGATGCAGTTCCATGCCTCGACGCCGGCCGGCGTGTAGCCGCGGCTGTTCCACCACCACATATTATATCGGTGCGTGCCATGATGGATGCCTTCTATCTCGCCTAATTGCAGCGTATCCATGGTGAGACAGACATAGCCGTGCCGTGCAAACCACGCTGCGTGGTGCTGGTAGCGGACTTTGTTGCCGTAGCTAATACCATCTTTCTTGACTTGGCCGTGACCACAAACGTAGAGAATAGCTGGCGCAGGCTTTTCCAAGCCTTTTGGGATGTACAGATTGGCAGTTACATAAAGGCCGGGTCGCGATTGAAAGTGAATCTTCTCCACAATGAATTCATCGTGCTCAATTTTGCCCGTGATTATGGGTTTTAGGTCAGTCTTTTCCAGGAGTGGGTCAAGCCCGAGCATCTCGAAAAGTTGCCTTCGATATTCTTTGCGTTTTGCTTTCCAGTCATCGAGCGTTTTGATGTGGGACCCCGCTCTGCGGGAACCCTCCGCCAAGCATCTGTCACGGAGCTTTGCCGTCTCTGCGCGGAAGTATTCATCGAGCATTTGATCGGCAGGGGACGGGCCGATGGTGCGCCAATCCCGCTCCGGCTGGCTCTCAGGCTCGGCGGAGGCCTTCGCCGGAGCGGGCCGCCGAGACGGGTCCGCCCCAAAGCATGGAAGGACCCCGCTCCGCGGCAAGAAAAAGCAGATGCACAGCAGTATCAAAATAATTTTCGATTTTCGATTTTCAATTTTCGATCGACAATTGGCAATCGTAAATCGACAATTAGGCTTGTTACGATTTACGATTTGCGATTTCTTCGCATGGTTGTCCATTTCGAACCTCACAAAAAAGAAATTAAATAGCAAAGGTCAAAATTAAGGAAGTCATGCTGTGGATTCCACAATTTTGATTTTTACATTTTGATTTTTGATTTTCTTAGAGCAACAAGACCCGCACGGCCATGAGCAGTACGACCAACAAGCCAAGCCCGCCGAGGATGTTCAAGACAACCCCATTGGGGCGCTCACCCATAACATCTTTTCGATTCGCCAGCCAGAGTATGGTAGCAGCCATCAGCGGATTGCCAACGACCGTAAGGGCCTGGCCAAAGATAATGGCATCAACCTTTTTGACGGGGGTATGTAGGACGATCATCGCTATGGCCATGCCGATAAGCAAAACCACAACGGTGAAACGGCGGGACCAAGGGTCGCTTAACCTGGCGGGTTTGCCGAGTCCATCAGCTAAGATGCTGCCACCGATCATCGCGTTGATTACAAAGGGGTTCATTGCCACCGCTAATAGTCCGGTGCAGAACAGTGTATGAGCGGTCGCGCCAAGCAGAGGCCGCAATTGCGTAGCAAGCACGCTGATATCATTAGCTGGCTGACCGTGGAGGACTGAAGCGCCGGTCATCATAATAATTGCGCTGACGCCGGTAAGCACAGCCACGCCGGCTATGGAGTCACCGATGCCGCGGGTATATTCTTTTATTGTCCAGCGTATCTGGCGGACGAGGTTGCCCTGGTAAAAAGCTGCTGCTACCGAAAAGGTTGTGCCGAGCAGTGAGGCGATCAGCACTGTCGGTGCCGGTCGGGGCAGCTGCGGGACCAAGCCCTTCAAGACTCCAAGCAAATTTGGTCGCACGAGAAAAAGATTCACCAAAAAGCAGATTAGCATCACCGCCACCATAACCTTCATGATCTGCTCCAGCGCCCGATATACTTGTTTCAACGTAAAAGTGAAAGTAATAATCGCACCATTGAACGCTATTAATACGCCGCTATTGATAAGGCTCTTGGTATGGTCGGCCATTACTTCTGGGTTTCCCACCAGACGAGCGACACCAAGAGCGTCAGCAGCAGCGGCGAAGGCCAAGTTGTTAGAAAACTGAAAGGTCGTGCAGATAAGGCAGAGATTGATGCCGATAACGGCAGCAATAGGCCGACCTAATCGAGCGGCAACCAGCGTGCAGGGCGTGGTGCCTCCTAAAACCCCGATGCGTGCCGCCATTGTCATATATGTGCCCATCAAAACTCCGGTTAGAACAAGTAGCCATAGCAGCTTATATCCATGATTGGCGCCAACATTGGAATTGGTTAGCAGGCTGCCCGGCCCAAAGACTACGCAAGCGGTGATAAGAGCTGGGCCGATAGACCGCCACCACGCAGGACGCGCCATTTTCGATGGTTCGGCTTCGCTCACCACAAGTTTACCCTTTGCCATTTGATTATACATCTTCCGGCACAACGAATGGCTGGCGATACGAGCGACTGACAAATTCGTTTGCCTGCTCGCTGAAATCGCCGATGAATTTCTCGTTAGCGCTGTCCATAGTGAGCCAGGGACCAAGAACGATAGGTGTCTTCTTAAGGTCGATCTCATTAGCCAATAGATGCTCTTGCAAACGCTCGAAAGAGTCTGCCATCTCCTTGTTTGTTTTTACTGCCTCCCGAATCTGTTCACGTGAAGATTCCTGCCCGAGCCGGTGAGAGATATTTCCCATGTGACACAAAGCGGTGGAGATGTGCCCTTCGAGGATGTCGGCATTGAGGTCGGTGACTTTGCGGCTGCGAACGGCCTTGATGAAGTTAGCGTGATGTCCACCGCCGCCGGTGGTCTTAAACTGCTTTATTTTTTTGCCGTCGTTGTCGTATGCCCATCCGCCGGCGAAGTAGCCGTGCTCGCATTGGATGAGCGAGCCGAGTCGAATTCCTCGGTAATGGTCCATCACCGAATCACCCTTTTTTTGCGGCAGGTTATGTACCTCAAAGATGATTGGGGCCGATTCGTAGTCCAGGATTACGATGTGCGTGTTGGCTGTCTGGCCATCATCGTCCCACCCAAAGCGGCCGCCAATGCTCATCACTCGTGGTGCCAAGCCGGTTTGGCCCAGCGCCCATCGGCAAATATCAATAAAGTGAATTCCATTGTTGCCCAGCTCACCGTTGCCGGTTGACCAGACCCAGTGCCAGTCGTAATGCAGATTCTTGCGCATCAAGGGCACCAGCGGTGCCGGGCCGCTCCACAAGTCATAGTCCACCGATTCAGGGATAGGCTGCGGCCCATCTACCTTGCCGATACTGCTGCGTGAGCCGTAGTAAAAGCAGCGGGCAAGAAGTATCTTTCCGAGATTGCCCTGCTTGATGTATCGAAACGCCTCTTGCAGCCCTTCGTCGGAACGGTTCTGAGTGCCGGCCTGCACGATTCGGTTATACTTGCGGGCTGCTTCGACCATCTTTCGGCCTTCCCAGATATTATGTGAGACCGGCTTTTCGACATATACGTCTTTTCCCGCCCGGCAGGCCCAGATGGTGACAAGCGCGTGCCAGTGATTGGGTGTGGCGGTGATAATTGCGTCGATGTTCTTATCTTCGAGCAGCTTGCGATAATCGACATATCTATCAACTTTTTCGTTTCGGTCTTTGAATTTTTTCTCTTCACGGTCAAGAAATTCTTTGTCGGCATCGCAGATTGCTACTACGCGCACGCCCGGGATTTTGCTAAACCATTTTATGTGATTGCTGCCCTGGTTGCGAAGGCCAACTACAGCTACGCGAATGTTATCATTTGCTCCTCTTGCGCGGGAGAACGGCAGTGCCAATGAAAAGCCAGCAGCCACCGAACTTTTTATAAAATCTCTGCGTGTAATACGTTTCATAAGTAAGCTCCTTTCAGGTCAACTTCCACGGCTTTCGATATTCATAGTGCAGCAGGTCGTTGGCCTGTTTATTATTGATAATTTGTTCGTTCTTGGGGTCCCATTCAATTCGAGACTTTGTAGCTAAAGCGATATTAGCCAAAAGTGCGAACGTTGTTGAGCGATGTCCCGTTTCCATGTCGCAATTGGTCGGCTTTCGCGTCTTGATACAATCAAGAAAGTTTCGTATATGCTGAGCTGTAAGATTCGTATCGCTGCCCGATGCCTTCTTTTCCTCTGATTGGAGTGGTGACTTTTTTTCTTGGAATTGGCCAGGCGTAGAGGGAACAATTTTATACCCGTTGCTTTCTGAGCCTGGATAAAGATTGCCGAGTGTGCCTCGGAACTCGATTTCTCCGCTGGATAATGGTGAGCCGCTGCTGGCTTCATATTGGCCGAAAATAATTAGAACGCCAGAAGCCAGCTCAAAAATCACTTCCATTGTGTCAGGGACGGTTCGATCGTCATCTACGGCAAATCGTCCGCCATGTGCGGATATTGATGCCGGCGCTTCTTCACCCAAAACCCAGCGGATAGCGTCACAATAATGCACGCCCCAATTTGCCATCTGAGAAGAATAAGATTGCCACCATCGAAACTTGTATAGCGGTATATTGTCTCTGTAAGGACGCATAGGCCGAGGGCCGAGCCACATATCCCAGTCCAGGCCTTCTGGCGGCTTGGTATCGGCGAACCTACCAATACCATTTGGATACATATTGCTTACTCTATAAGCTCTTGCTACTGTCACTTTGCCTATTTTGCCGCTTTGTACATCAACAGCTAATTGCTTATATGTTTGTGAGGAGCGGCGGTGAAGCCCGACCTGTATGACGCGGTTATATCGCTCAGCGGCCTCGACCATCTTTCGACCTTCAACTACTGTCACTGATAGCGGTTTTTCCACATACACGTCCTTTCCAACCTGGCAAGCCATAATGGTCTGGATTGCGTGCCAGTGGTCCGGCGTCGATATAACCACTGCATCTATGTCTTTGCGGTCAAGCAGGTGACGAAAATCTTTGTACCGTGCAACATTGCTGCCTAACTTTTCTGTCATTTTAGGGATTCTGCTGCCCAAAGAGTCTATAAGGTTCTTGTCGACTTTAGAATAATCTCTCATCAGGTAAGGTTCATATACATCGCAAAGAGCTGCAACATCAACGTCATTTTGTTTAAGGAAATCGTCAAGAAGCTGGGTTCCACGATTGCCAACACCAATAAATCCCACACGAATTTTTTCATTAGCACCGTATGCAGATTTAATTACAGGGGAAGCTAAGGTATTTAAGCCCAGCGTAACTCCTGCTGCTGCTGCAGCCGAATTCTTTAAAAATCTGCGTCTTGTCGTTTTTTCTTGATTCTTGTTCATTTTACTTACCTCCAAAATGTAGTTTATATGTTTTTGGTAAAGTTAGCATTTTTCAGCTTGCTTTTCAAGAGAGAACTTTAGCTCCAAAATTATGGATCGAAAGGCCAAGGCAGCGTAAAGACCACGCCCGTGACCCGTCGCCCGTAACCCAACGAACGAGTGACGAGCGACAAATTAGCCAGCCGCAGGCAAAAACTACAAAAGTGTGAATTTTTTGAGATTTCTATTTTTCCCACAATTTTTTCTTGACATTTAGTTTATATGTGGACACAGTATGCAGATAGTAGCAAACATTTCAAAAGAATGGGCAACCGAGTTGCCTATCCTACAAAAGGCTTTGCGAAAGGAGGTATGTGCCTATGGTCAAACAAAACTAATATCTCGCTTAATAAAGCACTTATTTTAACCAGGAGGTTATCAAAAACAAGGTTCTTTCGCAAGATGAATTAACAGACTGGATAGGTACAGTTTTCTACAATTAGCTGTATCTTGTAGCGGGAGAACAGGGGGAGAAGGGAGGAAAAATATAATAGGAATAATAGAAGTTTTAGCTCAATACTACTATGGAAACGCAGCGAGATGATTTAATATGAAAGAAGCAATTAGAAATAAAAGAACTGGGTGCCTTGATTTGGCATCCAGATGTGACAGAGCATTAAGGAGGAATAAAATGGGAACAAATATTTGGAAGATAGCTTTAGTGGCGATTGTCGTCGTAGCACCGGCGTCTGCTATGGCGACAACGATTGACGAGGCGCTGGCTGCTGCAGGGGACGGCAAGTATGTCCAGGTAAACGGAGCACCGGATACGCCGACATATTGGTCGATCACGGTGGAGTTTCCCGAGCCGCTTTTTCCCTACACTCACTACATATGGTTGCACTTCATGCCGACACCATTGAGCGTCAATTTCCAGTACCAATTGTTTGATTATGATACTGCTGTCGGGCCGCCCTGGGGCGTATGGGATTCCTCACACCCATTTCCATATGGGCCTATTATGATCCCCAGCGGCAAGAAAGTTACACGCGTGCTGATAACACAGAGGCAAGAGGCGGCCGCCGGGACAGTGTATTTGGACGCAGTTACGGACGGAACTTACGATCAGCCCGGCAACACGTACGCATACTATTATGCCCATACCGGAGTAGTGACGCCTTTCCCAGAGACGCCAGGGCCGACTCTGGTAGACATCGACATCAAGCCCGGCAGCTATCCGAATACTATAAACCTCGGCTCTAATGGCGTGGTTCCGGTCGGTATCCTCTCTAGCGAAAGCTTCAATGCCACAACTGTCTCGCCGGAGACCGTGTTCCTGGCAGGGGCGGGCGTTGCTATTCGCGGAAAGGGTAACAAGTACCTGGCTCACGAGGAGGATGTCAACGGGGATGGCTTGATGGACCTCGTTGTCCAGGTAGAGACCGAAAATCTCGACCCAGGACAGTTCCAGGACGGCTACGCCATCCTGACCGGGGCTACTTACAGTGGGCAGGCCATCCAGGGCTCGGATGAAATCATAATCGTGCCTCCCTAAAGCAAGTGTCGATGGGTACTCACAGAGCCAGATTTGTCAACTAAAGGGCTGCGACCCCCGCGCGCAGCCCTTTTTGTTTCCGTAGAGCCGTGGACAAAAACCCCAGTGAAACTGGGGACTAAATATTTAGACCCGCAATTTATTGCGGGGTTCCTGGCCAGGCAAGCAAACCTTACTCGACCACCTGCTTATAGCTTTGGGGCGAGATCTTCATGATCGGCGTGCTCTCAAAACCTGGCGGCGGGTTGTTGAGAAAGGTGTCCCGGTACGTTAGGTTAGGACCGGGGTTCGCCGAGGAGGTGAACGTCCCATCTACGATCACCACGCCCTCGATATTGGAATTTTTGGTGGTGTTCAGGTTGCCGTAGACGTAAACCAGTCCCTTGATTAACGAAGGATAGGTATCGTCAGCAACGCTGTCTGATGCTCCGCCAGGGTATGGGTACGGTGTTCCCGGGGGATTGAAGTTTGTCTTGTCGGTCTTTTCATTGAGGGCCGTGCCATCGAAATTCAAAGCGATGGTTCCGTCATAGACCATCAGCGCCGGATAGTTGGCAAGGGCGGGCTCCCAATTGACCGGACCATTAATCGTGGATCCTGCCCCTGGGCCAATCAGAACCAGCGTGCCTACTATACGCATGGATTCTACCGAAATGGGGTCGTTGTAGCACTCGATCACGTAGATACCCAGAGGGCTGGTAATTTTGGCGCCGTACGGATTGGACGCGGGGCTGAGCACCTGCTTGCTCAGCGCCATTTTCCCTTTGACTTTCGGGATGTCGTAGTTGTAGAGCCATGTCCCATAGTTTAAGGCGTGGAACAAGTACTCCCCGAACACGCTGTTTATGCTCGGCATGGTGCGAGGCGTAATGCCCTCTGTGGCTGTGCCGATTAGGTTAGTGAGCGAAATTGTGCCTACCGCTTCCACATTGGCAGTAATACTGGCAGTTCCGGTCTGGGTAGCGTTCTGGTTCGTGCTGATGATCTGGTCGGACGTCAATCCGCCGCCATTAAAGACCAGGTCACCGCCAGCATGCAATGAGACTCCCAGACAAGTGAGAGGACCGCCCTCCGCCACAAGCTTCACCTGCATTTTCTGCCGGGCGACTCCTTTTTTGCCGGTTCCAATCAACACCAGCGGATCAGTATCCATGTCGATCAGATCACCGTCATCCGGGTCGATCCCCTCCAGAGTAAAGCTTGCGCTGCCTAACGGCTGGTTTGACAGCCAGGTGCCATTCAGCCAGGCTTCCCGCCAGTTTGGATCTTTCACATAAAGTAGTCCCAGCTCAATAGCTGACCGTGCGCACAGACGAGCCTCTGCACAGTCTACGGTCATTTGCGCCGACCGTCTCTGAACACGAACAGCAAATAGCGAAGCCAGGCCGATGACCGTAACCATCATAGAAAGGGCCAGCACTATTATGTATACGCTGCCCCCGCGTCTTCCTTCGAGTCTCGTTAGACGTTGACGAGTCTCGTAACGAGTCTCGATGCACGTTAAACGAGCCTCGTTGGACGTTTTCGATTTTCGATTTTCGATTTTTTTCACAGATTACATTCCAGAATTAGTTCTTATCGCAGTTAGAGAGCCTACCTGCTTGTTATTACAGCTAACTGTCACGGTTATTCGCTTAGTGTTGGTTTCAGAGGCCTGAACTTGTGTAATGTCGGCGGGATCGACCCACTGTACGGTGACGCTTCGCTGCCAGCCAGATAAGCCGGCCAGTTGTGTCCCATCTTTTGCGGTCGGAGGACTTGACGACCAGCCATTATAATCATCTACATCATCAAAATCCGCTCTGGTGCTGGTAGATTCTCCTGATTCACACCCAAATACGGGCGGATCGTTGGGGTCCTGATAGTCTTGCCGAAGTATCTCCGCCATCAGCGACTCCGCCAGTAACTGGCCACGGCTGTATTGAGAGGTTCTCTGTTGGCTAAGTCTCGATGCTCCGACGGTGCTTAGTGCAGCGACCAACACGGCCCCAACAATTACTAATGACAGGACAGCTTCCACCAGTGTGAAAGCCCCCGGCCTCCAGCCGAGAATTTTGAATTTTGAATTTTGAATTTTGAATTTTCTTCTCATGGTGTTACCTCTGGTTTATTGAAAGTCTCGGTTGCTGTGTACACGGCTGACTGCAGATCGTTCCCCGCCATTAGCTTGATATCTACTACTCTGAGGTAATTTTTTGCTTGGATGATTTCAAGGTCGTATGAAAGATTGAACTCTTGAACCGAATCCAGAACGATAGCTACGCTGCCGCCGTT
>Ga0315312_1002039_pt1 | contig 14504 bp, 13 predicted proteins | sample TDP7_MG_FD_203629 | JGI IMG/M metagenome (GOLD analysis project Ga0315312, IMG submission 203629) | Freshwater sediment microbial communities from Lake Towuti, South Sulawesi, Indonesia - TDP7 | ecosystem: Environmental > Aquatic > Freshwater > Lake > Sediment | place: Indonesia: South Sulawesi... | reverse complement strand
GGCACATGGAGATACCAGGCCTCTATGCTCCCGGAGTGATGAGCAGCCCTCTGTTCACCTGCTCCACCCTGGGTTCTATAAACGACTGGCACTATTGATTTCCCCCCGAACATATATCTATTCTTGGCGGCTATGTTGACTATCTCATCTGTGGCAATTGTTGAGAAGTCTATATACATGATCTCGGCGACAGGACGCATACCGGTCATCGCAGCACCGGCAGCAGCGCCGGCTATCGCCGCCTCCGAGATGGGAGTATCCCGAACCCGTTCAGGCCCGAACTCTTGGTATAAGCCTCTCGTTACGCCGTAAGCTCCTCCATATATGGCAACGTCTTCGCCCATTAGGAAGACCGTCTCATCCCGTTTCATCTCTTCTCGCAGCGCTTCGGTTAAGGCTTGGCGGTACGTTATCTTCCGCATCGGCAGACCTCTCATCTTGGCCTCGGAGAGATCGCTGAGGAGTGTTGAAGGATCTTTGTAGATCTCGGTGTAGACGTTCTCGTAGAGGGAGTCAACCGGCGGATAGGGACTGCTCAGGGCGAAGTCTTCAGCTTCTTGAACCTCCTTGGCCACAAAGTCCTCCAGTTCTTGGAATTTCTCGGGGGTGACTATGCCTTCTGCCATCAACTTGTCGGCGTAGGTCTTGATTGGGTCTCTGACTCTCCACTCTTTTTCTTCGTCCTTTGTTCGGTACGCTCTTGCATCGCTCCTTGTATGCCCGTAGAATCGGTAGGTTTTGCATTCAACCAGGGTCGGACCTTTCCCTCCTCGTGCTCTACCAACAGCCTTTCCGACGACTTCCTTAATGTTAAGGATATCCATCCCGTCGGCGATAACTCCAGGAATGTTATAGCCCTTAGCCCGTTCAGCGATATCTTCGAAAGGGAACGCTCTTTTCACCGAGACTGACATTCCGTAGAGGTTGTTTTCACAGATGTAAATGACCGGAAGGTCCCAGATCGCCGCCATATTCACCGACTCATGGAACGCTCCAGTGTTGGCTGCTCCGTCGCCAAAGAAGCAAAGGACTACGTGATCAGTCTTCCTCATCTTTATGGATAGGCCCGCGCCGGTAGCGACCGGTATGTTCGAGCCGACTATACCGGTGGCGCCCAGATTCCCTGCGCTCACGTCAGCTATATGCATCGAGCCGCCTCTCCCCTTACAATATCCAGTTGCCTTTCCGCATAACTCGGCCAGCATCAACTTCAGGTCCCCGCCCTTGGCTATACAGTGCCCGTGTCCACGATGTGTGCTTGTGATATAGTCGTCTTTTCTGATGGCTGCGCATGCGCCTACGGCCACAGCTTCTTCTCCCACATAGAGGTGTGAGGCGCCTTTGACCAGATCGCGGCTGAAAAGATCCATCACTTTCTCTTCAAAGAATCTTATCTCAAGCATCTTCCTTAGGTAGCCAACCAGTTCGTCGGATCGGCTCTTGTCGATCATCCTCTTCACTTCTTTGAACCCAGACCGCCTATGGTATATTTCTCCCTTACTTTTGTCAGATATATTAACTTTCATGGTGGCCATGTGTCTCTTCGATTGGTACCTCACAGGAAATATAAAATAGGTTTAGGACAAGTAATGATCACAAGAACTCGTCGCGGATGCAGGAAGCGATCAAGTTGTCTGAGTTGAGTTCCTGTGAGGTTGCGGTAATAGGTGCTGGGATAGGTGGATACGGCGCTGCTATCAGGGCAGCCCATCTTGGAAAGAACGTGACTATAATAGAGAAAGGAAATGTTGGAGGGACATGTCTCAATCTTGGATGCATACCCACAAAGTCGCTGCTCGTTACTGCTCATCTTCTGAACAAGATCAAGCAATCGGAAGATCTCGGGGTCACAGTGGGGGAAGTCACTGTCGACTTCAAAAAGATGATTGACAGAAAGGATGCGATAGTGAGCCGCCTCAACAATGGAGTAAGATATCTGCTGAAGAAGAACAAGATTAGGCTTGTTGAAGGAGACGGAAGATTGATATCAAAAGATAGGATTCGGGTCAAAAGGGCCGACGGACGAGAAGAAGACATCGTCACAGACTACGTTATTATAGCATCGGGTTCAGAACCCAATGTGCCCTCCAACATCAGTGTAGATAGAAAGAAAGTGATCACGACGGACGAGGCATTGGGGCTAATTACGCCGCCAGAGACGATGGCCATAATCGGCGGAGAAGTAATGGGCGTTGAGTTTGCAGAGATATACAACGCCTTGGGCACGGAAGTGAAGATCTTGGAGAAGACCCCGAATCTCGTACCATCACTTGACGCTGACTTGGGAAAAGGGCTTCAGACCATCCTAAAGAGGCGCGGCATCGGCATCCATATCAACGCGGATGTAGATTCGGTTGAAGTTGAGACGGACGGAAAAGTCAGCTTGAAGGCGCCGGAGCAACTCCACTTAAGGGTGGACAAAGTGCTTCTCGCATTGGAGAGGAGGCCTTTCACGGAAGGTTTAGGTCTAGAAAATATCGGGGTTCAACTGCGGGACGGTTTCATCGCAGTTGACGAACACATGAGGACGAATGTCCCACACGTCTATGCCGTAGGAGATGTAGCCGGCGGAAAGATGTTTGCTCATGTCGCGCTTGCAGAGGGTCTAGTCGCAGCTGAAAATGTTGCGGGCAAAGATCTGGTGATGGATTACAAAGTGATTCCGACATGTGTCTACACCTCACCTGAGATCGGCAGCGTAGGCCTATCGGAAGAGGAAGCAGTTAAGTTGGGACATACAGTGTCTATTGGAAAGTTTCCATACATGGCAAATGGCAAAGCCCTAACACTAGGCGAAAGGGAAGGATTTGTGAAGATGGTCGCCGACAAGAACACTGATGAGATATTGGGCGTTCACATCCTCGGCCCAAACGCAACAGATATGATAAGCGAAGCCGCGATAGCCATGAGGCTTGAATGCACATCCGAGGAGCTCGGCAGGGCTATCCACCCTCATCCGACTCTCAGCGAGGCGATCATGGAAGCAGCTCTAGCCGTTTCCGGAAAAGCGGTCCACATATGAATTACCAGAACTGCAAATATCTAGATAGAAACTTGGGTTGGCCCCCTCAATGATCTAGAGAGGCGATCAAGACGAAGGTAGCGGCTCTCCATAGAGTGCGAGATCTCCTGCTCGAAGATGTCCTTTTGTCTAGATCTCTGATGACGAAGTTCTAGTCACGGTTAGGTCGACCGGCATCTGTAGAACTGATATCCACATCTAGAGAAGCGGTTCAAGACTGAGAGAAGGTTGAGTGAGGCCTCCGAAAGACCAGTTTGTTGACCGTCTTCCCAAAGATTAATATACCAGTTTCTGCCCAAGATTACGGCTGGGAGAGGTGAGCTGAAACCACAAAACCTGTGGTTTCCGACTAGGTTTTCAACTTTCGCCTCTCCCCCTCCCTCCCCTTTTGAATATGCGCTGGCAATTTCTGCGTCCTTAGAGATGCAGTAGAGCATGATTTAGTACTAGGGTTTCAGGGGGGCTATGCAGAGGAACGACAGACAGCCAAATCGCTGACTTATGAGAATCATCCTTCTGAGGCTAGACGAGAGAGAAGGTTATCCTTAGTTCTTTCCACCTCCTCGAGGATTTTCTCGGCGTCAACCGTTGTCAGTTCCCTCTTTTCCATAAGGATCCTTCCATTTATCAGGACAGTGTCGACGTCAGCAGCCCTTGCAGAGTACACGAGGTGACTGGTCTCGTTGTAGACTGGTCGGAGATGTGGCTTGTTGAAATCGAGTATAACCAGATCCGCTTTCTTACCGATTTCCAAGGAGCCTATCTCCTTATCCCACAATAGCGCCTTCGCGCCATTTATCGTCGTCATCTTCAAAACCTCTTCAGCAGGCAGCAGTGTTGGGTCTTTGCTGGCGCCTTTGTGGAGAAGTGCTGTCAGCTTCATAACTTCGAACATGTCTGAAACGTTGTTTGAGCTGGCACCGTCTGTGCCTAGCGAGACGTTCACTCCTTCTCTTAGCATCTTCGGAACTGGACTTATGCCTGAAGCGAGTTTCAGGTTGGAGACGGGATTATGAGATACCTTGATCCCTCTTTCCCTGAGTATCTTGATGTCTCGTTCGGTTAGTGAGACGCAATGAGCGGCTAGGATGTCTTTTCCAAGGACGCCTAGTGAATCGAGATACTCGACAACACCTCCCTTCAAGGTTACATTGAAGGCTTGTTTGATCTTTTCCGGCTCATCCTCGGTTTCAGCGATATGGGTATGCCACGTTATGGGCGCTTCGGGTGAGCCATGACTCTCGTTCAGATCTCGTGTTATCTCTCTCAGTTCTCTCATGTATTCAGGATCTACCGTATAGGGGGCATGAGGGTCGACACTAACTCGGATTCTTCCCTCAGCCTTGCCATGCCAATCGCCGGCGAGACTCCTGAGAGCCTTCCTATCCTCCTCTTTCCTCCACGAGAAGCATACGTGGCCAACTACTCCTCTTAGCCCAGCCTCTGAGAAGGCCCTCGCTTCATTCTCATTTGCTATATAATGGTACATCGTGTTGACCGTCGTTATTCCTGCCATGATCGACTCGACAGAAGTCAACAATGCGCCCACATAAATGTCGTGGCCGGTTAGATGTCTCTCTAGAGGCCATATCCATCTTTCCAACCACTCTCTGAGTGGATAGTCATCGGCATATCCGCGAAGCAGACTCATCGCCGCATGTGTGTGGGTGTTTATGAGGCCTGGAATAACAACCTTCCCTTCAGCGCCTATCCTCTCATAGCTAGGATACTTTCTCTTAAGACCTGTCGTCTTTCCAATGTCTACTATTCGGTCGTCTTCCACCACAACACCCCCTTCCCTGATCAGGCCGCGTGGGCTCATGGTTAGGACTGTTCCGCCGGAGATCATCAGACCCATTATGGCACTCTCCTAGTCACACTGGGGTTCTATGACTTGGGATTATGAACATTCGCGTATAATTACTTTGGTGAGGCTTTCTTCAGATCGATTGAAGACGGGAAGAATCCAATCCTTCACAGACAACGATCAGCTCTAGGATTCAGGGTTGATCCAACTGCCCGGAAACTTAAGGACGCGGGACGTTACACGGTGAGGACCCACCGGATACGAAACTTCTTCATCGCATAGACTGTGGTTCGTTAGACCAGAAATCGGCTTCGAATACGTCGGCGACTACGACGGCAAGAAGGTCTTGCGAAAGCGGAGATGGGCGACGCATGTGAATTGTTGCTCTTTCTTCTCATAGTCACCTATTTCTTCTTTGAGAGCCACCATTGAAGATATTCCTTGCGTGTTCTCCTCCGTTGCTCCTCCTCCGACTCGAAACTAGGCCTAAGTTTCTCTCTCATCTCGATTAGCTCTTGATGTGTAAGTGTCAGCCCACAGCTCTTACATACATAACGCTTCGTCTGGCTTATGTAGTGCAGTTCACCACCGCACTCAGGGCAATAGAGCATGACAGTTCCTTCCCCGACTACTAAGGAGTCGACATCATAGAAATATGTTTTGTTTGGGGGATATCAAGTAACGCCAATAGAACCTTGAAGAAGGCAGACAATGCTTGCGTCGTGGTCGGTTTTGAGCATGTGGGGTAAAAGTGATAAACGCAAAAGACTCTGCGGAATCGCAGATAAAGAGAAAGTCAAAGTCTCCGGAGTCGCGAATGTTCAACCATTCTTATGCGTTCAATATTTGATGGTCGGAAAAGGTGGGGGCTCCGTTGCCCATCGAGCTGTCATCTCATTCCCAAAATCTTGCATAACTATCCTTGCTCCCTCTATCTTCATCAACCTGCCAATGACCGCATTTTGCCAATAACTTCCGGATAACCCAATAGCCGTAAAGTAGGCGGATAAGGCTTCCAGATAATCTTCCGCCGTATACGAGACTGTCCGATCGTCTGTCTGTTTGCTTCTTGGCATGACGGACGCCAGTTTAGCTTGTTCTGGAGAGGCAAACACAACATCGATGTGGACTGGCGCAGACAGCTTAAACGGCTTAAACTTTCTCAGATCTTTGAGGACTCTGGACGCTGCTTCTTGAATGAGGGATCTAGCCTCATCCAGAGGCAACCACTCAACCTTATCTCTTGCTGTTGCAGTTTTCACGATCACTCCTTCAATTCCCGGAAAGAAAGCCTTTGCCTCCCTAACGGCGGCAGCATCACCAGTCACCAATACAGTGGGCACATTGAAGTACCCTGCCAGCCAAGTCAACTCTTCGATTTCGCCAACAAATTTCCCGTTTATCCGTAAAGCAGTGGAACGGGTGTTTGAATGACTCAGAAAACCGTCGATGGTTCCAGCCATAGAGTGCTGGCAGACCAGCGCAAAAGCATCGTATGATTCCATCGTTGCTTTTGAACGCGTCATCTCAAGAAGTGATCCTGCTCCTCCAAGAATCTTTGCTCCTGATACGATCTTGTCATGGATTAGGTTCGGTGGTTGACCGGTGCCGTGACCGTCGATGACGTGAACGTCAGTCGCTCCGCCCATTCTTAAGCCATAGATAACGGCGTTAACATCCTCGGTCATGTGGAGGCGACCTTTTTCATATAGTGGGCTGGAAATGTCTCCGAAAGTCCTGTAATCATCTACGCCGGACGCGCCCTCCATATCAGCCATGATTAATATCTTCACATGCATCACTACCCTTTGTCTAATGATTATCTTACGATTTTTCCCATATTTCCGCGTCCGTATGTATTGTGGACCGGCGTAGTCTTAAAGTTTGGGGGATTTGGGGACCAAATTCTTATATCTCAAGATCTACGTCTAGGTGTTATTGTGGTGGCATGCGTGTTCGGAAGAGACCTAGACCCCCTGAAGATTAGGGGAACCACAACCATAGCGCTCAAATGTATCGACGGAGTTGTATTTGCCGCCGATACGAGAGCCACAATGCTTCCAGGTTTTATCGCGTCGAAGTCGGTTCAGAAGATTTACCGGATAACGAGGAACGTCGGCATGACGATTGCGGGCATCCCGGCTGAAGCTGAGAACCTTCTAGACATATTGAGGGCAAACGCAAACCTTTACCAACTGCAGAGAAACAGGATCATACCTGTTCGCACCGTAGCCGGACTGGCATCCCACATCCTCTTCTCGCAGAGGATCTATCCTTACGTAATCCAGATAATAATTGGGGGCTGCGACCCGGAGGGATACCACATATACTCTCTAGACCCCTTTGGAAGCCTCATGGAAGACAACGTTGTCTCAACCGGTTCGGGCTCGCCCATAGCCTACGGCATCCTCGAGAACCAGTATAGAGAGGGCATCACCCTAAACGAGGGCCTATCGATCGCCGTCAAAGCGATCACAGCGGCAATGAAAAGAAACATATACACCGGCGACGACTTCAACGTAGCCTCAATAACAGAAGAGAAGGGGTACATAGACCTCCCAAGAGAGGAAAAGAAGGAACTGCTGTCCGGACTATCGTCTAGGTAGCTTTTCAACGAACTATTCGAGATACCTCCCTATCTCACCGAGTCTCCTTATCTTCCTAAAGCTGCCTTTGATTTTGTCTTCCCTGTCAATGAGCAACGCCGTTAACCCAGCCCTCTGCGCGCCTTCGTAATCAGCCTCCAAAGCATCTCCCACAAAAACTGCCTCGGATGGGCGAATATTCAACCTGTCCAGGGCGAAGAGGAAGACCTCCTTACTTGGCTTCGGCTTACCTACATCGTCAACCCCCACAGCTATGTCGAAGTATCCGTCTAATCCGACCCGAGGTAGTATGGCGTCTATGTCACTCTTGAACCCGTTCGTCACCAAACCCAGCTTGAACCCGCGTCGCCTCAAGTGATCGAATGTCTCGATCACGTCTGAGTAGAGACCCAGATCAGCAAAGTCCCACCACCTCTCTGTGATCGTTCTCGCCATGAAGAGGAGATCGCCCTGAACTCCTAAGCGCTTGAGTAACTCAAGATTCCATTTCGCCCAGAATTCGCCGTAGGGCAGCCCGTAGTCTGCCGAAGTAAGTTGGTCGTCAATCTCTTTTTGTGCGGATGCGATCTTGCTCAATGGCTTTCGAACTCCATAAGCCTTCAGAATCCTTCTGAAGATCTCGGGAACTGGTGCGGCCTTAATCAGGGTGCCGCCCAGATCGAAGAGTACAGCCTTGATCCTTCCGTAAGAACTCGACATGCGAGTGCGCTCGGAAATTTATTTGAGGGTCACATATTTATGATTAGCCTAATCGCGAGAGTCGCATATGTTGATTCTAGTCTTCGCCGAATCCGCTCTGGAGACGGTTCCACGAGATCTATGGAGCCACCCGGCGGTCGGCAAGCATTCTAGAAGAAGGAAGAAACAGCCTGGATTAACAATCCTCGACAGGTCCTATCATCACGGCGCCATGAAAGGACTCAGCGAGAACGAGAAGAGAGGCCGACCGGATATTATTCACTTTAGTCTGCTAGAAGCATTAGGGTCCCCGCTAAATAGGGCAGGCCTTCTTGAGGTCCATGTTCACACGATAGATGACCACGTGATCTATGTAGATCCCCAGATCAGGCTGCCAAGGAATTATGAGCGGTTCATAGGGCTTATGGAACAGCTCTTCCAGCTGGGCAAAGTCCCCAAAACTGGTCCCGCGCTACTCAGCTTGGAGCCCAAAACGATCTCTGATCTCATCATGGATATTGGCCCAGATTACGTCGTAGCCTTCAGCAGACTGGGTTCATCAATGACGCTAAGAGATGTCATGACAAGCCTTTCTTCTAAAGGAAGGTTAGCAGCAATAATAGGCGGATTTCCGAAAGGGCACTTCTCCGAGGAGACGGTGAGCCTGACGAACGAGATGATCTCCATAGACTTTGATGCGCTGGAAGCTTGGACGGTTGCTTCAAGGGTTATCTATGAGTATGAAAAGTCAATCTTCCTCGACAAGAAGAGGCTTAGACGCCACAGTTAGCGTCCCGCTGCACCAAGCTCAGATCTTTCAACTCGCGAGTCACGTCTGGGCATCTTTGGATGCACTTATCGACTAGGTGGAGATACCGTCCGACCCTTATGCTTGAGGGGCGCACCTCTCTCACTTCACCCGGCCGCGCTATGACAAAATATCTTGCAGAAATCTTAGCTCTAGTTGCAAAGAGTGCTCCATCGACCGATGCATGCAACAGATTGCAATATGGAGACCCATCAACCGTCAAAACTAGGATCTCCTTGGGACTCGAGCACCTGACCATCATCGCTATTTTTCCCACGAACCCGCTGCAACTCTCAGCTTCAGGGCAGGCTGTCAGAACAACACGATCCTTGGAAAACTCCTTGAGAAGCTCTGGGAATGTGGACTCTATGCACTCACCTGAGATAAGGATGGAGGCATCCTTTAAGAATGGCGCCTTCACCCAAGTTTCCATAAGTTTCAAGGTTTTCGCCAGGAAGGTTGACTCGTTGATTGCTCCAAGGTTAGCCGAAAGCGAGAGGTCTACGTTACTATCTCTTCGAGCTTGTTCATCGTCTTCGCCCTTCTTATCTCAAGGGCGATTCTGTCTCCCATACTCATTCTTCGCTGGTACATGGCGTTGGCATACTGGGAGCCCACACCCATGTGTACGTTTGTTCCTCCACCGTGCCTCAGGGCGACATCCTGTGTGACTGGGACATGCATATATGTCTCTTTGCCGGCAGGTACATCGTAAAGCCCATACTCGACAGCGGCACCGGGTATCTTCGACCATGTTATTAAGGTCTGAAGGCACCAAGCTCCTATTATGCCAGGCGTCTCATACTTCGTAGTTGCCAGCAGAAATGCGTCGGCATATCTGTGGACCTCCTTCAATAGCGACTCCCTGAGGCTCATGGCCAGGTGGCATGTGACCTCGAATGACGGCACCTTCTTCATCTTCTGCTGAATGTCTATGGGTAATCTTTTGACCCCATCGAGTATTGTTTCTCTTCGTTCGTCGATTGAGAGGAACTCGTTGGCCAATTGGATTCTCGCCTCTTCGAGGCTGGTCCTGTAAAGTTTTGCGAAGACGTCGTCCGCATCCCCCCACTCCATCTTGGCGTTGAGAGGGGAAAAGAAGAAGTTGAAGTTGGCGTGAGGGCCAAGCACTATCTGCTCGACCCTGGCTCCTTGAAGTCCCTCTTTGTCAAGGTTGCCGAGCTCAACCTCCCTCCTAACCTTTTCCTCGAGGTCGTTCGAATCAGCGGCAAAGATAAACTCTCTCTCAAACTCCCTGTGGGCGTGTTCAGCTTTCATCAGGATCGGTTCGTCGATGGATTCCTTCATCTTGATTCCGCTTTCGTACACATCAAACTCGTAGGATTTCGGGTAGGGTATGCCCGCTTTATCCGCGAACCAGTAGTAGTCCCGCTCCATCTCCCCTCGGTTCTCAATTTTCAGGAGCTTCCTTGAACCCACGATTGGAACTGCGAACTTCTTCTCGATGACGCTGCAGTACTCGTCCCCGCCAACATAGACGGAAAAGGCCCTGTTCGGGATCTGGAGACACTCCAACTCGATGAGGTCGTCGACAAACTTCACTATCTCTGAGTATCTGTCCAAGACCAGAATCGCAGCCTTCCAATCGCCCTTCTTCTTTATGTCCTGAGGGTCTTGAACAACGATGAGGTCTCTCTTTGTGAGCAAAGGAAGATCCACGACATCTTCGCCCGGGCTACCAACCATCGGATTTTGAAGATAGATCCGCGCTCGCTGCTTTGTCGTGTAGATTACGCTCCTTATTCCATGGTTTCTCTGTCCTTGCCACGCGTCTAAAGCAGAGTGCGACCCAAGGTTCAAACCGACAGGTTCCTTGTAGGACTTGACGATCTCATGCATCTCTTCTCTTTCAACCATATGATTTTCACCTGGATATGCTGCGATTTAGTCGTGAATAGGTATAATATATTTTTCGATTTTACGCGAGTCCGAAGAAAAGCCCTGAGACGCCTGCGATTCCTATGAGCGTATGCTAAGGAAAAATGGAAGATGAATCGTGCTTCGATGCCTGCTCCAGATTGTAGACTTCTCTAGCCGCAAGGAACCTCCTTCAATATGACCTTCTTGGGCTCCTCTTCTTTCCTCTCCTCTCTTTTCTCAGATCTTATCCTAATGACGCTCCTCGCAACTTCTCCTCCGGGGCAATTATGCTCCTCTGGGATGCGATGGCTACTGCAGTATAGGCCCCCACACCTCTTGCATCTGTAGAGGAGCTCTTTCACAGGCTCCAAGCAGTAATGACAAAAAGAGGCGGTAGGACCAAGTATACTGATCTCGTAAGAGGGATGCGTTTCTGGTGAGATGAGGGCATACAATCTTGCGGCCAGCTTCTTTGCAACTGCTTTGCACACCTCTTCCGGAATTGAGAGGTCTGGCAACATGAAATGGACTTGGCTCCCATCGCACCTCACATAGACTTCAACTCGGTATCCCATTTCCTCCACAAAACCGTGCCATCCCCTACCTTCCTCTGTTCTCCTGAATCTCAGAACCTCGCTGAGGGCTCTGGTTAGAATTGGGATCGATATGCTACTAAACAGAAGAGAGAATATCAAACCAGACATTATGCTACTTTCCTCCCTTTGAGACAGATATTAATAACCAAGAAATCTGCCTCGTAGCTGGACTCGGCTCCTTTGGCTTCGTACTTTGCTGGAAGATCATACATCTTTTTGTAGTTCATGGCCAAACCCATGATCCCAGCTAGTATGAGAGCGAACCCGGCCAGGTAGGGGATGCGAACCAGCTCAGTATTAGATATCGTCTTCCCCTCCGTCAGTTGCCCTTGGTCGACTACTCTTCGGTTGTGGTCTTTTCTATCAGGAGTCTAGTTCCCTCAGCTTCTTGTGCTCCCTAGATATGATCATGGTGTGAGTCAGGAGAATGCTAGGATTCGATCTTATCTTGTAGGTTATCAAGTCGTCCAACTTGGATAGATCCTCTGCATAGATCCTTATGAGGATGTCATATTCTCCGTATATCTCATTCACCTCTAGAACCTCGTCATACTCAGAGAGCTTGCTGCAAACCTTCCTTTCAGATCCCGAATTCACCGTGAGCAGAACGTACGCGTAGATGCCCATATGCCTCCTCCTGCAACTAATGCTTGTAAATCCCGAATAAAATAGGTTTCTGATCGTTGAAATCTTGACGGAGTCCGTAATGCCGTGACACTTCGCTCGCATCGTTTAAGGGGGACTTCCGTATCTGCGGATGTAATTAGTCTTGGGTGCATGTCTGATAAGCTGAATTCGAATATTGGCCAGTCCGTCTTCTCATTTCAGAAAGAAATGTGCGGAGAAGTGTAGAGGGCTGGATCTATCTGAGTGTATCGGGACGGAAGAAGCTGCAGCATCAAGTGATGGGCGCCAAGTTGGGTACTTCAAACCCTTCAGAGATTTGGTAGGACCACAAATGTTCCATACGTGTTAAAGCTTGCATAGTCGTATATTTTCACTCCGCTGACAACGCGGGATATTATCCCCCTCTCGCTCGGGTTGTCAGGTTTCAGTTTCAAGTCCAACGATTTGAAAAGCCCCATCATCTGTCCGACCGTTACATCAATGATAGGTCTATAGAAATCCGGGATGCTCAATTCATTGTTTTCGTCAAACTCAATTGCGTAATCTATGTATTCTTTTAACTCATCGCCAATTCTATCGCATACTACGACTTTTCTCATGCCGATGCCCTTCATATCTATCTCTTTCATAAGGTCGAGCTCATATTTCCTGACGAAAGGGTCTGTGGACAAGAAATAGACAACAACGGTTCTATCGTCTATGCTGGCCATAGGCCCGTGTCTAACCCCCATGAACGTGTCCGCCTTGCATATTGCTCTACCTGCTGTCATTTCCTGGAGCTTTAGGCTCGACTCCACTGCGCAACCGTGCAGGCATCCGCTTCCCAAGAAGAATGCCCTATTGAAGCCAGTCTCCGAAATCTCTTTTACGATATCAGAATAATCGTCGAGTAGTCTCGTTGCTGCTTTTGACAGGTCTTTCACGATTTGTTCATATTTGTCAAGCTCATTTATGCAGGCTAAGAATTGTGCAGTCATCAACATGGTTGTGAAAGAGCATGTCATGGCAAGTCCTTTGTCATTCGTTTCTTCAGAGAGTATGAGTGGAAGCGCATTTTGCTTCTCGTTTGTCATCTTCGCAAGTCTGCCTTCTTTATTGCATGTTACAATTATGTGGTTCATCTTCTCGCAGAATTGGTCTGCGAGGATGATGGATCCGAGGCTTTCTGGACTGTTGCCGGATCTTGAGAAGGAGACCATGGTATTGGTGGCTTTTTTGAGAAAGGTGGAGTGCCAGTGGGTTACTATGTCGGTTGTGGCCCTTGTTTCGACATCAACTCCCCACTTCTGCCTTAAGAGGTTCTGACATGCCAAACCTATGAATGCTGATGAACCCGCTCCTGAAAGGATGACTCTGGGAGACTCACCCGAGAATATTCTACTTTTCATGAAGGACCTTACTTCGTCTTCTCTTTTTCTGAGCATCTCGAAGTTCTTTATCCACTCACGCGGCTGACGTTCTATTTCTGCTGGCGTGTATTCGATGCCCTTCTGGACGCGTGTTTCATGCGCTGACATTATTAGTTTCCTGAGATAGCCCATCAGGTTCTTCCCCCCTAGATTTCTGAAGTTAAGGATAACTCGTTGAGAAGTTAAGCACGTCGGTCTCTGTGATTCTTTCCTCTGCGCCTCCGATGTACAGGCATGAAAGGGCGCCCAAAGCGTTGGCGAATCTCATCGAGATCTCGAAATCCTTTTTCTTGTGTAGGAAATAGTATATGAAGCCGGCGTCGAAGGAGTCCCCGGCTCCAGTTGTGTCAACCGGCTTTATCTTTATGGGATTCACTCTGGCTGTTCTGCTTTTGTGTCTGCCTTTAGCTCCGTCCTCACCGCACTTGATCACGACCACTGGAACCTTTGAGGAGAGTTTTTCCAAGGCGTCGTCTACGGTTGTGGACTTGGTTATGTCCATTGCTTCTTTATCGTTTGGCAAGAATATGTCAACATGTCGCAAGAGATTGTCTATGTAATCGTACTTGTTGAGCGGGTCTGGGTTAGTGTCGAGAGACGTGCTTACCCCGCACTGTTTGGCCTCAGAGAAGGTCTTCGGAAGCGAGGCCAAGAGGTTTCGCTGTAGGTATATAGATGACATGTGGAGGTGATCATACCCTTCGAATATCTGGGGGTTGATGTCTGAGGGAGATAGGGCCCCTATGCTTCCCATGAATGTGATCTGTGCCTTGTTCTTGGGATAGCTCAGCGACAAGGTAATTCCGGTTTTGATTGTGTCAGCTATTTTTACTTTCTCTATTCCCACATTGCTTGATGCGAGGTTTTTCAAGACAATCTTACCATTCTCGTCATTTCCTACGACTCCCAGAATATCGACTCGAGCACCGAGCTGGCCAAGTCTAGACGCGAAGATCGCAGCAGATCCGCCCATGACTGTTCGGATGTCCTTACAGGGTATCTCATGACCTAGAATCGGAAGTTGGGGTGTTCCCGTGACGATTATGTCTACATTAAGGTCTCCAATCACG
>Ga0315312_1002038_pt1 | contig 14511 bp, 16 predicted proteins | sample TDP7_MG_FD_203629 | JGI IMG/M metagenome (GOLD analysis project Ga0315312, IMG submission 203629) | Freshwater sediment microbial communities from Lake Towuti, South Sulawesi, Indonesia - TDP7 | ecosystem: Environmental > Aquatic > Freshwater > Lake > Sediment | place: Indonesia: South Sulawesi... | reverse complement strand
TAGCCATGAACAGGCGGGGAGTATTCTACCCGTTCCTTGCAGTCTACGCGTATCAGCAGTTGGGTGCGAACCTTGTTCAGGTCGGGCTTTTGAGCGCTCTCCCAATGGTTGCCAGCTCGATCACTCAGCCGTATTGGGGGAGACTTTCGGACAGGACTGGAAAGAGAAAGCTGTTCATCGTCCTAGGAGAGACTATTGCCGGAATCGCCTATCTTCTTATGATGAGGCTGACCGAGGTATGGTACCTGATAATCGGGCTGACGATTCTGGAAGGGTTCTGGTCAATGAGCAACGTCGCTTGGTCAGCACTCATCATTGACATGGCGAAGCCTTCAGAGCGTGGCAGGGTCATGGGTTACCTGAACTCGATAGGCGTCGGAGGAATGGCCCTAGGAGTCTTCCTCGCCGGCATTATGTATGATGCGATTGGCTTCACAGTCAATTTTGCTGTCTCGGCTGCGATGATGTTCGTGAGTGCAGCGTTGGTATGGGTTTGGATAGATGAGCGCAGGAAGATCGTCATGCCGTCCGTGGAACCTGAATCAAGAGTAGGCACAAGCAACCTACCGATGCTTAGGATGCTCATATTGACCAACTCTCTCAGCTTGTTCGGGCTAAACGGTCTGAGGCAGTTGATGATGATCTACATGGGTAGCGGGTTGGGGTTCTCTGGAACCTTGATCGGAACAGTTTCCGCGATGGGCAACATATCAAATCTGATCCTAGGGATTCCGGTGGGCTATGTTTCAGACAGATTCGACAAGAAGAAGCTGTATTTGGCTGCATTGGCTGTGAACACGGCATCTCCAGCCGCATTGTTCTATTCGGAATCGCCTATTCACTTCATTCTTGTTTCGGCTCTGGTGGGCATGTCTTGGCCGTTATCAGAGACCACAGCATTTCCAATGGCTGGGGAATTCGCACCCGCCGATGATAGAGGTAAGTTCCTTGGATACTTCAACGCCGTCAGATTCCTGTTCGGATTCGGCCTGCCTCCTTTTCTCCTAGGAGGCTATCTGGCAGATCACCTTAAGAATGCGCACTTAGCGCTGGGCTCGCCTGAGACAGAAGCCCTGATTCTGTCTTCGAAGGAGACGTTTCTTGTGGCCTTGGCCATTACGCTGGCTGGACTCATTCTTTGGATTACGATCCTCAGGAGCCAGAAGAGCAGAGACGCAAGCAGATAGAACCTTTCGGCTTCAGAGCCTTCGTAGCCGATCAGGTCACTACAAGGCCTCGAGAGAAATATGGATGTATCCAGACGCATTAGTCAATGATGGTTCGCTTCGCTTCGAGTTTCTCCTCCATCAGTTGGAGCATCGACTTCCTTGTAACTCTGATTGTACCCATGTGCCTCAAGTCTTCTACGAGACTTGGGATCTTCTTCCTATTCTTCAGAGGCACTTCGATCTCACCGGTCCAGCCAAGGCCCGGGACGAACTCGAGCGCATAAGTTGGCATTCCTTTCTTGCTGACGAGCCATGCCCTTTCCTTGACGATCCTAAGGTATGGCTTGAACCCTAATGACTTCAGCTCCTTTGACGCAGTTTCTAAGCCGGCGGCAGCTTGGCTCCTTTCTGTTTTCACTCCGAACCTTCGCTTATGGAACATGATTTCCACCTTCGGCGCGTGCGGCGAATTCCAACTTCTGATCTTCGCAGGTGACTTACCTCCAGTGAAGTAATAGTCAGTAAAGGAGTAGGGCTCTAGCCTCCATTCCTCCCTCTTCCATGTCTTCAGCAACTTCGTCGCGGCGCCTGGTGTGAGGAGGAACCGGATCTCGATGTTCTCTTTGACGCTTCCTTTGAGCGGACTCATGTCGCTGCTTCACCGGGGGCTTGAGGGATAGATTCAAACATTCATAAGGCACCTATCCAGCCTGCGTGACGAGATTATGAGATTTCCGCTCGGTAAGGTTCCTCCGAGGGCTCTTGTAGAGATTGTCTACAAGTACCTAGGAGCAAAGAGGGCGGACGTGATCCTGGGTGCTTCTCACGGTGAAGATGCCGCCATCATCAAGGCGGGAAGGCAGCTGCTGGCTGTTTCATGTGATCCGATTAGTGGGGCTCTGAGAAGGATTGGGCATCTGTCTGTTCGCGTGGCAACAAATGATGTGGCAACCAGAGGGGTGAGGCCGACTTGGTTTCTTTCTTGTATAATGCTTCCTGAAGGATCTGGAGGAAGGGTTCTACGTGTGATCTGCAGGCAGATGGATGAAGGAGCCAAGAAGATTGGAGTGGCGATAGTTGGAGGTCACACGGAGGTATCCCCTGGCCTTGATCATCCACTGATCATCGGGTTCGCTGCCGGGCTAGTCGGAAAACGTGGATACGTGAGCTGCAGCGGTGCCAAGCCGAGAGGAAAGATCATCCTGACCAAGGGGGCTGGTGTTGAGGGCACAGCGATTCTGGCGTCGGATCGAGCCGATCCATTGAGACGAGCGTTTGGAGTTCGTTTCGTTGAGAAGGCAAGTCGGTTCTTTGAGATGACTAGCGTTGTGAAGGATGCCATGACCGCTTTCAATAGTGGGTTTGTTCAGGCGATGCATGACCCGACTGAAGGGGGCGTGGCCGGAGGTTTGAATGAACTGGCCAACGCGTCTGGAACCGGTTTCCGCGTCTACGAAGAACTGATCGAAGTTGCTCCTGAGACTGCTGAGATATGTAGGTTCTTCAGGATTGATCCGTTGAAGCTCGTGAGTTCGGGATCTCTTCTAGTGGTTGTGGACAGAAGGGGTTCCGAGCGAGTAGTCTCACAGTTGAAAAGAGAGAGCATTGAAGCAGCTGTGATCGGAGAGGTGCTCCCGGATCGAGCGAAGCGAATCCTAGTGAGCAGAGACGGTAGAGAGAAGGATCTGCCGTTGCCTCGCACAGATGATCTATGGGTGGCTCTTCGGCGAAAGCGGCTAGGCCCAAGATAGAACTGAAGGCATCCTTCTTCTAAGCAGTAACGCGGTTGCTGGGCCTATCGCAAGTCCGGCTACAACCTGAAACATGTTGAAAGGCAGTTCTTCGAGCGCAGCTCCAAGGCCGAATAGGAAAACTTCAACTACGAAGTATCCAAGCACCATTTCCGCTCCTCCGAGAAGGCAGGCGATGTAGTCTGATTTGAGAGTTCTTCTGGAGAATCTTCCGACAAGCCATCCTTCGATCCCCTTTATCACAAGAGTGTAGGGCACGAACAGAGGATAACCTATCATATCAGATATTGCTGAGCCGACTCCTCCTGCCAATCCTCCGACAACTGGTCCGAATAGCAGTGCCGCGATGAAGATCATGGCATCTCCTATGTTGAAGTAACCTGTCGTTGCCGGAATAGGCAATCGAACCATCATAGTTGTAGCTGCGACCAGGCCTGCAAAGACCGCGGTCAAAGTCAGTTGTAGAACCTTCGTCTGTTTGTAATGCTTCATTCTGCGCGCTCCTTCTCTTTGTTCTGGAAAGCCACTTGGTATTTATGCCTCTGCCCATATATGGGCGTGCAACCCGCTGTGACATAGACACTCAGGCATGACCCGGCGACTTACGTGCCACTTGGCGTTCTTGCATGAGGTCGGGTATCCCGTGAGTTCAATGCTGTCCATCAAACTCAGTCAAATAGGTCTGACTGCGACGGGCTGTGCCTCTGCAAATGAATGTTGCAGCCGAGCAGTCTATGTCTGGCTCGCAGTTACTTGGCTTACGTTCAAATTCAGCACAACCTCAGCGATGTCGCCTGCATACTCCGCGGTTCTTCGTATGCTCTCCATGATCATTCTTACACTCGGCATCTCTGTGACTCTCGCCTTTTCTGCAATGATCTTCATCACTTCACTCTCCTTTTGTTCCATCGCTTCTGCTTGTGCTACAACGTTGTCTGCAAGGAGGTAGTCTTTCTTGTACAAGGATTTCGTCGAATTCTCAAATGCTGACTTTGCTGTTGAACTCATCTCCGCTATTCTTCTGATGACAGTAGGATCTAGCTCATGACTGAGTGAGAGCACGGCTTGTGCAATCTTCACAGCGTGATCCGCAATTCTTTCGACCGACTTCACGATTACCCGGTATCCCAAGCATTCTGTTGGGTTCGAGAATCCAATGTCTCTCAGGATTCTTTCGTTTTGCACAGCAGCCTTTAGCTGGCGTATGATGTATAGACTGAAACGGTCTGCCTCATCATCTAACTCGATAACGTCTTGCGCAAGCCTGCCTTTCGGATCTTTCAACGCTTGAATTGCATCCTCATGCATTGAAATGGCTATGAGACACATCCGCCGCAAAGCGTTTTCAACGGATAGCTCAGAATAACCAAGCAGAACCTGCAGCCTCATCTCATTGGGCGAATCCGACACAATCTCAGTGCCAAAGAGTTTCTTCCTTGTCAGCTCCTTGATGAAATTTCTCTGCAGCGATGTTATGCGCTCGCCCTTTGTTCTTATCACAATAAGGTTATGACCAACCGCGTACAGTGCGATGATCTTTCTCGCGACCGTGCCCGGGTTATCCTTCTGATACACATATATCTCAGCCTCCCTCGGAGCAGGCGGCTTCACCAACTCCCTTGGCGTCAACAGGAGAGAGGCATCGCTCTGCTTAGAAACGATCACCTGGCTTCCCGGTTTGATGCCGAGACTGGAAACCCATCTCTTCGGCAGTGAGACGATGAAAGTAGATCGGCCGGTCAACTGTACTTTTCTAACCTCATCGCGTGGCTCAGAATCAATATTCTCTCTCATCATGACTCCCACCATCCTCTATGTAACTGAACATCGTAAACCCGGCACGAATCGAAAATGGTTGCAGGTGCCGGCCACTTGAACGCACCTTTCTTCCCCGTTCATTATGTATCAAGCCCTTGGCTTGACTATCTTGGCCCTTCTATATCGTTTGTCATTTTCTATGCTCACGTCTCGCTGTCTATATAGATGCTTGTTATCACCATATTTCACTTCGGATTTCTCTATAAGGTCGAGCGGTCACTCTAGGGCGCGATGAACAATGACTGAGAAGACGAGAAGCCAAGCGTCCCGCAAGATGATGGCTGCTGTGCTGATCGTGGCCATGCTGATCGTGGGTGTTGGAGGGTACTTGTACCTGGCGACGAGAACAGGGCAGCAGATACCTAGTGGCTTGAGCGGAACGATTGAGATTGACGGATCTAGCACCGTTTATCCAATAACCGAAGCCGTTGCTGAGGAGTTCCGCAAGTCAGCCCCGAACGTACGCATCAATGTTGGAATCTCCGGAACCGGCGGAGGATTCAAGAGGTTCGTGGTCGGCGAAACCGACATAAGCGATGCGTCGAGGCCGATTACATCATCAGAGACGGATGCAGCAAAGAAGAACGGAATCGAATACCTAGAATTACGAGTTGCATTTGACGGTCTTGCCGTGGTTGTAAATCGTGGCAATAACTGGGTGGATTATCTGACCGTTCAAGAACTCAAGAAGATCTGGGAGCCGGACAGCAAGGTCAAGAAGTGGAGCGATGTGCGAGCTGGCTGGCCAGATAGATCCATAACCCTGTACGGACCTGGAACAGATTCGGGCACATTCGACTACTTCACAGAGGTCATAGTTGGCAAGGCACGTGCCAGCCGTCCTGACTACACTGCAAGCGAGGACGACAACGTACTCGTGCAAGGAATATCTGGAGATCCAAATGCACTAGGCTATTTCGGCTACGCTTACTATGCAGAGAACAAAGACAAGCTGAAGATTATCCCGGTAGACTCCGGCAAAGGTCCGGTAACGCCCTCAGACGAAACAGTGAAGAGCGGACAGTATTCACCTCTCTCACGTCCTCTATTCATCTACGTCAGCACGAAATCAATGCTCAAACCCCAGGTCAAAGCCTTTGTCTTGTATTATCTTGAGAATGCCCAGAGACTCGTAAAGGAAGTCGGTTATACGCCGCTAGAGGCTTCGGCATACCAACAACAGCTTTCGGTGATAAGATCTAGGTTTCCTTGACCTCGTCAGACATTCTTCTTTTTTGGGTGGAGTCATAATCTGGAACTAAGTGTGGTTCGAAGCTGAGAAGACTTGGCGTACGCCGTAAGACGTGGTCCTCTTCGCAAGGGGCATGGAGAAAAGCCCAGCGAAAGGATAATCCATCATCTATTGTTTCTCAGCGCCGTTTCCTCAATCCTAGTATTGTTCGCGATTCTGGCGACGCTTGCCTATCAGGCCATAGAGTTTTTTGAAGAAGTCTCGATTGTCGAATTCTTGACTGAGACCAGATGGACTCCTCTATTTCAACCACAGTACTTCGGAGTTCTTCCCCTTGTTGCGGGAACTCTGTGGGTATCCTTCATCGCGCTGGTTGTAGCAGTCCCCATTGGACTTGGATCCGCTATTTTCCTCAGCGAATATTCTCCGGATCGAGTTCGAAGAGTCATCAAGCCCGTCCTAGAAGTCCTTGCCGGAATCCCGACCGTGGTATACGGGTATTTTGCACTTACCTTTGTGACACCGATCCTTATGGGGATCTTTCCTGACATGATCGTGTTCAATGCTCTTAGCGCAGGACTTGTAATGGGGATTATGATTGTGCCAATGGTCTCTTCCCTGAGCGAAGATGCTATGATCGCCGTCCCTCAATTACTGCGTGAAGGAGCGTACGCGCTAGGTGCAAAACGACATGAGGTTGCCACTCGAGTTGTTGTGCCAACTGCACTCTCTGGAATAGTCGCGTCAATAATTCTCGCCATGTCCCGTGCTGTTGGCGAGACCATGATAGTCAGTATTGCTATGGGATCAACTCCAAAACTAACCTTCAATCCGTTGGAAAGCATGCAGGCAATGACCGCGTACATAACGCAAATCAGCCTTGGCGAGGTTCCTTTTGGAACACTCGAATACAAAACGATCTTCGCAGTTGGAATTGCGCTTTTTGCTATCGTCTTCATCGTGAATCTGGTCGGATACTACCTGACCAAACGCTATACTGAATTGTACTCTGGTTTGTGAGATGAGAACAAGAGATATTGTCCGAGCTACAAGGCGGAAGTTTGCTGGCAGCCTATTGCTCTCCCTCTTCATACTCTCGACAGCGACTGCGATGATTGCGTTGGCATTGCTGCTAGTCGACGTAGCGAACAAGGGCGCTCCATGGCTCAGCTGGCATCTAGTAACGAATTATCCATCAAGGTTTCCCAAACAAGCCGGACTCAGGTCGGCATTGCTGGGCTCCATATGGATTGCTGGTCTCACGGGTGCAATATGCTTTCCCATAGGTGTAGGTGCCGCCGTCTATCTCCACGAGTACGCTCCGAAGAACCGCTTGACTTCCTTCATAAACTTGAATATCTTCAACCTTTCGGGAGTTCCGTCAATCGTTTACGGGCTGCTGGGCTTGGGGCTGTTCGTGGATCTTCTGGCTTTAGGTAGGAGCATAATTGCGGGAGCCCTAACGATGGCGTTGCTTGTTCTTCCCACAGTAATCGTTGCCTCTCGTGAAGCGCTTGCTGCTGTTCCCGAAGGCCATAGATTCGGGGCGTACGCTTTGGGCGCTTCGCAATGGCAAGTGGTCCGCAGAATAGTGCTGCCGCAAGCATTGCCTGGGATTCTAACAGGAACGGTCCTTGCAATGTCCAGAGCGATCGGAGAAGCAGCGCCGATGATAGCTGTCAGTGCCCTTGTCTACATAACCTTTGATCCGACTTCACCGCTCGATCGATTCACGGTTCTTCCGATTCAGATCTTCAATTGGGTTTCTCGTCCGCAGGCTGATTTCGCTGGATTGGCTGCCGCCGGCATCATTGTGCTCTTGATCGTGCTTCTAGCTTTGAACGCTACTGCGATACTCTTGCGCAATAAGTATCAGAGGAGAGTCAGAGAGTGAAATGTCGAATCTAGCCATCGAAACGAAGGCACTGGGTGTCTGGTTTGGAAAGAACCACGCAGTGCACAACGTAACGCTGGAGATTCCGGTCAATCGTATAACTGCCATAATAGGTCCTTCAGGTTGCGGTAAGAGCACGCTGCTCAGATGCTTCAACCGGATGAATGATTTGATACCGACCGCACAAGTAGAAGGTGTCGTCCTTCTGAATGGTGAGAACATTTACGAGCGCGACGTAGATGTTTCCCAGGTGAGACGTCGTGTCGGAATGGTCTTCCAGAAGCCGAATCCATTTCCAAAGTCGATTTATGAGAATGTTGCGTTTGGCCTTCGTATAGAAGGCGTCAATTCAAAGTCAGAGTTTGATTCAATCGTAAGAAGGAGCCTAGAATCTGCAGCTCTATGGGATGAAGTTAAGGATAGGTTGAATGACTCTGCAATCGATTTATCCGGTGGACAGCAGCAAAGATTGTGCATAGCCAGAGCCTTGGCTGTTGATCCCGAAGTCATATTGATGGATGAACCGTGCTCTGCTCTTGATCCACAAGCGACAGCCAAAATAGAGCAGCTGATGGGTGAGCTAAAAGAGAGCTACACAGTGGTAATAGTCACACATAACATGCAACAGGCCGCTCGTGTTTCAGATCGTACCGCATTCATGTACCTAGGAGAATTGCAGGAGTATGGCCCGACTCAACAAGTATTCGAGAATCCGAAGAATGAATTGACTGAAAGATACATCACAGGGAAATTTGGATAGGTGAAGTACTATGCCAGAACGACCGTTGGATAGGGGTTTGAACAAGATAACTAGGATAGTGACCGACATGGCGGAGTTGGCTGTGAGTACTGTCAAGGGGTCTATCACAGCCTACTTGGAAGGCGGCGATGTCGAGGTGCAGGTCAGGGCCTGGTCCGATGCCTTACGATCCATGGAGAATGATGTCGAGGAGATATCGGTGGAGCTCATCGCAAGGCACCAGCCTGTCGCGACAGATCTCCGATCGATAAAATCCAACATGAAGATCGCGTACGATCTATCAAGGTTTGGTCGATATGCGTATGACATATCATCTACGCTGCGCCTCTTTGATGGATACAAGAGATCTGAGAAGAGTAATGAATTCATAAGAGAGATGAGCGACATGGTGATGGCGATTCTATCTCTTGCAATAGACATCTACAAGACAAGAAACTTCGACAAGATGGACGAACTGGAAGAAATGGAGAACAAGGTCGACGAGATGTATAGAAGCCATCTGAGAAGTATGGCTGAAAATCCTCCCGAAAAAGTAACCACACTGATTTCAGATGTCTTGTTAACTCGTCACCTCGAAAGAATTGCTGACCATGCCTGCTACATCGTGGAAGAAGTGCACTACATGGTCCATGGCAGACCAACCTACGTCAGATGACGACCTGAAACACAAGGGATGTCTAGGTCGTCGTCTGATTCTCGCTGAGAAGCTTGAGAACTCTTCTTTCTACTTCGTCTCTTATCTCTCGGACCTTCTCTATCGGTTTCCCTTTTGGGTCTTCCAAGTTCCAGTCTATCACATTCTTGACTAGCGGAGCTGGGCAGAACTTCTCGACACTGCATCCCATAGTTACCACCTTGTCAGCCTCCTTCACCATAGCTGTAGTCAATAGCTTGGGCCTACTGGCAGAGATATCGATCTTCTTCTCTTTCATGGCCTCAACCACGACAGGATTCACTCTGTCAGCCAGCCTCACTCCAGCACTAGATGCAACTATCTTTCCTTTTCCATAGTGGTTCGCGAAAGCCTCAGCCATTAGGCTCCTTCCGGCGTTCTCGGTACAGACGAACAGTACTCGTTTCATATTTCTACCCCAGCAGCCCTCGCCGTTGTAGTACCCACATAGCTTTCTCCAATAAGGCCTCCAACCTTCGGCCAGACCTGAGGCTCCAATTACTGTTCGGCTCATTTCAGACGGGCAACGCTTGGGTTACTTCGATTCATCCTCGCATGGATGCCCTTCCGCATCTGGATGGCATTCCCGTATCTGATCTGGAGAGCATTCGCTTGGTTTCCCCTTTAGCTTCTCAGGATGAGCACATTTGCCTCTGCTTCGCCGAAGGCGCGATCGGCGTGATAAGCAAGAGGTGGTCTCTTCTCGTGATCAACGCGTTAGGGAACCATCACGTTCTGAGGTATGGCGAGTTGATGAAGGAGCTTGACGGCATAAGCCCGAAGTCTCTGGCAGACACACTCACAATACTCTGCGAGGAGAAGCTCGTGCGAAAGGAGTCGTTCGCAGAGATACCTCCAAGAGTCCAGTACTCTCTCACAGATGAGGGAGAACGGCTTCGGAGAGCAATGCAGCCTCTTCTACAGTGGGCCCTAGCAAAGCGTTTGAATGTACCTACAAAATGTGTGCCCAAATACAAGAAGGCAAGAGCGCACATATTGAGAGGAAACGGCGTGCCTTTCAGTCGCAGCGACACAGATACACGCAGTCGAAGCGACCAGTACTGAGCAGATTGTAGCTGGTCTGATCCATTGTGTGACACTGCCACACAATGGAGGCAATCACCTTAAGTGTCAGTCTTCAGCGTGCGTCTTGCTGTCGTTGCGTTTTCTTACATGTGCTGTCTATCGATAAGGAACAGTTCTTCCTCAGCCCTAGATGCCACTTCGTGTGCAAGTCTTTCCAGGTCTTTGGTTGGCAAGTCCTTCTCCAACTTTCGCCTTAGTTCGTCGACAACTTTTGATGGTATTGAGACGGTCACCTTTCCGTTTCCTGGGTCCTCAAGCATGATAGAGAAGGTTGGAGATTCCTCGAATCTTAGGCGTTTGTTTCCGATTGTGCATCCGGTTGACAGCTGAACTCCGTCTATGATGCAGGAGTATGGAACTGAGTGGACCAGTGATGCAACGGTCCGCAAGCTCTTGTTCTCCTTGCCTGTTTGAAGCTCTCGGAGAGCTATAATGCCCGCTCTTACTCCCACTACAAGGAATGGACCGAGATGTCCGTGAAAATCCACCGCCCTACGCAAGATCGAGGCCAGATCCTGGCTGAAGGAGTCATAGCCAGTCACGCTACTTATCTCCATCTTAGAAGGCATTCAGGGCTAGACATGGATTGTGGGTTGGATTCTTCTTGCAGCTAGTGCTCTGACGACAGTGAATCCGATTGCTCCTCCAATCAAGCCTCCAATCGCGTGAAGGCCTGCAAACGTGAGGATTGCAGGTAGGGTCGTGAAATCCATGAAGAAGCTTCCAATTATGACGCCTGCGAGCCCGGCAGAAAGCGTAGATAAGAGAATGATGCACACCGTACCTGTAGCCATTCTGTCCAGACAATTACGGTAGCCAATACCTTTTGTCGCTACGTCAAACAGCAGGCTTGCCGCTATGAAGCCCAGCATGTGAAAGGAACCCGGTCTCAGTATGAGCGTCATAACTGCGACCACCAGTCCTGTTAGCGTAATCGCACCAAACTTCCTAGTCCACCAAACAACCAATGTCAATGATATGAATGCCAGTAGGTCGCAGAGGAAAGGCATACGCGTCAACTGCCAGAAGATCGGAGATATCAGCGCATTCAGAACTCCCCACAGTGCAGCGCATATGGCCACAGCGGCCAAATCCCGGGTCGCGAAATATGGCACTGCTGTATTCAACTCCAACCGAAGTACATGTCACGTAACAAGTTTGCAGGATATCCTTGTGTCCCGCAGTGACCGATTCCGGCCCGATTGCTTCTTAAGGTCAACTTTCCACTACTGTGTCAGCTCTGCGGCTTCTTCTCCGCCTTTCTCCAGCTCTCTCTTCTGTTGTTCATCCTCTCTTAGTAGAAGGGCTTGGAATTCTCCTACATGTGTCTTTTCTTCCCTGGCGACTTCCAAGAGCACCTTCCTTATGCTTTGGTCCTTGGTCGTAGCGGCCATCTGCTCGTAGAGGTTGATGGCGTCCAACTCCGCGATTATTCCCGCTCTCAGTATTTCCTTATTCAAGTCTTCATCTTTCACTTTCTCAAGGCTAATTGGGATTTTCGAAAGCATCTCTCTTCTCTCCAACTCTTGTAGTCTTCAGACATATGTTAGTACCGCTTAATATTCGCTAGTTTGCTTCAGAAACATCGGTCAGGGCGATGTGGATCGTCTTGTCAGACACATCTTGATTTGTTGGTTGGAAGACCGCCGAAACCCATAGCTGTGGCTGGGTTGCCCATGACGGAAAGACTCGAACCGGTCCCGAAGCGCGAAATCGATCCAATCTATTTGGAGCTAGCCGAGATCGAAGCCTTGAGACTGATCGACCTAGAGAAGCTATCTTTCGAAGAAGCCGGTGCGAGGATGAGAGTTTCTAGGAACACGGTCTGGAGGCTAGTTGAATCTGCAAGAGAGAAGTTGGCAAGGGCCATAGTCGAGGGGAGAGGAGTCGCGATACAAAGGTGAAGCCGGTCTCCGACCATCACCAGCAAAACTTACGGGGCACGATCAGTTGTTCTCGTGTTCAAGTTGATCGTTGCTTTGATGGTTAGAGCAGAGGACGAAGCCTCAATGCTCTGAACATTAGTCCTCCAACGAATATCGCGAAACCTATTTCGAAGAATGTTATCGCCAAGGCTCTCTTGTACCCAAACTGCTTGATCAGGATTGCAATTGTGGCAACGCAAGGTACATACAACATTATGACCGCTGCGAAAACGATCATCTGCGTCCCTGTGAGAACTGTGGCGAAGTTTGAGGTGCCAACCAGTGCTGCCAACATGACGAGGGTCAACTCCTTTCGGAAAATTCCGAAGATCAATGGCGTCACGGTGACCGCAGGTAGCCCGAGCCAAGACACCGTGATGAGGCTGAACGCCTGCTCAAGTATTGGCAGAACGTTCAAGAATCGTAGCGTCTTGAGAACGAGGTTTCCAACCACCATGAGTGGAAAGGCCACCCATACGAACTCCTCCAGCCTGAACCAAGTCTGCTTCGCCGTCACCTCAAGAGAAGGCAGCTTGTACGAGGGCATCTCCATTATCAGACCAACTGGTTCACCGGGGAGTACCTTGAAGGCAAGTCGCCCAAGAATGAGTATTAGTAGGAGGTCAAAGGCGTACAGGAATAGAGCCCATTCTATTCCGACGTAGGCACCAACTAGACCTAGGATCACGACTGTCCTCGCGGCGCAGGGCACAAGCGTCGTGAGAAATGAAGCCAAGAAGCGCTCCCTTTCAGTTTCCATGATCCTGCATGCCATGCATCCTGGAACGCAGCATCCGTAGCCCAACATCAGCGGTATGAATGCCTTGCCGTGCAGGCCGATTCTGTGCATGGCTGAGTCCATCAGAAAGGCGACTCGGGGAAGGTAGCCGCTGTTTTCGAGAATTGATAGAGCAATGTAGAAGGGGATTATGTAGGGGAGGGCTATCGTCGCGCCTGCTATTATCCCTTCTATCAGTCCGTCCCAAGCGAATTCGGTGACAAGGCTGGTCCCGAAGACGCTGAAGAATAACATCCTAGCCTGCCCGAACATGTTCGACAGGAGGCCCGAAGCATAATCGCCGAAGCTGAAGATTCCGTAGAAGACTGAAGCCATCACCAGAGCCATGATCGGGTATCCCCAGATTCTATGAACGGTTAGCGATGCCAACCTCTCATCCCAGCTAGGCTTCTGGGGAGAAACTACGGTTAGGCTCTGTCGTGCGATCTGGTTGGCTACATTGTAGCGCTCAGATGCAATGACCGCGTATGAAGGTTCTGAGTGTATCCTCTCTATCTCTCTCGCTAAGGCATTGACTTTCTCAGCTATGGCTGGCTTTCGAATGTAGACAAGCTTCTCGACCTCTGGGTCGCGCTCCAGCAGCTTGATGGCGATCCAACGTGCAGGATAACCCGTATCGACATGCTCGACAGCTGCGGCGAGTTCGCTAATCCTTTCTTCTATCTCTAAGCCAAACCTAGGATAGTGAAGAGAAGGAGGATGTCGCCTCTTGTGAACTTCAATCGCCTTCCTGACAAGATCATCCAACCCCGATCCTCTGGTTGCAATACATGGAACAACTGGGACGCCGAGGAGTTTCCTCAGCCGTTCATGATCTATCTTCATGCCCTTCTTTGTCGCAACATCGATCTGGTTGAGTGCCACAACGAGAGGTGCTTCCAGTTCGAGCAGTTGGAGTGTGAAGAATAGGTTTCGTTCGAGAAGCGTCGCATCAACGACGTTGACAATGACGTCCGGCTTCTCCAAAGCTATGTATTCTCTGGAGATCAGTTCCTCGAGCGAATATGTCGAGAGGGAGTAGATTCCTGGCAGATCGATTACGTCTATTGTGTAGTCTCCGAACCTGAGAGTTCCTTCCGCTCGTTCTACAGTTTTTCCTGGCCAGTTCCCTATGTGCTGGTGCAGGCCTGTGAGGTGGTTAAATATGACGCTCTTTCCGACGTTGGCGTTGCCTGCAAGGGCGATTTTGATGGTCTTCTCTGCCATCTGGTCTAGCATTCCTCAACGAAGATCTTTGCTGCGAGGCCTCGCCCTATGGCTAGGCTGGAGCCTCGGACAGTAACTTCGACCGGCCCCCCCAGAGGTGCGCAACTCTTTAGCTGGATCTGGATTCCTGTGGTCACTCCGAGATCGTAGAGCCTTTTCACCGCCATCCTTCCGCCTCTGATGAAACGAACGATCGCTTTTTGCCCTGGACGAAGAGAACACAGCGGCAGAAGTGGCT
>Ga0315312_1002037_pt1 | contig 14519 bp, 12 predicted proteins | sample TDP7_MG_FD_203629 | JGI IMG/M metagenome (GOLD analysis project Ga0315312, IMG submission 203629) | Freshwater sediment microbial communities from Lake Towuti, South Sulawesi, Indonesia - TDP7 | ecosystem: Environmental > Aquatic > Freshwater > Lake > Sediment | place: Indonesia: South Sulawesi... | reverse complement strand
TTCCCACGTATGCGTAGATCCTTGGGACGTTCATTGCTTGGAGTGTGGTGTATCGACAGTATCCGTCGACGAGTTGCATGTCCTCCTGTCTCACGATGACGGGCCAGATGACGGAAGCATAGGTCTCCACGGCTTCTCGAAGTTCCTTGCTTCGTTTGGCTAGTTTCTCCTCGAAATTGTAGCCGGTCTTGGGGATGAATTCGTATGGATTCGGTTTGATCTTGTCTAGTTGCAAGATTTCTAGCCGCCATTTGCGTTTGGACAGCTCTTGCAGCCAGGGGTCCTCTTGCGGGTTTCTGCCTTCATGCTTGGCGTCGGCTGTCCACTCCTTTCGGATCTGCGAGTTGATGAAATCGTAGATTTCGTCAGGATCTTCGATGACCCAGTAGGCTATCCCGTCAAGTCTGCGGAAGGGTGTCGTCAAGGGCAAACGTCCTATCCGAGTCTTAATAGGTTGCCAGATCGCCCTTATTTGCTCGCACGGTCTAGGGTTTCAGAGGAGCCCGTATCAGTCAAGATTCTGAGGAGTCTGTCGAGTTCCTGCAGTTTATGTTGAAGGTTAGGTCGTTGGATCTCGGGGGCTTGGATGTACTTAGATTTTGAAGCTTACTTGCTTGGGTATGGCATATTCCTACGTTATTGTGAGGAGTTTGTTCTGGGCCTTTGCACCTCTATGCGGTCATAGCCTACGCAAGCACTAGAATGCGGCCAGAGCTTGCAATCAAGGACCTTTTGGGATGAGGAAGCCAAGACACAACTCGACTACAAAGCACTTCTCAATGCATGTTCCGACGACGCCGACAAGAATGCCTCTACCCTCTATGTCTTGGCTTCACGGCTCTGCGACGACGAGGCATTCAACGATGTCATAAGTCGTGGCTTGACCACAACTCGGAATTGTGGGGCTGAGTTCGCCGTTGTCAAAACTGCTATCTTCTTTTCGGGGTTGTTAGGATGCGCGACCTATCGCGAAGGGAGGCGAGTCCTGAAGACAAAAGCGGTCCTGTTTGATTTGGGAGGCACCCTGGTTCTGACGGAGGCGGCTGCTCAGCTCGCAACGGAAAAGGCCAAGGGTTCCACTCAGAAGTTCATGGAGAACCTTGGGCAACTTCTCAGACGTATTGAACTTTGACTTGCTTGGAGCAGACTCGGGATTTCATTCGAGAAATCTGTCCGCAGCCGCTAATAGCTGGTTGAGTCTCGGATCTTTAAGGGCGCCTTGGATCTTGCTGGCTTTCAAGATGATTCTCGGCTGATGATGTTGAGAGGATTCGCTGAACTAAGCTTCCTCGAGGAAGAAGAGAAGAAAACACTCGGAGTTATCGCATAGCGGTAACTTCTTGAGATTATGTTGGCAGACTTAACACGCGCATGAGGGGTTCAATACCATCTGGGCGCCTAACAACTCTCGTGAAGAGGTCTTGCTTTGCCTTGTCTTTCTGAATCGCGTCAAGGAACTTCCAAGTCGTTAGTACAATCTTGTTGAGCTTGTCTCCAACTTTCGCAAAGGGTTTCAAGAATCGTTCCTCATCGAACCCTTCCACTTCGCATATGAACAACGCAGAATTGGCGCGGACCTCTTCGGCATACTGCTGATACATGAGAAGTTCTCCGCCGACTCGCTTGTCATATCGAATGACTTCACCCCATTCGCTTCTGGTTTTGCATTCGACAAGTGTTCTGATATCATTTCTCAGAATGATGTCGGGATTGTCGCTAGCCATTGGAAGATCAGTCAGACCCTCAAACTCCCCTTGGTATGGATTAGCTGGAAACTGAAGTACGCGAAGACGTATGCAGGTCTGCCATTCGAAATCTGTTTGAAAGCATTCTCTCCTAGGTATTTCAATGCCAAAGGCAGCGCCGAGTTGGAGATGCATCTTCTCATGAGATGTCAGTCTGAGTTCATCTTCCAGGCCATTGATGGAATACGTAGGAAGCTTGTCCAAGTCTGGTGTAGAGATTCCAACCTCCTTCGACATGGACTCGATGTGTTGTCTTACTTCGCCTCTGAGTTCGACAGGCACATCGTAGTGAAAATCAAAGTCCACATCCACTCTCAACCTCCGAAGACCTGAATCGAGGATGTTGTAACGCCTTTGAAGATCATCAAGCACGTCCCTAGCATCTGTGCTGAGCTTTGATCTGTCGATTCTCTTGCCAGCAGCACTGGCGTAGGAGTACAGGATGAGCAAGGCAGACTGAACTGGCCCATTGAATCCGAGCCTATCATACCAGATGGGAGTACGAGCACTATACATCTTGTGTGCAATTATCCCGTGTTCGGTTATTCGACACCAGCCATCACTGTCCACAGTCAGGATACCGCTCTGCTGACACCATTGGACGAGAGGCTTTGTGCTTCTGTATATCTCCTTTCGTACTAGCTGACCTGTCAATTTATGATTGTGAGCGAACCTCTTGATGGCATCCTCATCAATTGACGGGTACTTCGAAAGGTTCGCCAAAACACTGGCAGTCAGTTTTGGATCGCTTGCCAAGTCGTTCTTGACACTTAACAACCAGTGAATCTGTTCTAGGTGAACAGTTTGATGTTTCAACACTGAAAGAACCGATAGGAAAGGGCGGGTATGAAACCTAACATAAGTGCGCATTGAGTCGTAGCTATTTGTCAGCTTGAGCCGCATCATTCTATCAACAAAGATGGCGGCTTCGTGAAGGTCTCTAGGGCACTCATCGTCAAAGGTGTACTTTGACAGTAGGCGCCCGATGGGCGAGATAACGTACGAAAATTGACGCCCGTTCTCCGGGATAGGAGTGAAAAACCCTAGATAGGAGGCATTGTGGGCGTGGTCCCGTGCTCGCTTCAACTTGTTCATCGATTCAAGTATGCTCTTCTTGCTGAGCCCTCTGTCCACCAGTATCTTCCCCACTTCGCGAGTAGTGACCTTCCTACCATAGGTCGCCGAGTCATTGACGACGGTTCGAATTCGGAATAGCTTGTGCACCCTGGTAATCGGCGGTGCCAATGTAGTGCGAGGCATGAGAACTACACCTTTTGGAGAATGATGATACTCTCTCGATTGATCAGATCCACCTTGTAGTCTCGTCTAGGTAAGACCTTCTTCGGGATTTCGCGATAGAAAGTTCTTTCATGCTCGAACCCTGCTTGCTTAGCAAGCTCGACTGTTATTCGTTCGTTAGAGACAGGCACCTTAGCCGCTGTCCTATCCCCAATCACTATGCAACAGAACTTGTCTCGTGAAAGTACCCGATGCATCTGAGAAAGGCACTTGGCGTAGTCCCAAAAATAGGAAAACATCTCTTTGGCTCTTTTTCTATCCCTTTTTGATATCTCTTCGTACGCCTCCTTTAGTGTCTGTGAGCCTAGGGGATGTGGAACTTCCCGGTAAAGGGTACTCCCTCCAAGAGACTTCACTGTGAACCTGTTAATAGTTCCTTGATCATACCCTAGCCAGAGAAGAGACAGCTTCGCGAACCTGCTGTAGGACATTGTGTGGCTCTCTTCACCATAGGGCGGAGATGTTACGATCAAGTCTACAGAGCTGCTATCTAGAGGCAATTCTACACTGTCGGCATGAAGGACCTTTGCCGAGACGTACTTCGGACACGTCTCAGAGAATTCTCTTATTCTTGAGACAGAGTCTCCCACTTGTGAATCAAACGCTTCCAGAACATCCGGCTGGTGTTTCTCAAGTTCGGCGTTAACCATGGCCCTTATGAAGTACGGGTTATCACGGAAGGCAATGTTGGAGACTTTCCTAAGTGTCATCGAAAAGCAGACAAGGAAGAAGTTGTGATAAGGCTCAGCTTGTTCCTTTGGAACGGTCTTGATTATCGCATTCCTGACTGTTGCCAGTTCCTCCACTACATTCCTCTTGAACCAATGATAGATGTTCTTGAAATAGGGTGGCTGAGCGCTGAGCGTTCCTTCCCTTAGAGAGTGTATGTCCTTCCGGATCCCAGCAAGTAAGTTTTCAGCAAACTCAGCTAGAGTCTGAGGTTCGAGCGGTGTTATCTTTACTCGTGCAATAAGATGAGCTAGAGGATTGATATCGATGCCTATTGCGTTTCGTCCCATAAGCAGTGACTCAACCAGCACTCCTCCAGAGCCGCAAAATGGATCAAGAACGAGTTCCCCTGGCTTCGATTTCATCTGTATCAGACGATTTGCGATCTGAGGGATCATCCTCGCGGGATACGAGTGGAGACCATGAACATGGTATTGAGTATCCGCTTCTGCATACTCCCACGCCTCCTCGATCTTTGTCATTTGTGGCGCCCTACAATGATGTCAATGACATATGATCTACACATCGCTTAAAACATAGCTACTTTGAAAGGTTGAGGATGGATGGCCGCAAGACGCAGAACTGTGCGATTCTCTAAGTGCATACGGGACCCAGTCAAGCAAGTGGCCCAGGCGAGGGTATGGATGAGAGCGACGTCATCCGGGAAGCAGTTCATCAGAAGTCAGCGTCACTCAGCTTTCTGACGAATGACGAGAAGAAGGCGTTAGGAGTCGCCTAAGGACCTGGACCTTGAGCGTGCAAACTTCACGCGACGGCGCTTTTCTTACCCGTGACTCGAGAATCGTATGTGGGCAGAAGAGCCGCTGAACAAACCTTCCTCAAAGAAGAAGGCGTCGAGTTGTCCTTTGTTGGCTAGCTCTAGGACTGACCTCTTCAAGATCGATGATACAATTCGTGTCCAGAGTCACGTTTGTCATCGCTCACTTCACCATGCGCGCGGTCTTGATCTTCGATAGCCTTACCCGCCGTCTGTCAGTGATACTGTCCTTCTGAATCTCCTCAGCCGATAATGGAGGTATTGGAGCCTGAACTTCGAGGCTGTAAAATGCCTTCGGTAGCCTCTAGCCGTGCTATCGCGAATGTTCCTCGCAATATATCTTGTTCCGGCCTGCGACCCTTTTCTTACAGCGCGTTCCATCCTTCGTAATGGCATGACAACGAGTCAAGTTGAACGCTACCCCTTGTTGTCGATACTCAACCGTGTAAGTATTAAAAAGTTAGTGAGTCACTGCAACAGGAGTGCGATCAGTGAACCGCCAGCCACGGGGCAACTTCAGAGAATGTTCTGACAGGCTAGTGCCGCTGATTCCTTCCGTTCAGAGAAGATCAATTGCAGCTGGATCGGTTCTTCCGCAGTCCAAATTATTAAGATCCCTGTCCAAGAAAGAATACCACTGCGCTTCCTTCTCTCTGCTGGTCTAGTTGCTGAAGCTATTGTCCGCGTTACTACAGCGGAACCAGCCCTTCCGAAGCTGCACTAGCGTTCACAAAGACCTTAAGGGCTTGATGCCGAATAATAACTTAGAAGAAAGTTGCCTAAGAGAGCATACTACGGTAGTCGTCTATCCGGGCGAAAACCGAAAAGTAGAGCTAGAACCAAGAAAGGCCGTCTCCGTAGGAAGCGCAGTGACGCGGGAAAGAAACACACGCCTCGTAGGAAGAAAATCCTTGGAATCTTTTGACGAGGCATACTGATTGGGTATTCTAGAGAATCTCGCGGCATACAAGTATCTCCTCGACCTGATGACGACTCTGCTTGGGATGTTCCTCGCCTACTGTCTAGGAGAGCGAGGTAAGACTACGACTAGGTCAGGACTCATCGCCGTCATAATGATGAATGTCAACATCAGCCTTCTCTTCATTCAATATTCCGGCGATCCTTAGAGGACAAAGCTGATCTGGGCAATAGTCTGGGTTATTTTCATAATTGCACTTCTTGCAGCATACAAGCTAGGAAAAGGTGGGCTGGATGTCTCAACAGGCACCGCTCCCGGAATCGTACGAAAAATAGGTTCGCCCCTCGCTTCAGGGGCAATCGTGTTTCTCTTGTACCTGCTTGTTGATAGATTCTTTGAGCACTTGAGACCCTTTCTTACGGTAATTTAGCAACCAGTAGCTTCAAGATCTGGATTCATACGCCAAGAGAGAAGCCACGAATGTGGGGGCCGGGTTTGTCCCGTTGCCCGGCGACTTCACCGCTGTGTACATGTGATGTGCGCAAGCATAGCCCTTCTTCGGGGGACACTTGTCAACAGAATGTGTGCGCGGTATGTTTTTTGCGCGCGAACATCTCTGCACAGAAGAGTCCTCAATCAACAAGGGCAAGGATAGACAATGCCGTAGTTTCCACATTTGCGACTCCGTTCGGTTTCATGTCACCATTTCGGTCAGTCTCCCACCCACCACCATAGTGCTGCCACTGCTTGAGTTTCTCTCGCACCTTAGCGAGGATGTTTGTCCCCTTCATCTCCTTCGCCAATATGCCAAGAAGAGCTACCTTGTACACCGGATAGAGTTCCTTCAGGCCTCTCTGTTGCGCAACATCACGATCTGCACCATCCATTGCCAGCAAGCCTCGTACCGGGTCATATCGACTCTGTAGCTTCCTCCATAGCTTGTCTATGATCGCACGGTGTAGAGCGTTCCCCAGAAGAGGATGCTTCTTGCTAAGCCAGTACAATGCAAGCAAAGCTATTTCGTCATTGTTCTCGGCGTCTGTCTTGCCAGCCAGATGGAAGCGTTCAATATCCCTCTCCAAAACACAGAACCTGTCTTTGGCTATGTGTCCACGTCGTTTTGGATCATTGTCAGGTTCTTTAGGATCATGTCTTCTCCTGATTCTCTGAAAGAGATCCTCTCTTCTAAGCAGCTTGAACATGACCGATAGAAGATATTGGCTCTGGTTGAAGACTACGTGCTCGGAGTGGTTCTGCTCTGCCACCTCATAGTACTCACACCGCGTTTCGTCGACCCTGAGTGAGTCGATGAAATCCAAGGCGTCTTCCACAGGTCGATCCCCTATCTGGCGCAACGCAAGCAACCTTGGCGGCTCCTTGATCTTTGCAATGAGCTTCTCCGGCCAACCAATCTCCAGCAGGCGTTGAGCCGTATGCTCATCGATTGGAACGTAAGACGCTAGTCTCCTAGCCACATCATTCGGAATGTAGAAGGGTCTATGCCCTCTCCAATCCCAGCCAAGCAAGTGAAAACCGTTCTCGTCGATATATGCGAAGACATCCCGCAAGATCTTTTGGTACTCTTCTCGGATATCTGAGACCCACGACGGTATGTTCAATAATGTGAGTTCCTCAGGCAGCTCACACCCAGCAGCTTCGCTGATCTCCCTTGAGAAGACAATGTCCATCAGATGAGTATGACCATAGATAACGCACAGCTTTTCTCCGCGGACTTGGCTACCACCTGCATGTGCTTTCCACCAGTTTGAGAAGTGCTTCAGCGCTCTCTTGGGTTGATATCGAGCTGTGAAGAACTTGTTCCAGATGGGCCTACCGACGGTGATCACGATTCGGGGTAGCGCTCCCATCAAGGGCACTGCCAATGCAAGACTCCAAAGAAGACTCGAGAGTGCCCCTGTTGTTTGGAAAAAGAAAGTGAACACAAGGGCAAGCATTACTAGGCCTCCTATCACAACTAGCACTTCACTCCAAAGCCTGAACGCTTCTGCCCCGTCTCGCATGTAAGATAGAATCGTCCAAGCCTTACCTAGGTGAAGAAAGGCCCAGTCAAACTGATGACCGTGAAGAAACAGATAGCTCGCATCTCCTATCTTCAGCCATTCTGCTTTGTGATCCTTCTTTTCCGGGTAGGTATCAGAGAGGATTTGAATAAGACTCGCACCATGCGGGAATTGGCCGGCAATCCGGCGGCACGCAAAGTCATGATTGCCTACTAAGTGGATTTTCTCACATGACAGTTTCTGCATTGCATCATTCACACCCTGACCACACACCTGAATGGCAGCGTCACTAGCATCCCAGAGTTCTAGATAGTCTCCCAAGAGGGCCAGATGGGTGGGCTTACGAATCTCCAGCGGTTCTCCCCAATTTCCACGCGTCACCTTGGTCGCCGTGCTGCCAAGTCCTCCCAGCCAATTGAGAAATCCTGCGAACCCCAGAATATCGCACTGACTATTGTTACGGATCCAGTAGAATCGTTCGCCTGCCAAAAGGCCAAGATGTGTGTCCGCTACGACTATGATTGGTCCTATCTCACTATCCAAGTGATCCTTCCCCCAAGAACGATCTCGGTCAAATCTGGGATGCTCCTTCTCAGCCTCAAAAGGCTTTACCAAGCTCTGAAAGATGGAGAGCAACGAAAGCTAGGCTATCGTTAGCTGTCGTCTTGCGTTCTAGCAACCCTGTCTCGGGATCTTGTCAAGTCATGATCCACCGGGTCACCTGCCCAATCAAGAAATGTGTTCTAATAGCACCGGGTTCCATCTTCGAGAACCACTTCTCTTTTGAGCCAAACCTCGACAGCGTTGTCGCCTTCCTCAACAGCCACGTAGATTACCCTGGGTCTACGACCATCGTAGTAGAGGACCCTTCTAATGTCATGATATGTGGCTAATCGCCTCAAGCTTGCCGCTAGCGTCTTGTCTGTGATAATCTGTCCCAGAACCTTCCTTATCTCACTGAACCGCAGGCCACCATTTGACGCTTTCAAGAGTTTGAGTACTCGTTCGTCTGCATTCCTCATTTCAGTCACTACTCTAGGTATGCCAGTCCCACACTTAGGAAGTAACTGGCCTTGGCATCTACAGCGGTCACCTTCAGCCTGTCCAGAGGCCTCCATTCATAACGCTTTCAACAATAATGCAGTACCAGTTGAGACATATTCACCTATCGAGTTGTCTGCTGCAGCGCTGTTTCAGAACCCATAGAAACTGGACAATGGCCTTCCTCAGCTTCCAACGAATCGAGCGCTTCTCTCCCAAGTCGTGTTGGAACCGCCACTCTCTCCTTATAGAGGCTATACAATAGGTTATCAGGGGTATGTCATGCCCATCTGCGAAAAGATCAGCAAATGCAAAGACAAGGACGGACACGAGTGCTACGGAGTGCTGTCCAAAAAGGTAGATCCCCTAGTCTTCAATGCTCTTGGAACAAGAAAGATAGTGATACTCACCCAGCAACCGAACGAAGGCGGTCAGGCCGGAAAAGCAAACCTCAAAGTGACTCTGAGAAAGCTCTTGGAAGAGAAGAAAGAGCAACATTCTCAGAATCTGGCCGCTGATACAACAGGCACACTTGTTGAGTACTTTGGCAACGAATTCGTTGAGAGCGTTGTCAACGAAGGAAAGACGCAAGGGGAATACTACTGGACGCACTTCATCAAATGCCCCTTTGTCCACGGTACAGGGCTGAACAAGGTTTGTGCTGAGGAATGGATTGCTCAGGAGATAAAAGAAAAGCAACCGACATTGATTGTGACTTTTGGAGCATGGGCAAGCAACTTCGTTCTTGACAAAGCACAGGTCAGAGACCCATGGATGGAATACGTCTGGGAAAGAGAGCTGTCACCGATCTGTCAAGGGAAAGAGATCGACCTTGATTCATTGCACATCAACATCCCAGCATCTGATGGTACACGAAAACATGAGACCAGACTGTTCGTGATGCCTCATCCAAGCCCACGAAGCGCTTTAGTAAGATTCCTCAACGAGAAATTGAAGCCAGGGTTACAGTCAGTGGTGAGGCGCGCTATGATGACATGACCAAAAGAGACAGGATTCACTTAATTTCCTAATTGCATACGATCTGACCCAGTAAGGCCTTAAGCATTCTTTCTAACCCGTGCGTTATCGCAGGTCAAGCTCCCGCCGGGCCTACCATATCATCTGGGTTCAAGCTCGGCGACAATGTAGAGAGAACGCGCAACCAAGTCGCAACAAGAACGTAAAGGGTCACATCATCAATCATGGCACGTGTAGAAGGTCAAGTTGATTTAGATAAGGATAAGATAACATAGACAGGTATGGTTTGACATTGGAAGCAAGGATAGGGGCAGGGGCCTTGGCGAGGATATTCATTGATAAGAGGTTATGTAAGGGCTGCGGAATATGCGTCGAGTTCTGCCCACGAAAAGTCCTTGAGATGGGAAGCGACATGGATGAGAGAGGGTTCCACATGCCCGAAGCCAAAAGAGCCGAGGACTGCAGCCTCTGCGGGCTATGTGAATTGTACTGCCCTGATTTCGCCATATGCGCCCGGGAGGAGCTGAAAGATGAGTGAGGAAGAGTCGGTCAGGAAACTCGCTGAGGTGAAAGCCTACTTGGAGAAGCGTATGCTTGAGATACAGGATGAGGCGTCAAAGCTCAAGTCACTCCTAGAAGTTGTGGACGCCAGCTTAGCGGAAAGGAGCTTCAAGAAGATGGAAGTCCCCAAGCCTATGCCTCCGTCGCCCGGCCCCAGCCCGCCCGTGGTTCCGCAAGTAGAGGGCATGAGGCAGGTTGTCCCGTTGAAGACACCTGATGGAGTGCATTTGGCAGACGCCTCCGAGACCGAGAGCGAGCTGATCGTCACTCCGGCTCTCGGCATGAAGTTCGATGTCTCCGCTCCGCCTTTCAGAGCCTTCCTAGTGGGCCGTGTCCTAGAGCCCATGCGCAGCAGAGACGACGCAGCAGCCAGAGCAGGCCAGATGAGCCCCGACAATGTCCTATCATACGCCCTTGAGCAGGATGGAAACCTGATGAGAAGGCTAGTGGTCAAGAATTACGGAGACGATAGGCGCCTTCAGGAGCTTCGTAACGCGATTCGCTGGACCTTGAGGCGAATCTACGAGAGAACCCAAGCCAGAACGTGATGAGACCCTGCTAACTCATAGGATCACGGTCGGTTCTGTTGAATCTAGCGGTGTTCATTCTCGGTGTTGCAGGAACGGTGGTGAGGCTCTTCTTCAGTAGCAGCATCCAACGATTGGCTTCAGACGGATCCAAACCGAGATTCGTCACTTAGAAGGGTTTTTGCCATCTAGTCCCATGTGAGGTCTGATGAAGTTGTAGTAAACATCTGCCCGCTTCCTTATGGGCGTCTTCTCGCTTTTCATGCCCTCAGAACTTTGTCTCTTTCGCGTCAAGGAATACTTGGACGAGCATAAGTAGGAAGGTTTTTAGGGACAACGGCCACAAGCAACACAAACGTAGCCCTTATCTGACGCACCGGCGTCACCGGCCTTCTCATAATCGGGCTACGTCACTCCGTCCCGTTGTCCTTTCTAAACCTCCTGTTGGGGGATCTGTTTGCGCTCATATAAAGTTTCCTTCGGTTTCTGAGTTCCGATGGAAACCACCGGATCCAAGAATCAGGGGGTGGTCTTCATGCTCCTTGCATCCTGGATGAAGCTTTCCAGTTCCTTTTGTAACGTTTCTATTACCCGCCATTTGTCCGTGTCCGCTGCGATTGTCCGCAATTCAGCTCTAGGAAACTTCTGCAAGGTGTCTATCGCTTTCACTATGGCCTTTAGAGACCCTACCTGACTGGGATCAACGCTGTCGAGAATGCTTTTCGCCTCGGTCTTGCTGACAGTTAGAAACTTTTGGAATTTCTCTTGATCATCTATGAGTGTCTTGAAGTTTCTTACATAAGCGCCTTTCGGTATCTTCTCCCTGTAAATCAATTCGCCAAACAACTGAAGATTGTCGTTCTTGGCTGCCCAACCTCTCAATTTCTCGTTCTTGAAGAGCTCATAGTAGTAGGAGTATTTCTGGGGCCATTTCTTGTCGTCAGGGTGTTTTTCTGCGTATGCTTTCGTAGCTCCATATGAACTGAATGTCGTCTGGATAGTTTTCTTTGCGATCCCTACTGCCTTTCTGATTTCCTCGTGACTCATACCATACTTAGTTGAGAGATCGTATAGGTAGGCTGCTTGGTTTATTGCACGCCATTTGGCTTTGCCTTTGACATGAATCCCTGCCACGTAAATTGCTATGTCCCTTTCAGCTATGTCTTTGGGCAGAACCAAGCATTGTGGTCTGTCGAACTGGTTCTCTGAAACATCTGAAATCTCACCGTTGTGTGCTTCTTCACTCAATCGTCTAAGACAGACTAGACGTTCGTTACCTTCTCGAACAACGCCCTTTGAATCTACCACAAGAGGTTCTCTGATGCCCTTGGCCCACAATATTTCACGGTATAGTTCCTTGACCTCCGGTTGCTCAAGCAGGAAGGCTTCAATATCTCTGTCCTTGACAATTCCATTTAAGTGTCGCAGTCGGGCATTGGTTGGATCAAGAGAAAGCTCGTTTAGGGGAATGAAACGGACTTCAGCGTCAACAGTAAGTCTGTCCGTTAGGTGAATACGCATTGTTTTGGACATCGCTTGCGTTGCGGTCTTGGGCACTTCTCTTACCACCTTCCCGCTAAGGTTCTGGTTTCCGTTGCCTATTAAGGTTTCCAAGGGATCGCGGAAACCATCGGAAACTCTCGTTTTATCAGGAAAGAAAAAGAAAGATTTCTTCCAGCATTGGTTACAGATGTACAGGTAGGGGCTTCCTTTGTAGGGCCCTCTCAGCTTGTGCTCGTAGTCATCAAATTCGCTGCCACAGCATGGACATGTTGCTGGAAGCTCAATCAAGTCAATCTGTTCCAGATTCAATTGGTCATCCTCCAGTTGAGTTCTTCAATCCAGCTGGTCTAAGTGCGAAAGCTTCCTCGAAATCCTTAGCCTTTTGAAATTTCTTAATCAATCCTTCATATGGAGGGAAGGCTCCACCGTAGCCAATGACTCTACGTGCATCCGCTACCATTTCTAGATATTTCTTCTCCCACTTTGGTGATACGTACCTGTTCTTCTCTATGGTGCACAGAGGTTCAAACCGCATCGGGTAAGAGGCTACCCCCCACTCTAGAAGATCCAACACTCTGTGAAAGAAGTCGTCTGGTGAATCTGTATAGTTGTAAAGGGTGTAGACTACAACCCTGCGTTTTCTTATCCCCACATCGCTCAGGTATTCAATTGCCCTCTTGATGTGGGGCCCAATGCCAGAGGTATCATACGCCAATCTGATTGAGTTCATCTTTAGCTTTGATAATCTCTCAGCGACTTTCCTAGTTAGGAGCCTTGCATCTAAGCCTTGATTGAAATCAACCTTTAACCCAATCTCCTCTAGCTGATCGAAGACATTCGACCAAATCGAGGCTGCCAAGATGTTGTTGTCCCAAAGTATGATCCTTGTGTGGCCGGGGTAGACCAGCTCTCTTATCTGTTGCTCCACTGGTCTTACTTCACCTTCCAACTTTGGAACCGCACAGTAGGAGCATTTCCAGACGCAGCCTCTAGAAGCAAACAATATGCTTCCATCCCACTCAGGCACAAGACTGTAGTCTGGCATCAAACCTTCTGCATCATCAAATAATCCCTTGTGAATATGATCAGCTCCAGATAGAGCTGCATGATCGGGCAGCAGAGAAGCATAGATTCCGCCAAGCCAAGTTTGAACATCTGGATAGAGAGTCTTGTAATGGCGTATGGCTGCATGTACGGGTTTCCAAGCATATGTGAAAAGACTTGTCACATAGATTATGTCTGGTCGCTCAGACGGAACAACGTCTCCTCTCACAAGCTCAACCGAGTCCCCTTTTAGCCTGTGATAAGAGGCAAGCTTCAGCAAAGCGAGGGGAGGAAACCTACTGTAATAATCGGGCTCTACTAGCAGTACATGCATTCAGATTCACTAGAGATCTAGGATCCCTTAGGATCCCCTAGGATCCTTCAGGATCCTCTAACAGAGGGAGACACCACATAGTATATATAGATTGTGGATTGAACCTATTAAACTATGCAAGAGAAACTGATAGAGCTTGTAACAGTTCAAGCAAGAAAAGTCAGGAAAGTCAAAGGTAAGAGGGAACCATCATCCTACATGCTTACGATACCAAAGGAAACTGTCGAAAAGCTAGGAGTTAGGGATAGGAAGGAGAGAGTACAAGTCATACTCGATGAAGAAAGAAAGAGACTGATATACCAATTCTAGTTACCACCGTTCCTGCAACACCGAGAATGAACACCGCTAGATTCAACAGAACCTCACGGCCCATGTTGTTGACTCCCGGCACATGGCAGCTCTTGGCCTGCAAGCACCTCAGAGACAGATTCATATTACACGAGTAACGGGGGAATGCGTGCTTCAAAGGTTAGGCGAATGAGAAGATCTGGTTGTGGCAGTATTGGAGTAGCAGTAATCTGGGCCGCTGTGATCTTCACATCCGCGATCGTTCTCAAGGGAACAGAGTACTTCTCGCAGATGTTGGTAATTCTCGCCGGTGGTGCTGCGGGCAGCCTCATAGTCTTGGGCAGGTCAGCTACAACCAAAGAGAACTAGACGGTCCACGGGTCATGTGGCGCGCGTACACAAGGAATTGGACCCTCCCCAAGCAGCGCCCGATGATAGAAGATCATAACTGATCTCCGAACCTTCCATGGGCATACGAATCTCGTTCTATACGTCATATACCATCAGTTGACAACCCATTAGATGCGCCAACAAGTCAACAGAACCCGTGAGGCTAGACTGGCGCTGCTGGCGTAAGGAAAGGTAAAATCAGGCCCCTCCTACTTGGATCAATGGGTCTAGGACGGTGTCCTCGGAACTAGGTGAATATGTGAAATCGCCTCTCTGGCCTCTTCTAGTCGACACAGCTCACGCCCTAGTCATGTACAGAAGCCACAAACGCTATGTCTCAACCATGATACTCGGCGAGAAGC
>Ga0315312_1002036_pt1 | contig 14521 bp, 13 predicted proteins | sample TDP7_MG_FD_203629 | JGI IMG/M metagenome (GOLD analysis project Ga0315312, IMG submission 203629) | Freshwater sediment microbial communities from Lake Towuti, South Sulawesi, Indonesia - TDP7 | ecosystem: Environmental > Aquatic > Freshwater > Lake > Sediment | place: Indonesia: South Sulawesi... | reverse complement strand
TCGAGCCGAACATGGACAGTGTTTCGTACTCTGGGCCCTCTGTCTCGGCATGGTAGTCTTTCGTGGCCCTCGTCTCATTCCCACAGTGCAATGGGCATCTCGCGCACGCTGTGTCCTTTATCTTGTGGTCCTTGACGAGCGCGTCGCCGCCGATCTTCTCGTACTCAGGAAAGTAGCCAGTCTGGAAGTTCTTGGTCGGGATCGCACCGGCCTTTCCGGTTATGCCAACGACCATCGAGGTTCCGTATTTCGCGAACGCCTGAGCCTTCTCTTTGACGGTGGCAGTAGCGGTCTTGAATGTCTCCTTCAGTTTCTCAGGGTCTGCCTGAGGCACTTCCTTGGTTCCGTGGACGACGATGGCCTTCAGGTTCTTTGAGCCCATGACCGCGCCTACGCCACCTCTGCCTGCAGCTCTGTGCCTATCATTCATGATGGCAGCGATTCTAACTAGTTTCTCGCCAGCGGGCCCAATCACCGTGGCCTTCGCCTTCTCATGTCTTCTCTCGAGGATCGCCGTCGTCTCGAACACGTCCTTTCCCCAGATGTCAGACGCATCCTTCAGCTCAGGACCCTTGTCCGTGACCAGGAGATACACCGGCTTCGGCGACTTCCCCTTGAAGACGATGCCGTCGTAGCCCGTCTTCCTGAACAGAGGGGCCCAATGGCCGCCAGAGTGCGCCGATAATATTGCGCCCGTCAACGGTGACTTCGTGGTGATGTTGTAGAAACCTGTGAAGGAACCGTAGGTACCCGTGTAAGGGCCTGTCATCACGATGAGCCTGTTCTCGGGGTCGAGTGCCCCAATCCTCGGCCTGTTCTCCTCATAGAGTATCTTCGCGGCGAGCCCTCTTCCGCCCAGGTATTTTCTGTCATCCTCTTTCGAGGTCTCTTGATCAGTGAACTTTCCAGTGGCGAGGTCAACTCTGAGAATCTTCAAGCGAGTGTGCCCCCCTTCGGCGCGGTCGAATGAATTGCGGCAGGATATAAAAGAGTTTGGTCGAATTCGATTTTCCAGGCACCCAGTTCGGATTTGTTTCGCCAAAACGCTCTATGTTTCGAACGATTGTACAAGCAGACGCCTTTAATATGACACATTCGTTCACAACATAACATGGCGTTCGGTGCCGTGGGCGTCGAAAGTGTCCTTATTGTCGCCATCCTTGTCGCCATTGTCGCCTTCTTCTACTCCAACCTCGGCCTCGGCGGTGGCCAGCTCTATGTCCCGATCATGGATTTCTTCTTCCTGAGCTTGGTGATCAAAGATGTTGTCCCGCTCTCGCTGTGCTTCGCATTCGTCACAATGCTTGGCGCCACCTACTCTCACAGCAAGAAGGGCCTGGTGGATTTCAGGCTTGGCGGGATCCTCGCGGCCGCAGGCCTCCTGGGCGTTGCCGGAGGCGTCGCCTTCACCTCCACCGCTCCGGAGGACGCTGTGAAGGCGGGTTTTGCCGCGCTCCTTGTTGTTGTCGCGACCAAGATGTTGTACGATATCTATAGGCAGAGAAAGGAACCTGCCGAAAACCCCTCGACCTTTGGTCTAGGCCAGAGGCTGGGAGGGATGGGCATCAGCATTCTCACGGGCTTTCTGGTGGGCAGCTTCGGGATCGGAGGAGGAGTGGTCAGCGTCCCGCTCATAATCTACGTGTTCAAGGTACAGACTCGCAGAGCGATTGGCACATCAGCTCTGATGGGCGCCGTCCTCGCGCCCGCTGCATTCGTCGCATATGTTCTGAACGAGAGCCTTGGCGAGGGCGTGGTAATCCATTGGGACTTGGCCCTTCTCCTTACGCCCATAGTCCTGGTATTCGCCTTGGTCGGGTCGAGGTGGGGTTTGGAGAGGCTGAAGACAAAGGTCGTGAAGACGATATTCACGTGCGGTGTCTATTTGGCGGCCACAGAGATGATCTACAGCCTGCTGTTCACGTGAGAATGTCCTCGGAAACTTCTATGTATCCGCAGGTTCTGACTACTCCTGGGTGAGCGGACGAAGCTCTGCCTCGTTGGGGATTCGGGAAGCATACATGTCAGGCGATGGGCGGAGCGCTTTTCGGAAGCGAACGAGATATTGGTCATCAGCGATTCCAGCGAGAAGATACGAGGCGTTAGGGTTGAGCCCATCTTCAAGAAGAGAGCAGGATTTCGGAATGTTCCCAAGATGGCAAGGATGCGTAGGATAGTTCGCGGGTTCGCACCCGACATCGTGCATGGTCACTATCTCACTGTCGGAGGGTTCTATGCTGCGTTCAGCGGCGGGAGGAAGATTGTGGGCAGCGCCTGGGGCTCGGATGTCTACTATGGCCCGGAGCAATCGTTCAAGGAAAGGATGATTCTCAAGTCCGCGCTGAAAAGGCTGGATCTCGTGTTCGCCGGGACAGCGCACATGGCCCAACGAGTCAGGGCCTACGGATACTATGGCGATATCCGGATCTTCAGATGGGGAGCTGATCCGAATCTCTTCAGGAAACTTGGACATCATGGCACTGAGGAGTTCAGGGTACTTTCCGTTCGTCCGTGTGACCGGATCTACAATCCGATCGTGGTACTCAACGCATTCAAGCTGATTCTTCAAGAGCTCAGGAACACGTACCTTTACCTCTTTGATTTCGGCAACATGATTGGCATGGTCCACGAAATCATCGAAGCAGATCGTGAGCTCGCAGGACGGGTGCGTTTCCTCCCCCAGAAACCCTACGGCGAGATGCCAGAGGTTTACAACACAGCTGACATCGCCATTTCCCTGCCTGACAGTGACAGTGCCGCAGCGAGCGTTCTCGAAGCAATGGCGTGTGAGCTTCCTGTGATTGCCACTGACATCCCGAACATGAGGGAGTGGATCGTGGACGGCGTCGATGGGTATCTCACTCTGATCAACCCGGAGTCGGTCGCAGCCAAGCTCAGGGTTGCCCATTCAGCACGAGCAGAGCTGGCGAACATGGGCAGGCGCGCGAGAGCTAAGGTCCTCGATGAGAAGAGACAGGGGACCTTCGAGTCGAACATCAGAGTTGCAGAGGACGCTTACAAGAAGCTTCTCAGCTAGTCCTTGATGCCCAGCCTGTCCAGGATGAATGCGTATGCGAACGCGGATTCCTTCATGGCGTTGTAACGGCCAGGAGATGCTGAGTGCCCCTGGACGATGTTCATCCTGAGCAGCAGCAGATTCCTGTCAGTCTTCAACGCCCTCAGTCTCGCAGTCCACTTCAGCGGTTCCCAGTACTGTACTCTCGAATCGTTCAGACTGCCCGTTACGAGCATGTTCGGGTACTCATTGGCTTCTACATTGTCGTAGGGTGAGTAGATCTTGAAGTAGTCGTAGTGCTCCTTGATCTTCGGGTTGCCCCATTCTTCGAACTCGCCCGCAGTCAAGGGCATATGCTCGTCCAGCATCGAGTTGATTACATCCACGAACGGGACCTCTGCCACGACCACATTGAACAGGTCGGGACGCATGTTGGTGACAGCGCCCATCAGAAGACCGCCAGCGCTGCGGCCGTTTATTGCGAGCCTCTCGGAAGATGTGTACCCCTCCCTGATCAGGTGCTCCGCACACGCGATGAAATCAGTGAAGGTGTTGATTTTGTTCTGCATCCGTCCTTGCTCGTGCCACCGCTTCCCCATCTCGCCGCCACCGCGTATGCCCGCGTACGCACACACGAACCCGCGGTCCAAGAGGCTCGCTCTGTCGCTGTCGAATGCTGGGGTGGAGCCTTCGAAGTCACCATATCCGCCGTAGCCGTAGAGATACGCTGGATTCTCGCCGTCCCTCGCGATTCCCTTCCTGTGCACCAAAGAAATCGGTATCTCGGATCCATCCTTGGCGGTGGCGAACACTCGCTTTGATTCGTATTCGGACGGGTCGTAACCAGGTGCCTCGTACTGCTTCAGCAATTTCAGCTTTCTCGAATCCATGTCGTACTGGTAGATCCTCGGTGGCATCACCATGGTCGAGAACCTGAAGCGCATTCTCGTTGACTCGAACTCGTGAGTCTCAACAGGAACCAGTTCGCAAAGACTCTCCGGGAGACCGATTCTGTGTGAAGCACGGTTTCTCAGATCGATTATTCGAATGTGGAAGTCTGCGTTCTCACGCTCGAAGACCACCAAGTGATTCCTGAACACCTCGACCCACTGTAGCGGGTCACTGACACAGATCGCCACGTCCTCTCTGTGAGGGAGCAGCTCTTTCCAGTTCCTCGAAGAGGGGTCGTCAATCGGCGCCTCGGCAATTCTGAAGTTCTTTGCATTCTCATTGGTCACTATGATGAACTTGTCTCCGTGGTCCATCGCATAATACAGGAGGCCATGCTCTCTTGGACGAAGGACTTCGAAGTTGTCCGTGGGCCTGTCCGCCCTGAGGAAGCGCACCTCGGAGGTGGTCGCACTGTGGACGCTGATCGTGATGTATCTGCCGGTCTTTGTCCTCCGGAGGACGAGGTAATAGAACATGGGGTCCTTTTCGTGAAATACCTCGACGTCTTCTCTCGGGTCTGTCCCCACGACGTGCCTGAAGACCTTGTGCGGTCTGAATTCCTCGTCTAGAACGGAGTAGAACAGGGTCTTGCTGTCGCTCGCCCATGCTATCTTCGCAGTGCTCGGTATCCGCTCAGGGAGCAGTTGCCCAGTCTTGAGATTCTTCACCTGAAGCATGTGCCTTTCTGAGCCGTCAGTATCCGCGAGATATGCGAGAAGGCTATGGTCCGGGCTGATCTCGTGAACATCCATATTGAAGAACTTGTGCCTGTCAGCGAGCTCATTGACGTCGAGGATTATCTCCTCCTCAGAATTGAGGTTCCCACGCTTCCTGCAGTAGATCAGGAACTGCTTCCCCTTCTTCGTGCGCGTGTAGTAATAATAGTCATCGATCCTCTCAGGGACGGATGAGTCAGCCTCCTTCACTCTGCTCCTCATCTCTCCGAAGAGCTTCTGCTGAAGGACCTTCGTGTGATTCATCGCAGCCTTCGTGTAGCGGTTCTCGGCTCTTACGTATCTCAGGACCTCGGGGTTCTCCCGTTCCCGCATCCAGAAGTATTCATCAACGCGTCTGTCGCCGTGCGTGACAATCTCAGTGGGTGTCTTCTTCGCAACCGGCGGTCTCAGTGCGCCCAACTTGTCCATAGTCAATCGTGATAGATAAGGGTCTAATAAAGCAAGCGGCAGCCACATCCGGGTAAACCCTGAGCGTGAGATCTGAGAAGCACACCGTGATGTCTCTCTCAGCGCACTCTGCAGCCGACAAGTCCGTGCTTCTGGTAGTACTTCTGATGGTACTCTTCCGCTGGAAAGAATTCTGTTGCCGGGAGGATTTCCGTTGCAATCTGCTTCCTGCCGAGCTCGCCACTTGATTGCAGTCGATCCCTCGATGCGATGGCCGCATCCCTCTGAGCAGCCGAGTGGTAGAAGATGGCAGATCTGTACTGAGACCCGAGGTCAGGGCCCTGCCTGTCCTTTGTTGTCGGATCATGGATATTCCAGAAGACTTCGAGTAGCTGTTCATAAGAGACGATCGACGAATCGTATTCCACCAGGACGGATTCTGCATGGCCCGTTGTGTTTGTGCACACCTCTTCGTAGGTCGGGTTCTTCGTATGGCCACTAGAGTATCCAACAGTGGTCGATCTCACTCCTCTGATCCTTCCAAATGCCGCCTCAACTCCCCAGAAGCAGCCCGCAGCGAAAGTGGCCTTGTGGATCATGGTGTCGCCCTCGCCCGATAGGCATGACCCCCGCATTGATTACTGTATGCCCGCACCATTGCGCCGAACCGTCATTTCTTCTCTTGCTCGTTTTTCGGTTCTGTTTTGACCTCAGGCGCCTCGGTAGGTCCCAGCAAACACCTGCCATGCGAGGGCTGATTTCGCAGTCAAGCTCAGTATGATGTAGACTTTCTCTCCGAACAAATAGTCCTTCCATCGGCCCTTCGCCCTGTACTGCAGCATCATGTTTATGGCGAAGACGTTGAAGAACGCTGCGAGCGAGAAGAATATGAATATGACGAATGTCGGGAAGTCCTTTCCCGCTAACAGTACCGATCCGAAGAAGTAGACGCCGACCACTATCCATGTGGTCAGACCAGCAAAGCATCCGAATATGTATGCGGTCCAGTTGGTCTTCTGCGTGGTCTGGTTGTGGAGTTCCATCATCAGGCCGAACAGGTTCATGGTTGCGTTCAAGGAAAAGATCAACAGCAAAGAGGACAGTTCGTATATCCCGCAGAGCATCGCAATCACCACGATCATGATCGAAGAACTGATTGCGTACTCGAACCAGCGGGCGTAGTTGATGCCCTTCTTCAGGTTCCTGACATACCATGGATATCCTTTCGGCGAGCTCACGGCGAAGTGCGCGATCGCAGACACCAAGAGGAACATCGCCACCATCGGGCCAAGTTGAAGGTTGACGATCGTGTTGGTGACATTTTCAAGCCGGCCAATCGTCGGGTTGTAGCGGAGGAAAGTCGTCTGCACGGGGAGTGAGTACGAGCTGGCTATCAGAAGCATGAGGCCTCCCTGTATCAGGTGCATGGCTCCCATGACAAGGTTGAAGTTCCTCAGTCTCCTGAATTTCTTCTCTTCCTTTTCTTCCATCGTCTGATCTCCGATAGCGCGGGCATCAAATCGTCATATGCTATATTTAGGAAGCCCCGAATCTGCTCTTTTTCCGGATGGACGCTGTGCTGCCCCACAATCATGATCGGCAGCTGACTTCCGCATATCCTCGTATGTCGTTCAGGGGTCACCGATAGGTTGCCGGGAGTCGGGGGAAGCAGGTCATGCCCACATGCGCCTCGCAATGGGCCTGTTACACTGGACATCATGGAACCGGCCACATCAATTGAGGAGGACGCGGTCGCGCTCACCTATGGCTATCCGCCTGCCTCCGGCCGAACTCCTCATAGCTCACGATGTCTTCAAGGGCCTTTCTGCTCTTGGCTCTTGGTGGTCTAGCAAATGTCTCCTTGTCTTTGGGATAGCCCATGGAGAGCATCGCGACGACTCCGTAATACTTCGGCACTTTGAGGGCATCCTTCACTCTGTCCTCATCGAAGCTGCCGATCCAGCACGTGCCCAAGCCTTCGCTTGTCGCGGCCAGGACCATGTTCTGCAAGGCTATTGTGACGTCGACGACCGCCCACTCAGGTGACTTCTTCTCGTCCGCGCACCCGACTACCACCACTGGACTCTGTGTCAAGAACCTAGCGTACCTTCCCTCTGAGAGTGTCTTGCGTTTCTCCGTGTCCTTGACGACGATGAAGTGCCATGGCTGGTAGTTCATCGCCGAGGGGGCAACCCTCGCTGATCCCAGGACTCTGTTCAGGACATCATCTGGTACCGGCTTCGAATCGTACGATCGCACCGAGATCCTCTTCCGAATGGCATCCATCACTTCCATCAGGCTCACCTTGTGCCAGCTCGAAACACGATTCAGGACTTGATTCTTACGGCAGAGGGATCAGGCCCTCAGAACCGTTCTATGAGGTTCGCCGTATCGTTCTTTGGATTGTTCACTGCAGTCGAGACTGGATAGGCCTCCATCAATCCGGAAGGGTACGGCCTGAAGACTCGCTTGAGATCGCCCTCCTCAAGAGGCTCTCTCCTCAGCCAGAGCGGTTCATCCTCCTCCTTGAGCATCACAGGCATCCTGTTGTGGATCCTCCCGAGGAGCGTGTTCGGAGTGGTGGTGATGATCGTGAAGGTTGGGATATCCTCGCCTGCAGTCCTTTCCCTCCACCGGTCATAGAGACCAGCGAATGCAAACAGGGCGCCATCCTTGCGGCGGACGTAGTGAGGCAACTTGTCTCTGCCCACTCTCTTCCACTCGTAGAAGCCCGTTGCGGGCACCAGACATCGTTTCCTCTTTAGAGAAGTCCTGAACGCCGGTTTCGTGCTTATTGATTCCGCGCGCGCATTGATCAAGCGGTTCCCGATCTTCGGATCTTTCGCCCAGAATGGGATCAGACCCCATCTCATCATCTCGACGCGGTTCGGACTTTGGCCTACCACTATCGGGACCATCTGCGTTGGCGCGATGTTGTACCGAGAAATCAACTCGATGTCCTGGTTCTCAATCGCGAACCTGGAGAAGAAGCCGTGAATGAGGGTGATCGTGAACCCGCCGCACATGTGCTCAGAATCTCCTTGAGCCGTCAAGTATGTTTGTGGTCAGGTCACTCTTCCTCGAAGTGAAGCGCCGCGGAGTTGATGCAGTACCTTAGGCCAGTTGGCTTTGGGCCGTCGTCGAAAACGTGCCCGAGGTGTCCGCCGCATTTCGTACACAGAACCTCAGTCCTTTCCGTTCCGAGGCTCTTGTCGGAATCGATCTCCACGCTCTCGTCTCTCTTTGGAGCGTAGAAACTGGGCCATCCAGAGCCAGAATCGAACTTGGTGTCTGATGCGAACAGCTCGTTGGCGCAGGCAGCACAAACATAGGTCCCCTTCCTATTGTTATCGAGAAGCTTTCCTGTGAAGGGCATCTCTGTGCCTTTCCTGCGAAGCACCCTGTACTCGTCAGGGCTCAGAATTTTTTTCCACTCTTGGTCAGATCTCTTGATCCTCCTAGTCAGTCTCACACCTCCTCTCTGATCAGCGCAAACAGACCAATAAGGCTTGTCCCGACTTACTTATCCCTCGCGGATCGATTCGAGTCAGTTCGACAGACGAAACGATTATGAGAGGGAGACGTGAATAGGTCTCCGTTCGAAGCGAGGAGGAGACAGTGGCATTCAGGCTTGAGAGCCCAGAATTCAAACATGGAGAATCGATCCCGAAGAAGTTCACATGCGATGGCCCAGATATCTCACCGGCGCTCAGGTGGAGCGACGTGCCAGCTGGGACTAGGAGCTTCGCACTGATCTGCGACGATCCAGACGCGCCTATGATGCCCTGGGTTCATTGGGTGATATACAATATACCCGGGGACAGAATTGGGATGAGCGAGAATGTCCCCAAGCAGAGCCTCCTGCCTGACGGAACGAAGCAGGGAACTAACAGTTGGAGGAAGACGGGTTACGGTGGTCCTTGCCCGCCCGGAAAGAAGCCGCACAGGTATTTTTTCAAGCTGATGGCACTTGACACGACAGTCCAGATTCCAGCGGGCGCGTCCAAAGAGGAACTCCTGGGAGCTGTGAGGGACCATGTTCTCGGAGAAGCGGAACTCCTTGGCCTGTACGTTAGGTAAGCGCCCTCGACAGACTTGACACGGGTTCATTCTGGAGCCTGCTGCACTCGACTTGCGTGGATCTTCTCAGCCATGTGCAGGATGAGGGAAATGCTCAGCCCAAGGGCGTCTACGTTTACTAGAAGCGAGATGGTTCATACCCAGTCTCGTGCCGTCGCGGCTCCTCTCTTCCCATGAAAGTGGGGATTCCGCAGCCTTGCGAGTCTGCCAGAATCGGCGTTTCGCACATCGCGGGTGATACGGAGTTGAACAGTTTCACGATGCCGGGCCACAAACCTTAGGCTACGAGGACCATCAAGACCGTCGTTCAAACTCCACATGCGAGAACACAGTTATGGAAGACAGCGAGAGTTCAAGACGGCCGTTCTTGGGTATGTTCAAGGAGGTCCCGAAAGCAGTGAAGTGGATCATCTACCTGAGCTGCTTCTCGACAGTTGGCTACGGCTACTTCATCATCGTGATATCTGCCTACCTGCCAGAGATCGGGCTGAAGGCGAGCGATGTTGGGCTATTGCTGGGAGTGAATGGCATCTCGTTCGCGATCACTGCAATCCCTCTTGGCATCATCGCTGACAGGAGGGGCAGAAAGAAGATGCAGCTGCTCGGGCTGCTCGGGATCCCTCCGATGCTGATGGTGTACGCGTTAACGACTGAACTAGCGTATCTGCTCATTGCCTCGGTCATCGCCGGCGTTGCTGAAGGGGCGTTCATGTCGAGCTGGAACGCCATCATCGCGGACCTCACAACCGTTGAAACCAGGAATGCAGCGTTCGTCTTTTCGTTCATAGTGGGAAACGTGCCCTTTGGCATCGGATTCATCCTCCCCCTGTTCTTCCCGAGCATCGAGGAGACGATGGGCTGGAGCTCGCATGCAGTTCACAGCGGCACCTTCTTCGTGCTGGCGCTCTTGTCAATGATATCGCCGATAGGCATTTGGCACGTCCTCAGAGACCACAAGGAAAAGCTGAACCCGGAAGCGAGGCTCATCCGAGGGAAGAGCACGAACACACTGCTGAAGTTCTCGGGCATAAACAGTCTCATAGGCCTCGGCGCGGGCTTCATCATACCGCTTGTGCCGACCTGGCTGTGGCTCAAGTTCGGAGTGCCTGACTCGCACAGCGGACCCCTGTTAGCGGTTTCGAGTGTCACGATCGGCCTCGCTGCGGTCTTCAGCGCTCCTCTGGCGAGCAGGTATGGCAGCGTAAGAGCGATTGTGATCACTCAGGGGTTCGCCACTGCCTTCATGCTCAGCCTTGCGTACGCTTCTACTGCTCTGCTGGCAGGCGGCCTCTACCTCGTTCGAGCTGCACTCATGAACATGGCGTCACCGATAGCGGATGCCTATCTGATGGGCATCATCTCCAAGGACAGCAGGAGCTTCGCGAGCGCGCTCAACGCGCTTGTATGGCGTCTGCCGAACAGCGCTAGCACTGTCGTCGGTGGCATCATCCTGGGTGCAGGACATTACGACATTCCGTTCTATCTCGCAACCGCGTTCTATGCTAGCTCTGTGATGCTGCTCTACAAGGTGTTCAAGGACGTGAAACCGAGCGGATGAGCAGGCCACATCTCCGGAAGCTAGCGATATCCTACCGTCTTCTCAGGCGCGGATTCAGGATGTCGTCAAGGGCATAACTCAAGAGGCTGAAGCCGAGGACTACTAGCGCTATCGAGAGCCCCGGGGGAACGAAGTACCACCATGCGCGGCTCGCGAACCCGCCAAAGAACTGTGCTTTGTAGAGCATCAGCCCCCAGGTCACAGTTGCTGGATTGCCCAGGCCGAAGTAGGCAAGGAATGCTTCTGACAGGATCGCAATTGAGATCGCCAGGATCATGTTCGCGAAGATCAGAGGGAACACGTTCGGCAGAATGTGCCTCCGGAGGATGTGGCCGCTGCCAGCGCCGATCGAGATTGCGCGCTCGATGAACCCCCGCTCCTTCAGCGAGAGCACCTGAGAGCGCACAATCCTCGCAGTCATGGGCCAGCTCGTGATGCCGATCACAAGTATGATCTTCCAGAGCGTCGGTCTTCACTCGGGCGGAAGAACGCTTGCCAGGATCACTGCGAGCGGTATCCAGGGAAGCGCGAGGAACATGTCGGTCGTGCGCATCAGGAACTCGTCGAACGCCCGTCCGAAATACCCTGCTACCAGGCCCATGAGAGTGCCCACGATCATGGTTATGAGCGCCGCTGCGAATCCGATTATCAGAGATGTTCTTGCGCCATACACCAAATCGCTGAGGACATCGATGCCACGCTCGTCCGTCCCCAGCGGGTGCTTCCACGTTGGTGGCTTGAGGATCTGCGTCGGATCGGATAGCAGGACGTTATCTGGATCCACCAAGGGGAAGATCCACCAGTTCAGAAGAGGTCCGATTGCCGCCATGAGGATGAAGAAAGCGAGGATCACGACCCCAACCATTCCCATTGCGTTCCGCCTCAGGATCCTGAGGACCTGCCTTGTCCTGCGCCAGGAGAGCAAGAGCTTCTCCACTCTGGGCGATCTCGCCAGCCCCTTTTGTGGCGTCTTCAAGTTCAGCGCAGGCTTTTCTCTCACATCTTCACCCTCGGGTCAACGTAGTAGGTCACGATGTCAGCAATGTAGTTCGCAACCAAAAGCGCTGCAGCGAGGATCATGAATATGCCCTGCAGAACGGGATAGTCCCTCTTCTGGAGCGCGTCCCAGGTCAGCCTTCCAACGCCGTCCCAGGAATAGACGACCTCGATTTGAATCGCTCCTGTGACGATGTATCCCACGTACATCGCGGTGTTCGCTATGGTCGGGAGCATTGCGTTGGGAACTGCATGGCGGCGGAGAACCTCCCGCTCGGTGAGCCCCTTCGCATTCGCTGTCTGGATGTAGTCTTCCGTGAGAACATCGATCAGTGAGCTTCGCATGACCAACGCGAAGGCCGCGAAGGTCACAAGGGTGAACGTGAGCGCTGGCATGAACAGGTGCTCCAGTCTATCGAGGATCATCTCGCCAAGCGATGGATTCCTCAGGCTGATGTCGTAGTATCCTCGCAATGGAAACCATTCAAGCGATCCCTGGACTGCAAATATCAGAAGAAGTATCATGCCCAACCAGAACGCGGGCATTGAATAGAAGAACAAGGCGCCTCCTGTCATAGTGACGTCGAACGGCCTTCCTCTTCTTGCTGCAGACATTATTCCGATCGCAATGCCCACGAGTGCGGCAATCACAGTGGACACCCCTACCAGGAACAGGGTCAGCTTGAGCCTCTCGAGCACTGTGTCAAGAACGGGGGTCTTCCAGAACCACGAGTCTCCGAGATCTAGTTTCACAAGATGCTTCAGGAAGATGTAGTACTGCTCCCACATCGGCCTGTCCAGCCCGAGGTCCTGACGGTATTGCTCTATGGTCTCGTGGGAGGCCCTTCCAGGGATCAGGACTAGGGATGGATCCCCAGGGAGCATGTGGAACATTACGAAGTCGAGAGTACAGATCGCAAAAAGGGTGATGACAAGGTAGATGGCCTTCACGGCTATCAGCCGACGCATGCCTGTCATAGAATGTTCGGAATCGTCATCATGATATAGATTGAAAACTGTTCATGCTCAAGCGATCGCAATGCGCCCAGCGATATCAGCTGAGAAGAAGAGCATAGGAAGTGGTCTTGCATGAAAGAGGACAAGAGTTCGAGGCTGACCGCCTCATTGAAGCGCTTTGCCATTGCAGAAGGCGCCGATCAGGTGGGCATCGCAAGGGCAGAATCGTTCTCGGGAGCGCCGAAAGGACATCGTCCAGACGATTTGCTGAGAGGCGCGAAGAGCGTGATTGTGATGGCCGTCGCCCTTCCTGCTGCAGCCTTCGAATCTGCTCCAAGCCGAGAATACTCCATGAGCTATATGATTGCGAACAGGGAGTTGAACACGATCGCGTTCAGGATTGCGAAGTATCTTCAGGAGAAGGGCTACAGGGCTCTTCATGTGCCCGCTTCTCCTCCCTATGACCTTGAGTCGATGATGGGCGATCTCTCCCACAGGCATGCAGGATATCTAGCTGGAATCGGCGTCTTCGGGAAGAACTCGTTGCTTCTCTCGCCGAAGTACGGCGCGAGAATGCGTCTCGTCTCTGTGGTCACGGAAGCGGTATTGAAGCCGAACAGGGTCTTGGACCTTGATCTCTGTAGGGAGTGCACGAGCTGTATAAGAGGATGCCCTGCCAAAGCTCTGAAGGGCGGTGGTGTTGTGGACAAGCCTGCGTGCAATGATCGTCACATGATCGTCGGCAGGCAGCTGCAGCTGGCCGACTGGGAGCAGATCTGCGGCGTCTGCATTCGTGTGTGCCCGATCGGGAAGTCGGAAATGGGAAAAGAGTCGAAAAGAGGTTGAGAAAGAAGGTTTGAAAGGTTTCTTCCGGCACTCGACCTACGGAGTTGGCTCGGATGGCTTCGCAGGCTCCTCGGGCTTCTTCTTCAGCAGGAAGTACGACGCGATCGCAACGATTGCGACCAGGACGACTATCGCCACAGCGATGATCACCGCGTCACTCACGCCGCCACCCCCCTCCTCGGCTCCTATCGGTTCAACCTCCATCAGCATCGCGTTCGGCTGGTAGTAGAACCAGTAGCTCCTGCCAGGATGGGCCGAGAGGTCGCCCCAGCCGGTCCACTTGTCGGTCCTGTACGCGAACAGGAACCACGGATAGGCCGTGACGATGAATGGCGACGACAAATAGTTGATCCGCAGCATCTGCTGAATTGTTGCGTTCCTCGTTGCTCCCGTCTGGTTTAGCTGCTCCATGTAGAGCGCATCGTAGGTCTCGTTGGTCCAGAAGTTGTCGCTCCAGCCCCAGATCTCATTGGATGTCTGCACCTCGAGGATGTACCTCGGGTCGGGCATGCCGCTCCAGTACCACAGATAAATCTCGTGGTCCGCATTCCAGTAGATGCGCGTCTCGAGCTCGTTCTCGTCCAGATATGTGATGTCCACGTTCACGCCGACGATTTCCCACCACGCCTTCAAGTATGGTGCAGTCGCCACGTCTTCAGGAGCCGTATTGATCACGAGCAGCTCGAACTCGAGCGGAGTGTTCGGATTAGCGTACGGGTTGCCAGGTCCAGCGACGCGGACAGTGTGCTGGTTGTTCCAGTCGTAGCCAGCAGCATCGAGCGTCTCGTTCGCCTTTGTCAGATTGAACTCGAACTTGTCGTCACCCGGGTCGAACCACCACTGAGGCGTTGCCTTGAACGTTAGGCCCGTGCCCTCGTCCGCGTATCCTCCAAAGACAATGTCAATCAGGAACTGCTTGTTCGTCGCGTAGTGTATCGCCTGCCTGACGTTCTCGTCTCTCAGCAATGGGTTGACGCTGGATGGAGCATCTGG
>Ga0315312_1002035_pt1 | contig 14530 bp, 15 predicted proteins | sample TDP7_MG_FD_203629 | JGI IMG/M metagenome (GOLD analysis project Ga0315312, IMG submission 203629) | Freshwater sediment microbial communities from Lake Towuti, South Sulawesi, Indonesia - TDP7 | ecosystem: Environmental > Aquatic > Freshwater > Lake > Sediment | place: Indonesia: South Sulawesi... | reverse complement strand
GCAAGAACGACAATGGCTGCTACGATCTTCGGGTCCATAGTATCCGCAAGTACTTCAAGACCCAACTTATGGCGCTTGGCGTTCAGCCCGACTACATCGATTACATGATGGGCCACACAGTGGACACCTACCATGACATCGAATCAAAAGGAGTAGAATTCCTTAGAGGGCTCTACACTAACTCTGGACTCCATATTCGACCTAAAGGCAGTCTAACTCCCAAGGAACAGTTGAGAGCGATCGCCAGAGGATTCGGCCTCAGCCCCGAAGAGGCAGCTCGGCTACTAACATCTTCGGAACCTCACCGGACATTCGCTACCCAGGAAGAGCGAGAAGAGCATGAGATCCGAGTTCTCTGCGACGCCATAACGGAACGCATCAAAGAGAAGATCCTGGCCAGCCGATAATTGTCGAGTCCCAAAGAATCGCCTAGGTAGTGGTGGACCGGGCGGGACTCATACCGATCAGGGTTCAAAACCATGGTCTAGCCCCTAAGCATAGTGGTAATCATAGAGTTTCTTGAAAATCGCACCGTATGAAGCTAGCCTGCAGCTTGAATTTGGAGAAACGGACTGAAATTCAGCCCGCTTTTCTTCAAAATGTCTACTGCATATTCGTTATAGCAGCTTTGCTCAATATGGAGAGACGCCACGAGCTCATCCTTGGGGATCAGATAGTGACAAGGAACTTCCGATACCGCCGCCACTAAGCCCAAAAACTGCCTCATTCAAAGAATTAATGACTACCTATGCGCGTGAAGATGCTGGATGTGGTTAGGCCGTTATTGCCAGTTTTATTCTGCAAACGTCCAAGACGAAAATTATTGAATCAACAACACTAAGATCAGAAAAAATGGAAATACTCGTATCTCACATAGCGCAGCGTGTCTAAAGTGAGCTGTCGTTTCGGCTCTGCATTGCGCAGAAAACAAACTCTAATGGGGGGCTTGACCTAATTCCTCTAACACTTTTTTACAGAACTCTACGCTGAAGTGGAACGCTTTGTTACCTAATTGCTTTCCTGTTTTTGTAATAAAGAAAGTTTCTCTGTTTATTGTAGCAACTTTTGCCAGTGCAAGATATTTCTCAGCAGCTTCTTTGATTGTTAGGTTTCCAACAAACCATCTGGCAATTCCATATTCTCCTACAATTTCCAGTTTGTCTGCATCATAAAGGATCTTTCCCTCTAAAGTTCTAGGTAAAACATCGTTCTTATGGTGATCTTCGATTGCAATACAAATAAGTCTGATTGATTCCTCGTCGTACCCTAAGTGCCTAAGTATGATGTTGCTCAAAAAAACGCTCTTCTCAACATGACCTTTTATATCGGTAAGGACTATCCTTCCAATATCATGTAAATAGCCCGCTGGAACAAGTATTCTATTGTCTGCATCTTCTTTTTGTGAGATGTATTTGCATTTTTCCACGACGCGAAATGTGTGGTTCTTGTACTCAGCCATTTCTTCTGTTGAGAACAAACTGTCAACAATTGATCTTAGTCTAATTTCGACTTTTTCCACTTTTCATCACCCTCAAGACTCGCGGTTTAGCGTGTGTGCTTGTTGGAAGACAACAATAATTTTTCAAAAAGCTTAGTATGATCTCAGCATTTTCTTTTGGAGTTTTTTCGTCTGAGTCTACAACACATTCCGGGTTCTCAGGAATTTCGTAGACGCCACAAGAAGGAAATAGTCTTGCAACAAGTTCTCTGTCTTTGACATATTCGCCAAGAGGGTCATCTTTTTCAGGAATTAGTATGGGAAAAGTAGGTTTTTCTCCTCGCCTTGCAGCTTCATAGAGTCCTTTTCGATCTCTTGCCATACAAATCCTAAGAGGACATTTAACATAAACCTCAACGAAGTTTTTGAGTCTTGCTCTAGCCATCTCGCGGTATTTTCTTCTACTTGCGGTAGCAGCAACTATCACAATAACGTTGTTCTTGAGCAATATTCCAACTACATATACCAAGGAGCAATAGAATAAGTTTCTGTCACTCTCATTATACAAAAGATATGGGTGGACATTTCTTCTGAAGTCATCGGACTCCAGAACGTCGACAGCTAGATTGAACGTTTTTCTTAGGATTTTCTGAAGATGAGCTGCAATTGTCGATTTCCCCGAAGCAGGCAGACCGGTTAACCATACCGCAAAAGTTCTCAATTGATTACCCCTCGAGAAAAGAGTATTGCAAAAGAATAGATCACCAAGATGATGAAAACCGAAACCGTGAAAAAAAGAGAAACATAAGCTCTTCTGAGATTGTCATACCGTCCGTTCAAAATCACAGAGAGATTGTAGATACCGTCAAGAGCATCTTCAAGCAATCCCAACGAATCCTTTCCAATGCATTGTTCCTTGAAATCCTTCCTAGACATTCTCACAATATAAGTAAACGCTGAAGTTGTTGGGTTCATTTTGCTTCCCTTTCTGTCTTTTCTGTTGCGAAAGAAATGAGGATGGATCGAGTACATGCCATAAAGGACAGATAGAAAGGCCAGCCCAAAAAAAAGAGTGGCCATCGAAAACAGGAAGATATCGTAAACTGGAGAAGTTGGAGACATGAAGAGGTTCAACATACTCGATGTGCAAGTTATTAAAATAGCGCATACCGCAACAACCAACGATGCTCTATAATTGATATGCTGCCTGAAAGAATCTGTTTTTTGATATACAAACATATAATATTTCAGCTTCGATTCCATATCATCATTATCGTTCTTCATTTGGTAGCCTCTCCAGTTTTTCTCTTATTTCCTTAAGCAAGATACTATGCAAATCATCATATTCTAAGTTTTTCAAGGTGACTGGGATATCAATAGGATATAGGTCCCGATGAAGATAGTTTCCTTTAGAATACCAATAATAGGTTCGTGACAAAAGATAATCACGCCAACTCATGATTTGAATTTCAATAGGCAACTTTTGTCCTAAATACATGTCTCTGCCCCAAACAAGTAATCGCCTATGATGCCATCTTCTAGGTCTTACTTCACTTCTATAGATTTCACTCAACAGATTGCTGGTACATTTCTTCATGGTTGAATAATCTAACTCATCCGCATCTTTTACTATTATTCTGAAACCAACAAGATCCTCGAATAATGAGTCGATCTCTTTGCATCTACTGGCACGGCTGAAATCTTTTTTTAAGAAATGACATAATTCTTCTATGACCGCTCTCCCATCTTGTTTATAGTCTGGTTTTCTCCAATCATAACCGACAAACCAGCACATTTTTAGCTTGTTCCAAACACTTAGTGGCCGCTTGACTCTCGAGTGGATTTCTATTTTCTGATATCCTTCGTTTTGGAAAACGCGACTTAGGTGTTCTTTTTTGTGATCCATGTATCTTTGGATCTCCTGAAGTGTCAATCCAGTTTTATTAACTATGAAGTGATACATGCCTTCAATGTCCCGCCATAGTTTTGGATGCAACTTTTTTAGTGATTCGGTTTTCAGTCTAAATCCTATCTTATAATAGCAGAGACGGTATGCCATAGGGAAATATAGCCATAGATTGTCATCGAGAAACTTTCTTGAAACATCTGACTCTACGAATTGAATGCTTCGCGTGCCCTGAAGTCTATCATTAAGGACTTCTTCGACTTCGTCCGAACGGTTCTTTGAAGCAATCTCATCCAGATAGGATTCGCCTCGAATACAATGCAATGCAAAGAGAATTGAACCAAATCCTATGTCCAAGAATATCTTTCTATGTTTGTCTTCAAAAACCATGCTCTTCAGCAATTGATATGATGAGTTAACCTTTCTTTTGAGAAGATTGTCTCTCATACCTGGAACATAGTAGACAAAACTATCTGGGATTATGTCTACAGGGAAAAATCTCAAATCTTTGAATGAAATGTCTTCGAGAATTCTGCTAACCTCTTTTCGCTCTGCTAAACGTCGGATTTCCTTTAGTAGGAGATTGCAGAATGTTTTCCTTTTTAGACAAAATCCAATAGGGCTTTCATCCTTGTGAAAATCAGATCCTCTGATTTTGAGCAGCCTTTTCCTGTTTATGAATTCTTCAAGGTCTTTCGAGATTGGCGAATGAAACCTATTTCTGAGTGAACAATCCATTCCGTCCAATCCTGCTTTAAGGAGTAACTGCAGGATTTTCTTTGTCCTTGTGGTGCCAACTTCTTCTTCGATGTCTCCGAGATGACCGACGAAAGCTAGTCCGCCAGCTTTTCTAATTGCGTCTATCGCGTCATTAGGATGTATCTTGGGCCACTTTTCAGCATAAGACACGTAACCTGGTTTACCTTTTCTGGTGTACAGGTCTGCTGCTTCATCAATCGACCTTGCATATCCTTTATCGACTATTGCTTCAGCCAGTGTTTTCCAATTTGGGACTCTATTCTTGACACTTCGTTTATACTCATCATACGTAATCGTTACCCCTACTTCTCGCAACCTTTTCAATTGAATTCTTGCCCTCTCGAAATAACCTTGTTTAACCCGAAGAGCACAGTCTTTGATGGATGGACTATGAACGTTGACAAAAAGCCCAACGATTTCTATTCTGTTCTTGCCAAGTCCTGTGCTAAACTCGATGCCGGGTATTACAAAGATCTTCATGAGCTTAGCATTCTTGTTGATCTGCTCTGCTATTCTGATTGCCTCACTAGCTCCTGCTATCGTATTATGATCTACTATTCCAACAATTTCAATGTGATTCCTCAATACCAAATGGATAAGTTCTTGTGGTGAAAGATGACCATCAGAACAGCTTGTGTGCATGTGCAGATCTATTTTGAGATTATACCTTGTCATGGTTAAAATTCTGTATGCATGTCTAACCATCTGTAAACTAAAGTCAGTTTCCTTGATACGTCTTTTGAAATTCTCATTCAATTTTTTGCGAACCTTCCTTCAAATAGACTTTTTCAGGTTCTTGCAATTAACCAATTCCTGTCAACGGTATCGTTAACATGTCCATGGTAATTCAAGGAATCTTTCAACACTTATGCGCGCACCTAGAACTTCGCACCATATCTCAAATGTTTTCGGACGAAATATCAGATAGATCTTGACATGGTCTTCGGGTACTTTCTCACCCTTGCTTAGACGGTCTTCCAGTTTGTGGGAAGACAGGAAGTTCCTGTATGAAGAAGAATTTTCAGGAATCTTCCGCATACACTCACTGTTCAAATAATGTTCACTTGCTTGTTCATTTCAAATGTCCAGAAGATAGCCCTGTATATGTCCTTTTCGAGGAACAGGGAGTCGAGGACGTAGGGGTGGGAATCATGATCGCTTATGGGTTTCGTTTGCCCGAGTGCTGACATCGGATCTGTTTGGGACCTCAGATGAGTTAACATAATCATGCCCAGCTCGAAACTATGGCCGGTGTGAATGCCTTATTTCTAAATTCCTTGAATTTTCTCAAATTGGAGTCGTTGTCGATAAATTCCTTCATCGACTCGAGAGTTTCACTGTCGGGTTTTACATTTTCATCGAGTACTAAGAAATCTTCTGACATAGGATGTTTAGGGCTTAGGAATCATATATTTCATTCTATTTACGATCTGAGAAATTATCTATTGACTCAGCTATCTCTACACCAGACTGGATAACGATGCAGCGCGTCGGCTCATTCACATCGTTGGTCTAGACCAAACATAGTGTATTAACTGTTCCTAGCTTTAGGCGAAAGGCGAGTGCATGAGTTTCCTGTCAAAACGGAGATGTCAACATACAGTTCTCAATTCACCTTGTATTCAATTCCCGTATCATTCGTTGATTTGTGCAGATTAATTCATTTTTGCGAACCGAATACATTCTAAACTAGTTCCAAAATGAAGCGTAAATTTTGTTCTCGCATGATGATAGCTGGGATCAAAGAGGAAATGCGTCGGCTTGCACGGAACCTCAAGAGCCTAAAGGAAGCATAAGACTAACTTTACGACGCTAATCTGCTATCTGTGCAAACTAGCCAGGAGGGCAGTAGAAGCAATCCTTCACTAAACCTAAATCAATCATCCTTGTTAGTTACTTTGGACTCTCAATAACGTAGTTGTCAGAAGGTAGGAATGTGAGGTGAGAAACGATGATTTTGGAATTTCTCAACCAGAATAGCGGGGCCTTTGCCGTCATGTTTTCAGCTGTGGTAGCGACTGCAACTATGGCATACGCCATTCTAACATGGAGATTAGTCTCTGAAACTAGAAAAATGAGGGAGGCTCAAACAGAGCCTAGAATTTCTGTAACCGTCCAACCAAGAGAAGAATGGATAAATTTTGTCGATATGGTTATACAAAACATAGGGCTAGGGCCAGCCTATAATGTGAAATTTACGGTCAATCCTGATTTTGAATACTCAAAGGGAGAGTTTCTGTCTGAGTTGGGTTTTATAGCGAAAGGACTGGAGTACCTTGCACCCAATCAAAAACTGCAATTCTTTTTGACAAGCATGGTTGAGAATTCCGAAAAAAAGATGAAAACGCGCTTTGAAATTAGGGTGGCTTATCAAAACAGTTTAGGTAAAACTTACGACGACCGGTATCCAATAGATTTCTCCCAATTCGTTGGCCTGAGTCAATTAGGTGAGCCACCCTTATACAAGATAGCCAAGAATATCGAAGACATGAGAAAAGATATTCACCATCTTTCTACGGGATTTCATAGAATGAAAGTCATAACGTATACAAAGGAAGACGTAGAGGAAGAAATAAAACAACGGTTACAGAGGACTGACCTCAAGAACTCAGATGAAACCTGAGCAAAGTCGATTCTTACGCGTAGTGTCCGTTTTTACGCCCTCTCTTCGCCCTCAGGCATAGACATTTTTCGCCGTCTCAACGAGGTCTCAAAAACTCATTTTTAATTATACACCTCAACTGCCTTCCGAACAACCTCACAGTTCGAAACCGCTTGTCCACGTAAGACAGGAATTTCCAACTGCTCCCAAAGCTTCTCAGGAAGTCTTACCGTGAATTTCACCAAAACTGAATACACCACTTCAGAACTCAAATCGACGACCACGCTTAGGACGTTTGGATCTTAGCTCGGCTGATGCTTGCTCTCAAGAGCTCTCTAGCACGAGTCGTAGCTAGCGTTGTCTCTGTTGGAAACCCCCTCTCAGAGTAAAGTTTTTCTGAATTATTATGCCTAGGAAGAGTTGTCTAGTGAAAACACGTGGTGGACAAGCCCGAGACCGTATCTAATGAGTCAATCAAGCGCGTAAATCTCTTCGACATAGCTATCATGGCCCTTGGGCATAACAAGATCATTCTCAAGCCCAAGCGTGGGCGATCCCATTTTACAATTTTGGATTGCCCTAATACCGAAGACAACCTCGCCGGATTCTCCGATTCTCTCGCAGATATTGATGGAAAAAGGGCGTGAAGCGTCCATGACCTTAGCGCCTCTGCTAATTAGCCCCAAGCGAAGTTTCAGTGAACTGTATGATACGATTCCCTCGGCCGATGTGAAAGCACGAAGTTTCAAGTGGGCGCTGGCGTATCCGACACAGAAACTGAACTCGCGAACTCAAAGGTTGATGTACGGTATTCAGGGTCGGTATTTCATCGTATCGGAGTCAGAGGGTCTTAGGAAGATTTTCCTTCAATACCCAAACTTCAGGAGAGATCATTACGGCTGCGTCATTGGCAATTAGCAAATGTTCAATAGGCTCCAATAGGATCTGTTGAAGTGAGCATCGGTGCTGATGTTGTCAGTTGTCAGAGGATGATCGTAAGAGGCAAGAGATCTGTCGGACCATTCTGGGCGAAACCGAGGAAAACCTAAGTACCTTACTCCGATTACGCGCTCCAACAGCTCTTAGAACGGCAAATTTCGACAATCTGGTGAAGGATTTTTGGTTGTTGCCTTCGGACCTAAGCGAGAGAATAAGAAAAGCTTACTCATTGATCAGAGAAGAGAACAATCTCCTCAGCCGGTCCGAAGATAGGGAAATATTTCGCCAAGACGATCTATGGGCGGCCTTGCGCAACGAGCTACCAGAGCTTCGTGATGCGCTTCAGAAAAATGTCAAATCTGCGGCACCGGTGGCTAATCTTTCACAAGATATGAAACTGCAACCAAGTGTTGGGTCATCGGAAGAGCAGGAGACTGAACGTGCCTTGCTACTACGAAAGGTATTCGACGGACGCATTGTTTTAGCCATAGGTAGAGAACTCCAAGAACCATATTGTGTGCAGTTCAACGAATCCGGTTGGGACAAGGACTCGAAGTACTATGATGAGAAGATTGCGGCAATTAGTGTTTCGAAAGCGATCACTAATGATGAGTATTTACTCGCTTTCAGCGTTAAGTACAAAGACAAACTCAGCCCATACTGGAATTTCTACGGCAAATTCTACACGTATAACGCGGCAAAGAAGGAATTGAAACTTGAGGGTTCATGGCAACTATTCGAGCAGAAGCTAGAGAACTTACTTGGTAAACATGGTATGGCGACATACGCGGTTCTCAAGGCTTTCGTTGAGCTTCGGAAAGACTATGGTGCTTGGAATGCCTGTGACTACAACCAGCTGGCATATCGAGCAAAAGAGTGGGCTGGCAATGGATGGAAACAAGCCCTGACAGCCTTGGAAATCGATAGAGTGATTGAAAAACGAGGAAGCGGTAGAAGACCGGGAGAAAGAAGCATGCCTTCAGAACTAGTTCCCCTTGTACAGCAAGTCCTGTCCAGATGGAAGAAACGCGAAACCCCACTATCGATTCGTAAGAAACCAACAATCGTGCCTGCTACGTCGACAGAAGCAATATGGGATATATTCATATCTCATGCTAGTGAAGACAAGGATGAAATTGCGAGACCTTTGGCTGATGCTCTTAGAGATAGAGGTTTGAATGTGTGGTTTGATGACTTCACTTTGACATTAGGCGATAGTCTAAGCAGATCAATAGATCATGGTCTTGCTAACTCAAGATTCGGGGTCGTAATTTTGAGTCCATCATTCTTAAACAAAGAATGGCCTAGAAGAGAATTGGACGGTCTAACCGCGAAAGAGATCAGTTCAGGTAAAGTGATTCTCCCTGTCTGGCATAAAGTGGATAGGGAGTTTGTTATACGATATTCGCCCGTTCTAGCTGACAAACTAGCGGTATCCACAGCACAGGGTCTAAAAAGAGTTGTAGATGAAATATTGAAGGCCATCTCGAAAGCAAAACCATCTGCATAGCGATTAGCCCCCTTTCTCAATTCTTAGATTTGCACGATGTGCCTGGTAGCCAAGTTAGCAGTCGAGCGTTAGATTTGCACTTCTGGCATTCATTCGTCAAGAATAGCCTCTTAGCGGGACCGTAAACGCATACCTCACAATCCTTGCCTAGCCTTCTCAGAAGATCATCTAGAACATAGACCTTGACTTCACCTAATCCGAGCATGAGCCTCAACTATGAAGCGGACAACTTGAATGAGACTGATAGCTGAAAGTGTTGAGACACAAGACTGATAAGAATCATACTCGGGTAGAACCTAAATGTGCCCATCTTGCATGAGCAAAGTTGGGATAACGTGACGCGATGTCTTTGTTAAAGAGAGTTGTTGACAGTTATATGCATAAGGTTTCTGGAATAGCAGAGCATTGCGATAGATGTCTTAGATCAGAGAGATGGGACGGAAAGGTTGTTTTAATGGTTGTGGATGCAGCCTTCACGTCAATCGGTTTGAATTACTTCACAGTAGTAGTCCCGAAGGTTGAGGAATTCAACGAGAAGTTTGTGGAAAATGGAAGGATAAGAGACCTCGAAGACCTTGCAAAGGCAGACATCGACGAGTTAAGAAATGTATGGAGAAATCAGAGGTCATGAATGATCGCGAAGGATATAGCCTCTTGTTTATCGATGATAGGCGATGATAAGTTAGCTCTCAGGACTTGGGCGAGAAATACTAGCCTTGAGAAATGGAGAGAAGATCCGATTGGAAAGATAAAAGGAGTTGGTCTAATCACGTTCCAGTATTTGAGGATGATGGGCGGTATCGATACCGTGATGCCTGATAAGATAGTTAAGAGAGTAATAAACGAGATTCTGGAGAAAGCTGGCTCCAAGCCTATAAGCGGCGATATGGAATTTGTGAAGAAGGCTGAGGAAATTGCTTTAACTTGTGGATACAGACCTGTTGAACTCTGCTGGATGACGTGGCTAGTTCAACCTGTAGTCAGTTATTTCGAGAAGAAAGGTTTGCCTGTGATTGCTAAGCGAGATAGCAGAAATGGAGATATTCTACGAGGAAAGGACGAGTTCGGCGTTTCTTTGGAAGAGTCTGAGTTTTTGCGGCCGGGCGTCCTAGCTTTCGATTGGCGTTCAGATCCCTTAATCACGACGGAAGCTGTTGAATGCAAGCTTGCGATCTCATCAGGTAGGAGTGTAGTAGGTGCACTTGGCCAAGCTGCCAGTTATCAGATCCTGTTCGATCATGTCTATGTTGCGGTGCAGAGTGGAGAAATAGGCTATCGCGAGTCAATCTTATCTGAGCTTGGTCTCGGCTGGATATCAGTTGACAAATCAGGCAATGTTGACATCCGCAGGTTCCCAGAACATAGACGTCGGTTCGATATGGATCAGTTCAACGAGCAAGTGCTACCTAGACTGGTGCTGCCCCCTGCTTTCCTGGAAGTTTTCGGACGCCCGATAGGATATGGGGAAACACGCGAAGGTGGGATATGGGTTGCAAAGGAACTCGCCAGAGACCCCGATACGCATCTTCAAGTAAGCTCGTGGTTCGATCGAACCGAACAGACATCCTTTTCCTACATGTTACACTAGCTTGGAAAATGGCTGCATTGCATCACGTCCAAAGAAATTGAAGTATTGTGCGATGTCAAATATTACGATCACGTATTCGGAAAGCTGAAAGCCACCATTAGAAAGACAAGGTTCACTGCGGATAATGTTGATGAAATTGACAGAAGATTGATTCTATTGACCGATTGGTCAGCAGCTTGAGCTTAACGTTTTGAGATGAAAACACTTCTCGCGAGAGGAAGTGGATTATCAATGTCAGCAACGTAGCTTAACGCACGCAGCTAAGTATGTGTTTACCTTCCTTCTCGATATCTTGATCAGTCATGGATATTCTTGGTTCTTCGTAAAACCAGTTCTGGGCTTGGTCAAAATGGGCTATTAGTTCGTAGCTGTCGAATCCGTTTATGTTTGCAAATGATTCAACGAAGTTCTTTAATTCGAAAACATTCTTGCTGATCCCTTTGGTACTTAGCTTAGTTCTCCAGGGTAGATGGATTACAAAATCTTTCTTATCGGTTCGAAAGAGATAGGACGCCCAGATTCTTCCTTTCAGAGGACTTGGGTTCTCTACTGATCTTACCTGTGTGTCGTTCACTATAAATCCGACAAATTTTGCTGGCGAGAAGGCAGTGATCGCTCTTCCTAGCTCGGGCACTCCACTGGGGAAAGGAAAATCTGGGAGAAATTTCAAACGCATAACTACGTCTGCGTTACACTTATCCTGCACCATTTTCTTCCTGAGACATGCATCATAAACGTCGTTCTTAACTAAAATCGGAATACCGTAGTCAGCTATGTCATAAGAAAGGCCCAGATAGCGGTATTCGGCAAGATCTGGTAAGGTAGGGTTGCGTATTACTCCGTGAGGTGCCGAAAGCTTAGCGATCGAACTGACTATTTCATCCTTAACCTGGCTTCTGAAGTGTTCCATCAGGCCAGTCACATCGTTTGTCCCTGTAAATAATTTGTGCTTAACCAAAGCCCTAGCCCAGTATGTGAAATATTGCTTCATGTCGTATTCATTTCCTCTTTCGGGTCTAGAGGCTTTGTCGGGATCAAAATCGCCACCAAATTTCCGCTTTGTAGATAAGGCAGCGCCGGTCATTGTATTGTCAATGGTTTTCAGTAGTTTGGTGACATTGTGATCGATAACCGATTCCCAGTCTCTCGGATCTATGGCGCTTATCGCCCCAGGAACTAAGGGAACGAATTCGCTTACAACGCCAGCTATACGTACGGAGCAGTTGTCGTCGAGTTTGTTATTCTTGGCCATTTCCCAAAGCGACCTAAAAGCGCCTATGCCTGAGCCTAGCTCTATGACTCGTGTTTCGCGTAAGCTAAGTGTTCGGTATACCCACCAAATCCGAGCAAGCGTGTGAGCGTAAAGCCACTTAATGATTCGATAATAAAGGTTGGGATCTGTTGGAATGTATGGTGCGTAACTAGCCATATCGAATCAACCCACTAGATATCTTTTCTACCTTTGAGATAAACACTGCGAGTATGGGGACTGTAACCAAGAAGGCATGTCGGTCAGGTAGAAATCTACTATTGCACACTACACCACAAGCTACTCAGAGTCATTCACAGAAGAAAAGAATGAAATATATTGAACTCATTGGCCAACCCAACCGATCTCCGTCATTCCTGACGCCTATAGGTGCTACAACTTCGATTATCCATCATGCGGCATGATTAAAGGAGGCTTAAGAGGCTTCTTTGAACATGGAGTGGATGAACTCAGCGAATATCTTGGAGCGTTAAGCCATGAGGGAGCTAGCCCTGAATGAATTCATATTCCATCATATGATCGATCCTGAACATTTGATGGACGCTATTAAGCTGATGTCGGAAATAGAGAGAAGTTGCTGCAAGATAGTTGTAAACAATGAAGTGCAGAAAAAGTATCGCAAGAAGCTTAAATGGCTGTCAGAAGAAATCCACGATAGATACTTTCATGTCTTCATATTGCCATTTCTGAATCAGCTTCTACATAATACCGAGAAGATTGCAGAAAGGAGTTATTCAAGCAGGCTGGATGACTCGGAATTAGAAAACCACCACGATGCCCCGTTTATCAAGGCAGCACTAGCTTCCAGCGATAAGAGACTGGTAAGTGGGGATGGAAGCCTCAAAGACCTACTAAAAGTGAAGAGGCTTGGGCTTATAGTTCTAACGCCAAAAGAAGCTTGTGAACAACTCCATAATCAAGGTTAACCAAGTTTAATGGAGAGAGCTCTGGGACCAAATCTCGCAAATACAAAACTATAGGCTTTATGTAAACATGTCCGAAAAGACCATAGTAGGGCGAGCAAGCCTCAGCCTATCAGCTACGTCTCATCTCGTTTTTGGACTCGTTGCATTATCTCCAACTCCGACCGCGATAGAGACTTGTCACCATTGTGGAGCACCGCTGACAGGTAAGGAAAGAGAGTTCTGTCACAAATGCTGGAGAAGAATCAGGTGATGCCCTCGCCCAGAAAGAACCTTGCTAATATGTATGAGAGAAATCGCTTATGCATATTGATTATAAGGAGTTATTACAGGTAATAGTAGTCATATTAGCGAAAATTTGTTTTTTCAGGGCTAGAAAGAGAGCTTGGATATAAGGACTTATACAAGTTATCTTGATGATGAGTTTTGAGAAAATTAAGTGATCTGGTTAAGATTTTAAGCAAATATGTTGAGCAGTTTTCTAGGTATAAAATTGAAATTTAGTTAACTTTAGTTAAGTTTTAAGTAACTTTATACATGAACTTAAGTGATTTACTTAAGTGATCTGCCTCCACGATATTCCTCACCATGTCGTTTATCCTAAAGACATTAGGATTATTAGCATCATATCAGTAATATCTCGCTAGTATTAGTGATATGACAAAAAATAAATTTCTAATAATTACTTATAATCTTCCCTTTGGCTAATCATATCGGAGCAGGTCTTTAGTATTATTAGTGAGAAGAGAATTGTCAGAGAAAGAACGGCAGCTGACAGAAAACCGAGTACGAAGCCATTGAGAAACTCATAGGCGAGGGCGTAAGACAAACAGAAGTTGCCAGGAAGTTTTGAGTTACTCAAGGTCGCAAGGCCGTCAATTTGCCTTTGCAAGGACTTTTCAGAGAACATCAGATTACGCGTAAAAAATTTTTTTAAAAATTTTGCTTGCGGCAAATGGTTTAGTTTATATATGAATTTGCATGCAAATTTGCATCAATTTGCGCTTGCAAGGACTTTCAGTATTACCTTTAAATATCTAGATATGCGTGTGCAAATGTCTCTAGCTATTTCTAAATGCTAAAACTTTCCGTGATGTAGCCCACGATAACGTTAGCCATAGAATAAAAGGAAATTATTCCGAGTATTCCAATGGAATATCCCAGAATATACGCAGGAATATTCCTTTTAGAAGAAAAATGGAATATCCGGAATATTTTAGGTAATATTCCTTTCAAAATTACCCCTGTAGGGAATATATTCCATTGAAGTGCCGACGATGTCTCTTGGCCTAAAGACATTAAGATAATCAGCATCATATTAGAGATTTTTTTGAATCAGAGATCTTATTTCGCAATATTTTCTATCCCCTTAAGCTCCTCAATTCCTCCCTTCGTGAAAGTCCGTCTGGTTTCCTAGCATCGATCTTTACCTTGTCATTCTCATTTTGACGCCTACGGATGTGAAAGCTGTACTTTGATGCAAGTTGCCTGCGGATTTCCTTCTTCGATTTGCCTTCCTCCAGCAGGCGGTAGACGTCTTTCTCAATCATTCTCTTCAGCCTCTCCGTGACCGGCCGCGCTATCTCCGTAGCTCT
>Ga0315312_1002034_pt1 | contig 14537 bp, 11 predicted proteins | sample TDP7_MG_FD_203629 | JGI IMG/M metagenome (GOLD analysis project Ga0315312, IMG submission 203629) | Freshwater sediment microbial communities from Lake Towuti, South Sulawesi, Indonesia - TDP7 | ecosystem: Environmental > Aquatic > Freshwater > Lake > Sediment | place: Indonesia: South Sulawesi... | reverse complement strand
ATGAGGGAACAATTCTCACCGGTGTTTGTTATGATCACAGAAGCCTAGTCGGTGCGGCTGCCGGAATTTGAATCCGGGTTAGAAGCTTGGGAGGCTTCCGTCCTAGACCAGGCTAGACCACAGCCGCACCTCTCGACTAGAGGGGGCAGACCAGACTTATGCCTTTTGGGGCTACCTCAACAGGTCCTGCGGCCTAGGAGGCTGAGGGCTCATACCCTTGCGCTTGCGAATCTCCGCCACGATAGGGGCCTGAAGGTTCGCAGGAACTAGGTCCCAGCGGCTGAACTCCGTACCCCAGAAGGCCCGGCCGCCTGTCGCTCCGCGAATAACCTCACTCAGGTCGAAGGCTTCAGCGGCAGGGATCTCTCCGGTGATGAAGGTGAGGTACTCCTTCTGATCGATCGATAGGACGCGCCCACGCTTCTGGGCGATGATGGCCGTGATCAGCCCGACCTGCTCAACCGGGAGCTTCACATTGATCTTTAATAGCGGCTCCAGCAAAGCAGGGTTCGCACTTAGGATGGCGGCGAAGATCCCTGCACGGGCCGCAGGGATCATCTGCCCTGGCCCAAAGTGGACCGGGTCCTCATGGACCGTGGCGTCTTCTAGACGAACCTTCACCCCCCGGACCGGCTCTCCGGCCAAGGGGCCGCCTTCCATTGCGTCTACGAAGCCGATCGTTATGGAGCCCTTAACCTGGTCGAGGCGCTGCACACCTTTTGTAACTTCGGTGAGGATGTTGCTTCGCTCATCTATGACCCAGATGCCTCTAGCTTCTTCTGTCTCCCAATCATGATCTCGAAGGATCTTGGCCATCTCTCTCCTGTCCATGCCGTCGTGAATCTTTCCACTCCGAATCATATCCACCAACTCAGGGGTCAGCGGCTCAACGGAGATGAGGAGGCGATTGTGCCGATTCGGCGAACGGCTCTCGAAGGGTCCTGCTCGACCCCGAATGGATTCCCGATAGATCACTATGGGTTTGGAGGTCACTGTCTCGATGCCGGTCTTGTCGATCCAGGTCTTCGCGATCTCCAGGTGGAGCTGACCCATGCCGCTGATGAGGTACTCCCCCGTCTCCTCGTTGATCTTCGTGACGAGGGTGGGATCCTCGATGGAGAGGTTCCTGAGGATCCCTATTAGCTTGGGGAGGTCGCGGCTGTATCTAGGCTCGATAGCCATGGTGACGACCGGCTCAGTGACGTACTTGACGGCCTCGAAGGGAAAAGTGTCCTCTCGGGCCGCTATGGTCTCCCCAGCCCGTGCAGCGGGTAAGCCCAACAGGGCGGGAATGTTGCCCGCGGAGAGTTCACCCACGATCTCCCGGAATGCACCCATGTATATGCCCACCTGTTGAACCCTAGAGTGGACTCGAGCGTTGACTAGGTACACGGGGTCACCGTCGTGAATGGTGCCGGAGAAGAGGCGACCAGTCGCCACAACCCCAGCCTGCCGGTCAACATTTACCTGAATCACGCTCATGACCACCGGCCCGTCGTCTTCGCAGGCGACCATAGCCTTCCCCATGTCGCTCTCTAGGCCCCCGTGCCAGACCTTGGGTACCCGGTACTTCTGGGCCTCCGTCGGCGGAGGCATGTGTTCGGTGACCATGTCCAAGATAGCTGTGTGGAGGGGGGCATCCTTCGCCAAGGCATCGACTTTATCGTTCAGGTAGGCATCCACGATGTTCCCGAAGGTTATCCCCTTCTCCTTGACCATGCCCAAGGTCAAGCCCCACCGGTCCTTCGCGGACCCGAAAGCAAGGGTCCCCGCCGCGGGGCTCACCTTCCACCTCTCCCGGAACTCGGGTTCAGCATAGATCTCTATGAGGCGGTTGAAGTCGTTGATTATCCTACCCAGCTTGACCTGAATCTTGTCTGGCGGGAGCCGGAGCTCCTTGATGAGGCGGTCGATTTTGTTCACGTAAAGGACCGGGCGGACCCTTTCCTCTAGGGCTTGACGGGTAACAGTCTCTGTCTGGACCATAACCTCCTCAACAGCGTCCACGACGACCACTGCTCCGTCTATGGCGCGCAAGCTCCGAGTGACCCTGCCTGAGAAGTCGACGTGGCCTGGGGTGTCGATGAGGTTGATGAGGTAGTTGCCGACGTCTCTCTCATAGTAGAGGCTGATGTTAGCGGCTTTGATGGTCATCTGGCGTTTCTGCTCTTCCTCGAGGTAGTCGAGGGCCAAAGCTGTCCCGGCTATGCTTGGGCTGAGGAGCCCAGCCGCCGCTAGGAGCGAGTCTGTGAGGGTGGTCTTCCCGTGGTCGACGTGGGCGATTATGCCAGCGTTACGGATATACTGCTTGTCCTTGGAGATGCTGAGTATCTCTGAGGTGGTCTTGAACCGGGGCATGAAGGTGACTTCCGTAGTGGGGCTTAGTGACGTAGAGACCGGCTAATTAATCTTTAGGCTTTGCAAACTATATGCCAAGATAGAGCCTCTGAGCCAAGAAACGGGGCAGACCCACGGCAATTATTCTCCTAGCCACCTCATCTACATCGTACTCAACCCTACGAAGGCTGAGGCTGACCCTAGAATCCGCAACTGTAAGGAGAATATAACTGGCTCTCGGGTCCCTATCGCGCGGCTGGCCCACGGCCCCAGGGTTCACCACCCAACCCTCTGGGAACTCTTCGATGAAGGGCACATGTGTGTGCCCCATGACCAAGATACTGGCCTGAGCCTCATGTAGATATTCGCTTAGAAGCTCCCTTGGCGTCGCCGGTGGAGGGAAGACATACTCGTCGACGAGGTCCCTGGGGCTACCATGGCATAAGAGGACCGTCTGGTCCCCTACATCCAATCGCAGTTTTTCCGGCAGAGCGATTAGCTTGCTTCTCGCCTCTTCCGGAAGCTGTTTATGGGTCCAAAGACAACTCAGTTCTGCGTAGGGATTGTAGCCCATGGGAGAGCCTAGGGAGCAGTCTCTGTCGTGGTTCCCCAAGACACTGGTTATGCCATGTTCTTCGACCATCTTGAGGGCTTCGAGGGGCCAAGGGTTATAATCCACTAGGTCACCCGCGCAAAGGGTTCGGTCAACATTGCCTGCGTCGTCTAGGACGGCTCTTAGGGCAATGGGATTGGCATGTATGTCAGCAAGGATCAGGACCCTCGACATCATTGATTCTATCTCATGAAACTCGTGTCGTTAAGAGAATACTTAAATGACTTGGGCTGGGACAGTTAGGGCCAAGATTTCACGCGGAAACCACTTGGTGACCAAGTAGATGGGTCAGACCATAGCTGAGAAGATTCTCTCCAAGGCAAGCCATGGGAAGGCAGAGGCAGGTGACGTCGTCGTCGCAGACATAGACTACGTTATGGCCCATGACGGCACCGCCCCTCTAGCCATTGAGGCCTTCAGAGGGTTCGGCGCTGAGAAGGTGTGGGACAACAAGAGGATAGTCCTCTTCATCGACCACAACGCGCCCAGCGACTCGGAGGAGTTGAGCACCCTCCACGAGATGATGAGGGACTTCGCTAAGGAACAGAACATAAAACTCTACGACGTGGGCCAGGGGGTTTGCCACCAGCTCATGCCGGAGCAAGGCTACGTCCGTCCCGGATACGTAGTCGTCGGAGCGGACAGCCACACCTGCACCTATGGAGCCCTAGGCGCCTTCTCGACGGGATTAGGCTCCACGGACATAGCCGCCGTGTTCCTGAGTGGGAAGCTCTGGTTCCGCGTCCCCGAGACCATGAAGTTCGTCCTGCGAGGGAAGCTTCCTCCTATGGTCGCTCCCAAGGACGTTATCCTATACCTCATCGGTGAGACGGGGGCTGATGGCGCGACCTACAAGTCAGTGGAGTTCACCGGTCCGATCCTGGAGGAGATGTCCGTCGATGGTCGCCTCACAATCTGCAATATGGCTGTGGAGATGGGGGCCAAGGATGGAGTCGTAGCCACGGACGAGAAGACCTTTCGATTCCTAGGAGACCGAAGGCCTGGAGAGGACTTGGCCGCTGACGAGGACGCGGTCTACACCAGCGTGGAGGAGTATGACCTCAGCCACCTCGAACCTCAGGTCGCCTGCCCGAGTATGGTGGATAATGTGAAGTCCGTCAGCGAGGTGGAGAAGGTGGAGATAGACCAGGCCGTACTAGGCTCCTGCACTAATGCCCGCCTGAGTGATCTGGAGATAGTTGCCCGAATGATCAAGGGGAAGCAGGTTAAGGAAGGCGTGAGGTTCCTCCTCATCCCAGCATCGCAGAAAGTCTACTCAGACGCCCTTAGAAGGGGTTTCATCGAGACCTTTCTCGAAGCAGGTGCGACGGTCTGCAACCCCGGATGCGGTCCGTGCTGCGGGCTACATCAGGGGATTCTGGCCGATGGGGAGGTGGCGGTCTCCACGACGAATCGGAACTTCATTGGGCGCATGGGGAGTAGGAAGAGCAAGGTCTATCTCGCTTCACCAGCGACGGTAGCTGCTTCCGCCCTAACGGGTGTCATAACTGATCCAAGAGGTGTCTAGGATGGTTGACCGAATAGTTTCCAAGAATCTCCACTTCTTCGGGGACAACGTAAGCACTGACCTCATCATCCCCGGGAAGTACAAATTCAAGACCCTCGACCCCAAGGAGCTGGCCCAGCACGCCATGGAGGGCGCCGACCCAGAGTTCAGCAAGAAGGCCCAGGAAGGAGATGTAATCATAGGCGGTGAGAATTTCGGATGTGGCTCAAGTCGAGAGCAGGCGCCCCTCGCATTGGTCGGCCTCGGAATAAAGGCTGTGCTCGCCAAGTCCTTCGCCCGAATCTTCTACCGCAACGCCCTCAATCTAGGCTTACCCGTCATCGAGAATCGACAAGTGGTAGACGACCTAGCTCCGGGTGACACATTAGAGATCGACCTCAAGAAAGGTAGCATTAGGAACATACGCCTCAACAAGACCTATTCCATCAAGCCTCTGCCACCCTTCCTGCTAGACATGCTGGAAGCCGACGGTCTGGTGGCGTACTACAAGAAGTATGGAAGGCTTCCGTGGCAAAAGGCGTAGGCCAGAGAGCCCATTGAACGCCTCTCCACACACTCTTCCATGGTGAGATGCCCCTCGCGAAGCAAAGAGGTGCTCCCGGCCTCTATCCCGAGAAGAGTAGTCAAGTAGGCTTCCTAGCACGCGTCTGCTCGAATTTATCGTATAGGAGAAGGCCCACAGCGGTCTTCGCGTCCATTATCTCGTTCCTCTCTACCATGGCCAACGCCTCCTTCAAGGGCGTGGGATAAACCTTGATCGCCTCATCCTCAGCGAGATGCTGTGGCCCAGCCTCCAACTCCGTAGCTACATAGAAGTACATGAGCTCCGTGCTGTAGCCCGGTGCTAGGTAGCACTCGAAGATCCGTTCTAGCTTGCCTGCCCTGTACCCTGTCTCCTCTATGATCTCCCTTTCGGCGCAGGCGTCGGGGTTCTCGCCCTCAGACAATGTTCCCGCTGGAAGCTCGTATAGGACTCTGCCCGCGGCGAGTCGGAACTGGCGTATCAGGAGGATTTTGTCTTCGAGGATAGGGAGTATGGCTACCGCGCCGGGGTGTTCCACGATCTCCCTCGTGTAGGGGTTCCCTGAGGGGAGTCTCACTGTCGTGTTCTTGAATTCGAGGACTCTTCCACGGTATATGGTGGTCGAAGATACTACTTCCTCGGTGGGGATGTCCTTCTCCACCAACGTGCATCATCCCCTGTTTCTTTACACCAAAATGGTAATAAGTTATCTCGGGTAGGAACAGTAGCCATCTTGCTACAACGAGGCGTAGCCCTATGAGTGGGAAGACCGGCCGACTCGTGAAGGTCTGCGTCATCGCCGGCGACGGGACAGGCCCAGACGTCATCAACGCTACCCTGCCCGTTCTGGATGCGGTTCAGGACATGGTGAAGGGTCTTCAACTCAAATACGTCTTCGCCGAAGCGGGCCTGCGCGCCATCTCGAAGTATGGGACGAGCCTCCCCGATGAGACTAAGGAGATTCTCAAGAAATGTGACTGCTGCTTGAAAGGACCGGTAACAACGCCTGAGGAGCCGGGTTCCCCGAGGAGTGCTGTGGTCCAGATTCGGACGATGTTCGACCTCTACGCGAACCTGAGGCCTGCCAAGCCTCTGCCCAATATTCCTTGCCTTAAGCCCAACATCGACCTCGTCATAGTTCGTGAGAACACGGAGGGCCTCTACTCAGGAATAGAGTTCATGACTGGAAAGGACTCGGCCATCGCCGTCAGGTTGATCACTCGCCACGCCTGCGAACGCATCGCCCGCTTCGCCTTCGACCTCGCCATGAAGCGGCGGAAGCAGCTGACCTACGTCCACAAGGGGAACATCCTCAAGATCACGGACGGGATCTTCAAGGACTCTGTCCTCAAGGTCGCGAAGGAATATCCTGGAGTCGAGGCGAGCGATGCGCACATCGACGCCATGGCGATGAACCTCATCAAGAACCCGGAGAGGTACGACGTAATAGTCACGACCAACCTCTTCGGCGACGTCATCTCAGACGAGGCCGCCCAGCTGGTGGGAGGCCTAGGTGTAGCCCCCGCCGCCAACATTGGGGAGAGCTACGCCATGTTCGAGCCCGTTCATGGTTCAGCTCCAAAGTACGAGGGGCAGGACAGGGTCAACCCGGTCGCGACGATTCTTTCGGCGAAGATGATGTTGGATTGGCTTGGATGGTCTGAGGCTGCTGAGAGGGTTCAGAGGGCCGTGGAGTCGGTCCTGAGGGAGGGGAAGGTCATGACCTACGACATAGCCCCACCCGGGGTGACGCCGGCGAAGTGCAGCGAGATGGGGAAGAGAATAGCCCAAGAAATCCTGAACCAACGCTAGCCTGCGGCAGCAAAATTGCTAGTTGCACAGAAACATCTACCCCTATCAAAGAGGTTATTAGCAATGCTAAAACTTGAGCTGGAAAATAGATCATAGGGTACGTTTAGAAAGTTCATAACTGCAGATATTCTGCAATCTCAGAAAGAACCTTCTATTTAGAGAATGACTAATACGTATATAGACTGCCTCTCTTTCTATATATGCCTCGTCTCAAGGTGGTTCGAGCCTATCTCCCCGCGGAACTCTACTCCGTCCTTGAGGGGATGAAAGAGGAACGGGGGGATAGGTGAATTTGAGATCATTCGCCAAGCCTTCATAGAATATGCTAGGAACTGCCGATGGATTGTGAAACCATCTCCTAGATAAAGATCATGATCCTACCAGAGCTTGTCGATACAGTTGATTAGCTCAGCAACAATGCCTAATACATTATAGACTATAGTTTCTGAAAACTCGAAGGCCTCAGGATGTGTGATCGAATTCCTTATTTTCAAATAGGTTTTGGAAAAATCTTCATATTGTTTTGGTAATCTCTGAATATCCCCAGAAAAATATCTATTTATCAAGTTGTAAAGATGGCCTTTATATTCTTCCTTCTTGAGCATTCTGTAATCAGTTTTTAGGCATGATTCCAGTGCGCTTATTGCTACGATAACTGAGCTACGGAATAATCCGTATGTGAAGCATGAACTAGCTTCTTCAAAATACGCGTCAGCTGTTTTGAAATTCCTCGTTTTTAGGATTAATTTCTTGACTAACTCCTCTCTTTGGGTAAGGCGTTCATTCTCTCTGATATTCTTATCGTAAAGGCTCTTTAGCGCTTCATACTCTCTTACATCTATCTCTCCTATTGAAGCTTTCTTGTCTCGAAGATACCCAAGATAATAATTCAGGAATGTCCTTCCTTCTCTTAGGTAATTCTCAAGATCGGTTCTATGAGGATGCGAAAGAATTTCAGTTATGGTTGAGCATGTCATGATAAGATTGAGTATTGGATCAAGGTTTTTGATGTGAACGCCTATTAAAGGATCAATATAATGCATTTCCAAAATTCCGTGCATATCTTTGGCTATGCTAGGGTAGTTTGTTTGCAACCAAGCGAGGATTTCAGAGGATCTTGTTTCATCTGATGCTGATACCTGCCTCTGTTCCCTAGACCTTGCATATATAGAGACTAATTCGTTCCATCTCCTAATCATATCTTCGACAACTTGGATATCTCTGTCAATGCTAGTCTTTCGTTTTGAGAACATTTTTATTCTCCTACTGATAGATACGCAAATAGCTTATCTCGCAAACCCTAGGTCTCTTCTAAAACTATAAAAGCGTTGAGCCCTTGAGTGAGCTCTGAGTCCTTTGCCCCCCTCAACGTAAAGGCTTGGCTTAATTTTTATTGGGGGAGAAGGGGAAGAATTTTGGCGAGTCTAAACCCCATCCCGATAGGAAAATGCCAAAAATCGAGAATCTAGAGGGGGAAGGCGTCCTCTATGTGGTGGACTATGACCTCCGCGGGATTTTCCATGTTCGCCATTAGGGACTGGGCCCTCCCTTTTTGGAGTTCGCGCTTGGCGCCGAGGTTCTCAAGAATTCGCCTGATCCTCCTTATGGCCCGCTTCGGGTCAGTTACCCTTTCCACCAACCTCTCCCGAATCAGGTACTTCTCAACAATCGTCGGTTCTGCAGGGTAGCATGATAGCGTAGGAACGCCTAAGAGGGCGGCTTCAGCCGTCATCGTTCCTCCCGCCCCGACGAAGAGGGATGAATAGGAGAGGAGGCTCGCCCCGTCCACCGCCTTGGTAGGAACTATCACCGGTTCGGGGAGAGAGGAGCGGATGGTTGAAACCTGTTCAACATACCGTGCCAAGACGACTATCTGAACCCTGCCACCAAAGGTTTCTGTGAGGTCTTTGGCTATCGGAACTATCACAGACTGCTTCGAGGCATAGTCCAAGAGGTAGGAGGCGAAGGACTCCTCTACTCTGAAGACGAGGATTGGGCGCACCAGGTCGAGGCCGAGCTCGTTGAGAACATCTGGACTCGGCCTATGATGCTTAAGCCATGCTATTGGGTCCAGTCCCTTGTACTGAATGATCTGGTCACGTCTAGCGCCAAGCCTGGTCCAGACCCTCCTCGGAATTATGGCTGGGGAGAAAAGTTTCTCCGATAATGGTATCGTCAGCCGAGCCACAGCTTTGGAATGGGGTGAATCGTTAACAGTATAGTGGGATATGGCGAGGCCGAAGGCTGTTCTCACGGCTTCAGGAGACGCGAAGGCGAGGGAAAGGTCGGGTTTGACGCGACTAATGATGTGGGAGAGCTCTTCCACCCTCCGGGCGCTCGCGGCCAACTTCTCTTCAAGCGTGCCACCACCATGCTTACCGACGACGACAGCCTTCACGTCTCGGAGCCTGAGCAGGTCGTCCACTTCTCTATACTGCCGAGTAGTGCGAAACACTTCATATCCCTGGGCCTCCAAATGTTTTCCAATCTCACCGAGGAAGAGGATCTGCTTAGGGGTGAGGATGTCCAACCATATGAGCATCCGGAAACCAGTCTCCGCACTCAAACCATGCAATCAGGGATTAAAGCATTTGAATCTTGGTCGGCTCCAAAGCACGAAAGCCTGATCCTCTGTCTACAGATTCTTCTTGACCAGTTTGACGCCCCAGTCAGCTACCTCAAGCGCCCGCCTCTCACTCCCTGCCTCAGCGTAGACCCGGTATATGGCTTCTGTACCTGAGGGGCGGATGAGCACCGTTGCGTCGTCGAAGAAGATTTTGGCTCCGTCTATGGTGATACGATTCAGTCCTTTGGTCTCTTCTAGAATTCCCTGTAGAACCTGCTGTTTCTTCTCGTTGGGAACATCCACCCTCTCCTTGATGATACTGTACTTCGGCAGCTCATCGGCCAACTGGGAGAGGTTCTTTCCTCTTTCCGCAAGGATGTTGAGCATCAAGGCAGCGGCCAGTGCTCCATCACGCACTGGTTGGTGAGGACCATAGAAGATTCCGCCGTTGTCCTCCATACCGATGACGGAGCCTATTACCATCATGCGCCTTGAGACTATCGTGGAGCCCACCTCCGTCCAGACGAGTTCACCACCACGCCGCTTGACTATGTCATCCACCATCTTCGAGGAACTCACAGGCGTTACGACAACGGCTTTGGGGTGTTTCTCAAGAACCCAGTCGATTATGATGGCGCCCGTCTTGTCTCCAACAACGATCTTCCCTGTCTCGTCGGCGAAGATACAACGGTCCGCATCACCGTCGTGAGCGACGCCCAAATCCGCACCTAGAGCCTTCACTGTTGCGGAGAGTTGGATCAAGGTATCTGGTCTCGGCTCAGGAGCTCTGCCAGGAAAGTGGCCGTCCAAGTTGCCGTTGATAGTCGTGACTTTGCATCCCAACTCCCTGAGAAGCTCTGGTGTAACAAGGGCACCGACGCTGTTGACAGGGTCGACTACGACGTTGAACAGCCGCCTCTGGATCAACTCCACGTCCACATGGCTCTTTACGGCTTCCTTATACGCCTCAAGGACTCCGGGGAAGGCCTCCAGCCGTCCAACTTCGCTCCATGAAGCCCTTGAGAACCTCTCCCCAAAGAAGATCGCCTCGATCTTCTCCTCCTCTCCCCGCAGAATCTCTACGCCGTCTTTAGCAACGACTTTTATGCCATTGTACTCAGGAGGGTTGTGGCTTGCCGTTACGATTATGGCCCCATCCATCCCAAAGTGCTTCACTGCGTACTGAATTGCAGGGGTAGGGGCGCAACCTGTGTCATGGACATCGCAGCCACAGCACATCGCGCCAGATGCGACGGCCCGGCTGAGGAGTATGTTGCTGGTCCGAGAGTCATACCCTATCAGGATGTCGCTTTTCCCGAAGTATGTGCCTAGGGCGACTCCTACCTTCGCCGCAAAATCGGGTGTCAGGTCTTGGTTAACAATTCCTCGTATTCCGTTTGTGCCGAATAAGACGCGCTGAGACACCAAGTCCGCCTCCCCAGTCTAACTGGGGTAGCCCTCCTCTTAATATTTGCACAGGGCATGATCTGATGAGGGGTTCCAGCTGCGAGGTTACAGAACTATCGAAGGCTGGAGGACGCTCTCGCTGACATTCTTACTCGGGCAGACCTTCACGTTGGATGTCAGGGTCACGTTATCGTTGATGATGGCGTGATCTCCAACTATGCAGTCTGTCTCTATCTTCACCCAACTCCCAATGATTGCGCCCTCGCCGACGATGGCGTTATTGATGGAAGAAGAAGAATCAATCCACGCATGGGGGAAGAGGATAGAATTCTCAACACGGCTTCCCCGTTTAATAACTACTCCTTCCCCCAAGGACGCGTAGGGGCCTACAACAGCGTTCGCCTCGACCACCGCACCTCCAGCTATAGCCACTGGCGGGATGATCCTGGCCTTCTTGTTCACCTTCGATCCCTTCTCGATAAGGTTCTGAGAAGCGATCATGTCAAGCATCACCTTGTTGGCCATGACGTAGTCGTTGGGCTTTCCTATGTCCACCCAAAGGCTCCCAAACTTGTAGCCCTGAAGCTCCTTGTTACCAGCAAGGACGGGAAATACCTCTCGCTCTATTGAGACTTCCCTGCCCTCAGGAATAAGGTCTAGCACGGAATGGTTGAGCACGTAGACCCCCGCATTTATCAGGCGACTCGGCGCATCCTCAGACTTGGGCTTCTCGACAAATCTCAGAATCTGGTTATTCTCGTTAAGCTCAACTACTCCGAATCGGCTGGGATTCTCCACCTCGTGAAGGGCGATCGTCGCCCTTGCCTTGGCATCGAGATGTGCCTCGTAAAGCTCTCTGTAGCTGATGGTGCTCAGGATGTCTCCATTCAAGACGAAGAAGGGCTCATCGTCCTCGTTCAGGAGAGGTTCGGCCTTCTTGATGGGGCCTCCTGTGCCAAGGGGCTTCGTCTCCCTGGAGTACAGAATCCTCATCCCGTACTTCGCCTTGCCGAAGTGGCGGGAGAGCATCTCGGCCATGTAGTTCACTGCCAGAATCACTGTGGTGACTCCGTTCTTCGATAGTTGCTCCATAACCCAGTCCAGAAGGGGCCTATTGGCTACGGGGAACATGAGTTTGGGTCGGGTGCATGTCAAAGGCCGTAGCCTCGTGCCGAATCCGCCGGCTAGAATAAGTGCCTTCACCCCCACCACCACTAGAAATCTAACATGCAATTTCTATTATAAATGATTATACTAAACGGCATATGCTAGTAAGAAACAAACGAACAAAATTGAGGGTGAAGTTGACCGAGTGTCCGTTGTCGGAGTTATTGCCGAGGGGTCTTACGACCCAGACCCTTCCGCCCGAAAAGCGTTGGATTCGATGAGGATGCCTCTGGACAGAGAATCTAGAGTCATCGCGGGTGAGAATACAGCTCTAGGTTTTGTAGGTTCCCTCTCCGCCGTTGGCAAAGAGCTCGCCAAGGCGCAGATTGAAGGAGGCCCCCAAATCGTATTGGTTGCAACACCCGAGCTCCTTAGAGACGCCGGTTTCAATCCGGTGGATGATTCTGGTGATTGCAGAGTTTCGGAAGGTATGCTTGATATCTTGGATATGCTCTCAGAATCTGCCATTCGTCGGAGGGGCGGTTGGTCGCTCATCGGAGCCGTCGGAGGACGAATCCTAGGAGGAAGGGACATTGTCGGGCAGAGTCCCCTCTTCTGGGGAAGCAACAGAAGGTTCACCGCATTCGCTTCAAGCAGGAAGGCCTTGTGGTCCTTAGGCATCTCGTCTGTGAACTGCGTTCCTGAAGGAACCTTCGTAGAATTTGGGAAGAGAAGCCATAGGAGACGGAGAATAGGAGAGCTTGCCAGACCCAAGCCTCAGTCTCTTAGTCAGGACCAAGCCGCTGCTGAGCTTCTAGAACTGCTCCGTTCCTCAGTCAAGGCCGTCGTTCAAAACTCCAAGATGGTTGGTGTTCTCTTCTCCGGGGGACTCGATAGTTCCATCGTAGCAGCCGCGGCAGACGACCTTGGCATTGAAACGAAACTATACACAGCGGCCTTTGAAGATTTGTCGGGGTTGGCTTCGGCTGAGAGGGCTGCTGGACTCCTTGGCTTGAATCTTGAGGCCGAGGTTGTTTCCTTGGATGAGGCCGAAGATGTCTTGAGGCGGGTGGTTTGGGAGATAGAGTCCTCTGATCCCCTTCAGGTGTGCGTGGGAATGCCTATTGAGGTCGCCACCAAGATCGCTGCGAGCAGGGAGGAACGTCTCCTTCTCTCTGGCTCTGGGGCGGACGAACTCTTCGGCGGCTATTCGAAGTATCTTGAGGCATATCGCATGTTTGGCGAAGATGGGGTCGCAGACAGGATGTTTCAGGACATCGTTGGGCTTGGGAGAAGGGACCTCCTGAGGGACGGGGCCATAGGGGAAGCGAACCGCGTCCAGTTGTCCGCACCCTTCCTCGACCTCGAGTTGGTGAGGTTTGGATTGGAGATTCCTATCGCTCTTAAGCTGGAGGGCATGGGGGATAACCTTAGAAAGAGGGTGTTAAGACGGACAGCCCGGATGATGGAGATACCAGAGGAAATCGTGGATCTGCCCAAGAAGGCGGCCCAGTATAGCTCCAGGAGTCTGGCCGTGGCTAAGAAGCTGGCCAAGGGAGAAGGCTTGAGTTTGCGCGGCTACCTAGAATCCACCTTCAAAAAGATCTTCAGCCAATATTGTTCTGAAGCCTCGACTGAGCCTTAAGGAGATGCTTGAGGTTTCGTTATGAGAACAGGGAGCCCGCTTCAGACCAAATCTTTCTATGTCCCGACATATCTCCTGAACCACTGTGAACAGTTGAGGCAAGATGGATGGTCCAAGATTCCATCATTGTTCGGGGCATAACCAGATGTTGTATGACCACTTTCACCTAGGTGGAGAGATTAAGGTCTACCCAGAGGACTTCGTCGTCGAGGAGATCTGGGGCGATCGCGTCTTCACAGTGGACTCCTCATTGCTCAGTCGGGTTGCGGATAGGTTCTGGGCCTTGCGGGGTAGTGGGGAGTATCTTCACTTCACCCTAGTGAAGCGGGACTGGACAACGGTCAAGGCCCTTCAACATATGGCGAGGAGGCTCCATATCTCCTTGAAGCGGTTCGGCTTCTCAGGGATGAAGGACAAGAGGGCGGTAACTGCTCAGAGGGTCTCGGTTTGGCGCGTTGATGCTCCGGGGCTGAGGAGGCTCCACCTCAAGGATCTTTGGGCAAAGGATCTGGGGTACTCCCATGAGAGGATAACGCTCGGGAATGCCTCGGGGAACAGGTTCACCGTCACCATCCGCAACATACCCCTTGATAAGGGACAGATACGCCGAACCCTTGAAGAGTTTGGGTCGGTGGCCCAGGAGGGGAGGATCCCCAACTTCTTCGGTCCCCAGAGGCTTGAGGGGGAGAACCCGACTATTGGGCGGGCGATTGCTGATGGGGACCTGAAGCTTGCTACGGACATTCTTCTGCGGAAGGTTCAGCCGTACCTAGCGAAAGGTGGCTTGGAAGAGCTGCCTGACGTTTTCTGGATCGAGAAGAGGGTGCTCCAGCACCTTAAACGCCTTCCCAACGACTATGCGGGCGCCCTCAGGAGGATACCGAAGAAGCTCCTGCGGGTCTTCACCCACTCTGTCCAGTCTCAGGCCTTCAATGACGCCCTGAGGGAGGCGATCCTTAGGGGGGATGTCCCTGAGACTCTTAGGGTTGAGGGGTTCCA